>Ga0315907_10000188_pt1 | contig 90688 bp, 93 predicted proteins | sample LakEriMetagenome_3_FD_203525 | JGI IMG/M metagenome (GOLD analysis project Ga0315907, IMG submission 203525) | Freshwater fungal communities from buoy surface, Lake Erie, Ohio, United States - Buoy 12 MA123 | ecosystem: Environmental > Aquatic > Freshwater > Lake > Lake biofilm | place: USA...
AGCGCACGGGAGTCCGCGTGGGACGAGTTCGTCTGGGCATCGAGGTTGTCGTCTCGATCGCTGGAGCGCTCCTTGGTGGCACCTTGGGACTGGGAACGCTGCTATTTGCGCTGCTCATCGGCCAATCAGTTGCCATTTCTTTCGGCCTTTTAGCGCGCCTAACCTCAAAGTAGGGCTCTCGGTCAGATATTTTGGCCCTATCAAAGACCTCCCCATCCTCGATCGGTCTGTGAGCCGTCATTTCACACGGGGTCGCAACCACCCCCGATAACAAAATGAGGAAGGTTCAACATGCTCGATAGTTACTTCAAAATATCTGAGCGCGGATCGACAGTGGCACAGGAAGTACGTGGCGGAGTCGTCACATTCTTTACTATGGCTTACATCGTCGCGCTCAATCCACTGATCATTGGTCTAGCCAAGGATGCGGATGGAAAATACATTGGTGGCGGAGATGCTCCTAACTTAGCTCTCGTTGCTGCAATGACAGCTCTTATGGCTGGCATTCTCACAATCCTTATGGGAGTTCTTGGAAACTACCCTCTCGCGCTGGCAACAGGCCTTGGCCTCAACACATTCGTCGCGGTAGGTATCGCTTCGCAGATGTCATGGGCAGATGCAATGGGACTTGTCGTCATTGAAGGTCTCATCATTACTGTTCTGGTGCTGACAGGATTCCGCGGCGCAGTTTTCCGCGCGGTTCCGGGCCAACTTAAGATCGCGATTTCGGTCGGTATCGGTCTCTTTATTGCACTCATCGGTCTAGTCGATGCAGGATTTGTTCGTCGTACTGGTTCAGGACCTGTCCCTGTGATGCTCGGCGATAACGGAAACCTAGTCGGTTGGCCAATTATCGTCTTCGGTTTTGGACTCCTCTTAACAATTGCCCTTATGGTCAAGAAGGTCAAGGGCGCAATCTTGATCGGTATCGTCGTAGCAACAGCAGCTGCGATCGCAATCGAATCTGCATTTAAAATTGGACCACTGTTTAACGGTGCAACTGGTGCAGTAAATCCAAAGGGTTGGAACCTCAACGTTCCTGCAGTCCCTTCAGAGATTGTTGCAACACCTGACTTCTCGCTCTTTGGTCAGTTCAATCTTCTCGGTAGCTTTGATCGCGTTCCATTGATCACAGCGATTCTCTTCATCTTTACTCTTCTGCTCTCAGACTTCTTTGACACAGTAGGAACAGTTACTGCAATCGGTCATGAATCAGGTTTGATCGATGATGAAGGAAACGTTCCAAACAATAACAAGATCCTCTTTGTTGACTCTCTTGGAGCTGTCGCTGGTGGAGCTGGAAGCATCTCTTCTAACACAAGCTACATTGAATCTGCAGCAGGTGTTGGTGAAGGAGCTCGCACCGGACTTGCCTCAGTTGTTACTGGAGTCTTGTTCCTGCTCACAACATTCCTAGCACCACTAGTTGCCGTTATTCCGTATGAGGCTGCAACGCCTGCGCTAGTAATTGTTGGATTCTTGATGATGACTCAGATCAGAAACATTGACTGGGATGATCTAGGAATTGCTCTTCCAGCATTCCTTACAATCATCTTGATGCCATTTACTTACAATATCTCTGTAGGTATCGGCGTTGGCTTTGTCACCCACGTGATTATCCGAGCCATCCAAGGACGCGCGAAGGAAGTTCACCCACTTCTTTGGCTTGTTTCAGGACTCTTCGTAATCTACTTCCTGCAATCCCCTATTAACATCTGGGTTGGATAAGTTCATTAGATAAGAAAGAGGCCGGGTATTCACATCACGTGAGTATCCGGCCTCTTTCTTATTCACCAAGTTATTTGAGTTTTTCCAGCCTGAGCTAGCATTTCATTACATTGCGAAAAGGGCTTGGAGCCAAAGAAGCCACGATAAGAACTAAGTGGGCTTGGATGCGCGCTTTTGATGACGTGCGATGGTTGAAAATAATCAGACATTTGCTGAGCATTACCGCCCCATAAAATTCCCACCGCGCCTCTTTGGGCAACTTCACGAATAATGGCCTCAGTGATCTCCATCCAGCCACTTCTTTGGTGAGCATGTGACTCCCCCGGAATTGTTGTCAGAGTGCGGTTGATGAGTAAAACCCCTTGACGTGACCATCTCTCGAGATTGCCATCTGTTGGCATTGCAGTTCCAAGATCGCTCTCTAATTCTTTGAAGATATTTACTAGCGATGCAGGAAAGGGTGAGATCTCCGGCCGTACGGAAAATGCAAAGCCATCCGCATAATCAGCGTTGGGGTAAGGATCCTGTCCAACGATTACAACTTTTACTTCATCAAGAGAAGAACTCAACGGGGCAAAGATTCGATCGACCGCGGGAATGAATTCGGCCTTAGCGACCACATCGAATGTCGAAAGAATCGCAGCCTCGAGCGGCTCAAGTACTGGTAACCATGAAGGATGAACAGGTTGAAACAGTGGATGGGTCACGAAGAAGCTCGTGCGTAGAATCGTGAACCATCAAAGGCGACGTTCACTTCGACGCCAAAAACTGCAGAGATATGTTCACTTGTTACTACTTGATCGACCGGACCACTTACCGCAATCACGCCATCTTTTAAGAGCAGCGCATGGGTAGTGCCGACCGGGATCTCTTCAATATGATGAGTAACAATGACCGTAGCTGGGGCGCTCGGGTCACTTGAAAAGTTCGAAAACCTCCGCAGCAGATCTTCACGTCCTCCAACATCAAGTCCTGCTGTTGGTTCATCAAGTAGAAGCAATTCGGGATCGGCCATGAGCGCTCGTGATATCTGAACGCGCTTCTTCTCGCCCTCACTTAGCGTGCCGTAGTCACGATCAGCTAGCTCTCTTACACCGAATGTGGTCAGGAGCGCTACCGCTCTAGATTCATCCCATAAATCGTAATCTTCATTCCATCGACCAAGAACTGCGTAAGCAGCGGTGACGACGACGTCTCGAACCTTCTCTTCATATGGAATATCTTCTGATATTCCGACACCGGCAAGACCGATCCTTGTTCGAAGTTCAAAGAGATCAACTCTGCCCATCTCTTTCTCCAAGATGAAGACTTTGCCACTAGTAGGAAAGGCACGAGTAGCTAAGAGATTGAGTAAGGTGGATTTTCCAGCCCCATTAGGACCGAGAATGACCCATCGCTCACCAGGAGATATTGCAAAGGTAACTGGACCAAGGATCGTCCGTGTCCCGCGACGAACGCAGACATCGGTAACTCTTAAAACTTCTTGACCACTCACGGGCTAAAAGATATCTCTTCACAGCGCTTATTACCTATAAATTCGAGGAGATTGCCCTGTGATTCACGATAATCTCTGCACATGGATAAGCGAAGCGAGTATTACACAGGCCTCATCTTGGTCTCTGGCGAAGATCGCCCTGGCATCACAGAGGCTCTCTTCTCAACGCTATCCCCGTTCTCATTGACGATTATGGATATCGAACAGGTCGTGATTCGCTCTCGTCTGATTTTGACAATTCTTATCTCTCTCGATCGCGCACATGCATCAGCTATTGAAGATGACCTCAACGAAAAAGCTGAGTCGCTTGATCTCGATATAGCGATCGCTTTTTCAGAGCAGAAGAGCGAGAGCATCGCAGCTAAAACCGGACTGACTCATGTAGTAATACTCTCTCAAGAGTTAAAGCCATCTGCCATCTCCGCAATCGCTGCAGCAATAGCCGGTGTGCAGGCAAATATCGAACGCATTCAACGTACTGCAAGTTATCCAGTCACTGCAATTGAATGCGTTGTAAGCGGTGCCTCTACATCAACTCTCAAAAGCGCGTTGACACCTTTAGCCTCACAGTACGGTGTAGATATTGCAGTCTCCCCCGGCGGCCTTATGCGCTGGGCTAAGAAACTGGTATTGATGGATGTCGACTCGACGCTTATCTCTCAGGAAGTCATCGAACTCCTTGGAGCAAAAGCTGGTGTTCAAGTGCAGGTAAAGGAAATTACCGATCGAGCGATGGCGGGTGAGATTGATTTCGAAGCAAGTCTTCGCGAGAGAGTCGCCCTGCTCAAAGGACTTCCTGAATCAGTTATCGATGAAGTAAAGGAAGAAATTTCTCTAACTCCTGGGGCAAAAACACTCGTTTCAACACTGCAAAAGCTTGGACACACAGTTGCTGTTGTATCAGGTGGCTTTATCAACGTAATTGAGCCGCTGCTTAAATCACTAAACATCACACTCTTTAGAGCAAATACTCTGGAAATTGTGGATGGTCTTCTCACCGGTCAGGTGTTGGGTCCAGTGATTGATCGAGCAGCTAAGGCGACTGCTCTTCGGGATTTTGCACAGATTGAGCATGTGGAATTAGAGCAGACTGTTGCGATTGGAGACGGTGCAAACGATCTAGATATGATCGAACTCGCCGGTCTTGGAATCGCATTTAATGCTAAACCAGCAGTAAGAGCTGCTGCAGATAGCGCTCTGAGCGCTCCCTATCTTGATAGCGTGCTTTATCTCCTGGGAATTACCCGCGAGGATGTGGAAGAGTCAGACCAAACTAGCCGCAAGTAATGGTTCTAAAGTCTGCATGCATGAATGTCGGTAACGAGAATTCCACGTGCACCGAGGACATACAGATCATCCATTACTTTATTGGTCTCAGTCCGCAATACCATCGCTCGAACCGCTAACCAGTCTGGGTTTTGCAAAGGCGAGATTGTCGGAGACTCCAAACCGGGAGTGATCGCACATGCGGCATCAATATCACTTTTCTTAATGTCGTAATCCATCAAGACGTACTGGCGCGCCGTGACGACTCCTTGTAAGCGTCTAATCAAAACTTCGAGATCTGCCATTATCGCAACATCCTTACGACTAATCAGAATCGCTTCACTCGTAAGGATCGGATCGCCGAATATTTCTAGGCCTGCTTGACGAAGAGTATTTCCCGTACTAACAACATCTGCAATCAAGTCAGCTACGCCAAGTCGGACGCTACTTTCAACTGCGCCATCAAGACGGACAACCTCTGCCGTAATACCCAGATTCGATAAATAGCTTTGGACCAGTCCTGGGTAGGCCGTGGCAACGCGCTTGCCAGCAATGTCTTTAACAGAAAAGCCTTTACCCACAGGCCCTGCAAATCTAAACGTCGATCCGCCGAAGTTAAGCGCCATCACTTCGGTTGCATGAGCGCCAGAGTCGATCAAAAGATCTCGCCCTGTTATACCTGCCTCAAGCTCTCCAGAACCAACATAGATAGCGATGTCGCGCGGACGAAGGTAATAGAACTCAACTGAGTTTGTAGTATCAACTAACACTAAATCCCGCGAATCAGTGCGCTGTTTATATCCGGCTTCTTTAAGAATTCCGATCGATTCGTCGGCAAGAGAACCTTTATTCGGGATTGCTATGCGTAGCATCATGCTCCTTTTAACCTAGAGAAACTTATAGATATCTTGTGGTGTTAACCCGCGGGCAAGCATCAGAGTCTGCAAGTGATAAATCAATTGGCTGATCTCTTCGGCTAGCGCATCATCACTCTCGTGCTCTGCCGCGAGCCAGACTTCACCAGCCTCTTCGATAATTTTTTTGCCAATCGTATGAACGCCTGCATCCAAGGCTGCGACAGTTGCAGAATCTGCAGGTCGCTCCAGCGCCTTCTTGGAGAGCTCAATCCATAGATCATCGAATGACTTCATAGCCCTAGTTTACTTGACGTTGAGGTGTAGCCGCGCGCTATTTTGCTTCGGCTAAGGCCCGCAATTGCATGATCATCGCAGCAGGATCCGGTGAATTAAAGACAGCACTGCCAGCTACGAAAGTGTCAGCGCCAGCTTCTCGGGCGATCTCAATGGTCTCTAATGAAATTCCACCATCAACTTGTAACCAGATTGGTCTATCACCGATGATGCTACGAGTCTGCTTCACCTTCTGCATCATTGCGCTCATAAATTTTTGACCACCGAAGCCTGGTTCGACTGTCATTATCAAGAACATATCTACATCATCAACAAAATTTGCATAATCTTCGATAGCTGAGCCAGGCTTGAGTGCCAAACCGGCTCTAGCGCCCTCTGCCTTAATGGCACGAAGAGTGGCTGCGATCGAGCCACTGGCCTCTGCGTGAATGGTCACACTCGCGCTACCAGCATGAGCATATGCCGGAGCAAGAAGATCGACATCGGCAATCATCAAATGCGCATCAACTGGGATTGGGGAAGATCCAATAATCGATGCTGCTTGTTCGAAGTCGAAGGTGAAGTTAGGAACAAAGAGATTATCCATAACATCTAAATGCAGTAGATCCGACACCAACGAGATACGTGCTATCTCTTCATCGAGGTGAGAGAAATCGGCATTCAATATGCTGGGCGTTATTCGAATTCCCATGACTCTACCTTACGAGATTTTTCTAAAGAGGGCTAGAAACATTGCATCTGTGTTGTGGCGCTGCGTCCAAAGAGCCATGCTTTTATCTCTGACTCCTCCATCAAGGCCTATTGGCATAAACGGTTGAATATCTATCTGCTCGAGCTCAGGATGCTTCTTCAAGATATCTGCAACTGCGATACTCGTCTCGGCTAAATGTGGTGAACAGGTTGCATAGCCAAATACTCCCCCAACATTTAAGATCGAGATTGCTGCATCACTTATCTCGCGCTGCAGAACCCCGAGCTCGCGAAGATCAGAAAGTGAGCGACGCCAACGTACCTCAGGCCTGCGTCGCAGCGCTCCCATTCCAGTACAAGGCACATCGGCCAAGATCGCATCGAAGCCTTCACCTCGTGTAGCAATCTCTCGAGCATCTCCTACCCAGACTTCGTGAGCTCCCACTACTTGCTTCACTAAATCTGCTCTGATCTGCGAAATTTCATTTGCGACAAATCGGTGATCACCTTGACCGGCGATTGCTGCAAGGAGTGCGGCCTTACCGCCAGGCCCCGCGCAGAGATCTAACCAAGAACTTTTCTCTGCAGCAGCTTGTGCAAAAATCGTAGCGACCAGTTGTGAACCTTCGTCTTGTACGCCGGCTCTGCGATGGCGCACCGCTTCAAGAGCTGATGGAGTCACATCCGCCTGAAAGCCATACGGTGAATACGGAGTTGCAGTCGCACCCCACTCTTGAAATTCTGAAATATCAGAGCGACCCGGCCACGTAACAAAGGTGGGCTTTGCCGGGATGTTGTTCGCTGCTAGAAGGGCGCGAACCTCATCGAAATCACGTAACAGATCGAAGTAAGCGCTCACAATCCACTCTGGATGAGAGTAAGTAATTGCAAGTTTGCTGACTTCATCACCGAGGAGAGCTACCGGCGCTAGCCACTCTTCTAAAGATTGGGCGCTCACTTTGCGCAAGAGTGCATTAACAAAAGATGCTTTTGATTCACCCAGAACTTTGCGAGCTAACTCAACCGTCTCAGAAACCGCAGCATGCATCGGTACTCTCATCTCAAAAATTTGCTGAAGACCTATTCTTGTAACATCGACGATCCCTGTATCAACCTCACTCCAGGGGCGATCACTGACTTGCGCGAGAACGTAGTCATGGCGCCCTTGCATACGAAGCGTTCCGTAGAGAAGCTCAGTCGCAAAAGCCTTATCGCGCTGATCAAAGGATGATGCATCTAAGGCACGCGGCAGAAGAAGATTTGAGTAGCCATCACGGCGATTTACTTCGGTGAGAATATCAAAGACAAGCAGACGAACCGGATCAGCTTTTGGCTTCTTAAATGTATTCCTGCGCGCTTCAACCACAGAGCTCACCTGGGCTAATTCTTGCTCCGCGCGCCCAGTCAGTGGCCTTCATCTCAGACTTACCTTGCGGGATCAACTGGACTATCTCAAGCACTTGATCTCCTGTGCCGATAAGTACTCGATCCTTTTCAACCATCCACTCCCCAGCTCTCAGTGCAAACTCAGCAGAGTGTTCGCTACACGGTGCACTCCGTGTGATCTTAAGAATCTCACCGCGAAAATTAGTAAATGCAACCGGGTTGGGATAGAACGCGGCTACTTTGCGATCAATGACTGCAGCGGACAAGCGCCAATCAATCAACGCCTCGCTCTTGCTCAGTTTGCGTGCCAATGTAGCGCCATCTTGACGCTGGGCAACTGGAGCAACCCCTCGAGAAATATCCTGCAAAGTTTCGGCAATCAAATCGACTCCTTGCTCGCCAAGAAATTCCAGCGCCTCTTTACTTCGCATGGTGGTATCTCGCGGAAAAGAAGTCTGCGCGTAGATAGGTCCAGTATCCATTCCCTGATCAAGTAAGAACACGGTGATTCCAAGCTTTTCATCACCATTTTCAATAGCGCGCTGGACTGGCGCAGCTCCTCGCCAGGCTGGTAAAAGTGAGAAATGGAGATTAATAAATCCATGCGTTGGCTTCGAAAGAATCTCTTGCGGAAGCAGTATTCCGAATGCGACTGTAACAACGCAATCAATATCGTCTAGATGAGCTGCCATCTCAGAGGCAGCTCCTACCTTGATGCACTCAACACCATGCTCACTAGCCCACATGGCGACATCACTCGGACTCAGAGAGCGACCGCGGCCAGCTGCTTTATCTTCAGTGGTAAAAACTCTTACAAGTGAGTCTTCACTAGATCGTAAGAAATCCAAGGTTGGAATGGCAACACGAGGCGTCGCCGCAACCGCTAAACGCACTAGTGACCTTTTCCGAAGGTTTGATGAGGAGAAACTTTGATAATTGGAGACGAACCATTTTCAGTTGCACTCATAAACCATTCGGAATCTCTAATCTCTTTCATTGCCAGCTTGCGCGAATCTTTCGGCATGCGTTCGATGAAAAGTATTCCATCCAAATGATCAGTTTCATGCTGTAGCGCGCGTGCCAAAAACTCACTTCCTTCAACTGTTATCGGCTCACCATGCATATTGAATCCACGTGCAACAGCGCGCAGGGCTCTGGGGGTTTCATATCGAATTTCGGGGAATGAAAGACAACCTTCTTCGCCATCCTGAAGTTCTTCGCTCAAGGTGAGTTGGGGGTTAACTAGATGCCCAATTTCATCATCCACACACCAGGTAAAAACGCGCAAAGGAACGCCTATTTGAGGAGCTGCTAATCCAGCACCTGGTGCATCTAACATCGTATCGATCAAGTCACTTATTAAATTGCGCAACTCTTTATCGAAATCAACTACCGGGGAAGCGGGAGTTACCAAAACCGGATCGCCAAATAATCTGATCTCTTGAATGGCCATGTCAGTATCTTAACGCAAATAAAATGTTTCAAAGGGAATGAGATAGGACATACGGGTCAATACGCATGCGAGGAATCGATTTTTTGGCTATCCCTCGCTTCTTTCGGTAAGTGACGAGGAAATCAAATAGATCTTGCCCATGATCTCGAGAGACTGTCAGAATAATTCGTGAATATTCCGTATCTATCCGAGTTGGCCCAAGAATTCGCGTGGAGCTTGGGACTCTTCCGTCTTTAATGGATGAGCTGATACCGCTGAGAAAAGTAGGAGCATCTGAATGTTCACACTCAAGAACAATTGCATGAACCACGGGAGGTAACTGTGTTTGTTCCCTCTCCCTTAGCTCCCTTCCCAGAAGAGGTGAGAGATTCCAACGTGAGAGCGCAGCCACTATTGGGTGAGAATTATCTATGACGACAAGTGCCTTGCCAGTAACGGCAAGTAGTGAAGCGCTCTGCATGATCGCCTCGCGTGCTCGCTCTTGAGCTCGCAGGTCAAGTTGTGAGAAAAGATTATCGCCTTCAAGAATCACAACGGCTTCATAACCGCCGCTGATCGCCGGCGCCATACCGGCAGTAGCCAGAACAATTGAGTGTCGATTCTCCACCTGCAGAACTGCGTTCGTCGCATCGGAGGATACAACTGCGAAACCAGGAAAAGCTCTTCCAATTTCTTGCGCGTATCTAAGATTTCCACGTCCTAAGAGGTGAGCAGAACTCTTCTTGCACCATTTACAGCTCCACTCTGTAGTCATTAAGTTACAGAGGGAGCAGATAAACCCCTTATCTGGACCTCCAAAATAAATCCGTCCGCCACATTCGCAGAGTGCGATATTGCGACACGAGGTGCACGAAATGGCTTGCGAGTAACCCTTTCGGGGAACGAGAAAGAGAACAGAGCCACGAGTGAGCGCACTTCTAATGGGTGAAAATATTCGATCTGGTAGTAGTTCGCCCTGTACTTGGGGGTATGAGGTGGCGTCAACCTTTGCGCGCTTACCCTTGAGCGCTATCGCATCTCTCTCAATGAGCAACGAAAGCTCTGATGAGGGTGCAAAACCTGCAAAGGTGAGATCAATTGCAGCTAGCTGAGAACGAATGATTGCAACATCACGGACATTCCATCCCGGAGATCTCTTCTCGTAATGAGACTCTGAACCTTCACGAAAGACAATCAACGTCTGAAGATTTGCTACAGGAGCAAAAATCGCACTTCGCGTACCAATTATTACCTGTTCGCTTCCAGTTGCAACCTTGAGAAAGTTCGCATATCTAGTGCTTCGAGGTAACGATCCATCTAGAACTGAAAAGTCGAGGTCCAAGAGAGATAACTCATCGGCTAACGCATTAACTTCACGAAGCTCTGGAAGAACAACGAGTACTCCCCCTTTACTCAATCTACTTTTTATCCAAGCGCCCATAGTTTGGTAGGGATTTTCAGCTGGAGTGAAAAGATAATAGGAGTGCGATGGGTGCGTGTTTTTTCCTCGCTCTTGAGAAATAGCGATGGGTTGGCCGGCTAAGCCCTTCTCTGCCGAAGCGACTCGAGGTGGAATCGCTGCCGCCAAAATTTCACTGGGTTGAGAGCCCCATCGTCGAGAGACAGCGGTTACAAGTTGCATAACCTCTTCGGTGAGTAGCGGCACTGGAGATGTGACTTTCTCAATAAATTTGAGGTTACCAATACTCGAACCGCTCAACCTTTCGATGACAAAAGCATCAACCTTACGTCCAGAAAAATCGACAAGCACCTTAACACCGACAGATACTTCATCATCGAGACTCTGTGGAACTAAATAGTCATAGGTAGTTTCCAGATGTGACAAACCAGTATCAACCCATAGCCGCGCAACTGGCAGATGGTCTGACGCAGTGCTCTCATCGCGCTCAACCTTCTGCACTCGAAGCCTGAGAGGTGATGCGGTCATGTCAGACCTTTACATTCTTAGATGGATTGTCGGACTAGATCGCCGCGCGGAGTTCATCCACGCGATTAGTTACTTCCCATGTGAAGTTAGGAAGCTCGCGGCCGAAGTGTCCATACGCTGCTGTCTGTGAATATATCGGACGAAGCAAGTTCAGTTCTCTGATGATCGCCGCCGGGCGAAGATCGAAGACTGTGGTTACTGCGTTCTGAATCTTGGCAACAGGAACTGTTTCGGTACCGAAAGTTTCAACGAATACTCCGACTGGATGGGCTTTTCCGATTGCGTAAGCTACTTGAACTTCACAACGTCGTGCCAAACCTGCAGCGACCACGTTCTTTGCAACCCAGCGCATCGCATATGCTGCAGAACGATCAACCTTTGAAGGATCCTTACCGCTAAATGCGCCGCCACCGTGGCGAGCCATTCCTCCATAGGTATCGACAATAATCTTTCGCCCTGTTAGCCCAGCATCACCCATAGGACCGCCAATAACGAAACGACCAGTTGGGTTGATCAGAACTCTCAAATCACTCTGAGGAAGATCTATCTTTGAAAGAACTGGCTTAATGACAGATTCGATAACTTCTGGGGTCAACTTATTCGCTACATCAACATCTTCTGCGTGCTGGCTGGAGATAACAACGGTATTGAGCGCGATCGCCTTATCTCCGTCGTATTCAATAGTTACTTGAGTCTTTCCATCAGGGCGCAGGTATGCAAGTGCACCGCTCTTACGCACAGCCGTTAATTGCTCCGCTAATTGGTGAGCAAGATAGATAGGCAAAGGCATTAGCTCTTTAGTGTCATCGCAGGCATAGCCAAACATCAGGCCCTGATCGCCGGCACCCTGAAGATCGAGTGGATCTACCGCTGCATCAACGCGATGCTCAAAGGCATCGTTTACACCTTGAGCGATATCTTGCGACTGTTGTCCGATAGAGATTGATACCCCACAACTATTTCCATCAAAACCCTTTACTGATGAGTCATACCCAATTCCAATGACGGTATCGCGAACGATTCCCATGACATCTGCATAACCATCAGTAGTTACTTCGCCCGCAACATGTACTTGGCCTGTTGTAATAAGAGTTTCGACTGCAACGCGACTCTTGGAGTCCTGCGAGAGGAGTGAATCGAGTATCGCGTCAGAAATCTGATCTGCAATCTTATCTGGATGGCCTTCGGTGACTGATTCTGATGTGAAGAGACGTTTTGACATTGTTCTAACCTAACCTATTCAGGGCCTGATCAAGGAGAAGATCGGCGAGCGTGTCTTTATCGGTGCGATCAACGTTGATCTCTTGTACTGATTCTGCCTTACCTTCATTACCTGCAATCAAAATCACACCTTGATTCTGGTCTGATCCGAATATCTCATTTCCAGCTACATCATTAAGAAAGAGAATATCCGCGTTCTTGCTGACAAGCTTTCTCTTACCCTCTTCAACATCAAGAGATGTCTCGGCGGCGAAGGCAACAACTATCTGACTCTTCTTGCGAGAAGCCACGGTTGCCACAATATCGGGATTAGATGCCAACTCTATAGAGGTGAGAGAGCCTTTCTTTATCTTGCTCTGACTTACCTGCGAAGGTTTGGCATCTGCAACCGCTGCACTCATTACTAGGACATCGCATAAATCGAATTCTTTCTCTACTTGGCTAAACATCTCCTGCGCTGTGCTCACTCGTACACAACGAATGCCAGAAGGATCAGGTAGATCGCTATTGGCAAGTATGAGAGTGACATCAGCTCCACGACGAGAAGCGGCGCGAGCGATTGCATACCCTTGCTTACCTGAAGAACGATTGCCTATATATCGAATCGGATCTAATGGTTCGCGAGTGCCACCTGCTGTTACTAAGACCTTGCGGCCGAGTAGGTCGTGTACAGGATTAGCAATGGAATTAAACTCAGCAAGAATGCGGGATGCCTCCGGAAAGCGACCGACACCAACATCTTTTCCAGTGAGTCGACCATGATCTGGCTCCATGACAAAGAATCCGCGTTCACGAAGTGTCTGAACATTTGCAACGGTCGCAGGATTAGACCACATCGCCGGATGCATTGCAGGAACTATGAGTTTGGGTGCGCTACTTGCAAGAACTGTGTTGGTGAGTAAATCATCGGCTCGACCTTGCGCAATACGGGCGATTAAGTCGGCAGTGGCTGGGGCGATAATTATGAAATCACTCGCGCTTCCCAGCGAAACATGTCTTACCTCGTCGACTTTTTCCCAGACCGTCGTAGTAACAGGACGACCAGAGAGCGCTTCCCATGTTGCACTACCTACGAAATTAAGGCTTGAGGGGGTTGGTATTACCGTGACGCCAAAACCCTGATCCTGTAAACGTCGGAGAAGATCGCAGGACTTGTACGCGGCAATTCCACCACCAACGCCGAGAATTACTTCGCGCGTGGACAAGAGATGAGTTTCCTAGTGGTTACTTAACTGCTGGGTCGAGATTTTCGATGGTCAGAAGACCTTCGTTGATTTCACGGAGTGCAATCGATAGCGGCTTCTCGTGAACATGTGTCTCAACTAGGGGTCCAACATATTCAAGAAGACCTTCACCGAGTTGTGAGTAATAAGCGTTGATCTGTCGCGCTCTTTTAGCTGCGTAGAGCACAAGGCTATATTTCGAACCGCTCTTATCGAGCAGTTCATCAATTGGTGGATTTGTGATGCCGTCCATCAGTGCCTCCTATATTTTTAGCGCGTGGCAGACTCATTCTTTAAGACCGCTGCGAATGCGCCAATCTTATCAGGCTCGCAACCACATGATCGACCTGATCATTGACCAGAATATGGTCGAAAAAGGGCGATTGAGCCATCTCATCTTGAGCCAAAGCAAGCCTTTCCGCCCTTCGCTCGGCGGAATCAGTCGCACGACCCTCTAATCGAGAAACAAGTTCTTCCCATGAAGGCGGCTCGAGAAAGACAAGAATCGCATCAGGCCAATTCATCTTGACCTGTTTCGCACCTTCGATATCAATCTCTAGCAGAACGTCCTTACCTTGTGAGAGGGCGTCGAGAACAGATTGTTTTGGTGTCCCGTAACGCGCACCAGCAAAGGCTGCCCATTCAAGAAAAAATCCATTAGTGATCGCGCGATCAAACTCTTCATCACTCATATAGATGTAATCGACACCATGTGTTTCATTGTGTCGGGGTTTGCGTGTAGTCGCAGAGACGCTCACCCAAAAATCATCATGTTCTCGAATCTCTTTGGAAACCGTGCTCTTGCCGACTCCCCCGGGACCTGAAAGAACAACGAGACTTCCATCATGCATCTTGTCTCGAGGAATAGCGAACTCCTTTATTAGTGCTCCGCGTTGATGATGTCCGAGACCCATAATCCGCCTCGTACGTGAGATTCCTAGTCTATCGAGAATTGCGATTGCTCGGACTTTCCCGACGCCAGAAATTGATTCAAGTAATTCCGAGACGCGCATTTTTGCAATTGCATCATCGCTTCCAGCAAGGTCTAAAATTTGCTCAACCGTAAGATTTCCAGTTTTTACCTCTGCTTTAATCTTTGCCCTATGCGATCTGGAAATCCTCGCCTTCGCTAGAGCTGCCGCACGTTCTGCTTCCGTGAGGACTGGCGGTTTTCTCATGGCGATAATCTAGAGGATCGGAAGCGTTACTCGTGAATGGAGGCAACTAATTGAGCTGCACGAGTAGCCATGGCAGCCTTGCCGTCACTCCAACGAGATGTAATCGGGCGACCGATGACGAGGAAATTTGCGCCCGCCCTCATCGCCTGTGCAGGTGTCATAGTGCGCATTTGATCGTCTCCACCTGCTTCATCTGCCGGACGAACGCCTGGAGTAATTATCTCAACAGAGTGCGGTACCGCCGCACGTATCGCCTCTATCTCAAGCGGAGAGCAGACAATTGAGGTTGCACCTGCAGTTGTTGCTACGCGAGCCATAGCAACTGCGGTATCAAGGGAAGATGTGGCGAAACCAAGATCAGACAAATCAGAATCTGTCAGTGAGGTGAGAACCGTTACAGCAGTGATTGATGTGGATGTCACTGCAGATACGGCAGCACTGACCATGGCGGCGCCGCCACTTGCATGCACGGTGAGAAAACGTGGATGTAGATGGTCCACTACTGCGGCAGATTTCTTCACCGTATTTGGAATATCGTGAAGTTTGAGATCAAGGAATATTCCTGCCCCGCTCTCACGAGCGATCGTCTCAATTCCTTCGCAACCAAAAGTAAGAAAGAACTCAAGTCCTAACTTGTAAACATCAATACTGTCTCGCGTGGCATCAATCCAAGCGCGCGCGGTATCAAAATCAGATGTATCTACCGCCAGAATGATTGGTGAGTGAGCCACTTATTCTCCGCTCTCTCGATGAGCAAAACCGATAGCTTCTTTCACAGATGTAAAGCCTTTAGCAACCAGGAGTGCCGAGAGTTCGCGCTGAATGCGAGGGATGGCTGTGGGGTCTCCAAAACTTGCGGTACCGACTGAAACACCTGATGCACCCGCAAGAATAAGTTCAAGTGCGTCGCGACCTGATGCAACCCCACCCATTCCCAATATTGGAACGTTCGGCATGGCGCTATGCACTTGATAAATTGCACGTACAGCAACCGGTCTTATTGCCGGACCAGATAAACCACCTGTTTTACCACCAAGATGTGGCTTCATCGTCTCTAGATTAATCACCATTCCTAGAACAGTATTGATGAGCGCCAAACCATCGGCTCCAGCATCTACAACAGCGGATGCAATACTGGTGATGTCAGTGACATCTGGAGTTAACTTTGCAATGATCGGAATCTCTCCGCCTATGATTTTGCGAACACCATCAATTGCGCGCGCAGCTGTATCTCGCTCACAGGCAAAGACCATTCCACGGTTTTCAACATTGGGACAAGAGATATTTACTTCGAGTGCGCTAATGCCTTGAACTGAGCGGATCTTTCTCGCCAACATCGCATATTCATCGGTGGTTTCACCCGCTATTGAAACAATTACTCGCGCGCCTTTATCCAATAGCCACGGAACATCCTGAGCTAAGAACTGATCAATTCCGGGACCCTGCAGTCCGATTGAGTTGAGCATTCCTGAAGGGGTCTCTGCCATACGCGGTGTTGCGCGGCCGTGTCGTGCCTTATTCATTACCGACTTGGTTACAACTGCGCCTATGCCGCGGAGATCAAAGAATTGGGACAGTTCTTTACCTGAGCTCGCACAACCACTTGCAGTAAAGATCGGAGCAGGAAACCAAGCGTTTCCTAAGGTAGTAGAGAAATCCAAAGACATCTGACTCATTGAATACCTACTGGTGGGGTCTTACCCACGAGGTCCCACGCAACAACACTTGCATCCATCACTGGACCATCAATACATGAGCGCAGCATAGAAATCGATCCATCTTGGTTCTTTACGGGAAGCACACATGTCATACAAATACCGATTCCACATGCCATTGACTCTTCAACTGCACACTGATGAACCACATCTGTGCCTTCTGTAATGTCAGAGATGGCGCGCAACATAGACATAGGTCCACATGAGTAAATGACATCGACTGAACCTTGGGATATGAGTTCGCGGATCGGAGCAGTCACTCTTCCGTGCTCACCCATTGAGCCATCTTCGGTATAAATCTTGAGCGTTGAAGCACTTCTCTTTCCTTCAAGAGGTGCGTAAATCTTTGATCCAGTACTTGCACCTAGCAGCATGTCGACTCTGCAGCCACGTGCTTTGAGCACTTCGGCTAATCCAAAGAGCGGGGCAGATCCATATCCTCCACCAACGAGGAGCGCATTAACCGGAGTTGTTGGTATTCCAAAAGCTTTACCGAGCGGTGCGACGATATCGAGTTCAACACCTTCTTCTTGCGCACAGAGCCATTTAGATCCAGAGCCATGTGGGGCAACGATCAACTCCATCGCTCCGCCAGATGCGCTGCCATGAGTGATTCGCGAAATCGCAAAAGCTCTTCGCAGCACCATGCGCGAAGACTCTCCACCAACTGAGATCGCAACAAAATTTCCTGGTCGGCATACTGAAGCGAGATCACCAATGGCAAGGAGTATCTGGTGATATGCCCCAACCCGTTTATTACTCAGGATTGTTGCATTGAGCTGTGCTGCGCTCTTATTGATCGTGCTCATTAATCACGTAGCCAATCCTGAATTGGTCGGACATCCAGATCGCCTGCTTGCAAAACTTTAATTCCCTCAACAGCTGCGCTAAAACCAGCTGTCGTAGTGATACACGGAATAGATCGCTGAATTGCGGCGGTACGAATTGCCCAGCCATCGGCGCGAGTGCCTCGTCCTACTGGAGTATTGATCACGAGATCTATCTCTCCCCCATTGAGTAATTCAACGATTGTCTTCTCGCCGTAAGGCCCTGAACCTTCGGATGCTTTGCGTACCCGTGCGGTCATTACATCATGAGAAGCAAGAAAATCTGCTGTACCGGATGTCGCAAAGAGCCTAAAACCTAGCGCTGCCAGTGATTTAGCTGGCGCCAGACCCGAGTCTTTATCCTTATCGGCTAACGAAATAAAGACCGATCCTGATTTTGGAAGTGAGCCAAAGGCGCTGATCTGACTCTTTGAATAACTAGCGCCAAAGGTTGATGAAATTCCCATCACTTCACCTGTTGATCGCATCTCAGGTCCGAGTACAGCATCAACGCCTCTGCCATCCATGCGTCTAAATCGATTCCATGGCAGAACTGCTTCTTTAACAGAAATGCCTTTTGCAACTCCATCACCACTTGCAGGAAGCGTGTGATCTTGACGTAAGTCTTCAATAGTTGATCCGACTGATATACGTGCAGCCGCCTTCGCCAAAGGAACACCAGTTGCTTTGGAGACAAATGGAACTGTTCGAGAAGCACGAGGATTCGCTTCTAAAACATAGAGAGTATCGGCAGCTAGTGCGAACTGGATATTGATAAGTCCCCGTACCCCAACGCCTTGAGCAATCTTGAGGGTCGCCTCACGAATAAGTTGAAGCTGTGCGGGCGAAATAGTCATAGCAGGAAGTACGCACGCGCTATCACCTGAGTGAATTCCCGCTTCTTCAATGTGTTCCATTACTCCACCAAGAAATAGTTCGTGGCCGTCAAAGAGTGCATCGACATCTATCTCGATAGCGCTATCTAGGAAACGATCAACAAGAACAGGGTGATCTGGAGTGATATCGGTGGCACGGGAAATAAAGGAAGAGAGGGAAGTGTCATCGTAGACAATCTCCATGCCTCTTCCACCGAGTACAAATGATGGACGAACTAGAACTGGATAGCCGATGCGATGTGCGATATCAAGAGCCTGCATCTGCGACGATGCCATACCAAATTCTGGCGCAGTAAGATTAACTGAGGCGAGAACATCTCCAAAAGCACCCCGCTCTTCGGCCAAGTTTATTGCTTCTGGGCTTGTGCCAAGAATAGTTACACCTGCAGCCTTAAGGCCTGCTGCCAAACCAAGCGGAGTTTGTCCACCCAACTGCGTAATAACTCCCAGAACTGGACCAGCAAGAGTCTCTGCATGAACAACTTCAAGAACATCTTCAAGAGTGAGCGGCTCAAAGTAAAGACGATCACTTGTATCGTAATCAGTTGAGACTGTCTCGGGGTTGCAGTTGATCATGATGGTTTCATATCCGGCTTCATGCAACGTGAATGAAGCGTGCACACATGAATAGTCGAATTCAATTCCTTGACCGATGCGATTCGGGCCACTTCCGAGAATGATCACAGCTGGCGTTGTTCTCGGCTTTACCTCACTCTCCTCTTCATAACTGGAGTAGTAATAAGGAGTGAATGCCTCGAATTCAGCGGCACATGTATCAACAGTCTTGTAGACAGGATGTACGTTCAGATGGCCACGAGTCTTACGTATCTCTTCCTCCGTACTGCCGCGCAACGTTGCAATCTGAGCGTCGGAGAAGCCGTGTTCTTTCGCAAATCTCATCGCTTCAGGAGTGAGCTCACCAGGCTTTGCTATTTCACGCGCAGCAGTATTAATAGATTCAATTTGCGTCAGGAACCAACGATCTATCTTCGTCTTGCGATAAACCTCTTCTATGCTCTTGCCTGCCCAAAGAACTTGCTGCACCTGTTGCAGTCGATACTCGGTGGGAATAGATATTTGGTCCATGAGAGCAGAAATCTTTGAATCCGAGATCACTTCTGGGAAGGTAAAGATCGATTCCTTCCGCTCCAAAGAGCGCATTGCTTTCATTAGCGCTTCCGGAAATGATCTTCCGATAGCCATGGCTTCACCCACGGACTTCATTGTCGTAGTCAGGCGTGGATCCGCATCCTGGAATTTCTCAAAGGCAAATCTTGGTGCCTTCACCACTACGTAATCGAGAGTCGGTTCAAAAGATGCCGGAGTAACTTTGGTGATGTCATTTTGAATCTCATCAAGTGTGTATCCGATCGCCAGCTTCGTGGCAATCTTTGCAATCGGAAAACCAGTTGCTTTTGATGCGAGGGCACTCGAACGCGATACGCGCGGATTCATTTCGATGACGATGATGCGGCCGTCATCGGGGTTTACTGCGAATTGAATATTACAGCCACCTGTTGCAACGCCCACTTCACGAATAATCTCGATTGAGAGATTACGAAGTTTTTGGAACTCAACATCGGTCAAAGTTAAGGCCGGTGCGACCGTGATTGAATCCCCTGTGTGCACTCCCATCGGATCAATGTTTTCGATCGAACAGACGATCACAACATTGTCACTGGAATCACGCATGACTTCTAATTCATACTCTTTCCATCCGATGATGGACTCTTCGAGCAATACCTCTGACGTCGGGCTATGTCGTAACCCCGCACCAGCTATCTGATGAAGTGACTCTTCATTAAAGGCAATGCCTGAACCTAGACCTCCCATGGTGAAAGAGGGACGAATCACCACTGGATAGTTAAGGATTTTCACAGCCTCTAATACTTCATCCATCGTGTGACAGATCACCGATTTTGCTGAATGACCACCGACTTTTTCTACAATAGTCCTGAATATTTCGCGATTCTCTCCACGTTCAATAGCATCAACATCTGCGCCAATCAACTTAACTCCGTAACGTTCCAAAGTGCCAGCCTTGAAGAGAGCGATAGCTGCATTGAGGGCGGTCTGTCCACCTAGAGTCGCAAGAACTGCATCGGGTCTCTCTTTTGCAATAATACGTTCGATAAATTCTTGAGTAATTGGTTCGATATAAGTCGCATCAGCAAATTCAGGATCGGTCATAATCGTTGCAGGATTTGAATTCACAAGAACAACACGGATGCCTTCGGCTCTGAGTACCCGACAAGCTTGAGTGCCTGAATAATCAAACTCACACGCTTGGCCAATGACAATAGGTCCAGAGCCAATTACTAGGACGCTCTTAATCGAAGGATCGAGAGGCATTAGAACGCACCTGCCTTTCGTGGAAACTTCTCCATAATGGAGACGAACTGGTCGAACAGATATGCCGCATCATGCGGACCAGCTGCAGCTTCTGGATGATATTGAACGCTGAATGCGCCCCGCTCAAGAAGTTCGAGCCCTTCAACTACTCCATCGTTAAGACAAACATGGGTAACTCGACCGGGACCATAAACTGTAGTGAACTGCCCATCAGTCGGAGCTTGAATTGCAAAGCCATGGTTATGGGAAGTTATCTCGACTTTGCCATTACGTTTATCGATGACAGGTTGATTGATTCCGCGATGTCCAAATTGCAATTTGTACGTTTCAAATCCAAGAGCTCTGCCAAGAATTTGGTGACCAAAACAGATTCCGAAGATTGGAATTTCTTCCGTTAACAACTCACGGACAAGACCAACGGTTTCGGTCATTGTTGAGGGATCACCTGGTCCATTAGAGAGAAAGACACCATCGGGGTTAAGGGCCATGATCTCTGCAAAGGTCGCATTGTAAGGAAGCACATGAGTTTCGATTCCACGTGCGGCCATTGCGCGAGGTGTCGCACCTTTGATCCCTAGATCTATGGCGACAACTGTAAATTTCTTCTCTCCGCGAGCCGCGATCGTATATTTCTCGGGAGTAGATACATCAGCGCTGAGGAAGGAACCAACCATCTGGCCACTCTTGCGCACTTCGATCACCATCTCTTCACGAGAGAGTTCAAGATCAGAGAATATTCCCACTCGCATTGCTCCCCGATCTCGTAAGTGGCGGGTGAGAGCACGTGTATCTATTCCAGAAATTCCAACAATGTTCTGCTCAATGAGTACATCTACAAGATCAATCTCACTACGCCAATTGCTAGTAATCGGTGAAGGATTTCTCACGACAAAACCGGCAACCCAAATTTTAGAGCTTTCATTATCGAAGGCATTCATCCCAGTATTTCCAATATGAGGAGCCGTCATCACCACAACCTGGCGATGATATGAAGGATCAGTCAATGTCTCCTGATACCCCGTCATGCCAGTCTGAAATACGGCTTCTCCAAATGTTCGCCCAGTTGCTCCCCAGCTCTTGCCTTCAAAGATGCGACCGTCATCGAGAACGAGAAATGCCTTACTCATGCATTACTCCCTTCTCGATAAACCATTTGACCATGGAAGAAGGTTGCGAAAATGCGAGCCGAGAACTCCATCCCATGGAAAGGAGTATTGCGTGATTTCGATTGCAATTGATCGCGATCCACGCGATAAGGGGCTTTGGGATTAATCACAGTCAGGTGTGCCGGTGATCCTGGTACTACTTCTCTACCGTGATCGGCATAACCGGCAATACGAGCAGGTGCCACACTCATTCGATTTTGAACTCCAGCCCAATCCATAAGGCCAGTTTCGACCATTGTCGCGGCCACGATCGAAAGCGCATGTTCAAGACCGAGCATTCCAAAGGCTGCTTCTTGCCACTCACACTCTTTGCTCTCACCGGGATGCGGCGCGTGATCGGTTGCAACAATATCAATGGTTCCATCTGCTAATCCGTGACGTAGGGCCATCACATCTTTCTCTGTGCGAAGAGGAGGATTCACTTTGAAGATTGGGTCGTAACTTCGTGCTCTTTCATCTGTAAGCAGCAAGTGATGTGGGGTTACTTCAGCGGTGACATCTATTCCTCGCGCTTTCGCCCAACGAATAATCTCGACACCTCCTGCAGTGGTGAGATGGCAGATGTGCAAGCGTGAACCCACGTGTTCTGCCAAGAGAACATCCCGAGCAATAATGGCTTCTTCGGCTACCGCCGGCCAACCCTTAAGGCCAAGCGTCGCGCTAACAATTCCTTCATTCATCTGTGATCCAGAAGTCAACGAAGGTTCCTGTGCGTGCTGTGCGATGACTCCCCCAAATTTCTTCACATATTCAAGTGCGCGGCGCATCACAAGTGGATCGCTGACACAATTGCCATCATCACTGAACACTCGCACCTGCGCTACTGAATCCGCCATAGCGCCGATTTCTGCTAAGACTTTTCCCGCAATTCCTTCAGTAACAGCACCAATTGGAAATACATCAAGAAGTCCCGCGCTCTTGCCTAATCGATAGACCTGTTCAACGACTCCAGCATTATCAGCAACAGGAGATGTGTTGGCCATCGCAGAAAGTGCAACGTATCCACCCTTGACGCCGGCGCGTGAACCCGAGAGCACAGTCTCTGAATCTTCTTTACCTGGTTCCCGAAGATGAGTATGCAGATCAACCAAACCCGACATGACGATCATTGAATTTGCGTCGATGACAGTGGCATCAGGGTCGCTCAATGATGGCCCGACCGAGTGAATGAGACCGTTTTCAATCAATACATCACAGACTCGACCATCTGCCAAAGTTCCATTTTTGATGAGAGACTTTCTATTTTGGATAGTCACTATAGGCCCGCCTCAATCGAAGTATCGCCAGCTAAGAGAAGATAAAGAATTGCCATTCGCACACTGACACCGTTTGTCACTTGTTCGACTATGACAGATCGGGCGCTGTCAGCGCTCTCTGCAGTGATCTCTAAACCACGGTTCATTGGACCGGGGTGCAAGACGATTGCGCCTGGATGCAGTGCGTTGAGGCGGTCAGTATTGAGTCCGAAATAGCGGGAATATTCACGCGCGTTCGGAAAGAAGAGTTCGCCCATACGCTCTTGTTGCACGCGCAACATCATCACCGCATCTATTGAATCAAGAACCTGATCAAAATCATAGGAAATGCTGACAGGCCAACTTTCCACACCAACGGGAAGCAGTGTTGGAGGAGCCACCAGCGTTACATGTGCACCAAGTTTAGTAAGCAACAGAACGTTCGAGCGCGCAACGCGGGAATGAAGGACATCACCAACAATTGCAACACGTAATCCTTGTAGATCCTCTCGCCCTTGAGATAAGTGCTTACGAATAGTGAATGCATCGAGAAGAGCCTGGCTGGGATGCTCGTGTGTTCCATCACCTGCATTGATTACAGCACCTGACATCCACTCGCACGCTGCAAGTCGAGCCGGAGCACCGGATGCGCCGTGTCTAATAATTACAGCATCAGCTCCCATGGCTTGCAGGGTTTGCGCAGTATCTTTCAGGGATTCACCCTTACTGACACTTGAACCTTTGGCAGAAAAGTTGATCACATCTGCCGAGAGTCTCTTTGCTGCTGCTTCAAAGGAAATTCGGGTGCGAGTGGAATCTTCTGCAAAGAGATTGACGATCGTTCGCCCACGAAGAGTGGGTAGCTTCTTCATTGGAGTATCACTCACTCTTGCTAATTCAGCAGCGGTATCTAAGATTTTTATAGCATCGCCTCGACTGATGTCTGCGATTGATAGCAGGTGCTTCATGCCCCACCTCCATCTGAAACTAGAACGTCATCAATCCCATCGAGCTCAGAGAGAAGAACTTTGACGGATTGTGCGGTGGAGGTTGGAATGTTCTTGCCGACAAAATCTGCACGTATTGGTAGTTCACGATGGCCTCTATCAATCAGGACGGCCAGTTGCACTCTGGCTGGACGACCTATGTCGCCGAGGGCATCAAGGGCTGCTCGAATTGTTCTGCCCGAGTAGAGGACATCATCAACGAGAATCACGTTTCGGTTTTCAATGCCAAGAGGCGGAATACTCGTAGGCATGAGTGCTCGTGGCGCTTTGAGGCGAAGATCGTCACGAAAAAGTGTTGTATCCAAGGTTCCGACTTGAATTGGGGTTCCTTCGATATTCTCAATCAACCGCGCTAGTCGAAGTGCAAGGTGGGCACCGCGAGTTGGGATACCGAGCAATGTGATGGAAGAAGCCCCATTGTTTCGTTCGCAAATTTCATGGGCGATTCGAGAAAGGGCGCGCGATATATCAGGCGCAGGCAGAACAGAACTCATTTAAATCTCCTTCCCCGCCTCTCAGGACGGGTCTTAAAGGATGCGGCGAAAGAATACCATCAGCGACCCGAACTCTGTGGATATCTCCAGCACAGAGCGCGTCAGGCTCTCTACCCTGCGCCTCATGCTTGCGATAGAGATGGATGAGATTCGAGGACGGATCCGTGCTGCTCGTCTATCCCGAGGGTGGAGTTTGGCCGATTTTCACAATCACTCTGGTGGTGCAATCACAGCTGTGGCGATGGGTTCATATGAGAGGGGTTCACGAACTCTCTCAATCTCAAAGGTGCTCGTAATTTGCCACACCTTAAATGTTTCTTTAATCCAGATCTTGGCACCGACTCAGCTAATGGCCCTCACCGATTCATCCGGTCGACACATTTACGATCTTCGCGCGCTACAAGAGTTGCCACACAGCAGCGAGAAAACTCAACTCCTTGCATATATCCAGCACATCATCAGAGAGCGCGGTGATTGGAAGGGAGCGGTAATCTCACTTCGCGGGAGTGATATCGAGAATCTAGAGCAAATTTTTCAAGCTAGCCATGGAATCAACGCTCATAGCTACATTGAATGGCTAGATGTGCAAGGATTCAGGCTTCAGAAAAACTAGAGCGCCAGGCTCGATTTTATCGAAGCGATCCTGCCCAGTACACCGTGTATATAGCCTGCAGAATCATCGGTACTTAAATCCTTTGCCAGAGTGAGCGCCTCATCAATCACAATTGCATCATCGAGATCTTGAGCCCAGAGGATTTCATAAATTCCCAAGCGCAAAATATTACGATCCACCGTTGGCAGACGGTCCATATCCCAACCCTGCGCGTAGGTTGTTATCAACTCGTCGATCTTGCGCTTATGCGTGTGGATTCCCTCAATAAGTGATTTTGTATATTCACGAATGGGACGAGCATCCGGCCCATCTTCTTCGATATCCCGTGAGGCAAGAAGCACCAGTAAGTCGCTGCTACGAATATCAGATTCGTAGAGAAGATCTAAGGTTTGTTTTCGAGCCTTACTGCGAGCAGACACTAGCTTGCGCGACCTTGATACGATCCATCGCGTGTGTCGACCAGAATCTTCTCATCTTGTTTGATGAAAAGTGGAACCTGAACCTCAATACCTGTCTCAACTGTTGCTGGCTTTGTTCCACCGGAAGATCGATCTCCTTGTAGCCCTGGCTCGGTGTAAGTAACCGTTAGTTCAACCGATGCCGGAAGCTCAATATAAAGAGGATTGCTCTCATGGATAGCTACGATCGCTACTGTATTTTCGAGCATGTAATTTGATGCTTCTCCGACAGTTGCAGCAGAGATTGTCATCTGATCAAAGTTCTCGTTATCCATAAAAACGAAATCATCACCCTCTTTGTAAAGAAAATTCATTTCACGCTTTTCTAGAATTGCAATGTTAACTTTAACGCCAGCATTAAATGTCTTGTCGACAACTTTGCCCGTCATTACCTGCTTAAGTTTGGTGCGAACGAAGGCTGGGCCTTTACCTGGCTTCACATGCTGAAATTCAACAACAGTCCACAGCTGCCCTTCAATGTCGAGGGTCATGCCATTCTTGAGGTCATTTGTTGTTGCCACGATGATGCTCCAGTTCATTGCAGCGGCAATCTGCCATCTGCGTCAAGAGGTGAAGTTTACCTCATTCAAGATTACGAAATGAGTGTCTTGAGCGCGGCCAAGGCCAACGAATATGAATTCGGCCCAAATCCCCCGATGGTTCCATTTGATACCCCAGAAATGACCGAGGTGTGTCTGAATTCCTCACGCGATAGCGGATTTGAGAGGTGCACTTCAATGAGTGGAGCCTTAACCAATTCTGCTGCATCACGAATCGCATATGAATAATGAGTGAAGGCCGCTGGATTGATGATCACGGGAGTATGTGCATCGGCTGCCTCGTGAAGCCATCCAATAATTGTCGCTTCATCATCACTCTGACGTACATCTGCTTCAAAGCCGTTGCTATCGGCGGCGTTGCGAATATGAGCTTCTAATTGCGGATAACTCATATCTCCATAGATAGATGAGTCCCGAATATCTAGTCGTGAAAGGTTTGGGCCATTGATTACTAAAACTTTCATGAACATACCTTCTCATATGCGCTCACAAGATGAGCCTGCGCCACATCTTCCAGTCGGTCAGTCTTGCCGATTTCAGAGATAGTCACGAAGCGGAGAGTATTTCCACGAGATTTCTTATCCATCGACATGAGAGCTCTCAGCTCAGGCCAATCAACGGAAGGATATGTAATCGGAAGATTGATCCTAGTCAAGATCGACACATGCAGATCACGCACTTCATCGCTGATTAGCCCCAACTCTGATTGCAAATGTGCCATGAAAGCCATTCCAATGGCGACACATTCACCATGGCGCAGCGAATACTTGGCATGCTTTTCTACCGCATGTCCAAAGGTATGCCCGTAGTTAAGAATCTCACGATCGAAACTCTCTTTGAAATCTCCACTGACTACATCGGCCTTCACCTGTACCGCGCGTTTAATCAAATCAAGAAGGAGTGCATCATCCTTGCGGATCGATTGCAGATCCTTGTCCTGGATTAACTTCAAGATCTTGCCATCTCGGATGAATCCACACTTGACCACTTCTGCCAAACCAGCAGCGAAATCACGATCCGATAAGGTCATGAACCATGAATGATCAATCAACACAGCTTGCGGTGAGTGGAACGAGCCCACAAGATTCTTACCGTAATCTAGATTTGCACCAGTTTTTCCACCTATTGCCGCATCCACTGCACCAGCAACCGAAGTGGGAACTGCAATCCAAGCGATGCCACGAAGATATGTCGCGGCAGCAAATCCTGCGATATCGGTAATCGCTCCCCCACCAATGCCTACAACTAGATCGGTCCGTGTAAATCCAGCAGCTGCAAACCAATTCCATAGTTTGAGAAGTACATCTGGGCTCTTGCCTTCTTCTCCATCTGGGATAACGCAATAGATAAACTCGCAATCACCAGCCTCTAGATTTCCGATAGCTGACTTCATCGACTCAGTGGTCACAATTGCACAACGAGTGTGCCCAGTTGCGCGGGCAGTTAACTCAACTCTCCACTCGCATCCGATAAGAACATCGTACTTTTGCTCAGCACTGACGCTGATTACTTGACTCATGAATTTACTTCTTTGCTCGTGGATAAAATATGGGCAATCTCCTGAGCAATTTGTGAGGGGGTTCCGGAGTCGGTTGAGACGGTAAGTGTCGCAAGTGACTCATAAATTGGTCGACGAACATTCATCAACTCTTGCCACTTGGCTCTTGGATTTCCAACCAACAATGGACGATCACGATTAAATCCGATTCGCGGTGCAGCGCTAGATAGTGACACATCAAGGAAACAAATCGGATCGCCGGTTTCTCGCAAGGCCTGCTGAACATCAGAGTTCATAACTGCTCCACCACCCAAGGCAAGAACACCGTCAAAGGTAGCGAGCTCTCGCAAGACAACTTCCTTCTCAAGCTCTCTGAAGAAAGGTTCACCTTTATCGAGGAATATCTCAGAAACCCTTAATCCAGATTGTTTTTCGATGAGTACATCTGTGTCTGCAAAATGAGTGGATAGTTTCTGACCAAGGGCTTTTCCAACTGAAGACTTTCCCGCTCCCGGCGGACCAATCAAAATTACCTGTGGCATTTTACTTAAAGCGAAGATGAGCCATATATGACTCAAAATTCCGCTTTGTCTCCGCAACGCTATCTCCACCGAACTTTTCAAGAACCGCTTCAGCAAGAACCAGAGCCGCCATAGCTTCGCCGACAACACCCGCGGCAGGTACCGCACATACATCTGAGCGTTGATTAATTGCCTTGGCTGCCTGACCAGTAGCTACATCGATCGTATCTAGCGCTTTAGGTACGGTAGAGATCGGCTTCATTGCGATACTCACTCGCAAAATTTCACCATTAGACATTCCACCTTCAGTGCCACCAGCGCGATCGCTTCGACGAACAATTGCACCAGCCTTGTTATGCTCAATTTCATCGTGTGCCTTTGATCCTCGGCGAGTCGCTGTTGTAAAGCCGTCGCCAATCTCAACACCTTTGATTGCTTGAATACCCATCATCGCACTCGCTAAACGCGCATCTAGTCGACGATCCCAATGCACATGTGATCCAAGTCCAGGTGGGAGGTTATATGCCAAAATTTCACACACTCCGCCTAAGGTATCCCCATCAGAGTGCGCGCCATCAATCTCGGCAATCATCTTTGTACTTGTCTCTGCATCCGCACAACGAACTGGATCGCTATCGATGCGCGACATATCGCTATAGGCCGGCAACGCGGCAGTCTCTGGAACGCGCACCGTACCTATTGAAATAACGTGACTCAAGATTGTAATTCCAACGCTCTGTTCTAAAAAAGCACGAGCGACTGCACCTAAGGCAACACGCGCCGCAGTTTCGCGAGCACTTGCACGTTCAAGGATTGGTCTGGCATCATCAAAGTCGTACTTCTGCATTCCAACTAAATCTGCATGCCCTGGACGAGGACGAGTAAGTGGTGCGTTTCGAGCCAGACCTTCGATTTCACTTGCCTCGACGGGATCGGCGCTCATTACCTTCTCCCACTTCGGCCACTCAGAGTTCGCAACCTGAATGCTTATGGGCCCGCCTTGGCTCTGACCTAAACGAACGCCACCAATAATCGAGATCTTATCCGCTTCGAAATTTTGTCTGGCACCACGTCCGAAACCAAGTCGACGACGTGCAAGATGGAAATCAAGAAAGGTCGAATCAATTGCAACATGGGCCGGCACGCCCTCGATAATTGCAGAGAGCGCTTGACCGTGTGATTCACCTGCAGTTAACCAACGCATGTGCATATTCTGACAGATCTGTGGCGCTGATGCTTACCTATTTAGCGAATAAAGCCATCATAGTTCCACAGAATATTGCTGGGGCTAGGGGAATTTGCAGAGATTTCCGAAGCTTTCCGCGAGAAAGAATGATTGCATGCATTGATGCGGTTATGGCAACCACTGCAAGGAAGGTCATGTATGTGGCAGCTTCTGGCGCTAGGACGAACATGGTCAATACTCCTACGAGCTTCACATCGCCCATGCCGAGTCCACAGAAGAATGAGAGAGCAATCAAGATCATAAGTACGATCGCAGAGATGCGCAGATGATCGCGTAGCGAATAGATTTCTAATTTGATTGCCACGATAGATGCAATCGCAAGAATTGAAACGTCTCGGTTGGGAATCCGATGTGTTCGTAGATCTACAAAAGAGATCCAGGCCAGTATTGATATCACCACAAGAAGCATGCTGAGAGACTACTTGCGCCAAAAATCAGATTTGAGATGTATCTAGGATATGTGGCTAAAGTTGAGCAAGAACTTCACGGAGATGAAGAGAGAGTGACGATCGATCAATCTCTTGATCAAGAACGAGAGCTAGTTGATCCAGACCTTGCCACAGAAGTAATTCTTTGCCATTAATAACATCCCCGGATCGATCGGCCCACGCAGATGCCAGAACAGTAGGCCAAGGCTTATAGATCACATCAAAGAGAAGACCCGAAACGTGTGGTGGCAAATTTCCCGCTAACAAATCAGCGGCCCCGGCTGGCGTTGTATTAACAATAAGATCATATGAGTTAATGTCCGGATCGTTACTCCAAGGTAAATAAGTAAAGGCTGATTTTTCTACACAACGCTCCAGAGCGTCCCGACGAGTTGATGTTCGACCCATGACCGAAAGCGTCTCAACATTGCCATTTAGCGCCCCGGCAACTGCGCGTGCAGTTCCACCAGCTCCAAGAATGAGAGCGCGTGAACATCTGGCGTAGCCGCGTGCTTGGAGAGCGGCTAAAAAACCGGATCCGTCAGTGGACGTTGCAAACCACTTTCCATCTTTCTTGTAGAGAGTATTGATTGAGCCGATTCGTAAACTGAGATCGTCACAAATTACATTCAAAAAATGCGCTTCTTCCTTGAGAGGCATAGTGAGCGAGAAGTAATCAAAACCCGATTCATTCTTAAGGAAGAACTCTTGCAACGTTCCGCTCGGAACATCTATAGCTTCATAACTTCCGACGACACCCATCTCTTGGAATACTGCGCGGTGAAGAGAAGGAGAGAGTGAGTGCGAGATCGGAGATCCTAAGACTGCGCCTCTGATCACTTGTTGGCCTCAAACTTTCCTGCTCGTAAATTCTTTTTGTAGAGTACCTTCCACGTGTTGAATTCATCTAATGATGAAGTAAATCGCGTGTCTTTCGGTGCAACGGTGATGAAATAGAGCCAATCTCCCGTCGCAGGAGAGACTGCCGCCTTCATCGCATTACGGCCAGGGTTTCCTATCGGACCTGGTGGAAGACCATACTTTCGATAGGTGTTGTATGGAGAGTTAATAAGAGTGGATTTAGTGCTCAGGAAAATATTGCCGCGAGCCTCCATAACAAAATGGACGGTTGAATCCATCTGTAGCGGCATACCAATCTTGAGGCGGTTGTAGATCACACGTGAAACTTTTGTGAAATCTTCATCGACACCTTCAGCTTGAATGATCGAGGCAATTGTTAAAAGCTGTTGTGGCGAGTATTGCGACTGTTCTTCAAGGAAACCTGCCTTCGCAACCTCACTCATTCCCCGTGTGATCATTTCTTTGAGAGCGGTATCTGCTTTCGTACCTTGTGCAAAACTATATTGAGCTGGAAATAGAAGCCCTTCTAGCTGCTTGAAAGGTTTTGGAGCTTCAGCGCTAGCAAAAGCTGCCTTAACGTCATCTTGTGTATAGCCAGCTCGGAGAAAGAGTTTCTTTATCTCACTTATCCACGCACCTTCAGATACCGCGATAAGTCCGGCAATTCTCTTACTATCAAGGAGTTGGGCTAGGGCCTGCTCTGCACAAATTTTGGTATCGATAAGGTGCACTCCCGGCGCAATCAACTGAGCTTTAGGATCTGCAACAGCTAGCCTGAAAAAAACTTCGGATGAGGCTATGACATCTTTTTCGAATAACTCTCGAGCGATCTCAGACCCTGTCTCACCAGAGGCAACATCTATGGCAACAGTCGCGGGATCTGATTGTGTGAGACAGTCAAAATCAGCGGCGGCCCTTGGTCCAGATTTATAAATTGAGAGTGAGTAAATGGCTAGCACGCTAGCAACGAGGGCAGCGATGACGCGAAAAAGTGGCCGCCTATTCACGATCTTGTGCCAATCCCGATTCCAGAATAATTACCGCAGATCGCGAATCTATCTTTGTGCGCGCATCCTTGGCACTTACTCCAGCCTGAGAAAGCGAGGCAGATGCCGACGCCGTTGTGAGACGCTCATCGACAAGTTGTACCGGACAGGAAACAAGCTGGGTCACTAGATCAGAAAATGCACGTGCCTTCTTTGTCGCTTCTGAATCTTCGCCAGAAAGGTGAAGCGGTAGCCCTATATAAATTTTTACCGGCTCGTACTCTTGGCAGAGAGCTTGAATCGACGATTTCAGAGATGGATTCTTTGTGGAAAGAAAATCAAGTGGTGTTGCCAGGATTCCATCCGGATCACAGACTGCAACACCGATCCGCACATCTCCAAAATCAAAGGCGAGTCGACGACCCAGCCGAGACACTATTTACCTGCGATCGCTAGTTCGATCGCTTCAAGGGCTGCTGAGATCTTTGAACGATCGCTTCCGCCGCCTTGCGCGAAATCATCTTTACCGCCTCCGCCGCCGCCAAGGATTGCGCTGCCTAACTTTACCAATGCACCAGCTTTCATACCCGCCAGGCGTGCAACATCACTGACTGCAACCACCAAGACAATCTTCTCTTCAACAACGCTCGTTAAGACGACGACGGTGTTTGCGTTTCTTGCTCGAAGGTCAAGGGCGATCAATCTCAAATTATCTGCCGCTATTCCATCAGCGAGTGAACCAACTACTACTGTGGTTCCAGCTATAACTTTTGCCGCTGAAATGAGTGATGCCGCGCTTTCCATTGCCGATGCGGTGCGAAGCGTGGATAGCTCTTTCTCGATATCACGCATCTTTAACACTAGATCGTTAATTCTTGTTGGAAGTTCTTCTACGCGAGCACCTTTAATAATCTGAGTAAGGGAATTGAGAAGCACATGCTCACGGGCGAGGAATTGATATGCATCCGCACCGACAAGGGCTTCGACGCGTCGAACTCCAGCACCGATCGACGACTCTGACAAAAGTTTCACAACTCCAAGTTGACCAGAGCGATGCACGTGAGTTCCGCCGCAGAGTTCACGAGCCCAATCTCCGACGCTTACTACACGTACACGATCTCCGTACTTTTCCCCAAAGAGCGCCATAGCGCCAAGCTTCTTCGCTTCGTCCTGTGACATGACCTCTGCTGTGACAGCTAGATCGTCAAGAAGAAGAGCATTGACACGAGCCTCAACATCGTCGAGCACTCCATCGGAGAGCGCGCCCGTTGCAGGGAAATCAAAACGGAAGCGCCCTGGTGAATTCTCAGAGCCGGCTTGAGTTGCTGTCTCACCAAGAATCTCGCGAAAAGCTTTATGCACCATATGCGTTGCGGTGTGAGCGCGAGAGATTGCATTTCGTCGCTCTTGATCGATAAGGGCAACACTTGTTTGACCTACTTCAATGGAACCTGAAAGTACTCGACCGCGATGGATCGAGACGCCCGGTACCGGTGTTTGCACGTCATCAATCTCTACGACTGTTCCATCAGCGAGTGCGATTGTTCCGCCATCTGCTAACTGACCACCACCTTCGGCGTAGAAAGGTGTGCGATCTAAAATGATCTCAACATCATCTCCGGCGTTAGCGCTCTTGCTTGCTACTCCATCTACCAGAATTGCATTGACGCGTGATTCCGTCTCTGTCGCCGTATAACCAACGAATTCTGTTGCTCCAGATGCATCGGCAATCTTCTTGTACTCGCTGAGATCTGTATGGCCACTCTTCTTGGCACGCGCATCAGCTTTTGCTCGATCGCGTTGCTCTTTCATGAGACGCGTGAAACCAGACTCATCAACTTCGAGACCGACCTCGCGAGCCATCTCGAGTGTCAGATCAAATGGGAAACCGTAGGTATCGTGGAGCTTGAATACATCGTCGCCACTCATCTTCGTCGATTTAGTCGCTTTCACAGCGCTAGCTGCCAAATCAAAGATTGCGGTACCGCTCTTGAGTGTTTGCAAGAAGCTCTCTTCCTCAGATGCACTGACCGACAAAATGCGAGCTGAATCTGAAATGAGTTCAGGATATTGAGGACCCATGGCACCTATTGCAGCCTCTGCAAGGGTTGCCATACTTGGGTCGCTCGTTCCAAGTAGTCGCATGTTTCTAATTGTTCTACGCATCATTCTGCGCAAGACATATCCACGACCTTCATTGCCAGGAGTAACTCCATCGCCAATCAACATTGCTGCGGTACGTGCATGGTCTGCAATCACGCGTAGAGAAATATCTGATTTTTCATTCTTTCCATAACTCACACCAGAGAGCTGTGAGGCCTTCGATAGAATTTGCATCGTGGTATCAATTTCATAGATATTTTCTACCCCTTGCAGCAGAGCAGCCATTCGCTCTATTCCTAAACCTGTATCTATGCTTTTTGCTGGAAGCTCACCCAAAATTGGATAGCCATCTTTACCGCCACCTGCACCGCGCTCGTTCTGCATGAAGACGAGGTTCCAGACTTCTAGGTATCTGTTCTCATCTGCAATCGGTCCACCATCAATTCCGTATGCAGGTCCGCGGTCATAGTAAATCTCTGAACAAGGGCCACAAGGTCCAGGTACACCCATCGACCAGAAGTTATCTGCCATATCTCTACGTTGGATACGCTCTAAAGGTACGCCGATTTTCTTATGCCAAATATCGGCAGCTTCATCGTCATCAAGGTAAACGGTTACCCATAGTCGTTCTTCAGGAAAACCGTATCCGCCCTCAGAGACAGGCTTTGTGAGAAGTTCCCAGGCGAGTGCAATCGCGCCTTCCTTAAAGTAATCACCGAAGGAAAAGTTTCCGCACATTTGGAAGAACGAGGCATGCCTTGTTGTCTTACCGACTTCGTCAATATCTAGTGTACGAACACACTTTTGAACTGATGTAGCGCGCTTATATGGAGGCGTTACTTCACCCAGGAAGAAAGGTTTAAATGGAACCATGCCAGCATTCACAAGCAGAAGATTTGGATCATCTGCAATCAAAGATGCCGAAGGGACTACCGTATGGGTTAAACCCTGGGAGTTTCCCGATTCAAAAAAGCGCAGCCAACGTGCGCGGATCTCTGCCGATTCCACGAACTACACTCACTCAGCCTTCTTCTTCTTTTTTGAGCGAGACTTACTCACCTGAGCTGCAGTAATCAGTGCGCCGGCGACCTTAACCGCTGGGCCACCTTTATCCATGAAGTCTGTTGCTGCCTCAGAAACTTTAGTTGTTACATCTTCAACATTCTTGGTGATCTTTGCAAATGATTCAAGCGGGCTATTGATCAATTCGAGGGTGCGTGTTGATTCCTGAATCAATGGCGCAGTATCTTCGGTGAGAACCTTGAGTGAGAGACTTGCCTCATCGATAAACTTGCTCATTCGGAAAACGGCATAGGCTAATGAGATTGCGATTGCAAGAAGAGCCACCGCACAGATAATCGTTGCAATTCCACCTGGACCCATAATTCTCACCTTTCCCTATGACGCGCGTAAGCGCGTTATGTTGTAAGCCTACCTGATCGCCTATGAAGCAGGCGTATCTGGCTTGAAATCCATTCCACTCTCTTTGCGTTGAGCAGCAGTAATGGGTGTTGGAGCACCAGTGAGAGGATCGCCACCACTTGCAGTCTTTGGAAATGCAATAACTTCACGAATCGAATCACTACCCGTTAAGAGGGCGCAGACGCGATCTAATCCGAGTGCGATGCCGCCATGTGGTGGTGGACCATAGTTGAAGGCCTCAAGCAAGAATCCAAATTTACTATTCGCCTCTTCATCGCTCAATCCAATAACGCGAAATACTTCTTTCTGAATTTCCTTGTCATGAATACGGATCGATCCGCCGCCAAGTTCAGTTCCATTAAGGACAATGTCGTAGGCATAGGCCAAAGCGTTGGCAGGATCTTTAGAAAAACTTTTTGCAAACTCTGGCTTTGGACCTGTAAATGGATGGTGCACTGCTGTCCATCCTCCACCTTCAGTGGGTTCAAACATCGGGGCATCTACGACCCATAAGAATTTCCAAGCACCTTCTTCAATCAGTTTGCATCTCTTGCCGATCTCAAGGCGCACTGCTCCGAGTAGAGCCTGAGAAGATGCGCGATCACCGGCTGCAAAGAAAATAGCATCACCGTTTTTGGCACCCACGGTTGCCGCGATTCCCGCTTGCTCCTCTGGAGAAATGTTCTTTGATACTGGCCCTCCGAGAGTGCCATCCTCGTTAAGCAGAATGTAGGCAAGACCCTTTGCTCCACGTGCCTTAGCCCAATCTTGCCAGGCATCTAATTCGCGACGAGGCGAGCTAGCTCCCCCAGGCATAACGACCGCACCAACATACTCAGCTTGAAAAACTCTAAAAGGAGTCTGTGCAAAGAAGTCAGTAACTTCAACGAGTTCATTTTCAAAACGCAGATCTGGCTTATCTGAACCGTAGCGATTCATCGCATCTTTATATGTCATATGCGCAATCGGAGTTGGAATTGTGTAGCCAACGCTATCTTTCCAAACATCAACGAGAATCTTCTCTGCAACAGCGATGATGTCTGCCTGATCGATAAATGACATTTCAATATCAAGCTGAGTAAATTCAGGTTGACGATCTGCACGGAAATCTTCATCACGGAAACAGCGAGCAATCTGGTAGTAACGTTCCATACCTGCAACCATGAGTAGTTGCTTAAACAATTGCGGCGATTGAGGCAAGGCATACCAACTACCAGGCTGTAGTCGTACTGGTACTAGAAAGTCACGTGCGCCTTCAGGAGTGGATCTGGTCAAGTAAGGAGTTTCGATCTCAAGGAAATTAAGTTCATCCATTGCGCGCCGGATCGCTGAAGTAACACGAGAGCGGAGTCGAAGATTTGATGCTGGTCCCTCTCGACGCAAATCGAGATAGCGGTATCGAAGACGCACCTCTTCGGAGATTTCAGATTCAACGCCAGTATCGACAGGGAAAGGTAACGGAGCAGACTCGCTCAACACTGTGATGGCATCTCCCATGACTTCAATGGCACCGGTTGGTAGGCCTGAATTTTCATTTCCTGCCGGACGCAATACAACTTCACCAGTAATCGCTAAACACCATTCCGCGCGGAGTGATCCAGCTAAAACTTCATCACGGATGACAACCTGAACAGAACCGGTCGCATCACGCAGGTCGATAAATGCAACACCGCCATGATCTCGACGTCGCGCTACCCAACCAGCGAGTGTGACTGTCTGACCCGCGTGACTGGCACGAAGGGATCCGGCATCATGGGTACGAATCATTACTTTCAACTACTTTCTATCGAATATCTATGCGTGCGTGGAAAGCGCTTTTCCTAGTTCGCTAATCTTAACCGAGGATAGTTCTCCATCTTTCATTCGCTTGAGCTCGACGGAACCTGTATCTAACTCGGTCTCCCCCAAAACTATCGCAAAAGCGCTACCTGACTTATCTGCAGCCTTCATCGCTCCCTTGAGGGCGCGATCGCCAAAGGCAATCTCGACCTTAAATCCGCTCTGCCTGAGATCTTGGGCGATTGATAGCGCCGTCACTTTTGCAGGATGACCTAGCGGAATGATGAAGAGGTCACTTGCAAATTGATTGGCGAGTAAAACACCCTCGGACTCTGCCGCCAAAAGAATTCGATCTACTCCAAGACCAAATCCAATTCCTGAAAGATCGGAGCCACCTAGCGTCTCCATTAATCCGTCGTAACGGCCGCCACCACCAATTCCTGACTGAGCGCCGAGATCTTCATGGATAAATTCAAAAGTTGTACCTGTGTAGTAATCGAGTCCGCGCACCATTCGAGGATTCAGCGTGTACGAAATACCCAACGCATCTAAATAGCTACATACCTGAGCGAAATTTTCACGTGAAGCATCAGAGAGATAATCCATTAAGAGTGGCGCTGCTGCCATCTTCTTGCGCACCTCTTTACGCTTATCGTCAAAGAGTCTCAATGGGTTGATTTCAGCTCTCGCCTGAGTCGCTTCGTCAAGATCCAATTTTTTCAGAAAAGCAACAAGGTCAACTTTATGTGCGGCTCTAGATTCGGCATCACCTAGCGAGGTGATCTCAAGACGATACTTCTTTAAACCAATATTCTTAAAGGCAGTATCTGCAAGGGCGATAATTTCGGCATCAATTGCGGGATCATCCAGACCTATCGATTCAACACCCACTTGATAGAACTGTCGATAGCGACCAGCCTGCGGACGCTCTGCACGAAAGAAAGCACCAGAGTAGAAAACCTTTACTGGTAGCTGACCACGATCGAGTGAATGTTCAATAACAGCGCGCATAACGCCGGCAGTTCCTTCAGGACGCAAGGTGATTGATCTACCACCTCGATCTTCAAAGGTGTACATCTCTTTACTTACTACATCCGTTGATTCGCCCACTCCGCGAGAGAAGAGATTGGTATCTTCAAACACTGGTAACTCCATCAATTGGTAGCCAGCAGATTTCGCTGGAGCAATCAGCTGGTCTCGAATCCATTCAAAACTGGCAGAGCGCGGCGGAACGTACTCACTGACACCTTTAGGTGCTTGTATTTGCTCGCGCTTCATGTGCGCAATTGTTTCAGATAAGGATTGGTTCTGCGCTCATATTCGATTGTTGTGTCTGGTCCATGTCCCGTTAACACGCGCAAGTGATCGCCAAGAGGGAGGACCTTCGTCTTTAGCGTTCGCTGCATCGCCTCTTGAGATCCAGATGGCAGATCAGTTCGTCCGATAGAACCGGCAAAGAGAACATCTCCGCTAATTAAGCATTCATCATTAACTGTAAACATCAGCGATCCCGCCGTATGTCCTGGCGCATGTATCGCGGTTATCTCTAATCCGACGGCTTCAAATTTTTCGTTGTTCCGCAATTCAAGAACTTGTTTCGGCTCACTCCATGTCACACCACCTAAGGCTGCAATGAATTCTTCTCCATGAATAACTTCAGGATGAAGTAGCGCTTTGCGATCCTCGCTATGTATATAAGCCGGAATGCCATATCCATCGGCCAGCGGAATAACAGAAAAGGTATGATCTAAATGCCCATGGGTCAGCAGAACCGCAACCGGCTTAAGCCTTTCTTCTTCAATGATCATCTCAATTTCAGCGCTGATATCTGGCATACCAGGATCGACGATGATGCACTCAGAACCTTTTTCGGCAGCCAAAATCCAGCAGTTAGTTGCGTACATGGGGGCTGGATGAACTCGGATCAGCATCTTTGACCCCCGAGCTCGGACTTCTCACGCTCAATTTTTGAGGCGCTAGTAAGACAGGGTACCTTTGACCTCCCATCATCACCTGCATTAACGAAGGCATCACTGCCGACGCGCTGAAAGGAAAACTCATGAGCGAACAGAATCCACTTCCATCCCAGGTAATTCCACAGGTAAGTGCGGCATCAGCACTCATTGGAGATCCATCCGCATTCGGTCGAGTCGCAGATGATGGAACCGTATATGTCCGCACAGCAGCAGGTGAAAAGGCAGTTGGTTCATATCCAGGTAAGAGTGCCGAAGAAGCGCTTGCATATTTCGTTCGTAAATTTGAAGCGCTAGCATCAGAAGTCGCTTTGACTGCGGCCAGAATTACATCCGGCGCGATGGTTCCAGACGACGCGTACGAAGCGGTAAAGAAGCTTCGTCAACAAGTACGAGAACTCAATGGCGTCGGCGATCTCGACGCACTCGCAGCATCTGTGGAACAGATTGAGCCCCTCATTGAAGGTCATCGCGAAAAGTTTGAGGCGAAGAAGGAAGCTGAAGCCGCCGCAAAGGCTGCCCGTCGCGAGCAAGTGCTCGTTGAGAAAGAGAAAATTGTTGTTGAAGCAGAGTCACTAGCGCTATCAGAAAACTGGAAAGCAACTGGAGAGCGACTAAAGACTCTTCTCGAAGAGTGGAAGAGCGCACCTCGTCTGGATAAAAAGTCAGATGCCGATCTTTGGAAGCGTTTTTCTGCAGCACGAAACAAGTTTGATAAGCGTCGCCGTACCCACTTTGCATCCCTTGAGGCAACCGCCTCAGTTGTTTCGGCTGCAAAGATTGCAATCGTTGAAGAGGCTGAGAAGCTAGCTACATCGACAGATTGGGTTGCCACCGCTCGTCGCTTCAAAGCTCTCATGGATTCTTGGAGGGCTGCCGGTCGCGGAAAGCCAAAAGATGATGCCAAGCTCTGGGCTCGATTTAAGACTGCCCAAGATTCTTTCTTCGCTGCCAAAAATGCAGATCTAGAAAAGCGTGAAGTTTCTATGACTGCAAACCTTGAAAAGCGTGAGGCACTTCTTCCAAAGATTGAAGCGTTGCTTCCCTTTACTGATGTGAAGGTAGCAAAGAACGAGTTTCGTGAGTTGATGCGCGAATGGGAGAAGATCGGAATTACTCCTCGCGATAAGCGCGCTGCTATGGATGCTCGTGTGCATGCAGTTGAAAGTGCGATCAAGACTGCCGAATCTGAGTTGTGGCGCAAGAGCGATCCTGCCGCCAAAGCTCGCGCAGCCGATGTCGTCGCGCAGTTAACTGCTGCAATTGAGAATTATGAGGCAGTTGCAACCAAAGCTAAGGCTGCAGGCAATGATAAAAAGGCTAAGGAAGCTGCCGAGTCTGCTGAAGCGCGCAAGGTATGGCTTGCTGAAGCGCAGAAGAATCTCGCTGAGTTTAGCTAAATTTTAATTTCGGTAGACGTCGTAGACGCCTTCGACGCTTCTTACTGCCGCTAAGACTGAGTCCAAATGTGTGGCATCCGCCATTTCAAATGTGAATTTTGATATTGCAACACGGTCCTTCGATGTGCTCACTGATGCGCTCAAGATATTCACATGTTGCTCTGAGAGTGCACGAGTGACATCAGCCAACAGTCGTGCACGATCTAGCGCTTCCACTTGAATGTTCACAAGGAAGAGCGAACCGGCACCAGCTAACCAGCGCACCTTTACAATTCGTTCAGATTGATTGCTCCGTAAATCATCACTATTGACACAATCGCCGCGATGTACCGAGACCCCGCTGCCCTTCGTAATAAATCCAAGAATTTCATCCCCCGGAACGGGTGTGCAACAACGAGCCAGCTTGACCAGTACATCCCCCACTCCCTCCACCTCGATTGAAGTGCTGGATCTGCGAGTTGTCGGAACTCCAGTCGGAATATTTTCAATAGTCTCTTCTGGGTGCGAATCCTCACCACCCATAGCAGCAACTAGCTTTTCGATAATCGATGCCGCAGATACATGGCCATCACCTACGGCGCTATAGAGCGCATCGATATCTGGGTAATGAAGCTCATGCGCCAGTTCTAATAGAGCGTGACCTGCAAATATTTTCTGTAGCGGTAGGCCCGCTTTTCGCATCTGTCTCGCAATTGATTCACGCCCAGCATCGATAGCTTCCTCGCGGCGCTCTTTTGAAAACCACGCCTTGATCTTTGAGCGCGCACGTGGACTCTTTACAAAGTTGAGCCAATCCCGACTTGGGCTTGCGGTCAGAGACTTATTTGTAACAACCTCAACCACATCGCCGTTTGAAAGTTTTGTTTCAAGTGGAACAAGTCGACCATTCACCTTAGCGCCAGCGCAGCGATTTCCAACGTCAGTATGAACTGAGTAAGCAAAATCCACGGGTGTAGATCCACCCGGAAGTGCGATCACACTCCCCTTAGGTGTAAAGACGAAAACTTCAGGGCTACCAAGATCAAAACGCAGCGCTTCGAGAAATTCAGAAGGATCCTCGGTCTCTTTCTGCCATTCGTGAAGTTGTTTGAGCCAGAGCATCTCGGGAGTATGCGCACCAGATTCGCCGCCTTCTTTGTACTTCCAATGTGCTGCAATACCGAATTCGGCACGTGAATGCATTTCATAAGTGCGGATCTGAATCTCTACCGCCTTGCCGCTTGGCCCGATAACTGTCGTATGCAACGACTGGTAGAGATTGAATTTCGGCATCGCTATGTAATCTTTAAAGCGACCCGGAACCGGGCTCCAGCGCGCATGTATTGAACCCAGTACGGCGTAACAATCACGCACATCGTTGACCAAGACACGGATTCCAACAAGGTCGTAAATATCGTTGAATTCGCGTCCGCGTACAACCATCTTTTGATAGACGCTAAAGAAATGTTTCTGTCGCCCCGTAACTGTTGCCTCAATCAAATCGTGCTTTAAATCAACATTGACTGCATCAATAACCTCTTGAGTGAGCGCCTGACGCGCCGGACTGCGCTCTGCAACCAGACGAGAAATCTCAGCAAATTTCTTTGGATCAAGAACTTCAAAACTTAAATCTTCTAACTCCCATTTCAACGCATTCATTCCAAGGCGATGCGCAAGAGGAGCGTAGATATCAAGAGTCTCTCGTGCCTTCCGCAGAGCTGTTTCGGGTGAAACAAACTTCCAGGTTCGTGCGTTATGTAGTCGGTCCGCCAGTTTGATTACCAATACCCGGATATCGCGTGACATCGCAATCACCATCTTGCGAACAGTCTCCGCCTCAGCAGTTGGGCCGTACGTCAATTTATCTAGCTTGGTTACTCCATCAACCAAGGAAGCAATCTGATCTCCAAAATCAACACGTAACTGTTCCAATGAGTAAGGCGTATCTTCCACAGTGTCATGAAGCAGTGAAGCAATTATTGTTTCTTGATCAAGTCCCAGCTCAATAAGAATCTGAGTAACTTCGACGGGATGGGTGATGTAATCCTCGCCAGACTTACGAGTCTGGCCTATGTGGGCAGTTCGAGCGACGTTGAAGGCTCGTTCAACCTCTGCAACGTCAGCCTGCGGATGATGTTCTTGCAGCCCAGCGATGAGCGGCTTAAGGAGATCATCCATCGGAAGTATTTCTACTTGCGACCTTTGCGCTTTGGTTGATTACGTGGGCCGCGGCGATCACTCGAATCGGTAGCAGCTACCTGGACTGATGATGCACTTGGCGAAGCGCTAACAGCGGCAGTGCCACGCGCCTGAACTCGCTTAGCCAAAGCAATCATTGCTGGCTCTTTCTCACGCAATTGCGCAAGAACAGCAGGTGCGATGAAGACTGATGAGTAAGAGCCGACGATCATTCCGATAAAGAGAGCCAAGGAAATATCTTTCAGCGTTCCTGCACCGAGCAAGCCACCGCCGATGAAGAGAATCGCACCAACTGGAAGAAGCGCAATAACAGTTGTGTTAATTGATCGGACGATTGTCTGGTTCACAGCCAAGTTAGTTGCCTGTGTGAAGGTCTGCTTGCTCGTTGAAGTGATTGATCGAGTGTTCTCGCGAACCTTGTCAAAAATAACAACAGTGTCATAGAGCGAATAACCGAGAATCGTTAAGAATCCAATGACCGTAGCCGGTGTCACATCAAAACCAATGAGTGCATAGATACCTACGGTGATCAACACGTCGTGAAGCACGGCGATAAGCGCAGCAACTGCCATCTTCGGTTCGAAGGTCATCGCAAGGAAGAGCATGATCACGATAATGAATGCGAGCAATCCATAGAGGGCCTTCTTGGTAATTTCCTTACCCCAAGATGGTCCAATAAGTTGGGTATCTATATCGGCCGCAGTTACGCCAAAGGCAGAGACAATTGCAGCTTCTACCGAGTCAGATTGTGCGTTAGTCAGCGATCCAGTTTGGATGCGAATCTTATCTTCACCAATCTTTTGAATGATGAGCTCTCCTGATATTCCAGCGCCCTCAACTGCAGATCGTGCTTGTTCTACAGTCGCAGTTGTTGTTGGGAATGTGTATGCCGATCCACCCTTGAACTCAATTCCGAGGTGAAGTCCCTGCAAAGTGAGGGCACCAATGGAAAGCAAGGTGAAGAGCGCTGAGACGATGTACCAGCGCTTTGCGTTACCAACAATGTTGACTGAGGTTTCACCTGAATAAAGGCGACCACCGAGACCCTTGATTGATGACATGTTATGCCTCCACGCTAGAAGTAGTTCGAGTCACACCGGAGCTCTTGTCAGAAAGACCAGAGAAGCGATGACCTGAGTTGAAGAATTTCCATCGCGCCATGATTGTCATCAGTGGCTTTGTGAAGATGTAGACCACGAAGAGATCCACAAGCGTTGTTAATCCAAGAGCGAATGCGAATCCGCGTACGCTGCCCACTGCGAAGAAGTAGAGCAGTACTGCAGCGATGATTGAGACCGCATCTGCGACCAAAATTGTGTGTTTAGCTTTTTGCCAGCCGCTTTCTACTGCCGATCGCAACGAGCGCCCCTCGCGAATTTCATCTCGAATACGCTCGAAATAAACCACGAATGAGTCGGCCGTAATACCAATCGCCACAATGATTCCAGCGATTCCAGCAAGAGTCAGTGTAAATCCGATGATCTCACCAAGTACCAGAGCTAAGAGATAGATCATCACGGCAGCAACAGCCAGGGAACCAGTTACAACAATTCCCAAACCGCGATAGTAGAAGAATGAGTAAATCGTTACCAGAATCAAACCGATTGCTCCAGCCAAAAGACCAGCGGTAAGTTGTTCAGAACCGAGCGTTGGTGAAACTTGCTGAACTTCTCCACGATCAAAGGCCAATGGAAGTGCACCGTACTTGAGAACATTTGCTAAATCTTGTGCCTCAACTTGGGTGAATGAACCAGTAATTTGAGCTGTTCCAGATGGAATCGCTTCGTTGATCCGTGGAGATGATTGAACAATTCCATCAAGCACGATTGCCACCTGATTAGTTGGTTCAGGGAGTGAAGTCACTCGAGCGGTGAGCGCACCGAAGGCACTTGTTCCTTCATTGTTAAATGTGAGTGAGACGCTCCAAGCACTTCCTGCCTGCGTATCAATTCCAGCCGATGCTTTTGAAATTTGACGACCTAAAACTTCAGCAGGGGCCAAGATGTACTTGGTGCCACCATCTTTAGAGCACGCGGTGATCGCTGATGCTGGATCGTCAGTGCCAGTCCCCTGCAAGCTTGCTGCAGCAGTGCAATCCAGATTGGCAAAAGCTTGGTTAACGCTCTCGGATACTCCTGCAACTGGTGTTGCTGCAGTTGATGTATCAACGGATGCAGGTACACCTAAACCAGATGCAAGCACCTGACGAAAGCGCAGTTCTGCCGTCTGTCCGACTAGATCGACCACACGTCGACCATTCTCGCCTGGAACAGAAATTACGATCTGACGATTTGTACCGCTTCCTTGCGCAGTAACTTCACTCTCTGCAACACCAAGTGAATTCACGCGCTGGCGAATAATCTCCACCGCTTGATCGATTGCTGCCGAAGTAACCTCATTGCCCGCAGTTGATGCGCGTGGTTGAAGCGTGACGCTTGTGCCTCCACGAAGATCGAGCCCTAAACGAACTTCGGTCGCATCGGTCACGAAGGCCGTTGCGCCTAGAGAGATCAGGATCAGCGTGAGAATCGCCAAGGCACGCCCAGGGCGGCCAGAACTCTTTACAACTTTATTTGGTGTGGACATAAGAGCAGAGTCTAGGCCACCAGAGGTGGTGCTCAGATCAATCTGAGGCGGGATCAAAAAGGGTGGCAAGGCTGGGCGGCACGCTGCGCCCTAAGTGGGTATAGCCCAAAGCGGTTGCAACTCGACCCCTTGGGGTACGCGCCATAAATCCATTTCGTACCAAGAATGGTTCGGCTACTGATTCAACCGTTTCGGTCTCCTCACCCACGGCGATGGCCAAAGTAGAAAGACCCACCGGTCCACCATTAAAGCGATCAATCAGCGCTAGAAGAACGGAACGATCTAGACGATCAAGACCTTGCTCATCTACCTCATACATTTCCAGAGCATCTTGAGCATGTCCGTGGGTCAGAGATTGTGAGCCCTTCACTTGGGCGTAGTCACGTACTCGTCTTAACAATCTATTTGCAATTCGTGGTGTCCCCCGAGATCTTCCTGCGATTTCCGCGATAGCTTTCTTATCAATTTCAAGCTTGAGTAACTGCGCACTTCTGGAGATGACATGCTCTATTTCGTTGACATCATAAAAATCAAGGTGGGCAGTAAAACCGAAACGATCACGTAACGGACTTGGCAACAAACCCGCTCGCGTTGTTGCGCCAACTAAGGTGAAGTGCGGCAGCTGCAGAGGAATTGCGGTAGCACCTGGGCCTTTACCCACAACAACATCAACTCGGAAATCTTCCATCGCCAAATACAACAACTCTTCGGCCGGTCGCGGCAGGCGATGGATTTCATCGAGAAAGAGAATTTCTCCTTCAACCAATGAAGACAAGATTGCGGCGAGATCCCCGGCATGTGTGATCGCAGGACCACTAGTTATGCGAATCGGTGTTGACATCTCTGATGCCAAGATCATGGCAAGAGTTGTCTTTCCTAAACCTGGTGGGCCAGAAAGCAAGATGTGATCGGCGGCTGCGCCTCGATTACGAGCAGCTGAGAGCAGTACATCTATCTGCTCTCGCACGCGATGCTGACCAATGAACTCATTGAGTGACTTAGGGCGAAGCGCATTCTCGGAAAGTGATTCATCCGATGCCACTGCCGGATTTACTAAGCGCTCAGTTGGTTCGCTCATGATTTACCGCCCGCTAAGGCTGCTTTGAGAAGTTCAGAAAGATCGGAGTGCGCTGGATCTAGGCCACGATTTGCGTAATCAATGGCAACAATTGAGATTGTGGAATCTGCCTCGCGCGCTGAATAACCAAGTGAAATCAAGGCACCAGCTAGCTGCTCTCGCCAGATTGGCTGTGAAGAAGAGACTGACGAACCAGTCGATCCAGATCGCGATAACTTGCCTTTGAGTTCCAGAAGAATTCGCTGCGCACCTTTCTTTCCAATGCCCGGAACACCCGAAAGAATGCTGACTGATTCAGATTCAACCGCGTCCGCCAATTGTTCTGGCGAGAGATGAGCCAGGATTGAAAGAGCTACGCGCGGGCCAATTCCACTCACTGTTTGGACAAGCTCGAAGGTCTCTCTCGAAGATGAATCGAGGAAACCATAGAGAGTCATGGAATCTTCGCGAACAACCATTGAGGTATGTACGGTGAGTGAATTGCCTAGGGTCAGTGTTGTCGCAGCTACTGGAGTGACATGAACGAGGTAACCAACTCCAGCGACTTCAAGGATGATGCGATCGCTATTTATAGAACGTATCGTCCCCGTGAGTTGAGCAATCATCGCTTCACCAATTTCGAAATTCTCGTTTTCTCGGCACGTAGTGCTAGCTCAATCTTACTGGTGGCACTGCCACGCCAAATATTGCAGATGGCCAGCGCCAATGCATCTGTACTGTCGACAGGTTTAGGCGCTTCTTTAAGCGAGAGAATCCGCACGACCATATCCGCCACTTGTGATTTGTTCGCTCTTCCATTTCCTGTCACCGCTGCTTTGACCTCACTTGGCGTGTGCATCACAACAGGGATTCCACGTTTAGCAGCAAGTAAAAGAGCGATGCCTGCTGCTTGGCCGGTTCCCATCACGGTACGAACATTGTGTTGAGAGAAAACTCGTTCGACGGCGATGACATCGGGACGGTGTTTATCTAACCAGTCAATGAGCGCTGCCTCTAATTCGAGCAATCTCTGCTCTAGCGGAAGTTGTGCAGAAGTTTGTATGACGCCCACATCCACAAGTTCTAGCTGAGCACCGGCAGAACCTTTGACGACGCCAATTCCACACCGAGTCAGGCCAGGGTCTACACCCAACACCGTCCGACTGGTCTGCGCGCTCACTTGGCTCATAACCATCAAGCCTAGAACCTATAAAGAAAAGGCTAGGAAAGGCTCGCCATAACTTCATCGGATACATCGAAGTTGCTGAAGACGTTCTGCACGTCATCGAGCTCTTCAATTGCATCAATAAGTTCGAAAACTTTTTGCGCACCTTCGGCATCCAGTGGAATGCTCATCGAAGGCAAGAATGAAGAGTCGGCTGATTCATAATCGATACCGCTAGCCTGAAGCGCTGTACGAACGGTTACAAGATCTGAAGCTTCACATACAACTTCGAAAGACTCACCCAGATCATTCACCTCTTCCGCACCTGCATCAAGAACAGATTCAAGAATTGATTCCTCGGTGACACCATCTTTTTTGGAAACGATGATTACACCTTTGCGATTGAAAAGATAAGCAACAGAACCAGGATCTGCCATGGTGCCACCATTGCGAGTTACCGCAACACGAACTTCTGAAGCGGCACGATTTCGATTATCAGAAAGACACTCGATCATCAGTGCTACGCCGTTAGGACCATATCCCTCATACATAATCGTTTGATAGTCAGCCCCACCTGATTCAAGTCCAGCTCCGCGCTTGACTGCGCGATCAATATTGTCAGCTGGCATCGAGTTCTTCTTGGCTTTAGCGATGGCATCAAAGAGAGTTGGGTTTCCATCAATATCAGGGCCACCGTTTCGAGAGGCTACTTCAATCGCCTTGATGAGCTTTGCGAAATTCTTTGCACGGCGTCCATCGATGACAGCCTTCTTATGCTTAGTCGTTGCCCATTTGGAATGGCCTGACATGAGACGAACCCCTTTAGTGAAGAAATACTGCCCTTACTTTATCGCTACTTACAGACCTCATCAAAAAAGTATCGATGAACTGCCAAATCATGCGTAAGTTCTGGGTGGAATGAGGTGGCCATCAGATGCCTTTGTCGAACTGCCACGGGGTGCACCTCCCCTGCCGGTGTTTTCACAGAGCTAATAACCTCAACTTCGTTGCCAAGTTCTTCTACCCATGGCGCACGAATAAATACTGCGCGAAGTTTATCTCCGGCAAAGTCCAATTCAGATTCAAATGAATCTACCTGACGACCAAAGGCATTTCTACGAACAGTCATGTCGATGCCGCCGAAAGTTTCCTGTCCGACAACGCCGTCGACTATGCGATCTGCAAGGAGAATCATTCCTGCACAAGAACCGTAGGTGGGCATACCCTCGGCAATACGGTTTTTAATCGGCTCGATGAGTTCGTAGTTCTTAGCCAATAGAGCAATCGTCGTAGATTCTCCACCAGGGATAATTAGCGCCTCACATTGAGTCAGCTCGCTCACGCGGCGTACTTCAAGGCCATCGTGACCGCATGCCTGAACTGCTTGCATGTGTTCGCGAAAATCACCTTGAAGAGCTAAAACACCAATCTTCATAGAGTGCACTCAAATAAGAGAGTGTTTACCAGCCGCGTTCGGCGAGGCGATGCGGTACTGGAATATCTGCAACGTTGATTCCCACCATCGCATCCCCAAGTCCACGAGATACATCTGCCAAGACCTTTGCATCCTGGAAGAAAGTCGTTGCCTTGACGCAAGCTGCAGCACGATGAGCAGGATCGCCAGATTTGAAAATTCCAGAGCCGATAAATACTCCATCGGCACCCATTTGCATCATCAGCGCAGCATCTGCAGGAGTTGCAATACCACCGGCCGTGAAGAGAACAACTGGAAGCTTGCCGGTTTCAGCAACTTCCTTAACAAGTGCGTAAGGGGCCTGCATCTCTTTGGCGGCAACGTAGAGTTCATCTTCGCGCATAGATGTGAGGCGACGAATCTCTGCACCGATTTTGCGCATATGTGTCATGGCATTTGAAACATCTCCGGTTCCGGCTTCGCCCTTTGAGCGAATCATTGCCGCACCTTCATTAATGCGACGAAGTGCCTCACCTAAATTAGTTGCACCGCAGACGAAAGGGACCTTAAATTTCCACTTATCGACATGGTTTTCGTAATCAACTGGAGTAAGTACTTCAGACTCGTCGATGTAATCAACGCCGAGACTTTCAAGAATTTGGGCCTCAACAAAGTGGCCAATGCGCACCTTTGCCATCACAGGAATCGAAACAGTTGCTTGAATCTTTTCAATCATGTCAGGATCTGACATACGAGCAACGCCACCTTGGGCGCGAATGTCTGCAGGCACTCGCTCAAGTGCCATGACGGCAACAGCGCCAGCATCTTCTGCGATTTTGGCTTGCTCGGCATTGACGACATCCATGATGACGCCACCCTTGAGCATCTCTGCCATACCGCGCTTGACGCGTGCTGTACCTGTCTCTTGCGACATTGAATTGACTCCCTGGATCTACTTAACGGGTGCTGAGTCTAGCGTGAATTGCGGATTCTTCTCGGTGAGAGCTATCCATACTTGCCCGCGTGCGAAGGCTAATTCTGAGCCATCTAGCGCTCTCCATGTCGTTCCGGAGAACTCATCGGGACGAGACCAGGTTGCCGGAAAGTACTTTCCGTCGCGCAGAATAAATCCTGTACCGCTTCCAACGGTCTTGGAATACGGAGTCACCCCACCGAATTTGTCGCCATATTCAGAAGGCAGTATCTCCACGGTTTGGATGACGAAGGTTGTTGGTCCATGTTGAACACCCGATGCACTCATATTTGCAACACCATTATTGGAGATCAACCAACGTTCTTCCTTACTGCTCCACTTGAGATCATAAGAAGTTGCTGGCCAACTAAGTTTTGCACCGGTGATCGAGATTCCACCTTTTGGTAAATCTCCAAAGATCCAACCAGCCGAACGAGACGTGGCGACTTCGCGTCCATCGCTCCGCACTTTTTCAAGTAAGAGATCCGCTCGCAGCACCATGTCAGTCGGAGCAGTTCGTGACTCATCACGCGTGTAGATGGTCGGAGATTGACGCTGTGCTCCATAATCATTGAGGTTTGCAGCAGAGATGACCGGGAGCATCTTTGATTGAGCCCCACTATAAGCAAAGACAACTCGACCATACTGGGCAAGAATTTCAATATCTGAAATGCGGGCGCTACGAATCGGTCCAATCAGCGTTGGAATTTCAGAGGAGAACAGAGCAGCTAATCGTGTCAAACCACCTTCTACTTGTTCGATGTAAATAACATCGGCGCGGTCGATACCAATCTGTGGTCGAGCTGCAACGGTGTCATCAATCTTGACTGCAAGTATTTCGCCATCACTTCCCTCGCGTCCAGATAGCGAGTTATAGGTTGGCTCAACAAAAATTTCTGAGATGGCTCCTTTTTGCGATGCTGGCAGAAATGCAATTGCGGCAACGGATAACGATAAGAGTGCAACGAAAACTGAAAAGGTCTTCTTCATCAATCGTTCTCGCGAATCAATAGCCAATCCCAGGCGCGCGAATCTGAGGTGACATTGAGCTTTTCGCCCGAGGCCAGTGCCTTCTCGTAAATTTCATACACTTGATTAGCCACAATGCTCCAGTCGAATCTCTGGGCATGAGCACGGCCGGCTTCAGCGAGAGCTTTACGTTTTTCATCTTCGCGTAGAAGATCAATTACAACTTTTGCTAAGGACTGCGAATCCTCAGATGCAAAGAGTGCTCCGTACTCTCCGCCACCTAGGAGATCATGGAATGCGGGAATATCACTTGCAACAACTGCAGCTCCTCCTGCCATCGCCTCGGCAATAATGATTCCAAATGATTCGCCGCCAGTATTTGGCGCAATATAGAGAGCTATCGATTTTAGGAAGTTGGCCTTTTCTTCCTCTGAAATTTTTCCAAGGAATTGAAAACGAGTACGTAGCTCGGAGTTAATATCTTCAGAGATCTCAGATGGATCTCCAGGCCCGGCAATTAACACTCGTACTTCTGGAATAAAACGAGAAATTATGGGGATCGCATCGATGAGAACTTCAAGACCTTTACGTGGCTCTTCAAATCGGCCAATGAATCCAAGAGTTGGCCCTGCCCACTTCTCTTCTACGGTTCCGTCTCTATATCGATCGGCAAAGATTCCGTTCGGAATCACATGCGCTGTTGTATCCATATGCTCTTGCAGGGTGTCGTATGCGGCTTGGCTGACAGCAATTTTCTCACTGAGACGCTCGATTGCAGGTTCAACAATTGAGGCGATAACACGAGTGGTCGCGCCCTTCTTAGCCTGGGCATGGAAAGTGCCGACGATTGGCCCCTCGCTAGCCCATAGCGCAAGGAGAGATATAGAAGGAACTGCAGGTTCGTGTAAATGCAAAATATCAAAGTCATTCTCCGTCAGCCAATTTCTCACTCGAGCAAAGGCGGTTGGATTAAAAAGTAAACGCGCTACAGCACCGTTAAATGGAATTCCGATTGGCTTTCCTGCATTAACCAAATAATCAGGCATGTCATATTCATCAACTAGTGGTGCCAAGACAGAGACAAAGTGACCTTCAGAGATAAAGAACTCCGCTAAATCTCGCACATGATTCTGTACTCCACCAGGAGTATCCCAACCGTAGGGACAGACAAGACCAATTCTCAATTTCTTCATGAACGCTCCACAAAGTCTCCATCTACCCAGATGCGTTGCATCATGTGCCAATCGTGCGGATGGGCCGCAATGCCCTCTGCAAAGTTATTGGCACAGAGTTGTACTGTGGCTTTAACTCTCGCCGATTCATCATCGCCATCAGGGATTGCAACTTCTCTTAAATCAACATGAATACCAGTGTCGGAATAAGAGACGAACGCGGTGACTAACGGTATTCCAGTGCGAATAGCGATAATCGACGGCCCCGCAGGCATTCTGGCGACTCCCCCGAAAAATTCAACATCAATACCGCTAGCTGATAGGTCTCTATCTGCAACGAGAGCGATGAGCTTGCCATCACGTGCTCGTTGCAAGAGTGTCGGAAATGCTCGTGAATCGAGCGGTAACGCTTCCATGCCGATTGCTTGCCGATATGCCAAGAACTTTTCAAAGAGTGCACGAGGTTTTAGAACCTCAACAACAGTAACTAATTGTGCCCCTCTGGTGCAGAAATATGAACCCGCGTGATCCCAGTTGCCTGCGTGCGGAAGGCTCACGACGACACCTGATCGATTCTTAATCGGATCCAGCAACAAGTGTTCATTAGTGACTGTGACGGTCGAGAGAATTCTCTCCTTGCTCCAATCGGGAGATCTGAATGTATCCATCCAGTAACGCATATAAGAAAGGACGCCTCTTAGTACAAGCTCGTTGAGCTCCTGTTGATTTAACCCCGGCTCTACTCGCGCAAGATTTGTTCGCAAACGCTGGACGCTCTTACCATTTCTCTTGTACATCCACGTACCGATTTTGTTGAACAGGTTACGAGCACTTTTTTCGGAGAGCCGTCTGACTATGGACCAGCCGAAAAAGTAGGCACGAGCAACCAGGATTTCTTTCATTACTCACACCTTATGTAACGCGCGATAGACAATGACCATGCGCTGTAGCACTGTGAAGATTCCGGCAGCAGAGAGAATGGCAAAGCCAACTGTGAGGGCGAAATCAATTCCAAGTCCATAAAGACCGATCGCAGTTAAACTCAAAACCACTCGTTCGGTACGTTCTGCAAATCCTCCAGAACATTCGATCGACATGCTCTCGGCTTTGGCGCGGATATATGGAATCAACCCTCCACATACAAGAGAGATTAGTATCAAGAGTGAGACCGTCTGATCACGGTCGATCATGTAAAGCAGAACTCCAATGAGAATCGCTGCATCTGTTACTCGATCTATTGTTGAATCGAGAAAGCCACCCCAGGCAGTTCCGGTTCCATTTGTTAGTCGTGCGATCGCACCATCAAATAAATCGCTGAGTGCAAAGAAGCAGATTGCCAGTGTTCCAACGAAGAGATCACCTCGTGGGTAGAAATAGAAGGCCGAACCCAATGTTCCCAGCGCACCAGCGATCGTCACGCCATTTGCAGTAATTCCTATGCGCACAGCAAACTTGACCACTGGATTAATTAATCGAGTGACCTGAGGTTTTAAATGCGCGCTAATCATCAAGACCATCGTAGGCTTTAACCCATGCCAACTTCCACATCTGCGCCTGTGAGAATTGCCCTCTTTGGCCACGTCAGCGCGACCCCGGCTGCTCTGACCAAGGCGTTAGGCGATCAAGGCATTTCCATTGAGGCAACGACTGAAGATATCGCCCACGTGGACTGCGCAATTTTTGCGGTAAACCCATCAGCAGGAATCGATGCAGAGACCATTGCCGCCTGGGAGAGATTTAATGACTATCTCACGCCACGCATTATGGTCGCTCTAGCCTTGCCGGGAGCTGACCTTGATTTTGATGATGCTGTCTTGTTAGCCAATCGTGTCTTTGATCAGATGGCAACACCGTATCTAGTTTTACATGGTGATGATGGAACGCCGGCAGCTCTGATTAACCTGGAAGATTTGTCGATTCGCAACTATCTTCACGGTGTAGCTGTCATATCAGAGAGCGAGCCTGAACATAGAGAGCTAGTTGCAGAGTTTGCGCAGGAGTACCGCGAGTTAGTTGATTCAACCGGTGAAGATGCATTCACTGCCGGTCTTCTCTTTCCAGCTATTCCATTAAATCTAGATAATGGAATTGGTCTTGATGTGCTGGTCTCCTACTTAGCAAAACTCAAATAGAACTACCAAGCAGCAGCTAGCTCATTTCGAGTAACAGTCAAAAGTTGAGGTAATACTTTGGTCTTGCCGATGATCGGCATAAAGTTTGCATCCCCGGACCAGCGTGGAACAACATGCTGATGTATGTGGGCTGCAACGCCTGCTCCTGAGATTGCGCCTTGGTTCATTCCAAGATTAAAGCCTTCGGGTCGCGAAACCTTGCGGATAGTTGTCATCGCGTGGGATGTAAGAGCGAAAATCTCTGCGCGCTCTTCATCAGTGAGTTCAGTGAGATCGGCAACGTGTCGATAGGCGCATATCAAGAGATGTCCTGGGTTATATGGGTAAAGATTCATCACGACATAGGCATGAGATCCGCGATGCACAACAAGCCCATCTTCATCGTTCATTTGTGGGATTTCACAGAACGGGCAGGTGGCTTCGTTTCCCGCTAGCGGTCGGTTTTCTCCACGCAAATAATCAAGGCGATGTGGCGCCCAGAGACGTGACCAAGCATCTGGCATTCCAGTTGAATCGATGTAATCCATCACTAGACCTGCTGGCGGGCTGCAACAGTTGCTGAAATCTCGGCGATCGCTTCTGCAAGTGGAACACCATTCTTCTGCTCACCATTTCGGTAGCGGAAGGAGACTGCGCCAGCCTTCTGATCTTCCTCGCCCGCAATCAGCATGAATGGAATTTTCTGCATCTGTGCGTTACGTACCTTCTTCTGCATTCGATCATCTGATGCATCAACTTCAGCGCGAATACCAGCTGCCTTGAGAGCTGCTACAACTTCGAAGAGATAATCGGTAAATGGTTCCGCAACGGGAATCGCCATCACTTGCACAGGAGCTAACCATGGCGGAAATGCACCTGAGTAATGCTCGGTAAGTACGCCAAAGAATCTCTCAATAGAACCAAAGAGAGCACGGTGGATCATCACTGGGCGTGCGCGTGATCCATCACTCGCTGCGTATTCAAGTTCGAAGCGCTGTGGCAATTGGAAATCAACCTGGATGGTAGACATCTGCCATGTGCGACCGATTGCATCTTTGGCTTGAACTGAAATCTTTGGGCCATAAAACGCAGCGCCACCTTCATCGTTAACAAGTTCAAGGTTCTGCGCAAGTGCAGCTTTGCGGAGGGCTTCTGTTGCAGCCTCCCAATCTTCATCAGAACCCACCGATTTTTCGGGGTTACGAGTAGACAGCTCAAGATAGAAATCTTCCAGCCCGTAATCGCGAAGAAGATTAAGTACGAAGGTCAAGAGCGAATCAAGTTCGTCAGGCATCTGCTCCTTAGTGCAATAAATGTGAGCATCATCTTGGGTAAATCCACGAGCACGAGTGATGCCGTGAAGAACACCAGACTTTTCGTAGCGATAAACCGTTCCAAATTCAAAGAGTCGCAAAGGAAGTTCGCGGTATGAACGACCTCGCGCACTGTAAATCAGGTTGTGGAAAGGGCAGTTCATCGGCTTCATGTAGTACTGCTGGCCAGCGCGTTTGACGGTGCCATCTGCATGATGTTCTTCATCCAGGATCATCGGAGGATACATACCTTCGGCATACCACTCGAGGTGACCAGATTTTTCAAAGAGGGCAGCCTTGGTTATGTGAGGTGAGTAAACAAACTCGTAACCTTCTTCTTCGTGACGCTTGCGAGAATAATCTTCCATCGCTCGTCGAATAATTCCACCCTTGGGATGAAAAACAGCAAGACCGGATCCGATCTCTTCAGGAAAGGAGAAAAGATCTAGCTCTTGTCCAAGTTTTCTATGGTCACGTTTTTCAGCCTCTGCCAACATTTCAAGATATCCATTGAGCTCATCCTGTGATGGCCAGGCAGTTCCGTAAATTCTCTGCAGCATCGGATTCTTTTCAGATCCACGCCAATACGCACCCGCAGCTCTCATCAATTTGAAGGCCGGAATGTGTTTTGTTGAAGGCAAATGTGGACCGCGACAAAGATCAGACCAGACGGGTTCGCCATCGCGACCAAGGTTGTCATAAATTGTTAACTCGGTGCCGCCAACTTCAACGCTTGTCTCGTCGGTTGCACCAGACTTAATTCCTATGAGTTCGCATTTATAGGGTTCATTGCTTAACTCTTTGAGTGCATCACTTTCATTTGTAACGCGTCGCTTAAATCGCTGACCGTCCTTAACGATCTTGCGCATCGCAGACTCGATCTTCTCTAGATCTTCAGGTGTAAACGGACGCTCTGGCTCGAAGTCGTAATAGAAACCATCACGAATGGGTGGACCAATACCTAAACGAGTGTTCGCAAATACTTGTTGTACCGCTTGAGCCATCACGTGGGCTGTTGAGTGGCGAAGGACGTTAAGTCCATCAGGGGAAGAGATTGAAACGCCTTCAACAACATCACCATCTACAAGCTCTGTCCAAAGATCTCGAAGTTCACCATTGACGCGTGCGACGACGATCGACTTATCTTCGGCAAAGATATGGGTAGGGCGCTGATCTGATTCAACGCTACGCGCAGACCCGTCTACCGTAATCGCGATGGTTGCCATGGGGTAAGACTACCTAATGAGTAGTGGCCAACTGGCGCAATTTGCTACAGATATCGCTCACATTCGAATCAGTTGCCAGAGATCGCCCATCTATTGAAGAAATGGGGCGACCTATCTTTAGAGAGCTCATGGCAATAGCTGCTTCGCAAGAATTTACATCGGCTCGCGAAATATCCCTTACGACTACCCCGCACTCTTCTACTGCAAGTGCACGAATTACTCCGGGGAGGATTCCAGCAGTTATCGGTGGAGTTCGCCATTGACCGTGGATGCGAAATGCATAATTGGAGACAGCGCCTTCGCAGACCTGATCATCTCGATCAATCAGAATAACTTCGTCACATTCGGCAGCTGTTGCTTCTTGCAATAAGCCCAAGCGTCCAGAGTAAGGAAAAACTTTGTGTTGACGGCCAACCGTTGAGCTAAATTCTTGACTAATAACTACCTTCAACGCGCCCGTCTCGGAGCTGTAAGCCTCATGAGTAGCAACAAATCTCATGCCCGAAAAAGATAACCGGAGTCGACCAACGTGATGGGGTGTCACAGCCAATAGCTCGTCGATAGCGCGCGAAATCAAGTCTTCATCTGGAATAGAAATCTTAAGTTCGCGAGCACTGGCGATCGCCCTACGCATGTGTCGTGACAGTAACTGAACTGATCCGTCTTCAGTTCTCAAAGTTTCAAAGACTCCGGCACCAAGTGGCCAGTAATTGGCGTCTAAATAATCAACCGAGTTCTCAACTAACTCTTTATCGACCCAAATCTTCACAGAGTCCCGCCAGCAATCGAGATCAAATTTCGCGCCTTCAGTTGAGTTTCCTCCCACTCAAGGGCCGGTTGACTCCCCCACGTAATCCCAGCACCAGTTCCAAAACGTAACCACTCGTCACCTGTATTCCAGAATGTGCGAATAGCTACCGCTAGTTCGGCGCGGTCTCCTTGAATCCAACCCAAAGCACCACAGTAAGGACCACGTGGTGCAACTTCATGCTCGGCAATAATCGATAGCGCCGCACTCTTTGGTGCTCCACTCACAGAACCCGGCGGAGTTGTTGCTGCCAGAATTTCTGCCCACGTTGTTCCATCTTTTATTAGCGCCTGCACATCAGAGACGAGATGCGTCAACCCAGGATGCTTTTCTCGCCTAAACAAATCGCTTACTTCAACGCTGCCTTCTTGTGCTATTCGACTTAAGTCATTGCGCATCAAATCAACAATCATCAGGTTCTCAGCCTTGTCTTTCTCGCCGAAATCTTCCTCATCCCACCGAATGGTTCCCTTGATAGGAGAGGTAACCAACTGATCACCGGTTCTGGATAAAAAACGTTCTGGCGATGCACTGGCGATTTCAAAGCCAGGAATCTTCAGATAACTTGCAAAAGGGGCAGGATTTGCATACTGCATTCGCGCAAAGAGCCCGGCCAACTTCTGTTTCTTAAGGTCGATGACATGTGAGAGTTCTCTACATGCATTCACTTGGTAGACAGAACCCGCCGATATCTCCTCGCGTACCGCATGGACATAACTCATGTAATCGAGTTCTTGCAGCGAAGTTCTCCAAGGCCTTTCTAATACGGCCCAAGGTGATTCTGGAAATGGTGCTTCTTGAACTTTTTTGAACTTTGCAAAATGGTATTGACCTTCGAATGTAACTAAAACCGCCCAGAAGTCGCCATCATCCAAACATGATGGGTCATCGGTGTACTTCTGCATCTTTGTGGCATGGCGACCCCCCATCCAGAATTGGTAATCGCGACCGAACATGGGGGTAAGGCTACGCAGAAAAGGGTGCGCTTTGGCGCATCGGCCCTGCCTACGCTAGATTTGCCTCCGCAGTAAATGCGGACGTAGCGCAGCTGGTAGCGCGGAACCTTGCCAAGGTTCAGGTCGCGGGTTCGAACCCCGTCGTCCGCTCGGATAGAGCGCCGTTCATTTTGATGGGCGGCGTTTCTTTATCCGTACAAGTACGACAGGTTCGTGGTGGAATGGCCGAGAGGCGAGGCAAGGGACTGCAAATCCCTCTACACGGGTTCAAATCCCGTTTCCACCTCCACGAAGTTTTGATCTAGGAACGAAGGGATGAATACCGTGGCTGATGACAATTCAGAACGCCCATGGGGTCGCTATGAAGTTCTCTCTTCTTCGGCAATTCATCAAGTGAAGAATATTTATGTCTTTCCAGGAAAACGACTCTCCTATCAAAGACATCAAAAGCGAGCCGAACACTGGTTCATAGTTGAAGGTGATGCTCGCATTACTCTCGATGGAGATAGCTTTGAAATGTCCGCCGGTGATTCCATTGACATCGAAATCGGTGTCGCACACCGCATCGAGAACATCGGATCTACCGACCTTCTATTCACAGAAATTCAAACCGGAACCTACTTTGGTGAGGACGATATTGAGCGTATTGAGGACGATTTCGGCCGCTCATAAGTAGAACTTTCGAAGGCAATACCTTCTGGCTATACTTTCCCAACAACTTAATAGGACCCGAAAAAAAGACTTCAAGATTGAAACCGTACGGACGATTGGCTCAGCGGTAGAGCACCACATTGACATTGTGGGGGTCACTGGTTCGATCCCAGTATCGTCCACGTAAAGTAGTGGAGTGGCAAATAGATATCGTCCACGTAGTTTTATTCCTGATCTAGGAAAACTCGCACACGGCGCAACGTTTCTACAAGGTATTCCGGTGCCATGTCTCGGTGCTCTTGGTTCGTGGTTTCATATAAGTAATTAAGCAGAATAATTCTCCGTTGTAGAAGAAGCCCATTTAACTGATGTTTGTCATGCCGTGGAAGTTCGGAAACGGACTGATAGCCCGCTAAAAGTGCGGCATCTTGCTCTTGGGTATCCAAGTAGTAAAGGGCTGTAGCCAAATCCTGGATTGGTAAACCAAAGCCAGCATCATCGAAATCGAAGATGTAGATTTTATCCCCATGGGAAAATACGTTCCCGCCGTGAAGGTCTGCATGGATTGCGATTGCTTTGCTTCCCGAATAAAGGTTTTCGATTATTTCTTCGATCTCGATCTTTGCCTTGGTTAGCAGTTCAATATCTTCTTTCGACAGTGGGCTGCCAGAGGCAAAGATGACGTCCTGTGTTTGCCATAAGAAATCTTTCAACAACGGTAATTGCGCGGTATTGGGGAGAGTGAAGTCGGCGCTTGCTTGATGCATCGCTGCCATGGCTGCGCCAAGTTTTCTTAATGCATCGTCACTTGGTTCATCCCCAAGCTCTTCCCCGTCCAACCACGAATACAGCGCAACGCCCAAATCCCTTTCCAATAGAGCAGAGGTAACGGTAAGAGCAAATTCGCCTTTCTCGGAGGCGATTGGTTTTGGCAGATTAACCGCCCCTTTATCATTGAGAAAGCGAACAAAACCAATCTCGCCTAGAAGATTTTCATAGGTTCGGTCGGAATTAACATTAATTCGAAGCGCGAACATTTCATTCGCTTTTGTAACCACTTTAAATGTAGCGTTGAACTCAAAATTAACAATATCGATTGATTGAACTTCAAAAGGGTATTCAAGAAGAACCGCACGAGCCAAATCTAGGACGTGATCTTTTTGGTCCTGAAGATCTAGAAGCGCGAATTTAGACATTTGCATGTGCAGGATTCCCATCCGATATCGGTCGAGAATCATATTAACATTTGGGGGGTCACTGGTTCGATCCCAGTATCGTCCACTTCTGAACGTGCCACTCACTCCGAAATCTTGGAGGCGATCTGATCCTTTAAGAGTGAAGTTGAAGCGGTAAGTGAGAAGATGAACAAGGCAACAATCGTAAGCATGACGAAGAATCCAGGGTCATCTGCTTGAGGAATCAGCATCAGGAAAAGAACTGCTGGTATCACCGATGCGAATTTGAAAGACACTAATAGACGTGCAATCCAATTGAGATTCTCGGCTGAGTAAAACCGGTTCCACCTAATACTTTCAACGATTTGCCACAAACAGTAGAGGGCAACTTGTCCACACAAAATCCAGAGTCCAACCACAATCGTTAAAGCAACTTCAATGAAGAGAGAGATCCCTTGGGTCCTACGCATATGCTGAAACTGGCCAGGGAAAGATAGAAACTGCACCAGGGTTAAACCAAGGAAGAGCAAGAGGAATCCTGCTTTAGCAACGATAAACCGCATCTCACTCATTAGTTGAGTCTAGTGAAGAGTACTCAACGCCCCTGAAATTGCCCGATTTTTCGGGCCTACTTTGAGGGAATTGTGGGATCAACTTCAAAAATGTCTGCCATACCGTGTAACATGTGAACCAAGTAGGAATTTCTACTAGTTGTGGAACCTGACCTATATGGTCACTGGTTCGATCCCAGTATCGTCCACCATCTGAACTGCACTTATGCGGTTCTAATAAATAGATTTGATTAACTCTTTACTAAATGTATAACACTTGCCTAACACCCTACAGAGAACTACAGATACTTTAAGACTTCCTTAAGTTCTAATTGAGCGTAAATGCGTCACTAGTGAGAACTTTAGATATGTGTAGAAGTGCATGGCGATGGTTTCGATTTTGGCAAATTCCCAAAGTTAATGCTTATTGAAGAATCGATCAAATAATCAATTCTCTACCCAGACATCCGTACATTGCCGTCTAGTTATAAACCTACTAGGTCCACTCAAATTATCAACAATTGAGCTGGGGTCAGAATCATAGTAATCGGGATTTAGCTCTGTGACATTGCTGCACTTGCTCACCCAGTAGCCATCCCCACCATCCCCCTCTGTACCAACTTCCCCTTTAGAATTGCTATTAAGGATCAACGCGGCAATGACTAAGGTGAGACCAATCCAAATTACCCACTTGAAGTCAAATGGCTTTGAAGTCGCTGTTGATGGACGGGCTACGTCATCATTGCCTAAATCCAGGTTTCCAGATTCATTATCTTCATTCTTCTTACTAGAAATCTTTGGGCTACATTTCTGACAAGAATCTGCAAAGTACGGCACTGTGATTCCACATACATTGCAATAAGCCACGCCATAATTATAGCCCGCTGCTTTATCAACCTTGGGAATCCCACGGCAAGAAGTGTCCGCCGTTTAGACCAATACACGCCTAGTTCCTAAAAACTCCCAGGTAATTGCCCAACAAGAATCAATCAATATGTATCTGCCCATTCTAAATCGGAGAGAGAAGGTTTGTGAGAACGAAAGCGAGTGGTGATCCCGCTAACTTTGTTGAGTCTAGATTTGGTAAATCAAGAGGTAGGAACACTCGCAGCAATGACCGATTCGAACCAGGAATAAGGAGAAGATTATGAATAAAGAAGAGATCGCTGGTGCCAGGCCAGTATCGTCAATCCCCCGATCCTCCGAAACTACCCATGAGGGCGCCTTAAATCTTTGCCGTCTGGCCTAAATTTTCGACCTGACTGAAGAATTCTCGATACGACCCCTTTTCTTGGACTGGCGGCCAGATTAGGATTTCATTATGGAAATTCTCATTGGTTTGGTCGTCATCCTGCTTGCAGGCGTAGGAATCTTTTTAAAAATTGCATTTTCTTTCGGAGGAGTGAAGGCATTTCTCTCCAAAGAACTCAAGGGCGATCGCTCTGAACTCTCCGCTGCAAGAAAGACGGCCAAGTCATTAGCCAAGGCGGCCGCGGGTGAACTCAAAGAAGCCAGTCAACAGGTTTCTCGTGAAAGCAAAGCATACGAAAAGAGAGTCAAGGAAGTAAGTGATGAGTACAGCAGGTGGCTCAATCCGGGCGATGGCCAATCCTTAACTCGCCTCGGAGGTGTGAAGCTATTTGAGCACACCGTTCATGTTGGCAAGAATGTAGTTCCGCTAGAAGGAATTTCAGTCGATACGCGAATCACCGATATGTCTGCCGTTCTCATTTTGTCTTTGCCGAATGGAATGAAAGTCTCAGAGTCTTTTGATACTTCATGGCGAGAGGGTGAGACTAAATACAGCACTTCTTCTCATAAAGACTGGGATATTCTGGAATCGAGTACCGAGAAGAAACGTTCTTACTCGCCCGATCAGATCATTCATCTCGCTGGAGAAATCAATAACCAAGCCATTCGTCATGAGGATTTCCTCAAGAGACGCCCGGAGATGATTGAACTTTTGGCTGCAAGGTTGGAAGAGACTAAAGCTAATACTCAAGATCTTGACGCGGCCCGAAATGCACTCAGCTCTTTAGAGGCAGGCTCACAAACGGCACTGGATTCAAAAAATGCCGCCGAAGCACTTGTAGCTGCCGAGGCGCGATACAAATCAATTGTCGCAACCAAGCTCGCGAAGTAAAGATTAGCGGGGCGAAATAACCGCGGTTCCCTTTTCGTGAGAGAGAATCGTGAGGATATGGTTTGGTAGCGCTTGAGTAATTGCATCTGCGAGCTTGCGTTCCTCATCGCGATAGACATCGTCCAAGATCACTGTCGCTTTCGGTGAAAGTAGTGGGATGAGATGTTCAAAAGCTGGATAGCGCGCATCTGGATTGGTCGAGCTAGGTGGGCCATCGATAACCAGTAAATCAATTTTTGAGAGCCCTTTATATGTGGATTTCGCGTACCACTTGTAGCCACCTGGATAGGTCTCCAGTTCATGGATTCGGATATCAACACCCCGTACTCCATGGCTCGACAACATCTCTCTCGTCTGTGTGCCAAATTCAACAGAGTGATCGAGGCTAACAATTTTCTTGGTACCACTTTTTGCTAGTACAAGCGTTGAAATTCCAGAGCCTAGTTCGACGGTCAAGCGAGGTTTCACTTTTCTAGTCACGTGGGCAAGGGTTAAGAGAAAATCTGGTGAGGCAGCCCAACCGCGAGAAGGTGGAAGCGGAGCCAATAACTTGAGTAATGGGAGAAGTTGCTCAACTGCTTCGAACTGGTGATACACATGAGCGAGTTCAGTCTTAATCCGACCAGTCTGTGCTGTCAGCTCTTTGGTGATGCGATCTGCATTGCGATTAATCTTTTTGTGCAAGGCCCGAATACTACGTACTACGTAAAGGGAGAGAGCAAGCACCAGAATGGACGCGACTGCGCTAACGAGATTTTCCATTCGGAAAGTGTAAGTCTTAATGCGCAGAAAGGGCAGAAGACCGCGGTCTTCTGCCCTTTCTGCTTCTTCAGAACTAGATCGTTGCTTCGCTCAGCGCCTTCTTGTAAATGACCTTTTGGAAGTATGAGACTCCAAAGAAGATGCAACCAAGGACATACCAAAAGCTCTCCGCCGAAGTCATCTGGCATAGGCCGCGCTCACTCATCGCCTTTTTCACTGGGACCTTGGCAAAGTAGCCAGCCCCAAACCAGATGCACTGCAGGACATACCAAAACTTTTCAGCACCAGTTAATGGCTTGTTATTCATATCTGCTCCTCTTGACATGTCAAAGGTCATTTCCCTTAACTTCTTCGCGATAATTGTCCTTGTCGCACTTAGAATTACGGGAGACTCTAAGACTCTTGACCGGTCAGATAGGAATGACGAAATGAGATCACTGTCAGTGAGCATGGTCTGTCTTGGAAATATCTGTAGATCCCCCATGGCCGCTGCGGTCTTAAGTAATAAAGGCGCAGCAATTGAAAATCTAGAGATTCGAGTCAGCAGTTCAGGTACCAGCGGATGGCATATTGGGCAGGGACCACACCCGACTTCACAATTGGTCTGGGAGAAAGCCGGATATCAACATCACCATATTGCATCTCAGTTTAAGGCCAACGATTACTTCGTAAATGATTACCTTCTTGTGATGGATTCAAGTAACTACGAAAACGTCCTTGCTTTAGCGCCAAGCGAGGAAGACAGGGCAAAAGTTTTCTACCTTCGCAGTTTTGATCCTGCGCTCTCCCACATTGATCCTTTATCGAGTGATTACTTCAAGCTTGAAGTTCCAGATCCCTACAACCAACCAGAAGAGTCGTATCAGCGCGTTTTAGCGATGATTGAATTGTCAGTCGATGGATTTCTAGAAAGTGTTACTCGAGACCACGGCGCTTAAGTAATGGTGTGATCGATGCCTCTCGTCCACGGAAGTTTTTAAACATCTGCATTGAATCAATTGACCCCCCGCGACTAAGTAACTGTGCTCGGAAGTGGTCGCCATTTTTACGGGTCAGGCCACCATTCTCTTTAAACCAATCGACGGATTCAGCATCAAGAACTTCACTCCAGATATATCCGTAATAACCAGCCGAGTAGCCGCCACCGAAGATATGGGAGAAGTACGTGCTGCGGTATCTGGTGGGAACTGCGTGGTAGTCAAGACCATAATCCTGAATGGCCTGTGCTTCAAAGGCAATTGCATCGGGTACGTCCTGTCCGTCTTCAAGTGAATGCCATGCCAAATCCAAAATCGCTGCAGCCAAATAACTAGTCGTTGCGTGACCTTCATTGAATGTAGAGGCGCCTTGAAGTCGATCAATAAGTTCTTGTGGCAATTGTTCGCCGGTCTGATGATGCTTGGCGTAGTTAGTGACAACTTCCGGCCACAAGATCCACATCTCATTGACTTGTGATGGGAATTCTACGAAGTCGCGTTGAACGCTTGTTCCGGAAACTCGTGGGTATGTGACACTTGATAACAAACCGTGGAGTGCATGGCCGAACTCATGGAATAAGGTGACGATTTCGTCGTAGGTGAGAAGTGTCGGCTGACCTGCTGCCGGCTTCGGAATGTTGAGATTGTTACAGACCACTGGTAGTTGCCCAAGAAGGAAACTCTGGTCAACGAGATTGTTCATCCACGCCCCACCGCGCTTTGAATCACGTGTGTAGAAATCTCCGATGAAGAGACCAAGCTTGCTGCCATCTTCATTAAATACTTCGAATGCTCGTGCTTCAGGGTGGTAAGTGATCAAGTCAGGACGCTCCTTGAAGGAGATTCCAAAGAGTTTGTTTGCGGCAAAGAAGACGCCATCGTGAAGGACTCGTTCTAGTTCGAAGTAAGGGCGCATCGCATTCGAATCAATGTTGTGCTTGGCCTTACGAACTTTCTCGGTGTAGAAATCCCAATCCCAACTTGCAATTTCGAAATCTTCTCCAGATTCTTTAATCATTGCCTGAATGTCAGAGCCCTCAACGCGCGCATTGCGTACGGCAGCCGGTGCGATTTTGCGCAACATTGCATGCACATTATCGACACTGCCGGCGGTCTGCTCCGCGATGATGTACTCAGCGTGAGTTTTCTTTCCAAAGAGCTTTGCGCGAGTTGCTCGAAGTTTTGCCATTTCAGTAATGATCTTTTTCGTATCAAATTCGTTCTCCCGATTGCCACGAAGCAGAGAGGCTCGCATCATTCGCTCTCGAGTACCTCGATGTTCCAAGTTCTTGAGCTTTGGATTCCCAGAGAAATTGACCATATCAAGGAGATACTTTCCATCTACTCCTCGCGCAGCGGCAGCATCTGCGGCTGCTTGAATCTCGCTTTCAGATAGACCAGCAAGTTCTTCTTTGGTCTCTACGAGAATTGCACTTTCATTTGTATCGGCTAAAAGGTTCTTCGAAAACTGCGTCTCTAAGAAAGAAAGTCGCTCATTGATCTTTGTCAGTTCTTGACGCTGCTCTTGGGATAGATGTGCGCCGGCATAGACAAAATCGCGATAGTACTTTTCCAACAACCAAGCATCCTCAGAAGAGAGCGAAAGCGAATCTTTCTTCTCAAAAAGGGTCTTAACCCGCGAGAAAAGAGCGGGATTGAGAGTGATCGCATCCTGGTGAGCCGATAACTTGGGAGCTATCTCTTCTTTGATCGCATCAAGACTGGGACTGGTATCACTTGATGACTTGTTGTAGAAAACAAGGAGCATGCGTGTAAGTGTTTGACCACTCTTCTCAAGGGTCACAATTGTGTTTTCAAATGTTGGCTCCCCCGATGCGATGATCGCTTCAACCTCTGCCAACTGTTCTTTTGTTCCTTGGTAGAAAGCTTCCTTGTAGTGATCTTCTGTGAGGGATGCAAAATCTGGCAACTCATATTCGAGCGTGCTTCGAGAAAAGAATGGATTTGGTGTCATTGATACAAACTTTCTAGGGGCGCGGATTAGGGCTGATGATCTGCTTTGGGTCGCGCTCTGGAAGAGTTCCTAGTGCGCTATCTATTGCCTTCATGACTGAAGCATCGAGCTTTACACCTGATGCCTTGACGTTCTCCTTAACCTGAGATGGCTTAGTTGCACCCATGATCGCTGCAGAGACATTGTCATTCTGAAGAACCCAAGCGATAGCAAGTTGCGACATGGTTAGTCCTACAGAATCTGCGACAGGCTGAAGCTTCTGTACCGCTTCGAGAACTTCATCGCGCATCCAACGCGAAATCATTCCTGCGCCACTCTTTTTGTCGGTTGCACGTGAACCTGCAGGAGGCTTCGCACCTGGCTTGTACTTTCCAGTGAGAACTCCCTGCGCAATTGGTGACCAAACAATCTGCCCGATTCCCTCTTTGCGAGATAGCGGAACGATCTCTGCCTCAATAACGCGCCATAGTGCGGAGTACTGTGGTTGACTCGAGACAAATCGTGAGTAACTGCGTGCATCTTGAATCTTGAGAGCTGAAGAAACTTGCTCTGCATTCCACTCAGAGAACCCGATGTAATTCACTTTTCCCTGACGAATCAGGTCTTCAAATGCCTGTAGTGACTCTTCCAGTGGCGTCTCGAAATCAAAGCGGTGCATCTGGTAGAGATCGATGTGATCAACATTTAAACGCTTGAGAGATGCATGACAGGATTCCATGATGTGCTTGCGTGATAGTCCGCGATCATTCTTGCCGGTTCCAGTTGGCCAGTAGACCTTTGTGAAGAGTTCATACGACTCTCTGCGAATTCCCTTGAGGGCCTTACCAAGGACAGTCTCTGCGCGGGTACCCGCGTACACATCTGCTGTATCAAAGGTTGTGATTCCCAGATCGAAGGCGGTCTTCACACACTTGATCGCCGCTTCCTGCTCAACTTGGGAGCCATGGGTGATCCAGTTTCCATAAGCGATTTCCGATACATACATTCCAGTACTGCCGAGGCGTCTATATTCCATGCGCTGCAGATTACGCTATATTCGTTTCTACACAAGTACGAATTTAAGGATGACCTGCCTCATGGCTCAAAATATAAGACGCAAGTTCGGCAACGTCTGGAGCCATCTACCCCATCCATTCCGGTGGGTCATCGTTGCAACGGTGGGAACAACACTGGTCCTGCTCGGGATCGTTTTCATCTTTATCCCTGGCCCTGGCCTTCCCTTGATCGTGCTCGGTGTGGCCATATTGGCAACTGAGTTTGCGTGGGCTCAGGTTGTCTACATTCGAATTAAAAAAGAGACCGATAAATTGACGGCTCGAGCTAAGAAAGCCTTCAAGCGCAAGTAATCGCTGAAGATGTCAGCTTAATAATCTAGGCTGATCTAATGAAGAATCTGGTTGTCGATGAAGATTTATCTCGAACAACTTTCGTCGTTTTGGATTTAGAAACTTCCGGAGCCTCTCCCAAAACGGGTAGCGCAATAACTGAAATCGGCGCAGTTAAGGTCTGTGGCGGACAAGTGCTAGGAACTTTTAAGACTTTCGTCAATCCAGGAACTTCCCTTCCTCCATTTATTACGGAGTTAACCGGGATTACCGATGAGATGCTTGTCGATGCACCAAGGATTGAATCAGTTCTACCACTTCTCTTCGAGTTCTTGGGAAGCGAAAAAACAACGGTATTTGTCGCTCACAACGCGCCCTTTGATCTCTCATTTCTCAAGGCATCGGCAGCGCTGCATGGATACGCATGGCCCAACTTTCGCGTGATAGATACCGTGAAGGCCGCCCGCTTTGTATTGACTAAAGATGATGTTGCAAACTATCAACTAGGAACGCTTGCGCTTTATTTTCGCACCGAGATTGCACCAAACCACAGAGCGTTAGATGACGCCCTTGCCACAGTTGATGTTCTTCATGGCATCATCGAACGAATGGGAACTTTCGGCATTACAACCATCACACAGATGCTAAACGCAGGCGCTAAGAAGGTACGACCAAAGATTGCGTTAGAGAAATCCACCTCTGAAGAAGAGCTGTAGTAGCACCGCTATCGACTGCTGCTTCGGCCTTCTTTAAGCCTCGAGCAATGCGTTCGTTTACAGAAAGATCCTGCTCTCCTTCAAAGGCTGCAATTGCAGCTGCTGCATTAAGCATGACGGCATCTCGTGGCGCACCTTTTTCGCCTGCAAAGATCGCGAGTGTGATTCGAGCATTTTCAGCGGCATCTCCCCCGACCAAATCAGTTACAGGTGCGCGAGTAATACCAAAATCAGATGGCTCAATAAGATCACTCCTTATCTCGCCGTTACCAATACTTAAGATTGAAGTTGTCGACGAGAGGGTAATTTCATCAAGTCCGTCATCGCCGCGAAAAACAAATCCGTCTACTCCGCGCGTTGCTAGCACCTGGGCCATGACTAAATGCATTCGATCATCTGCAACACCAATCGCAGCGGCTTTGGGTTTGGCCGGGTTTGCTAATGGTCCGAGGATGTTAAATACAGTTGGAACGCCTAGCTCTTTTCTAGCCGGGGCTGCAAACCGCATCGCTGGATGAAAGATCGGAGCAAAGCAGAAACCGATTCCAAGTTCTTTCACGGATCTTTCGACACCTTTACCGTCAAGAGTAATCGCAACGCCTAGCGCCTCAAGAAGATCGCCAGATCCAGATTTACTCGATGCTGCTCTGTTTCCATGTTTTACAACGCGGGCTCCGGCAGAGGCAGCGATAATGGCAGCGGTGGTTGAGATATTGATGGTGTGCGCACCATCTCCACCAGTACCGACTGTGTCAACGGCGCGCTCTGCTATCGAAATAGGAGCGCTGTGGGCAAACATTTGATTAACAAGTGCTGAGACTTCGTCGGCGCTCTCGCCTTTATTCTTCAATGCAAGTAGGAAAGTCTTTATCTCAGCAACTTCTGCCTCGCCTCGAAGAATCGTATCCATGACTGATGAGATTTCATGAGCTTCTAGATCGAGTCCATTGGTCAATCGGTCTACATAAGAGCTCCACATAGTGGCTTCACCAACTCTCCAAAACGCAAACTGTTCGAGACGAAATTATGCCTTGATGCGTGCTATTGATGAGCGTAATAAATCAGCGACTGTATGCGCCAAGGTGAAAGGATCGATGGGGTGAAGGACATTTGCTTCTGCTCGCGACCAAGTGGCAAGCCATGCATCTTCCTTGCGGGCAGTCATTACCAATACCGGCGGACAGTTGAAGAGTTCATCCTTGAGTTGGCGAGCTACTCCCATGCCACCTTCAGGGGCTGCTTCTCCATCAAGAATAAAGAGATCAATGCCGTGATCCCCGCTTCGCGCCTTGCCATCAACATAAAGACGTAGAGCTGGGCCAGTGGCGAATTCCGTGATCGAATGAGGTGCCAGATCTGGGGCTACGCGAGTGCCCAGGGCTGCTGCGACATGGGCGCGCACTGTTACATCGTCTGAATAAAGAACGATATTGAGGCGGGCAGACTCTTCTTGCGACATAGGCGCACTCTACCGCGACAGAAGGCCGAAGCGATGGTGATCCGTTTCACCTCAAAGATGCGTAAATAAGGGCCATATAGAGCCAGAGAAAGAGGTGAAAGAGTGCGTTATCGGGAATAATCACCCGCATGACAAGCGCAGTCTCAAGCCCGGCCTCCGAGCCAGCCTCGATGCATAAGATCACCAAGCCCAACGTAGTTGCGGTTGGAACGATCGTGTGGCTTTCCAGCGAGTTGATGTTCTTTGCTGCGCTCTTTGCAATTTATTTCACAACTCGCGCAGTGCAGGGTCCAGTAATTTGGGGCGAATCAACCGAGCTACTGAGTATTCCCTTTGCAGCGTTCACAACCACTGTTCTTGTTCTCTCTTCGGTAACTTGCCAGTTCGGTGTGTTCGCCGCAGAACGTTTTCAAAATAAGCGCGAAGGCTCTCTGTGGCAGGTAACCCGATGGGGAATGCGCGAGTGGTTTTCGCTCACCTTCCTCATGGGCGCATTCTTTATCGCCGGTCAAATCTACGAGTACGCAGTTCTCGTCAGCGAAGGATTAACGCTTTCCTCTAACGCTTACGGATCTATTTTTTATCTGGCGACAGGCTTCCACGGACTCCATGTAACCGGTGGTTTGATCGCATTCCTCATCGTTTTGATTCGCGTGGCTAAAGCTCGTCGCTTTACTCATCAACAGGCCACAACAACAATCGTTGTTTCGTATTACTGGCACTTCGTCGACGTTGTATGGATTGCACTCTTTGCTGCGATCTATCTGATTAAGTAGATAGGGAATTAAGTGAAGAGACTTTCTCGTTACCGCCGACATAGAGCCGTTGCACCACTGCTTCTAATCTTTGCTCTCTTGGGTATCGGTACAACCTTCCAGGTCGCTGGCGCCGCCACAACATCACCGATGACGGCAGAAGAAAGAACTGCGGCAATCGAAGAAGGAAAAGAGATTTACTTAAGAGGCTGCTCTTCATGCCATGGACTTAATGCAGAAGGTGGAGCTATCGCTCCTTCTCTGATTGGCGTTGGCGCTGCCTCTGTCGACTTCCAGGTTGCAACTGGCCGTATGCCAATGGCTGATATGAGCCAACAGGCTATGCGAAAGACACCTGTTTACAATGATGAAGAAGTTGCAGCCCTTGCTGCCTACGTTGCTTCCCTTGCACCTGGACCTGAGATTCCAACAGAGGAAATGCTCAACTACGAACGCGATGGTGAAGTTGCAGAAGGTGGCGAGCTATTCCGCACCAACTGCGCGATGTGCCATAACTTTGCTGGTCAAGGCGGCGCTCTTACTCAAGGTAAGTATGCGCCTTCTGTAATGGGCGTAAAACCTGTTCACATTTATGAAGCGATGATTACTGGACCGCAATCAATGCCAGTTTTTTCAGATAAAACTCTTACTCCAAAAGAGAAGCTCTCAATTATTAAGTGGATTAAGGCTGCAGAGAAAGAACCACAGCTTGGTGGAGTCGCACTCGGCCGCGTTGGCCCAGTAACAGAAGGACTTCTCGTATGGACACTCGGACTTGGGCTGCTGATTGGTATTGCAGTCTGGCTAGCAGCGAAGGCGAAATAAATAATTATGAGCAAAGAAATCGAAGCGATTAAAGATCCAGGTTTACCTGCCCACAAGTTGCGTCAAACTGACATTGATCCAAAGGCTGCTGATCGAGCAGAACGCCAAGTTGCAATCCTCTTCTTGCTTTCGGCGTTGAGCACTGTCCTCTTTATCTTCTCGTACTTCTTTATCTCCACCGAATCTTTCATCTTCATTCCTCTTATGGGTGAACAGAATGCGCACCAACTATTCTTAGGTCTTGGCCTTGCATTCTCACTCTTGTTCATTGGTCTTGGCGCTGTGCACTGGGCAAAGACTCTTATGCCAGATACTGAAGTGATCGCCCAACGCCATGAATTCCGATCATCTGATTCAGATCGCGAAGATTTTGTTAAGACTGCCAAAGATGGCGCTGCTGCTGCAGGTCTTGGCCGTCGCTCATTAATTAAGCGCAGTATGGGCCTTGCAGTTGGTCTTGTCGGCCTCTCCCCCATCTTTCTTCTCCGCGACTTAGGCCCGACTCCAGGAGACGAGCTCAAGACAACCGGTTGGAAAACTGGCTCTCGTCTTGTTACCGATCCCGGTGATCGTCCTATTCGTCCAGAAGATTTAGAAGTTGGTTCAGTGGCGCAGACACTTCCAGAAATGGCCCCTGGAAAAGATCACCGATCACTTAACGACATTGCAAAAGATGCAGTCTTGCTGATTCGATTGCGTCCTGAAGAATTTAATCTTGATGCCGAACGACTTTCGTGGACTTATGAAGGAATCATCGCCTTCTCCAAGATCTGTTCACATATGGGATGCGCGGTAGCGCTATACGAGCAAGGAACCAAGCACCTACTCTGTCCATGTCACCAATCAACTTTCGATGTAACCCGCGCAGCCAAAGTTATCTTTGGACCGGCTGCTCGTCCTCTGCCACAATTGGCCATCACAGTCGATGATGAGGGTTACCTCGTTGCACAAGCACCATTTACCGAGCCAGTTGGACCTAGCTTCTGGGGGAGATTAAAGTGAGCGCACGCGAAAGAATCGCAGGCAATGTAGCTAACTATGTTGATGAGCGCACCGGTGCTGCGGCATGGATGAAGAAGAATCTCAACAAAGTCTTCCCTGACCACTGGTCCTTCATGCTCGGTGAGATTGCGCTCTACTCATTCGTAATTCTGCTCTTATCTGGAACATTCCTCACCTTCTGGTTCGACCCTTCCATGCGCGAAGTTGTCTATGAAGGTTCATACGAGCCTCTCAAGGGGTTGGAAATGTCTGCAGCTTATGCGTCCGCGCTAGATATCTCATTTGAGGTTCGTGGCGGATTATTGATGCGACAAATTCACCACTGGTCAGCTTTGATCTTTATGGCAGCGATTGTCGTTCACTTGCTACGCGTTTTCTTTACAGGCGCATTCCGTAAGCCACGTGAATTTAACTGGATCATCGGTATCGGACTTCTTACTCTTGGAATCGTAGAAGGATTCTTGGGTTACTCACTTCCTGATGATCTTCTCTCAGGAACAGGTATTCGAATCGCAGAGGCGATATTGCAAGCGATCCCGTTGGTTGGTTCCTATCTTTCTTACTTCCTCTTTGGCGGAGTTTTCCCAGGAGAGACCTTTATTCCACGTATCTATACGATTCACATTCTTATACTTCCCGGAATCTTCCTTGCGCTGATTACGGTGCACTTGATGTTGGTGTGGTACCAGAAGCACACTCAGTACCCAGGTCCAGGACGCACCGAGAAGAATGTTGTCGGTTATCCATTGCTACCGATCTACATGGCAAAAGCTGGCGGATTCTTCTTCATCGTCTTTGGTGTTACAGCACTCCTTGGCGCTGTAGCATCCATCAACCCGATCTGGCTCTACGGTCCTTATACGCCAGGACAAATTTCAGCAGGCTCGCAACCCGATTGGTATATGGGCTGGCTCGATGGATTAGTTCGTATGGCTCCCCCACTAGAACCTGTGATTTTTGGTTACACGCTCTCCCTCAATATTTTGATTCCAGGTTTAATTATTCCTGGCATTCTCTTTACGGGAATGGCTCTCTATCCATTTATCGAACAGTGGATTACCGGCGATAAGCGCGAGCATCACCTCCTTGACCGCCCGCGCAATGCGCCAAACCGCACAGCGCTCGGTGCGATGGCTCTGACCTTTATGTTGATCGCACTCATTAACGGTGGCAACGACATCATCGCGACTAACTTTGATCTATCGATTAATCAGATCATGTGGTTTAGCCGAATCGGAATCATTGTTCTACCTCCGATCGCATTTGTCGTCACCAAGAGACTCTGTCTCTCATTGCAGCGTGCTGATCGTGAGCTTGTTCTACATGGACGCGAAACCGGTCGCCTTGTGATGATGCCATCTGGCGAATTCGTTGAAGTACACGAGCCAATCTCACCTGAAAAAGCTTGGCTTCTCACCCAGCATGAACAGAATGCTCCTCTTGAACTTGAAGAGAAGGATGCTCGCGGTGTGCGTCGCCCAGGACTGCTTAAGTCAAAGTTGCGCAAGCGCTTTGCGATCGCTCATGCCGAGCAGGTAGCAAAGCCAACAGTTGAGGATCTCAAGGAGATCGAACACCACTAAGGATTGGTGACTTCTCGCGCTCTCCCCTGTGCCACGACCAGTGCCACGCCTGCGATTGTGACAAGTGTTCCTAGCGCAGTGACCATGCTTATCGTCTCCCCAAAGAGGAAGTAGGCCTCTACTGCGGTCACTGCTGGAACTAAGTAATACAAGGATGAGACTGATGATGCACTCGATCTTGCAAGCAAGAAGTAGAGAATCAAAATTGCACCTATGGATAGTGCAACAATCAACCAAACGAGCGAAAAGATAAAGGGTGCGTTCCACGTAATTGACTGATCGTCCTCAAAGATCAACGCCAATGAGCCCATGAGAATTCCTGTTGCAACGTATTGCCATGATGTACCTGATAGAACTTCAACGCCTGCCCCAAATTTCTTCTGTAGCAGCGTCCCTGTGGTGCCTCCAAGTAGTGCGATAAAGATCGCAATCACACCAACCGTTGGTAGCACCTGATCTCCCGAACCTTCTAATTTAGGGGCAATGACCAAAACTAATCCAGCCAAACCAAGACCGAGGCCAAGCCACTTGCGGTGCGTTAACTTCTCACCGAAGAACAAAGATGAGAAAACCGAAACTAGGACAGGCTGTAGCGAACAGATGAGAGCTGTAATTCCTGCTGGCATTCCCTGTTTGACGCCATAGAAACATCCGCCGAGATAAGCACCGTGAATCGTTAATCCAACGAGTGCGCTCTTACCAATAGTTGCCTTGTCATATTTAAAGTGGCGAGTGATGGCAAGTGAAATCAGTGCCAGTAGAACAGATGCAAAAGCCATTCTGATGGCGATAAAGGTAAATGGCGGCGCATATGGAATTCCATAACGTATTCCGGTAAATCCCGTACTCCAAAGCAATACGAATAAAACTGGAGCTGTGCGAGTTGTTATCAACCCTCGCATAGGCTTTTGAGTTTAACGAGTGACTTCGCCATCCACTTTGGGTTTCGGTTAAGCGAATCGGTCTTATGAACCCACCAGCGCTGAGCTTTATTGCAGACAGAGGCGTCGAAGATTTCAGTAACTTGGGTACTTCCGTTACCAAGATCGATAAGCTCGTAAGACCATGTCCATTTCATGAGGTGGCGCCATGTGATTTTATAATTCTCTTCGAAGGCGACAACTTCATTTGTGATGCGATAAGGCACCTTAATCTTCATCGACATCCCAAAACGAGCGCCGAGTGATAGCCGGTCAGGCCCTGAGATAGCTTTATTGATTGTCGAAGAGCCATCAAAGAGAGCGTGGGCTTTGGGATCCGCCAGTAAGTTAAAAATTTTTGAAGGTGGCGCTTGGATCACTATTCGAGCTGCAGCAGTATCCGGGAAATCTACAGCCAGGATCTCTGCGCGTACCTGCATGATCTACCTTTAGTGCCCGACAGTCATGGTCGGATCATCAAGTGGTTTTTCATACTCTGTAACCCACCCGATGATGCTAATAACCAGAGCAGCTAGCGCAATCACTGTGAGCCACCAACCGATGATCAAGCCAAAGCCCATTGCAATTGCACTTGCGGCGACAGGAAGTGGCCACCATGAGTGTGGGCTATAAAAACCTAGTTCGCCAGCACCATCTGAAATCTCTGCGGTGAGATTATCGGCCGGCATTACAGTGCCGATTCTCTTCTGTGTAAACCACACATAGAAACCAACCATGCCGGCAAGGCACGCTGCGAGGAGCATTCCTGTAATTCCCACCGCTTCTCCGCCGACATACCAATAGATGATTGTCATGACGACGTAAAAGACGCTGAGGCCAACAAAGAGTTGCCAATTAACCTTCATGCTTAATGTCCCTCGGTCTTGATGTGAGGATGGTGAAGATCAAATGCTGGCCGTTCAGAGCGAATGCGTGGCATGGATAAGAAGTTATGGCGCGGTGGTGGACATGAAGTTGCCCATTCGAGAGAAGCTCCATAGCCCCACGGATCATCAACATCGACCTTTGGACTCTTGCGCGTAATCCATACGTTGATTGCAAATGGAATCATGGACAGTGCCAGCAAGAATGATCCAACTGTTGAAATCATATTCATTCCAGTAAAACCATCTGTGGCTAAGTAATCCGCATAACGTCGTGGGAATCCCTTAATGCCTAGCCAGTGCTGGATCAAGAATGTGATGTGGAAACCAAAGAAGAGCGTCCAGAAGTGGATCTTTCCAAGGCGCTCATTGAGCATCTTGCCTGTCATCTTTGGCCACCAGAAATAGAAGCCGGCGAACATCGCAAAGACCACGGTTCCAAAGAGTACGTAGTGGAAGTGCGCGACAACGAAGTAAGAAGCAGAGACTGCGAAATCAAGCGGTGGTGAAGCCAGGATGATTCCTGTGATTCCACCGAAGAGGAATGTGACAAGGAAGCCCATAACCCAGAGCATCGGTGTCTCAAAGGTGACGTGGCCTCGCCACATTGTGCCGATCCAGTTGAAGAACTTCACACCCGTTGGTACACCAATCAAAAATGTCATAAATGAGAAGAAGGGCAGAAGAACCTGGCCACTTGCAAACATATGGTGAGCCCACACTGCAACAGAGAGAGCTGAAATTGCAATCGTTGCAGCGATCAAGCCCTTGTAACCGAAGATTGGCTTGCGGCTAAAGACGGGCAAGATTTCAGTTGCGATTCCAAAGAATGGAAGAGCCAAGATGTAAACCTCAGGGTGGCCAAAGAACCAGAAGAGGTGTTGCCAGAGCATCGCACCACCGTTAGCTGGATCAAAGATATGCGAGCCATAAAGTCGATCCGACTCGAGAGTCAGCAGCGCTGCCGCAAGTGGAGGGAATGCGAGAAGAACGAGAATAGAAGTCAGAAGAACGTTCCAAGAGAAGATCGACATACGGAACATCGTCATTCCAGGTGCACGCATCGTAAAGATAGTTGTAATGAAGTTAACGCCACCGAGAATTGTTCCAAGGCCGCTGATTGCAAGACCGACGACCCACAGATCGCCACCGATTCCAGGTGAGTACGTTGAGTTAGCAAGAGGAGCGTAGGCAGTCCAACCGAATGAAGCTGCTCCACCTGGAGCAAGGAAACCAGAGAAAGCCATAATGCTGCCGAAAAGGAATAGCCAATAAGACAACATATTCAAACGCGGAAATGCGACGTCTGCTGCACCAATCTGCAGCGGCATAATCACATTCGCGAAGCCGACAAATAGTGGCGTTGCAAACATGAGCAACATGATCGTTCCGTGCATTGTAAATACTTGGTTGTACTGCTCATTTGAAATGAACTGCATGCCAGGGCGAGTGAGCTCAAAGCGCAGAATCAGCGCGAGGACTCCACCAATAAGGAACCAGGCAAAAGAGGTGATTAAGTACAGGTAGCCAATTGTCTTGTGGTCGGTTGAAGTTATCCACTTAACAAAGTTTTTGCCTTTAGCTGCCGGTGCTACACCTGCAGGAGCGGCAACTGCTGGTCGCTCTGCATACGTTGTCATGCTGTACCCGCCTTCAAGGTCTCTAGATACTGCTGATAATCAGCTTGGGATACAACTTTAAGAGTGAAAATCATCTGTGCGTGATTGCGTCCGCAGAGAATGTTGCATCGCCCTGGGTATTCACCAATTTTATTGGCTGTGAATTCGAGATTATTTGTTACACCCGGAAGATTCTGCATTTGAATCATGAATGCCGGAATCCAGAAACCGTGCACAACATCACTTGCGGTAATTGTGTATCGAACACGTTCACCAACTGGGACAACAAGTGTTGGTGGCTTTTCTGGGGTACCGGTTACGACCACCTTCTCCCCTGCTTCTGGATATCCAAATTGCCACGACCACTGAATTGCGTTAACTGTGATCTCACGTGTCACGGTTGGAGATTCTTCGATGATCTCGTTCTGCTTGACTGCAGTGAAATAGAACATCACCGCGATAATGATGAATGGAATAACTGTGTAAACAATCTCAACTGGAACGTTGTATTGAGTCTGCTTGGGAAATTCACCATTTGAAGCTTTAGCGCGGTGAAAAACTGCCGGCCACAAAATCAAAACTAAGGTGATAACTCCGACTACGCCGCCGGCAATCCAAGCACCCTGCCACAGAGAGAGTGAAATGTCATTGATGCTCGAGACGCCTTCGGGGAAACCGAGACCAGAAACATTGGAGCAACCACTCAGAGCTAAAACCATCGGTGCGATAACTAGCCCGAGGCGCAGCGCACGCGATTTTCTCGTTGGAAGCGACATAGGCCAAGGATAGAGGCTTGGGGAGAAGTTGGGAGCAGGTGCTAGTAGCCTTGATCGGGTGGTTCGTGTCACAGGAAATTTCACCTCGGAGGCCCCGCTATCGGAGATCGTCTCGACGGCGATAGCTGCTGCCTTTGGGGCGGGTTGGGCAGATCCTAAAAAGTTATCCCAGGCATCGCAGAGGGCCAAGATTTTGCAGAACCAGGCTCTGGAAACCCTCGCATCGGGATTGGGTATTCGCGTAGATCAGATGGAGATCGTCGGTGAATCTGAATTAGCAACCTACCTCTGCATCGCAGGTTTTCTTGATTCCAATAAGCATTTAGCCGTCGGCGCAATTGATCGCGGAAAGATCCGAGCCTTCACTCGGACCCACGAAAACCACTCGATCATCCCCGTAGATCAGGCTGGCCAGTTAGATGGCGAAAGAATTGCAGGAGATTCACTGTTGACGTTACAAGTTGTCAACGGTGAGACTGGAATTCTGCAGGATACAGAAAAGCTCAAGTCAAAAGCCGATCTGGTTGTTCTTGATGCAACATATTCAGGATCACGGATTGCTTTGGGTGATCACTGGGATGGTGCGATATTCACAGCGCAAGCTTGGGGTGGCCCCGCAGGCTTATCACTCATGGCAATTGCTAACCCGCAACAGTGGCGCTATCCACTGCCTCATATTGCTCCAATAAGAACTCCGGGCGGCCACTCACTTCCACTTCTACTAGGCGCAGCTGTCGCCATGGAAAATTTCAAGGAAGACCGGGTAAGGCTCGATTCGCTTAATCTCTATCTTCGCCAAAAAGTAAGCGCCGCGATTCCAACTGCGATTATTGTGGGCGCAAACTCGAAAACACTTTCACACTTTCAAACCATCGTGATCCCTGGAACTGTCAGTGAAATGCTTGTGCGCGAACTGGAGGCCAGTGCCATCTCTGTCGATGCTGGATCTGCTTGCTCGCCAGCAGATTTGGCTCCAAGCCATGTACTAGCTGCAATGGGATTACCTACCGAAGGTTCGCTCCGATTAACTCTGAGACAAGAACATACTGAGGCTGATATTGATCAGCTACTAAGTGCTTTAGTGGAAGTGTGCCGCAACTTCTGATCTGGCATCAGCACCGTAAGCAACTTCGAAGCGATCAAGAAATTCTTTCGGGGTAAAGCTGTACTCCTGTGTGCCCATCGTCTCAATGACGTACGTGGCAAGGAGCGAGCCCAACTGAGCGCACCGTTCGTGGGAAAGTCCCCATGCAAGCCCTGCTACAAAACCGCTTCTGAAGGAATCACCGACACCAGTTGGATCGACCTTCGCTTTTTCTTGCGGACATGTGACGGTGATGGTCTGAGTTCCTCGACCTTCTACGCGCGAACCAGCGGCACCAAGAGTGACGACGCGGTATTTAACGCGATCCAGAATCTCGTCATCGCTCCAGCCAGTCTTTTGAATCGCAAGTGCTAACTCGTATTCGTTGAGGAACAAGTAAGTAGCACCATCAATAAGAACTTTAATTTCTTCGCCAGATAGTCGAGCCATCTGTTGTGATGGATCGGCCAAAACAGGAATGCCTTTTGATTGAGCAACTTGCGTGTGGCGCAGCATTGCATCTGGATCATCTGGTGAAATCACAAGAAGATCTAGGTTGCCTTCCTTATCGATGATCGGCTGTAATTCAATATCTCGCGCCTCAGACATAGCGCCAGGGAAAAACGATGCAAATTGATTGTGTTCGGAGTCAGTGGTGACAGTAAAGAGTGCGGTGAATTGGGTTGTCGAGACAAGGGCGTGAGAAGTATCAACTCCGTGGCGGGTAAGCCATGCGTTGTAATCAGGCCAATCTTTTCCAACAGCTGCAATCAGAAGTGGCTTATGTCCAAGAACGCCGAGTCCGAAACAGATATTGGCGGCACATCCCCCGCGACGAACTTCGAGCCCATCAACTAAAAAGGAGAGCGAAATTTTCTCTAGTGAACCGACGACGACTGAGTCTGAAAACTTTCCGGGGAAAGTCATGATGTGGTCGCGACCGACCGAGCCTGCGACACCTATCTTCATAGGGCGAGAATGTACAAGTATCTAGAAGTAAATGTGGGGATTAGTTAAAGGAATCACCGCAGGCACAAGAGCCCTGCGCATTTGGATTATCGATTGTGAAACCTTGCTTCTCAATCGTATCCACGAAATCAATTGTGGCACCCATCAAATATGGATCGCTGAGCTTTCCTGTGATGACTTTGACTGAACCAAACATGCGAACTACATCGCCTTCGAGCTCGCGATTATCAAAGAAGAGCTGATAGCGAAGGCCTGAACATCCACCTGGTTGAACCTCAACACGAAGGTAGAGATCATCTGCACCTTCTTGCGCCAAGAGTGCTGCCACCTTCGCGGCTGCCCCATCGGTGAGAGAGATGCTGGTAGTGGTCGATGTTGTGTCCTGTGTAGTCATAGGCAAAGAGTACCCGCGTCACTTAGCATCTGCGACTTTTATAGGTGAGAATAGAGCCATGTCATCTTCTACCGTGACCAACCTCCTGCTTCTTGGCAGCGGATCAGACCCGCTCTCTGAACGTGGAGTGACCTGTGCTGGTGAGATTCCGGCTGCCAGCGATCCTGATCTCGTGGCCAGAGCAAAGGCTGCGCGCGCCGCCCTCGGTGATCGAGCCATCGTTCTGGGTCATCACTATCAGCGCGATGAGGTTATTGAATTCGCAGATATCACCGGTGATTCCTTTAAGTTGGCACAAGCTGCGCAAGCACAAAGTACTGCCGAATTTGTAATTTTCTGTGGAGTGCATTTTATGGCCGAAAGTGCCGACATCCTCACTAGCGATCGCCAGAAAGTAATTCTTCCTGATTTAGCTGCCGGGTGTTCTATGGCTGATATGGCAACCGCCTCACAAGTTGATGAGTGCTGGAAAACTTTGACTGACCTTGGAATTGCAAATACAACGATCCCTGTTACATATATGAACTCATCTGCAGCAATCAAGTCATTTACTGGTGAGCATGGCGGAACTGTATGTACATCTTCCAATGCACAATCTGCAATGCAATGGGCATTTACTCAAGGAGAGAAAGTTCTCTTTCTCCCTGATCAACATCTCGGCAGAAATACCGCGGTAAGAAACCTCGGACTCTCCTTAGAAGATTGCGTTCTATGGAATCCGTGGAAACCAATGGGTGGTCTGACCGAGAACGAAATCAAGAACGCAAAGGTCATTCTTTGGCGCGGCCACTGTTCTGTGCATGGACGGTTCTCGAAAGAATCAATTGACGATGTGCGCTCTCGCATCCCTGAAGTAAAAATTCTCGTTCATCCAGAATGTACGCATGAAGTCGTAACGAATGCCGATGTCGTCGGTAGTACCGAGTTTATTATTAAGACTATTGAGGCGGCCTCCAAGGGAAGTGCATGGGCGATCGGCACCGAGTTCAATCTCGTTTCACGGCTTGCCAAGGCCCATCCCGATAAGACGATTGTCTTCCTCGATAAAACTTTATGCTACTGCTCGACCATGAACCGGATTGATCTCCCCCATTTGGTCTGGGCAATGGAGTCTCTCGTGGCCGGACATGTAGTCAATCAAATCTCGGTCGATGCCACAGTGAAAAAATTCTCTCAACTAGCACTTGAGCGAATGCTCGCTCTATAGTCCACCCATGAGTAACGAATCTCCGCAACAGAAAAGCTCTCAGAAAAAAGGCCGTCCTACGCCTAAGCGCAAGGATGCAGAATCTGCTCGCAAGGTTTCATCCCTTGCTCCCGCTCGCTCTAAAGAAGAGAAAGCTCGTCAGAAATCTGCAACTCGCGCTGCCCGAATGGCACAACGCGCCGCGTACCTTCGCGGTGACGAGAACGCGCTTCCCACACGAGATCGTGGTCCAGTAAAAAGATTTGTAAGAAATTATGTGGATTCGCGTCGTTCAATTGGTGAATATTTTCTTCCTGTCATTGGCGTTGTACTTCTCGTTTCACTTGTTCCAATTGCTGCAGCTGCAGTCATCGGCGTTGTTCTGATGTACACAGTTCTTTTTGCTTCTGTTATCGATGGCTACCTTCTTGGTCGCAAGATTAAGCGTGAAGTAATCGCACGTTTTCCTGACGAATCACCAAAGGGTCTGGCTATGTACGGCTGGTTACGCTCGACACAGATGCGCCGCATGCGCGCGCCAAAACCTGGCGTGGCAGTAGGAGAAAAGTTCTAACTACCCCTAGGGTAGGCAAACAACTTAATAAGAGTTCTTTTGTAGGGGAAGTTCGGTGAAAATCCGACGCTGACCCGCAACCGTAAGAGCGTTCTGCGCTCGTAGTCGGATTACCTACCTAAGAACGTTGACAAACACCCGCCGAGGTTTGCGGGGCGTAGTCCAAAGTCAAGCGTGCATTCGCTATTTCTAGGAGCTACCCCTGTGAGACTCTCAAACAATGAGGAGCTCCAGATAAATGAAGAAGAAATTCGCAGTTCTAGCCACTCTGGCTTTACTTGCCGCAACAATTACCCCAGCACAAGCATCCGGTAGCGGATATCGCTACTGGGGATATTTTCAAGCAGCACCGAAGGCGACAGCATGGACTGCTGCAATGACAGGACCTACCGTCGACATTGCAGATGGATCAGTTGAAGGCTGGGCATTTACATTTTCAAGTGATGCAATTCCAAATGCCACCTCCCCATCAGTGCTTCCAGATTTTCAATCAATTTGCGGCAAGACTCGTCCCGTTGCAGGTAAGAAGAGAATCGCAATTGTTATCGACTTTGGCGCAGCCTACTTAGCTCCGACCGGAGAAAAACCACTGAAGACTGTCAAACGTTGTGTCACCATTGAGAAAAAAGCACAGGGAATCGATGTACTCGGCAAAGTTGTTCGAGTTCGTGGCGATAAATCGGGGCTCATTTGTGGTCTTGGTGGATATCCGCGTAAAGAGTGCGGCGTAGAAATTCCTACACCAGCAGCTTTAGTCAATAAGTAATTGATACGTTAATGAAGAGAACATTCCATCCACTTACGTGGTGGTCCGGTGCGATCGCAATTGCAATTGCGGTCTCATTAGCCCATCACACCGCCTTTAATGTGGTGGTAGTGGGTGGAATGTGCTTTATTGTTCATCGCGCTAACCGCAGCGCTTTTGACCAAACACCTTGGTCTGGCGGTTTATGGTTCGCCCTAAAAATTGCGGCGATTATCATCGTGATTCGAACGATCATCGGAATAGCTATCGGCGTTCCAATTCCTGGCAATACCCTTTTTACCTTGCCAATCGTCGATCTCCCCAACTGGATGGCTGGAATCAGAGTGGGTGGGGCAATTACCCAAGAACGACTTACCTTCGCTCTTGCAGAAGGAATACAGATTGCAACACTGATTTGTATCTTTGCGGCGGCGACATCGCTGACTTCACCCCACCGACTATTGCGGCAAATGCCGATCTTTATCTATGAATTTGGTGTAGCTCTAGTGATCGCCACATCGGTGCTTCCACAATTAGTGACTAGTGCGACAAGAATCAAAAGTGCGCAAAAAATGCGCGGTATACAAAAGCGAGGCTGGGCTGGCGTTGCACTCCCCCTCCTTGAAGAGTCATTGGCGCGTTCACTCGATTTAGCGGCAGCCATGGATTCACGAGGCTATGGATATTCCCGCCACCGTTCACGTTATCGCCGTGAAAAATTCCTGTCACATGATCTGATTGTTGTCATCGGCGCGCTCACGCTTATTCCTTTCTCGTGGTTGGTAATCGCATGATTACCTTTAATAATGTTTCTCTCATTTATCCACATTCGCTACATACAGTCTTCGAGGATCTCTCATTCACGATTGAAGAGGGCGAGATGGTGCTTGTCATTGGTGCCACCGGATCTGGAAAGTCTTCGCTCTTGCGCTTAATAAATGGCCTAGTCCCCCATCACACCGGCGGAATCTTGGCAGGAGATATCTCTGTTGGCGGAATTTCGACCGCACTTACCAAGCCCGGTGGACTTGCTCATCTGATTGGCATTGTTGGCCAAAATCCTGCACACGGATTTGTCACCGATACTGTCGAAGAAGAACTCGTCTTTGGAATGGAGGCGCTCAACTTTGCCCCTGAAGTGATGCGCAAGCGAGTTGAAGAGATACTGGACTTACTCTCCCTTGCACATCTGCGTGGCCGCTCAATTTCAACGCTCAGTGGCGGCGAACAACAACGAGTTGCTATTGGTAGCGCATTAGTGATGCACCCAAAGGTTCTTGTACTTGATGAGCCGACTTCAGCACTTGATCCAATAGCCGCAGAAGAAGTCCTATCAATTCTGCATCGTCTTGTTCATGATCTGGGACTCACAGTTGTTATCTCAGAACACAAGTTAGAGCGGGTCATTGGTTTTGCCGATCGCATCATCGCGATTTCATCTGAGGGTAAAGCAGAGATCGATATTCCTGAGGAGATTCTCAAGAAATCACCGATCGCGCCACCCATCGTCCACCTGGCACGCGCGTTAAATCTAGATTCCGTGGGGACGAGCGTGCGAGAAGTGCGACGTATGACAACCCATCTTCGAGACTTCACTCCGCTGCTTTCACAAGCTACTCCTGCTATGGGTAAAGCAGTTGTGGAAGTAGACAAACTTTCTCACTCGTACGGAGAGAAAATTGCGCTACGAGAAGTTTCTCTTGAATTTAAGTCAGGTGAGATATCTGCGGTTATGGGTCGCAATGGAGCAGGAAAGAGCACGCTCTTTAAATCTATCGTTGGATTCCATCAATCAACTAGCGGACAAGTCAAGGTTCTTGGCACTGACCCAGTTGAGCTTCACGGTCGCCAGCGGCTTTCAACGATTGGCTACATACCGCAAGAACCAAGTGATCTATTGATTCACTCATCTGTTGCAAAAGAGTGTGCTGCCAGTGATCGCGATAATGGGTTGGAGGATGGTTCAACATTTGCATTCCTGATTCGCCTCACACCAACGGTTAATCCAGAAGCTCACCCACGTGATCTCTCAGAAGGTCAGCGGCTTTCACTAGTTCTAGCGCTCATACTTTGCAGCGCTCCTGATGTCCTCATCATGGATGAACCTACGAGGGGTCTGGATTACCAGGCGAAATCGCTCTTGATTGACACATTAGTTTCCTATTCTCGCAACCTAGGAAAATGTGTCTTGATTGCAACCCATGATGTGGAGCTAGTTGCAGAAGTTGCCGATCGCGTTGTATTTCTGGCCGATGGAGATGTAGTTGCCGATGGTTCGACTCTAGATGTTCTTCTTTCATCCCCTGCGTTTGCTCCACAAGTTGCAAAAGTTATGTCCCCTGCTCCATGGCTTACCGTCAAAGATGCACTTGCCGGAATTGCAAAAGCAACCGATAGGAATTCACAGTCGTGAATACAACAGCAGGCATCTACCGCCTCTCACGTCGATCAAAGATCGTTCTCGCCTTCACATCGGTGATTGCCTTAGCCGGATTTGTCTGGCCTTTTTTCTACGTTGGAAATCTCCACTGGATATTTGTTGTTGCAATTGCCGCTTCAGCTTTTCTTCTTATCTCCGAAGTAGGAATGGGATCTATCGATGCAAAATCAATTGCGCTTCTTGGAGTGATGAGTGCGTTTATCACTCTCTTAAGACCACTAGGGGCTGGAGCCGCCGGGCTTGAACCGATCTGGTTTGCTCTCATCATTGCGGCGCGAGTATTCGGACCATCGTGGGGATTTCTCTTAGGAGTTACATCGATGACAACTTCAGCGCTACTTACCGGCGGCGTTGGACCATGGCTGGCGTATCAAGTATTCGCTGCCGGATGGATCGGACTTTTAGCTGGTGCACTTCCGCAAAAATTTGCTGGAAAATTGATAAGAGGTATATCGGAGAAAGTACTTCTTGTTCTCGTTGGGATATTCGCATCTTTTGCTTTTGGGATTTTGATGGACCTGCAATTCTGGCCGTGGGTATTGGGTTCAAATACTCAACTCTCATATATTCCAGGTGGGCAGTTAAGCGAAAACCTCTCTCGCTTTCTCACATTTCACTTTGCATCGGCCATGGCATGGGACATACCTCGCGCGATACTTACATCACTGCTCATCGCAATTACGGGAACGCCCTTTCTCGGAGCGCTACGACGAACATATTTCAAGGCCGCTTTCCTGAGCCCGATTGAGTTTAAGAGCGCGGTGCAGAGCAAGAATTAACGAACGTGCGATGGCACAAATGGAAACTCTACGATTGTCGCAGTCGATGCACGTCCACGAATATCAATTGCTACTTGATCGCCAATAGATAGATTTGTATCTACTAGTGCCAGAGCAATGCCAACGCGAAGAGTTGGTGAGAAAGTTCCGCTGGTGACCGTGCCTACGGACTTTCCAGATTCGTCCTGTAATTCCATGCCTGCACGTGGAATCCCTCGATCGTTAGATTTCAATCCGCGCATGCGACGAGCAGGGCCTTCACTCTTCTGCGCGACGAGTACATCACTACCGTGGAAGGGACCCTTCTTCCATCCGATAGCCCATGTTGCACTTGCCTGAACCGGCGAAATCTCTAATGAAAGTTCGTGACCGTGTAATGGATATCCCATTTCGGTACGTAGAGTGTCACGCGCACCAAGTCCACAGATAGCACCATCTTCAGCCAAGACAGCTGCGGCGCAGATATCCCAAACCGATTCGACATCACTTCGTTGCGGCAAGATCTCGAAGCCGTGCTCTCCTGTATATCCAGTGCGGCATAAAATTACATCTGCCTGTCCGATACGCACATGTGAAAATGCCATGTAATCCATTTCAGGTTCAACACCGAGTTCTTTGAGAACAGCCGAAGCGCGCGGGCCTTGCAATGCGATGACACCAAATTCTTCATGAAGATTTTCAACGACGATACCCGCTGGAGCATTCTCTTTCAGGACTCGGACCACATCCGTCGTATTAGATGCATTGGGAACTAAGAACAGATCGTTTGCGCTATTGCGATAGACGATTAAGTCATCAATAACTCCACCATCTTTGTTGCAAAGAAGTGTGTATTGAGCTTGGCCATCTTTAATTCGAAGTAAATCATTTGTGAAGACGCCATTGAGAAACTCAAGGGCTCCTTGGCCACTGACGCGGGCTTTTCCAAGATGCGAAACATCAAAGAGCCCTACCCGTTCGCGGACTGCAGCGTGTTCGGCCAAAACTCCAGCCCCTGGATACTCAATAGGCATCAGCCAGCCACCAAAATCAGCCATCTTCGCGTCAAGGGCAAGATGGCGACTATGCAAAGGTGAATTTTTCATCCCATCAACCTACACTTACGGCGCTAGGAACAGGTGGTTGGCAACCCCGAGACTCTCGAAAGGCACGTGTGACTTCGACTATGACCGCACTCTCTCTTACCTCTTCTCTTCAAGCTGACATTCTCGTCGTCGGTCTCGCACAAGGAGCTGCTCAACGCAAAGGTGGAAAGCCAACCCTGATCATTGAATCGGGAGATCTCGCACTCGATGCCAAGAGTCTGGAAGAGATTCTTGTCGATATGGGAGCAACCGGTAAGGCCGATGAAGTGATCAAGATTCCAGGCAACTCCGTTCGTCTCCTTGTCTTTACTGGTCTAGGAAAAGCAAGTTCTAGTTACGGCCATGAACTTCTTCGCCGCGCAGCAGGTGCAGCCTCTCGCACTCTGTCTAACCAAAAGTCGGCAACCTTTGCCCTCCCAGCACAAAACCTAGAAGCCGTCTCAGCAGTTGCTCAAGGCGCTGCCCTCGGTGCATATCTCTTTAATGAATTTCGCAGCGATGAAGTTGTTACAAGTAACTCTTCCCTAGCTGCGGCCAAGATTTTTACACCACATGCTGCAAAGGCAGAATTTAAGGATGTTGTTGCAGAGGCAGCTGTAATTGCCCAGTACACATTTCTTACTCGCGATCTCATCAACACTCCTCCAAGTCACCTCACTCCAGCCTCTTTCGCAGATCGAATGATCGCCGAAGTAAAGGCCGCTGGTGGGGCTCGCGCAGGGCTATCTATTACCGTGATGACTGAAACAACTTTGAAGAGCAAGGGCTACGGCGGAATTACTGCAGTCGGACAAGGATCAGCAAATCCCCCACGTCTTGTTCGCATTTCTTACACACCGACCGGCAAGGTAAAGCCAGCAAAGCGTTATGCATTCGTTGGTAAGGGAATCACCTTTGATAGCGGTGGACTTGCACTTAAGCCTGCAGTTGGTATGGAGGCGATGAAATCTGATATGAGTGGAGCTGCTGCAGTATGCAGTGCGGTCTTAGCAATTGCCGCCTTGAAGTTACCTGTTGCTATCGATGCATGGGCACCGTTGGCCGAAAATATGGTCAGCGATAATGCAACTCGTCCAAGTGACATCATTACTATTTATGGCGGAAAGACCGTTGAAGTACTTAATCCAGATGCAGAAGGCCGCTTGGTTCTTGCTGATGGGCTACAACGTGCGCAAGAAGAGAAGAACCTCGATGCAATATTTGATATCGCCACTTTGACCGGTGCCCAAGTTATTGCACTCGGAACACGTACAAGTGCTGTCATGACAAATAACGAACCTCTCTCGCAAGCTTTCCTTGCGATCGCACAAGAAACTGGCGAACAATTCTGGCCCATGCCACTACCAAGTGAGCTTCGCGCTTCTCTTGATTCACCTGTTGCCGATCTTGCCAATATTGGAGATCGCATGGGTGGAATGCTTGTCGCCGGAATCTTCCTTAAAGAGTTTGTCTCTGATGATCTTCCATGGCTTCATCTTGATATTGCAGGTCCTGCATATAACGACAGAAGCGCACATGGATACACCCCTGTTGGTGGAACCGGCATTGGAGTCCGATCGCTGGTTGCTGCGGCAAAGGCCCAGATCTAACCTCAGTCGACTATTCGGGGCCGGCGTTATCTCGCTCTCATTATGTGAGTTGAGCCCAGCGCCAGTTAGTCATTGAGGGGTCCGACTGGCAAGATATGGCTATAGGCCTTGCGGTCAGGTGAGCAAAGGAGCAGAACTTTCGTGTCTAACGTTGATCTCGTTGTACTCGGTGGTGGAAGCGGCGGATATGCAGCCGCACTGCGAAGCGCTCAACTTGGGCTCTCTGTCGTACTCATCGAAGCCGACAAGCTCGGTGGCACTTGCCTTCACCGTGGATGTATCCCAACCAAGGCCCTGCTACATGCTGGAGAAGTTGCAGATACAGCTCGCGAGTCATCACACATTGGAATTAATGCAACGCTGAATTCGATTGATATGAATGGCGTTAACTCGTATAAAGATGGTGTCATCACCAAATTGCATAAGGGTTTGCAAGGGCTGGTGAAATCCCGTGGGATTACATATGTTGAAGGCTACGGAAAATTGGTAGCAAAAGACACTGTTGAGGTTAATGGCGTTCGCTACACCGGCAAGAATGTAATTTTGGCAACCGGTTCATATGCCAGAACCCTTCCTGGGCTTGAAATTGATGGAAAGCGCGTGATCACATCAGATCACGGCACAAGACTTGATTACATTCCAAAGAGCGTGATCGTTTTGGGTGGAGGCGTAATTGGATGCGAGTTTGCATCGGTCTGGAAGTCGTTTGGCTCTGAAGTAACAATTATTGAAGGTCTTCCTCACCTCATCGCACTAGAAGATGAATCCTCTTCCAAGCTGCTCGAGCGCGCATACCGAAAGCGTAAAATCAATTTTGAACTTGGTGTTCGCTTTAAATCTCATACTGTGACTGCCGATGGCGTTACGGTCGAGTTAGAAGATGGTCGCACCTTCAGCGCAGAACTCCTGCTCGTCTCTGTCGGTCGCGGTCCCGTCTCAGCAAATCTTGGATATGAAGAGCAAGGCATCACCATGGATCGCGGATATGTGATCGTCGATGACAAGTGCCGCACAAATGTTCCAGGTATTTGGGCAGTCGGTGACCTTATTCCTACCCTTCAGCTCGCACACGTTGGATTCCAAGAAGGAATTCTCGTTGCGGAGGAAATTGCTGGGCTTAATCCACGGCCAATAAATTACGACGGTGTCCCCCGCGTTACTTACTCTGAACCAGAAGTCGCATCAGTTGGTCTCACAACAGCCCAGGCAAAAGAGCGTGGACATGATGTCGTCGAACTTAACTACGACTTAGCAGGAAACGGTAAGGCACAAATTCTCGGAACTTCAGGGGCAATTAAGTTGGTCGCAGAAAAGAATGGTCCTGTTCTCGGAATCCATATGGTTGGTTCGCGCGTTGGAGAATTACTCGCAGAAGCACAATTGATTTTTAACTGGGAGGCAACTGCTGCAGATGTTGCTCCGTTGATTCATGCACACCCAACAATGTCTGAAGCTATGGGCGAAGCGCACATGGCTCTAGCCGGCAAACCGCTTCACGCACACGGATAAAGGGAGAACACCAATGACATTCTCTGTAAAGATGCCAGCACTTGGCGAGA
>Ga0315907_10000189_pt1 | contig 90588 bp, 78 predicted proteins | sample LakEriMetagenome_3_FD_203525 | JGI IMG/M metagenome (GOLD analysis project Ga0315907, IMG submission 203525) | Freshwater fungal communities from buoy surface, Lake Erie, Ohio, United States - Buoy 12 MA123 | ecosystem: Environmental > Aquatic > Freshwater > Lake > Lake biofilm | place: USA...
GCATAACCCTTAAATCACCCGAAAAAACACTTTTTCGTGCCTGTAAGCCCCACAATGCGCGGTTTTGATTAAAACCAGGGGCGTACATGGGCAAGGTTTCGGTCAGTGGCCGGTCGGGTTTGCTGGCAATTTTTGTGTTGTCTGGGTTTGCGGGCTTGATCTACCAGTCGATCTGGTCGCGCTACCTGGGTTTGTTTTTGGGGCACGCTGCTTATGCCCAAGCCCTGGTACTGGCCATTTTTATGGGCGGCATGGCGGCAGGGGCCGCCTGGGTTGCCCGGGCAGGGCAGGGCTGGCGCAACCTGGTGCGTGGCTACGCCATCATCGAGGCCGTCATTGGTGTGCTGGGCCTAGTCTTTCATGGCGTGTTCAATGGCGTGCTGGGCTTTAGCTACGAGTGGTTGATCCCTCAGCTTGGCAGCTCCACAGCGGTAGAAATTGCACGCTGGGTGATTGCTGCTTTGTTGATCTTGCCGCAAACCATTTTGCTGGGCATGACGTTTCCGCTGATGAGCGGCGGTCTGATGCGCCGTTTTCCGGGTAGCGATGGGCGTTTGCTGGGCGGTTTGTACTTTACCAACAGCATAGGCGCAGCCCTGGGGGCGCTGGTGTCGGTGTTTGTGCTGCTCCCCACTTTGGGGCTGCCTGGGGCCATGGCTGTGGCGGCTTTGCTCAATTTTGTGGTGGCAGGTTTGGCGCTGTATTTGGCGCGTGAGCCTGAAGCTTTGCCAGCCCCTGCAGTTGCTGCGCGTGATGGCGCCACGCAGGCTACCTTGCGCAACAACCCACTGCTGCGCACCGTGCTGTTGGCCACCGCTTTATCGGGTGCGGCATCGTTTGCCTACGAAATCGTTTGGATACGCATGCTGAGCATGGCCGTGGGTAGCACCATGCATGCGTTTGAGCTGATGCTGGCATCCTTCATAGCGGGTATCGCCCTGGGTGGCTTGTGGGTCAGCCGCCGCGCTGACGCTGCGCCCGTGCCCTTGCGTTTGGCCGGTTGGATGCAGGTGTGCATGGGGCTGGCGGCATTGGCATCGTTGTGGGTGTATTCCAACGCCTTTGAATGGGTGGGCTGGATGATGGACGCCCTGGCCAAGTCTGACGGTGGCTACCAGTTGTTTAACCTGGGCACGGGCACCATTGCCATTGCCATCATGCTGCCAGCGGCGTTTTTTGCGGGTACTACGCTGCCTTTGTTCACCGTGACCTTGCTGCGCGCAGGGCAGGGCGAGCGCTCCATAGGCCGCGTGTATGCCTGGAACACCTTGGGCTCTATCTTGGGTGTGTTCGCCGCTATCCATTGGTTGATACCGGCCACTGGTCTTAAAAATGCCTTGTGCATTGCGGCGGCTGTGGACATGGCCATTGGCCTGTATTTGCTGCATGTGGCCCGCACACCCGCTGCCGCCACGGGTGCCTTGCCCCAAGCCCGCCGTCAAACAGCATTGCGCTTGGGCGCCGCCGCCGTGTTGTCTGCCGTGGCGCTGCTGCTGGCTTTGCGCGTAGAGTTTGACCCGCAGCGCTTGGCTTCGGGGGTGTTTCGCTACGGCCAAGCAGCCTTGGCATTGACCGACCGCACGGTGCAGTACTACCGCGACGGAAAAACCGCCAGCATTTCGGTGCTGGGCTATCCAGACAGCAGGGTACTGATCTCTACCAACGGCAAGCCCGATGCCTCCGTCATGATGGACGACCAAAAGCCCGCCGCAGACGATGAGCCTACTATGGCATTGGCTGCACTGGTGCCACTGAGCATGCTGGACGCCCCCAAGCGCGTGGGGGTGATCGGTTTTGGCTCTGGCATGACCACACACACCCTGCTGGGTGATCCGCGCATTGAGCGCGTAGACACCATCGAGATCGAGCCCGCCATGGTTGAGGGTGCCAAACTGTTCGGCCCCCGCGTAGCGCGGGCGTATTCAGACCCGCGCAGCCACATCATCATTGACGATGCCAAAGCGGTGTTTGCCGCCAGCCGCACGCAGTACGACCTCATCATTTCTGAGCCCTCTAACCCCTGGATCAGCGGTGTGGGGGCTTTGTTTTCGCAAGAGTTCTACCAGTTCATTCCGCGCCATATCAGCCAAGGTGGCCTGTTTGTGCAGTGGCTGCAAACCTACGAGATCGACGAAGAACTGGTGGGCTCCATCCTCAATGCCTTGGCACCGCACTTTGATGACTATGGGGTGTGGCTGTCCAATGGCTCTGACTTGCTGATTGTGGCCAGCCCACGCGGCCCTTTGCCCGCCAGCAAATTGGGCCCACTGTTGGCGCAAGCGCCCGAGTTACGAGCCGAAATGGCACGCCTGGGCATACGCCAGCAGGCCGATCTGGACTTTCACAAAATTGCCAACGCACCCTTGCTGCGCGGCTTGGCGGGCACGTTTAACAGCCTGCCAGTCAATTCAGACTTCAGACCCATTTTGGGTCTAGATGCCCCTCGTACCCGCTACCGGGGCATCGTGGCCGACCACATTGCGGGGCTGCCCATACAAGCCACCTTGCTGCTTGAGGCCGTGGGCGTGCGCCAGCCATTGCCCACTGCGGTCGAGCCTTTTCATGTGCCGCACTTCAAGGCCAATGCCGTCACCACCCGTGCCCGCATGATGGCCCTGGAGCTGCGCGGCCAGCCTGTGGGCTACAAAACCCAGCCCTGGATGAATGGGCAAGAAGTGGCTCCAGCCACCTTGCTCAAGGCCGCAGCACCTTTGGCCTGCCGTGCGCAACTAGACGACAGCCAGTGGTCGCAGTTGTCGCACCGTGTGCGTGATGTATCTGCCATCACTATCAGCATGCTGCCGCCCGAGCTGCTGCAAGACCTGTGGGTGCGCCCTGCATGGCTGCCATGTGCAGCGCCCACCCACCCCGACCTTGCACGCCTTTTTGCCCTGCTGGCTGCCAGCGCTCAGCGCGACTGGCCTGCGATGGAGCAGCAAGGCCGTGACTGGCTCACCCGCCCTGTGGCCAACACCAGCTTGCATCAAGACTTTGCTGACTGGGCTTTGCAAACCGTCTTGCTCAGCTTGGCGCAGCGCCAGCAATGGGCCGCGCTGAAAGAAGCCGAAAGCACCCTGGGCAGCCAAGTCAAAAGCCAGGGCGTGGCGCGTCTCAATCGCACACTTTTGGTCAAAATAGCTCAGCAACAACTTGCCACACAATAGTGGTGCAGGTGAGGGTGCGCGTGCACGTCGGTGTGCTGGTGCCGTGCTGTGAACAGGCCGCATGGCCTGATCTCGTTGGGGTATTTGCTATAAAATTAATAGCAAATACCCCTTGTTTTACTTAGGCGTGATCGCGAAAAAGCTCAAAACACCTGTTAAGACTCGTTCCAAAGCATGGGTCAGCTACCCCGGGAAGTCATCAGGCCTGCGGCCTTTGAAAGTAAGCGTCCAGTACCGCCACCAGTTCTGGAAATGCCACTGCAAAGCCTGCACGGTCTATCCAATAGGCTTCGCAGGCCACGGCAAAAAACTCTGCGGGCGCAGTTGCGCCGTAGGCGTCCAGCCACGGGGCAGGCGCACCAAAGCGCTCGGCCAGTGCCACTTGTTCTTTAAAGTCTTGGTAGGCAGGCCCCCATGCCTTGGCCCACGCCATACGCGCAGCCTGTGCGTTGGTGTGACTCATAAAACCTGCAGGCAAGGGTGGGTAGCCATCGGCATCACCGTTGCGCATGTCAATTTTGTGCATGAACTCGTGGATCACGACACTGCTTGCATACCCCTTGTGGAGTCCATTGACTGCCTGACCAGCGCTTTGTACCGCTGGCCAACTGAGCATGACTGGCCCGCCCTGCATTGCTTCTCCGAGTAGTACTTCGGGGTATTGGTGCACCACACCCGCAGCATCCATAGCTTGCCTGCGTGCCACGGCTTCGGCAGGGTGCACCACAATGCCCATAAAGTCGTCGTAGCAGCGCAGCGCTTGCTGTGCGCTGCCCCAATACAGCAAGGGCAAGCATGCCTGCGCTGCAATCATGGTGGCCATGGCATCAGTGACCACAAGGCCATGCGCTCCATGGAACTGTTTGCGCTGTAAAAACAGTGCGCTCAGTGCGCGCAATTTGGCTTGTTCTGGTAAGCCCAGTGTTGCCAAAAACGGTGTCTGGCGCACGGTCTCTAGCCACAAGACGGCATCAATTTGAGGAACTGGCGCTAGTGTGGCGCGCAAACGGTTGGCAATGCGTTGAAGCAGGGGCATGTGGGCTTTCGCAAGAACCACAAACAGGTTCTTGCGTCTTCAACTGGGGGCGATATCAACCCTTTCCAGGCCTGTCGCACTTAGACGCAGTACCTGGGCGCGCGGGGGCTTGGCGGCTAGGTCCCAGTCACTCAGTACATGGCGCTGCATACCACCTGGCAGGGCGTGGTCAGCCGGGCGGTGGGTGTGGCCGTGCACCAGCACAGCGGCCTGTGCGGCTTGCAGCCACTGGCAGGCTGCAGCCGTATCGACATCTGCGTAAGTGACGCCTGTTTTTTTGCGTGCTTCGCTGGTTTGCCGAATGTCCCGCGCCTGGGCCCGTCGTACTGGCAGTGGCTGCGCCAAAAACTTTGCCTGCCATACTGCGCTGCGTGCCAACGCCCGAAACTGCTGGTAGGGCACATCGTCCAGGCACAGGGCATCGCCGTGGCTCAGCAGCCAGCGCTGCGCGCCCATGCAAAGCACCGTGGGGTCAGCCAAAGCATGCATGCCGCAGTGCTGCAAAAACGTGGCACCCACCAAAAAGTCGCGATTGCCGTGCATAAAGTACACGGGCTTGCGCTGGCAGCTGCTGCGCAAAATATTGGCACACTGGGCCTCAAAGCTGCCGGGCTCGTCCACGGCGTCGTCGCCTACCCACACCTCAAACAAGTCACCCAAGATCACCACGGCATCTGCGGTGGTGTTAAGCATGAAGTGCTCCCAGGCTTGCCAGGTTGCTGGTTCAGTCGCTTGCAAATGCAGGTCTGAAATGACATCGACCGTGCGCCATGCGCTGGGTGCTTGCAGCACCTGCACAGGGGGCACGGTCGACACCACGCGAGGCGAGCTGCGTGCGCTTACAGCGCTACAGCTTTTTCGATCACTACGTCTTCCAAGGGTACGTCGTCGTGAAAGCCTTTGCGGCCGGTTTTAACGCCCTTGATGGCGTCAACCACTTCAGTGCCTTTGACCACCTTGCCAAAAACAGCGTAGCCCCAGCCCTGTGGCGTGGGTGATGTGTGGTTCAAAAAGCCGTTGTCTGCCACGTTGATGAAGAACTGTGCGGAGGCTGAGTGGGGGTCTCCCGTACGCGCCATGGCCAGTGTGTAAACAGCATTTTTCAGGCCGTTTTTGGCTTCGTTTTCAATGGGGGCGTCAGTGCTTTTTTGCTGCATGCCGGGCTCAAAACCACCGCCTTGGATCATGAAGCCAGGAATCACGCGATGAAAAATCGTGTTGTTGTAGTGGCCCTTGTTCACGTAAGCCAAAAAGTTCTCGGACGATTTGGGCGCTTTTTCAGCGTCGAGTTCGATGGTGATAACGCCGCGGCCTGCAATGTGCAGTTCAACTTGAGGATTGCTCATATCAAAAATCTTTGCCTAAAAATTACTTGACCACAGTGGCCGATGTGATGGTGATGGGGCTGGTGGGAACGTTTTGATGTCCACCGCGGTTGCCTGTAGCGACCGCCTTGATTTTGTCCACCACGTCTGTGCCTGCCACTACTTTGCCAAACACCGCATAGCCTGGATTGCCAGGGCTTGCATTGAGCATGGCATTGTCCACCACGTTGATAAAAAACTGCGATGTGGCCGAGTTGGGCACATTGGTGCGGGCCATGGCAATGGTGTATTTGTCGTTCTTGAGGCCGTTATCAGCCTCCAGCACGATAGGTGCGCGGGTGGACTTTTGCACCATTTCAGCGTTAAAACCGCCGCCCTGAATCATGAAGCCGTTCATGACACGGTGGAACACAGTGCCGTCGTAGTGCTTGTCGTTCACGTACTGCAAGAAGTTCTCAACAGTCTTGGGTGCCTTAGCGGGTGCCAGTTCCACCACGATGTCGCCCATGGATGTGGTCAGTTTGACGCGGGGCGCGTCTTTGGCATGTGCGGGGCTGGCAATCGACAGCACGGCTGCCATGGCCAAGCCAGCCAAAGCCCACGCTGTGTTTCTGCGAGAAATCATCCAATTACTCCTTCAAAAAATATTTGCCATTGCTGGCCATTACGCATCCAGTACTGGCGTTTTACAGGGCCGCTGCGAGCACCTTCGGCCACTTCACCAAAGGTAACGACCATGGTGTCGGCAGAGTCGGTCCAGCGCAGGTAAGACTTGTCTTTGAGCTGGATTTGACGGCCTTGCAGAGCTTTGGTTTCTGCCTGTAGAACCTGCACCCATTCTTGCAGCGGTTTGTTTTTATGCCCCTGAAAGTTAGGTGCATAAAAATTCATCAGCTGCTGCATATCACCGTTGGTTTTGGCAGTGCGCCACGCATCCAGAGTAGCTTCAAAGGCCAAGCGCTCTGCCTGCATGCTGCCGGGTTGCACCCATTGCAGTTGCTTGGCAATCACTACAGGCGTGGAGCGGGGCGCAACGGTGCGCAAAATGCGTTCCAAGTCGGGGTTGGCCAGAACTACGCAGCCATCGGTTGCCAAAGGCGCACGCGAGAATTGGTTGGGTGGTGTGCCATGCAGCCAAATGCCACTGCCAGTCTTGCCCCGGCTTTGGTCTAAGGGGTTAGGGTAGTTGATGGGCAGCGCCCCTGACCCATAAAAGTCGCGCAACCCTTTGGGGTCTAAGCGGCTGGTAATGAAATACACACCCAGCGGTGTGCGCTGGTCGCCTTCCACCACTTTCTCAATGCCCAGCTTCCCCACTGAGCTGTAAAAGTCTGCCACCAACTTCATGCCCTGGGCGCTGTTTTCAAACAGGTACAAACGCGAACGTGCAGCGTCGATGGCAATGGCGTGCTTGTAGCTGGGGGGCAGTTCTAAAAACTGCGCAGGTACGCTACCCACGGGCGGGCGCATCTTGAGCGCAGTGACCCGTTGCAAGGACTCGTCACGCAGCTCTTGTAGCGTGCTGCTTGGGGGGGCCTCAGCTGCTGGGATATCGCCCAATTGCCGTAAGCCGCGACTGCGCGATAGCAGCAGGTCTCCCACAGCCAGATGCGCCAATTGAAAATGGGGATAGTCGCGAGCCAAGTTTTGCGCCTCGGCCAGGGCTTTGCGCGTGTTGCCTTGCGATACCAAGCGGTACACGCCAACCAAGCGTGCCTCGGCTGCGCTGTCGCTGTGCTCTGGCAGGTGATTTGCCCAAGTCGAAGGCGTGATCGCTGGTGCGACTGAGGGTGTGAGCGTACGGGGTGCTGGTGCACTGGCCGATGTGGGGTCAGGCAGTAAGCCCGTCAGGGCGGCAACGCCCACCAAACCACCCACCACCGCAACGGCAGCACCACCGCGTTTAAAGCGCTGAAGCGACATAAGTCTGGATGGAGCCGTTGCTTTATCCACCTACCGCTTCTTTGGAAATCGTCCAGCGGCCATTGGTTTTGGTCAACTCAAGGGTTTTGCGGCCGTTGCTGCTGAAGCTATCGCCCCGGTAGGCTTGGCGAAAGCGCACTACGGCCTTGTCACCCGTTACCTTGACGTTGATGTCGGACAGTTGAACCGTGATTTTGTTTTTGCTCACGATTCGGTCTTCACGCTCTTTGGCCCACGCGGCGCGGCTCGCTTTGTTGGGTGGAACGAAATCCTTGCCATAAGCCGCTAGGTAAGCGGACATATTTTTAGACTCCCACGCTTGGGCCCAGGCGTTTACTGCGCTTACTACTTCTTGTTCAGATGCAGCATCGCCGCCAGTGCTGGCTGTAGGTGCATCTGCAGGTTTGTTAACTGCTGCCACTGGGGGTGGGGTTGTGGGTGGCACTGAAGGCGCAACCGTGGGTGCAACAGCAACTGCCGCGGGCGCTGCCGTAGGCAGTGGCGCTGTAGTTGCCACAGTGGTTTTACGCCCACCTTTGCCAACAACTTCGGGTGCGAAAAGTTCGCGGATCAAGGCCAGCTTGGGTTTGAGGCTGTTGGCATTGCTGGCGTCTAGCTGCAGCGCTTTGTTGTAAGCCTGACTTGCCAGTTTGGCGTAAATGTCACCCATGTTTTCGTGAGCAGTAGCGTAGCTTGGGTTGGTGCGAATCGCCATTTCAAGCGCGATGCGCGCCTTATCGAGCTGGTTTTGGTTGGCGTACAGCACTGCCAAGTTGTTATAGGGCTCGGGCAGTTCGGGGTAGTCTTCGGTCAGACGGGTAAAGCTGGCAATGGCTTCTAGGGTTTTGCCAGAGTCTGCTTGGGCTACGCCGCGCAAAAAGCGCAGTTGTGGGTCACGGGGTGTGCTGATGAGGCGTTGTTCGGTTTTGACCAAGGCATCTGCAGGCTTGCCCGCTTTGAGCAGTTGGGTGATCTCGGCGTATTCGTTAGCGTATGCAGCGCTGGTGCTCATCAGCGCAGTCAAGGCCAGAAGACGGAGAAGACTCGAAAAGGGGCGAGGTGCTTGCTTCATGGGTTTGTGTTGGATACCAAGGAATGCCTACGGGCCTTATACTGCGGCGCATTGTAGCCCAGGGGTATGCACGGGAAAGCACTAGTATTTGCCCGTCACTACAGGGTCACAGCCTTGCTCTTGCCTTAGCTTCTAGGCTTGCCAAAGTACATGTTCTGGCAGTTGCGTCAGATTTGCAATGGCTTGATTTGTGCACAGTGTTAGCCCCCTTTCCATACGCCACCACCCAATGAGTCTCCGTATTTACAACACGCTCTCGCGTGCGTTGGAAGAGTTTTCTCCCATTGAGCCCGGCCATGTACGCATGTATGTGTGCGGCATGACCATTTATGACCTTTGCCACATCGGCCATGCGCGGATGATGATGGCCTTTGATGTAGTACAACGCTGGCTCAAAGCCAGTGGTTTGCGTGTGACCTATGTGCGCAACATCACGGACATTGACGACAAAATCATTAAGCGTGCCCTCGAGCGTGGTATCACCATTCGGGCTTTGACGGATGAAATGATCTCCGCCATGCACCAGGACATTGCCCGCCTGGGCATAGAGCCGCCTACGCTGGAGCCACGCGCCACAGAATACGTGCCGCAAATGCTGGCCTTGATTTCGACCTTAGAAGGCAAAGGTTTGGCTTATCGGTCGGGCCAGGGCGATGTGAATTATTCGGTGCGCAAGTTTGTGGGCTACGGCAAGTTGTCCGGCAAATCGCCAGACGAGTTGCGGGCTGGAGAGCGCGTGGCGGTCTCTGATGCCAAAGAAGACCCTTTAGATTTTGTGCTTTGGAAGGCGGCCAAACCTGACGAACCGCCAGAAGCCCAATGGCCTAGCCCTTTTGGTGCGGGTCGACCAGGTTGGCATATTGAGTGCTCTGCCATGAGCTGCAGCACCCTGGGTGAGACTTTTGATATCCATGGCGGCGGTGCAGACCTGCAGTTTCCGCACCACGAAAACGAAATTGCCCAAAGCGAGGGCGCCACAGGCAAAACGCTTGCGCATTTTTGGATGCACAACGGCTTTGTGCGCGTGGACAACGAGAAAATGAGCAAGTCGCTGGGCAATTTCTTCACGATCCGTGATGTATTGGCCCAGTACGACGCCGAAACCGTGCGCTTTTTCATTGTGCGCGCCCACTATCGCAGTGCCCTTAATTACAGCGATGCCCATTTAGACGATGCCCGTCAAGCCCTCAAGCGCCTGTACACCGCACTGAGCCTTGTCCCCCCCGCCCCAGTGGCAATCGATTGGGCGCAGCCCTATGCCGCACGCTTTAAGGCGGCCATGGACGAAGACTTTGGAACACCCGAAGCCATTGCTGTGTTGTTTGAATTGGCCAGTGAAGTTAACAAGCACCAGTCGCCCGCCATGTCGGGTTTGCTGAAGGCCTTAGGCGCGTGCCTGGGCATTTTGCAAGGTGACCCGCAGGCATTCTTGCAAGCAGGCTCAGGCCTGGATGCAACAGCCATCGAGCAACAAATTGCTGCACGCGCAGCCGCCAAAGCTGCCCGTGACTTTGCCGAGGCCGACCGCATACGCAATGCTTTGTTGGCCCAAGGCATTGTTTTGAAGGACAGTCCTTCGGGTACCACCTGGGAGGCTGCGCAGTGACAGTCACGAGAGGCCCAATTTCAGGGGCTTGCAGTGCCTGATATTCCATACACAGTGGCTACGCCAACTTACTGGGCCGAAGCATGCAAGCACCTGATGAAAAAAGACCGCGTCATGCGGCGCTTGATTCCGCAGTTTGGCGATGCATGCCTGGAAACCCGGGGCGATGCTTTCACCACTTTGGCGCGCAGCATTGTGGGGCAGCAGATTTCTGTCAAAGCCGCTCAAACGGTGTGGGAGCGTTTTGCCGCCTTGCCGCGCACCATGGAGCCAGCTGCGGTGCTCAAGCTCAAGGTCGACGATATGCGTGCCGCTGGCTTGTCTGCCCGCAAAGTGGATTACCTGGTTGACTTGGCCCTGCATTTTGCGGACGGCAAACTGCACGTCAAAGACTGGGCGGCCATGGACGACGATGCCATCATCAGTGAGCTGATTGCCATTCGCGGCATCGGCCGCTGGACGGCTGAGATGTTTTTGATTTTTTATCTCATGCGCCCCAATGTCCTGCCCTTGGACGACGTGGGGTTGATCAATGGCATTAGCCATAATTACTTTTCTGGCGATCCTGTCAGCCGAAGCGATGCCCGCGAGGTGGCAGAAGCCTGGAAGCCCTGGTGCAGCGTCGCAACTTGGTATATTTGGCGCTCGCTGGACCCTGAACCCGTTGCCTACTGATGTTGATACGCGGTCATTTTGGCTGTTACCACGGGTAACATCTGCCCCCTGCGCGTGCAAACAGGCACGAACCTAGGAGAACAACCTTGGCGAAAAAGACATTTCTGGATTTCGAGCAACCGATTGCCGAACTCGAGACCAAAATCGAAGAATTGCGTTATGTGCAAACTGAAAGCGCGGTGGATATCTCTGAAGAGATTGACCAGCTCAGCAAGAAAAGCCAGCAGCTCACCAAAGACATTTACAGCGAGCTGTCCCCCTGGCAAATCACCAAAATTGCCCGCCACCCCGAGCGCCCCTATACGCTTGACTACGTGCGTGACATCTTCACAGACTTTGTTGAGATGCACGGCGACCGCCACTTTGCCGATGACCTGTCTATTGTGGGTGGCTTGGCAAGGTTCAATGGCCACCCTTGCATGGTGCTGGGCCACCAAAAAGGCCGCGACACCAAAGAGCGTGCCGCACGCAACTTTGGTATGACCAAGCCTGAGGGCTACCGCAAAGCCTTGCGCTTGATGAAAACCGCCGAAAAGTTCAAGCTGCCTGTGTTCACTTTTGTGGACACCCCCGGCGCCTACCCAGGCATTGACGCTGAAGAGCGCGGTCAATCCGAAGCCATTGGCCGCAATATTTTTGAAATGGCGCAGCTCGAAGTGCCCATCATCACCACGGTGATTGGCGAAGGCGGCTCTGGCGGGGCGCTGGCCATCAGCGTGGCCGATCAGGTCATCATGCTGCAGTACTCCATTTATTCTGTGATCAGCCCTGAAGGTTGCGCATCCATTTTGTGGAAAACCAGCGAAAAAGCCCAAGAGGCAGCAGATGCCTTGGGCATTACGGCGCACCGTCTCAAGGCGCTGGGCTTGGTCGATAAAATCGTCAGTGAACCCGTGGGCGGCGCCCACCGCGACCACAAGCAGATGGCGGCGTTCCTCAAGCGTGCCTTGGGCGATGCTTTCCGCCAAGTGGCCGACCTTAAAACCAAAGATCTGCTGGACCGTCGCTACGACCGCTTGCAAAGTTACGGCCGTTTCAACGACACCAAGGCCGAAAGTCGTTAAGAGTCCAATGGCCCGGGCCGTCGTCCGGGCTGAAACCACTGTTCGCGGGCAGCCAAATGACCGTGTCTTTTGATGCCGCCGTGGCCCGCTTTGCACCGCAATTGCCATTGGCAGTGGCCCTGAGCGGTGGAGCAGACTCCACTGCTTTGCTTTTGGCATGTGCGCGTCGTTGGCCAGGGCAGGTGTATGCGGTGCACGTCAATCACGGTTTGCAAGCAGCCGCTGCTGATTTTGAAGCGCATTGCACGCATTTGTGCACACGGCTGTCGGTTCCTCTCCTCATCCAGCGGGTAGATGCCCGCCATGCAAGCGGTGAGAGCCCCGAAGATGCTGCCAGGCAGGCCCGTTACAAAGCTCTGGATGCAGCTTTGCTGGCAATTCAAAACCAAACAAACGGGGTGACGATCCAGTCTGTGGCACTGGGGCAGCACGCCGATGACCAAGTGGAAACCATTTTGCTGGCGCTGTCGCGTGGTGGCGGTGTTGCCGGTTTGGCCGGTATGCCTGCCCAATGGCAGCGGCCTATTGCGCCCCAAGTACAGGTAGTGTGGCACCGCCCTTTGCTGGAGGTGTCAGCACTGGCAATACGCCAATGGCTGCTGGCCCAAGGCGAGGCTTGGGTGGAAGACCCCAGCAATATCGATCAGGGCTACACCCGCAATCGCATCCGCGCCCAGTTGCTTCCGGCGCTTGAAGCTGCGTTTCCATCGTTTCGCGATACTTTTGCCCGTTCGGCTGCAAACTGCGCCCAAGCTGATGTTTTGCTGACGGAGTTGGCGGTGCAAGATCTGGCCCATTTGGGCATTCCACCAGCCATACGCGCCTTGCAGCAACTGAGCGCACCCCGGCAGACCAATGCATTGCGCCATTGGCTGCGCTTGCAACATGCCACCACGCCATCTGCAGCGCAAATGGAGGCGCTCTTAAAGCAGATCAGCGCCTGCACTACCCGGGGGCACAAGCTGCATATCAAGGTCGGGCGCGGATTTGTGGTGAGGCAGGGGGAATGCCTCGGTTGGTACAATCCCGAAGTTTTGGCTTGAGCAGCCCCGGCAGCCCAGTGCCCTAACGGTTCTACAACCCGCATCCAGCCACCGGTGGGTGCGTCATCTCATAATTCCAATGGCATTGATCGTTCACAAATACGGCGGCACATCGATGGGCTCCCCCGAGCGCATTCGCAATGTAGCCAAGCGCGTGGCCAAGTGGGCCCGTGCAGGCCACCAAATGGTGGTTGTGCCCAGCGCCATGAGCGGCGAAACCAACCGCCTGCTGGCCCTGGCCAAAGAGCTTGCCCCAGCGCGCGCCACAGACGCATACAACCGCGAGCTCGATATGCTTGCTGCCACCGGCGAGCAAGCATCGTCGGCCTTGTTGGCCATTGCGCTACAGGCCGAGGGCATGGGCTCTGTCAGCTATGCGGGTTGGCAAGTTCCCATTCGCACCGACAGCAGCTACACCAAGGCGCGCATTGAATCGATTGACGACCAGCGCGTGCGTGCCGACCTGGCCGCAGGCAAAGTGGTCATCGTGACCGGCTTTCAAGGCATGGACGATGAAGGCAATATCACCACCTTGGGCCGCGGTGGTTCTGACACCTCGGCAGTGGCTGTTGCTGCGGCGATGAAGGCCGATGAGTGCTTGATTTATACCGACGTTGACGGCGTTTACACCACCGACCCGCGTGTAGTGCCCGAAGCCCGTCGCTTGCACACCGTGAGCTTTGAAGAAATGCTGGAAATGGCCAGCTTGGGTAGCAAGGTGCTGCAAATCCGTTCGGTGGAGTTTGCAGGCAAGTACAAAGTGCCTATGCGCGTGTTGTCCAGTTTCACGCCTTGGGACATCGACATCCAGGTAGAAGCCAAATCCGGCACGCTGATCACATTTGAGGAAGACGAGAACATGGAACAAGCAGTCGTATCTGGCATCGCTTTTAATCGCGACGAAGCCAAAATTTCGGTTCTGGGTGTGCCCGACAAGCCTGGTATTGCCTATCAAATCTTGGGCGCTGTGGCCGACGCCAACATTGAAGTGGACATCATCATCCAAAACGTGAGCAAAGAAGGTAAAACCGACTTCAGCTTTACGGTGCACCGCAACGACTATGCCCGCACCATAGATTTGCTGAAAGAAAAAGTGGTGCCAGCTTTGGGCGCACAAGAGGTTGTGGGCGACGCCAAAATTGCCAAAGTCAGCATCGTGGGCATTGGCATGCGCAGCCACGTGGGCGTTGCCAGCAAGATGTTCCGCACGCTCAGCGAAGAAGGCATCAACATCCAGATGATCTCTACATCTGAGATCAAGACTTCTGTCGTGATTGACGAAAAATACGTTGAACTGGCTGTGCGCACTCTGCACAAAGCCTTTGAGCTGGACCAGGAAGCCGCCTGACCTTGCTAAAAATGCCTGCAAACTGAGGCATAATATTGAGCTTCAGGAAACGTGACCGAGTGGCCGAAGGTGCTCCCCTGCTAAGGGAGTATGGGGTGTAGAGCCTCATCGAGGGTTCGAATCCCTCCGTTTCCGCCAAACCAAAAAACGCGCCCACAAGGCGCGTTTTTTTATGCAAGCTCTTTTCGACGCCATTGCCCAGCTTCCTTACTCCACAGAGGCCCAACGCTATTTCCATGGCAGGGGCGGGCGGTTTGTGGGGTGTGAACAATGGGCGCTCGATGCCTTTCCACCCGTTTGGTTGTTGACCAGTTTTGAGCCCGTGCCTGAGGCTACGCTGGTGCAGCTGCATGAGGCCCTTGCGGCACGTTGGGCGGTGGTGGCACCCCCTGCCGAGCCACTGTGCTGGGTGTTTCAGTGCCGCCAAGGCGGGCAAACCACCACACGGCTGATGGCTGGGGCAATACCTGATCCCCACATCGTGCAAGAGCAGGGCGCGCATTACGCCGTGCACCTTTTGCGCGGTCAAAACCACGGTTTGTTTTTGGACATGGCTGAAGGCCGCCGCTGGGTGCGCCAGCATGCCGCTGCACGCCCGGACCTGCGTGTGCTCAATTTGTTTGCCTATACCTGTGCGTTTTCGGTGGCGGCCTTGCAGGGCGGTGCAGGCAAGGTGGTCAATGTGGATATGAGCGCAGCCGCCCTGGCTATGGGGCAGCGCAACCATGCCCTGAATGGCCTGGCTGAGCGGGCCCATTTCTGGGCGCATGATTTGTTTACATCGTGGGGCAAGGTTACACGGGGCGGGCCGTACGACTTGCTGATTGCAGACCCGCCCAGTTACCAAAAAGGCAGCTTTGTGGCGACGAAGGATTACGCCCGGCTAGTGCGGCGCATTCCCGATCTGCTGGCACCCGGTGGGCATGCCTTGCTGTGCCTGAACGCGCCAGAACTGGACACTGCGTTTTTGCAGCACACCATTGCAGAACACGCTCCTGCGCTGAAAGTACTGGAGCGCTTGGCGAACCCGCCCACCTTTGCTGACGCTGAGCCAGAGCGGGCGCTCAAGGTTTTGGTGTGCACTGTGTAAATGATATTAAATTTATAGCTATAAGTGCTTGATTTACTAAGGCGTGAGGTCATTTATCCATTAAAAATGCTTGTAAGGCTCTCTTGCAGGTCTTATAGGGAGGCCTTGTCTGTACTGTCAGCCAATGGCAATTGCACCCACGCATCCAGCCCGGTAATCGCGCCTGAACTGGGGTCGTAGCGGTTGCGCAGTTCGATGCGGCCTTGCAGGGCCAATGTGATCTCTTGGCAAATGGCCAGCCCCAGGCCACTGCCGTTGCGTGTGTCGCCCGCTGAAAAGGGCTGAAACAGCCGCGCTGCCAGCTCGGGTGCAATGCCCGGGCCTTGGTCGCTGATGGTGAGTGTGGCGTACGGCCCGTTGCAGCGCAAATCCACAGCCAAGGTGCTTTGCGGCGGTGCGTAGCGAATGGCGTTGTGCAGCAGGTTGCGCACCAGTTCGCGCAGCATCCATTCGTGGGCGGTGACCAGGGCGGTTTCGGTATGGATGCCAAAGTCTAGGTTGCGCTGTGCAATCAGGGGCGATAGGTCCAGTGAGACACTGCGCAGGATGTCATCCCAGGCGGTTGCAAGTGGGCTGCTTTGCTGGCGCACTTGTTCTACTTTGGCCAGTGCCAGCATTTGGTTGGCCAACTGGGTGGCGCGGTCTACCGTGTGGCTGATTTCTTGCAGGGCCTGCACAGGGTGCACATCGCCACGCAAAGCCGATTGCACCTGGGTTTTGAGTACTGCCAGCGGTGTGCGCAACTGATGGGATGCATCGCGCACAAAGCGTTTTTGGTGTTCCAGCAACTGCGACAAGCGCTGCATGGCATGGTTGGTGGCTTCAATCAGGGGGTGCAGCTCGCGCGGTGCAGCGGGTGCGGCCATGGGGCTGAGGTCGTCTTCGCGGCGGTCTTGTATTTGTTGGCTCAGCTGCCGCACCGGGCGTGTGGCACGCTGCACGGCCCACACCACCGTAAAACCGATCAGCGCAATCAGCAGGGCTTGGCGCAGCAAGGTGTCCCACAAAATTTGCAGCGCCAGGGTTTCGCGCAGTTCCAGGGTTTCGGCTACCTGTATCACGGCCATGCCTCTGCCTTGCCCGCTGGCAACCGGTTGCAGCAGCACAGCGACGCGTACTTTGTGTTCACGAAACACATCGTCATAAAAGTCGACCAAAGCGGCATAGGGCGGGCGTGCGGGTATGGTGCCGTGCCACATGGGTAGCTCGTCAAAGCCCGACACCAGCGTGCCGCCTTGGCTGGACACCCGGTAGTACATGCGGCTTTGGTTGTCGGCCTCAAAGGTTTCCAGGGCCGAATACGGCACCGTAGCGTGCAGTTGCGCTGCCTCGTCATACCCTGTGACAGACAGCTGCTCGCTGATGCTTTTGGCCGATGCCAGCAAGGTGCGGTCGTATGCGGTGTGCAGGGCTTGCAGGGCCTGCTGATACAGGCTGTAGGTGTTAAACCCAACCAGCAGTAACACGGGCAGCAAAATGCCCACCAGCAAGCGCCTGCGCAAAGATGCCGGGGCTTGCGCCATCAGGCGTCTGCCTTGAGCAAGTAGCCAAGGCCACGCAGCGTCATCAGCGTGATGCCTGTGCCCACCAGTTTTTTGCGCAGCCGGTACACCACCACTTCGATGGCTTCGTATTGCACGTCTTGCTCGCCCGGAAACACCAGCGCAAACAAGCGCTCTTTGCTCACGGCATGGCCGGGTTTGGCCAGCAGGGCATGCATCAGTGCCAGCTCGCGCGGGGTAAGCTCCATGGCCTGGCCTTGGCGGTACAGCGCGCCGCTGGTTTTGTCGTAGCGGATGGCGCCCACTTGCACGCTGTGCAGGTCTGAGTCTGGCGTGTCTGTTGGCGTACTTCTGCGCACCAGGGCACGCAGGCGGGCTTCCAGTTCGTCCAGGTCAAAGGGCTTGGCCAGGTAGTCGTCTGCTCCGGTGTTCAGCCCCAACACGCGGTCACCTACAGTGCCACGGGCCGTCAAGATGATGACGGGTGTTTGCAGGCCCTGCTGCCGTGCAAGGGCCAGCACTTGCAGCCCATCCATATTGGGCAGGCTCAAGTCCAGCAGTACAGCATCGGGCGGGTGCTTGGCCCACTGCGCCAGTGCCTGCCCACCGTCGCCGACCGCGCACACCTGTATGCCACGGCGGCTCAGGGCCCTTTGCAAGGTGGCCTGCATGGTGGGGTCGTCTTCTACAAGCAGCAATTGCATGCGGGTGGAGGCTGTTGGGCGTGTGGGGAGTGGTGGCAGTCTAACCCTGGCTGCAAGCGCACAACAGGCTTTTGCCAATAGCTAGCTCTATAGCAATGCTGGGGTTTCCCCGGGGTATTTGGACAGCCGTTTGACAGCCATTCGGCACATGATGCGCAGGCAAGAACCTCACCAAAGGAGACACACAATGCGCCGCGATACCTTTATCAAGTCCATGGCTGCAATGGCCGCTTTGGGCATGCTGCCCTTGTCTGCCCGGGCCAATATGCCCGTCAAGATGATGATTCCCGCCAACCCTGGTGGTGGTTGGGACAACACGGGTCGCACCTTGGGCAAAGCCATGCAAGAAGCGGGTACCGCTGCGTCTGTGAGCTACGACAACAAAGGTGGCGCGGCAGGTGCCATTGGGCTGGCGCAGTTTGCCAACGCATCCAAAGGCGACCCCAACGCAATGATGGTGATGGGCGCTGTGATGCTGGGCGGCATCATCACCGGCAGGCCTCCTGTGGGCCTGGACCGCGTAACGCCCCTGGCCCGTTTGTCGAGCGAATACAACGTCTTTGTGTTGCCTGCCAATTCACCCTTCAAGACCATGAAGGATGTGGTGGAGCAGCTGAAAAAAGACCCTGGCAGCGTCAAGTGGGGTGGCGGCTCGCGCGGTTCTACCGAGCACCTGGCCGCCGCCATGATTGCCCGCGATGTCGGCGTAGACCCCGCCAAGATCAACTACGTGGCTTTCCGTGGGGGTGGCGAGGCCACAGCCGCCATTTTGGGGGGCAATGTGACCATCGGTGGCAGTGGCTACAGCGAGTTTGCCGAGTACATCAACGCTGGCAAGATGCGCCCGATTGGTGTGACCTCTGCCACGCGCCTCAAAGGTGTGAATGTGCCTACTCTTAAAGAGCAGGGCATCAACGTAGAAATTGGCAACTGGCGCGGCGTGTACGGTGCCCCCGGCATTACGGCAGAGCAGCGCAAGGCACTCATTGATGCGCTGGCCAAAACCGTCAAGCACAAGAGCTGGCAAGACGCGCTGGAGAAAAACGGCTGGACACCCGCCTGGCTGGCCGGCGATGAATTTGCCAATTTTGTGGACGCTGAATTTGCCAGCTTGCGCGCCACCATGGTCAAGTCCGGAATGATCTGACTGGGGCTTTTATGCGCACGCTCCATTCCTCTTGCTCCCCCCGCTTGCAGACCGCCATTGGCGTTGGCATTGTGCTGCTGGGCCTGCTGCTGGCAGTGGGTGCCAGCACGGTCAGCTCTGAGGCGGGCTATGGCGGTGTAGGCCCCAATTTTTTGCCCTGGGTGGTCAGCATTGCCACTTTGGTGTGCGGCGTGCTGTGTGTGGTGCAAGCCTGCACAGGGGGCTTTAGAAACCTCGAGCCTGGCTCGGGCGACGAGCGTGCGCATTGGCCGGGGTTTGTGTGGGTCAGCGCGGGCCTGCTGCTCAACGCCTTGTTGATCACCACCCTGGGTTTTATTTTGAGCTGTGCGCTGTGCTTTGTGTTGGCTGTGCGCGGCTTTAAAAGTGCCGAGCATAGGCAAGACTGGCGCTGGCAGGCCTGGCTTAAAGACGCCTTGATTGGTATGGCCGTTGCTGCGCCCGTGTACTGGATGTTCTCTCACTTGCTGGCCATCAACCTGCCCGGCCTCACCCGAACAGGATGGCTCTGAGCCAGCTCAGCATGGAAACCTGGAACCTTTTGCTGCAAGGCTTTGCCACTGCGGCCACCCCCATCAACTTGGTGTGGGCTTTTGTGGGCTGCATGATTGGCACTGCTGTGGGCGTTTTACCCGGGATTGGCCCCGCAGTAGCCGTGGCCATGCTGCTGCCCATTACTGTCAAGGTCGAGCCCACGGCTTCGATGATCTTTTTTGCGGGCATTTACTACGGCGCCATGTATGGCGGCTCGACCACGTCCATTTTGCTCAATACGCCCGGTGAAGCGGGCTCCATGGTCACGGCCATGGAGGGCAACAAAATGGCCAAGCATGGCCGCGCTGGGGCGGCACTGGCAACAGCCGCCATTGGCTCATTTGTGGCGGGCACCATTGCCACGGTGCTGGTAACTTTTTTTGCGCCCGTGGTGGCGCAGTATGCGGTGCAGCTGGGGCCGCCTGAATACTTCATGCTCATGGTGCTGGCGTTTACCACCGTCAGCGCGGTGCTGGGCAAAAGCACTTTGCGTGGCATGGTGGCCTTGTTGGTGGGCTTGGCCTTGGGCCTGATTGGCATTGACCAGATCACGGCCCAGGCGCGTTACACCGGCGGTGTGCCCGAACTCATGGACGGCATCGAGGTCGTGCTGATTGCCGTTGGCTTGTTTGCGGTGGGCGAGGCGCTCTACAACGTGATGTACGAAGGCCGCACCGAGCAAACCCAAAACAAGCTCACCAGCACCCACATGACGCGCACCGAATGGCGCAGGTCATGGCCTGCATGGCTGCGTGCCACCTTCATTGGCTTTCCGTTTGGCACCGTGCCTGCCGGGGGCAGCGAGATCCCCACTTTTTTGAGCTACGCCACCGAGAAAAAACTCAGCAAGCACCCCGAAGAGTTTGGCACCACAGGGGCCATTGAAGGCGTAGCAGGCCCCGAGGCGGCCAACAATTCGGCCATTACCGCCACCTTGATTCCTTTGCTGACTTTGGGTATTCCCACCTCTAACACCACAGCCATTTTGCTGGGTGCTTTTCAAAACTACGGCATACAGCCAGGGCCGCAGCTGTTTGATACCAACAGCGCACTGGTCTGGGCGCTGATTGCTTCGCTGTACATCGGCAACGTCATGCTGCTGATCTTGAACCTGCCCTTGGTAGGCTTGTGGGTCAAGCTGCTGCGCATACCCCGTGCGTACTTGTACGCTGGCATTTTGGTGTTTGCCACCTTGGGCGTATACGGTATGCGCCAAAGCGCGTTTGACTTGGTGCTGCTGTACGCCATTGGCTTGCTGGGTGTGGTCATGCGGCGCTATGACTTTCCGGCTGCGCCGGTGGTGGTGGGCATGATTTTGGGCCCCTTGGCAGAGGCACAAATGCGCAATGCCGTGGCAATAGGCGAAGGCAGTTGGGCTATTTTTGTGCAGCGCCCTGGCTCGCTCAGTTTGATGGTGGTGGTGCTAGCAGTGTTGGTGCTACCCCGGTGGCTGCGCTGGCGCAATGCGCGGCGGCTGGCACGGGCGGGGTAGGCGGGCCAAGCTGCCACCACCGCGGTGCCATCAACCATCCACAGATGCGCTCCAGCGCTCACCCCAGCCTTGGGTGTTTTCTCTTTGTGCGCTGTCTATGCGGCGGCGGTCACGCTTGGTGGGCCGTCCTTGGGCAATGCCTGCCGCAGGCTCTGGGGCCAGGCGGCGCTGTTCGGCGGCCTGCGCACGTGCGGCCAGGCTTGCGGCGGTTTCTTGGTACAAAAGCTGCGCCACGGGTGCCGGGCCGCGCTGCTTGCTCAGTGCCAGTACCTGCACCGTTCGCGCGATAGGCCCTTGGCGCAGGTCAATCATGTCGCCGCTTTTGACTTCGCGTGCAGCCTTGGCAGCCATGCCATTGACGGTAACCCGGCCCTTGCCGATTTCCTCGCAGGCCAGGCTGCGGGTTTTGTAAAAGCGGGCGCACCACAGCCATTTGTCCAGGCGCATTGTTTCATTGCTCATAGGCCTAAATTCTGCCTTTTTTGATGTTTTTGGTGCACTTGTTGCCTAGCTGTTAAGGGCTTGTGGGGCTTTTGCGGGCGGCCTTGGAGGACTTCAGCTACAGTTTGTCCTAGACAAATTTACGCCACCCCACCCGCCAAAATGCACCAAGCTGGTGCAAAAAAGGGTGTCTACTATGTCCCACATGCCTGTTTCTTTTGCCTTGTGCCGCCGTTGGGCGCTTTTGCTGGTGTTGCTGGCATTGTCGGCGTGTTCAACCGGCGTGCCTGAAGGCTTAAAGCCCGTCAACCCGTTTGATGTGCAGCGTTACCAGGGCCAATGGTTTGAGGTGGCGCGGCTCGACCATTCTTTTGAGCGCGGCCTCACCGACGTTACCGCCACCTACCAAGCGCAAGCAGACGGTAGCGTGGCCGTAACCAACCGGGGTTTTGATGCAGCCAAAGGCCAGTGGAAGCAGGCCGAGGGCAAAGCCTTGTTTTTAGGTGACCCTGCTGTGGGCTCGCTCAAGGTGTCATTTTTTGGCCCGTTTTATGGCGGCTACCACGTCATAGCCCTTGACCAACAAAATTACCAATGGGCTATGGTGGCGGGGCCGGATCGCGATTATTTGTGGATTTTGGCGCGTAGCCCCCAACTGCCGTCCGCCGTGCGCGATGCGCTGGTGCTGCAAGCGCAGCAGGCAGGCTTTAAAACCGATGCGTTGATCTGGGTCAGCCACCAACGCACCTCACCATGAACATGACAAAGACTCCCTCTCACGTTGCGATTATTGGTGCCGGCATGGCCGGTTTGTCTTGTGCCCTGACGCTGCAAGCAGCCGGTGTGCAAGTGAGCGTTTTTGACAAAAGCCGTGGCCCATCGGGCCGCATGAGCACCCGCCGTGGCGATGGCTGGCAGTGCGACCACGGTGCCCAATACTTCACCGCCCGCCACCCCGACTTTCGGGACGAAGTCGAACGCTGGGTGCGCGCGGGTGTTGCGGGCCTGTGGCAGCCACGCCTGCGCAGCTATGACGGCAAGCAGTGGAGCACCCCACAGTCTGCGCTGGAGCGCTTTGTGGGCACGCCACGCATGACATCACCCGCCGCATGGCTGGCTGCAGATTTGCCTTTGACCCTGCAAACCACCATTACGCAGTTGCAGCAGCAGCCTGACGGTTGGGAGCTGACCAGCGCAGAAAACGGCCCCATGCCCCAGCGCTTTGATGCTGTGGTGTTGGCTGTGCCATCTGTGCAGGCCACCCCGCTGGTGCAGCCGGTGGCCCCTGGGCTTGCCAGCGTGTCTGCCTCTGCCGTGATGCGCGGCAACTGGACGCTGATGGTGCAGTTTGACGCCCCCTTGGCACTGGGTTTTGATGGCGTGTTTGTCAACCACGGCCCTTTGAGCTGGGTGGCCCGCGACAGCAGCAAACCTGGTCGCACCGGCGCCGAAACCTGGCTGCTGCACGCCAGCCCCGATTGGAGCGAAGCCCACATTGAAGACACCCCAGAAGCCGTAGCCCCCGTGCTGCTGCAAGCCTTTGCCGCCCTGGGTGGCCCAGCCCCCGCCAGCTACACCGCCCACCGCTGGCGCTATGCAGACACCAGCCCACCACTGTCCATGGGCTGCGCCTGGGACAGCGTGGCCCGCATTGGCCTGTGTGGCGACTGGCTTAACGGCGGCAAGGTAGAGGGCGCTTGGTTGGGTGGCCGCGCCATGGCCCAGCGGGTTTTGCAAGAGTAGGCATTGCCTGGGCACCATGGGCTACAGCGTCGTTTGGTTCAAGCGCGACCTGCGGCTGCATGACCATGCTGCCCTGCACCACGCCTGCCACCAAGGCCCGGTGCTGTGCCTGTATGTGATCGAGCCATCGCTGTGGGCGCAGCCCGACGCTGCCACCCAGCACTACACCTTCATTGCCGAAAGCCTGCGTGACTTGCGCCGCAGCATCCAGCAACTGGGCGGGCAGTTGCACGTGGTATGCGGCGAAGTGCCCGACGTACTGGCCCGCCTGCATGCCGCAATGTCCATGGCGGCGCTTTATTCGCACGAAGAAACCGGCAACGGCGCAACGTTTGAGCGCGACAAAGCGGTGGCCCGCTGGGCAAAAAATCACGGCGTGCCCTGGCACCAGCCGCCCCAGTTTGGCGTGGTGCGCCGCCTGCCAAGCCGCGACGACTGGCAGCCCGCCTGGCTGGCCCACATGGCACTGCCGCAGTACCCCACACCCACTGCCTTGCACTGCCAACCCTGGCCCGATGCTGTGCAAGGCATAGCCCCCCTGCAAGCCCTGCCTGCACCCAGCAAACTGGGCCTGCACCAAAGCGACCCACCCCAGCGCCAGCGCGGGGGCAGGGCGCTGGGGCTGCAAGTGCTGCACAGCTTTTTGTACGACCGCAGTGCGCAGTACCAGGGCGGTATTTCGTCGCCCTTGTCAGCGCCCACTGCGTGCTCGCGTTTGTCGCCCTACATCACCTACGGTTGTTTGAGCATGCGCGAAGTGGTGCAGGCCACCCGCCAGCGCATGGCCGATGAACCCAGTGGCAGCTGGCACAAAAAAGGCCTGGCCGCCTTTACCAGCCGCCTGCACTGGCACTGCCACTTTATTCAAAAGCTAGAAAGCGAGCCCGCCATCGAATGGCACAACATGCACCGTGGCTACAACGGCCTGCGCGAGGCCGACTGGAACCCCGCCCACTTTGATGCCCTGGTGGCGGGCCGCACCGGCTGGCCCATGGTGGACGCCTGCGTGGCCATGCTGCGCGAGACGGGTTGGGTCAACTTTCGCATGCGGGCCATGCTGGTGTCGGTAGCGTCATACCCCTTGTGGCTGCACTGGCGGCCAGTCGGCCTGTGGCTGGCCCAGCAGTTTTTAGATTACGAGCCCGGCATCCACTGGAGCCAAATGCAAATGCAGGCGGGCACCACGGGCATCAACACCACCCGTGTGTACAACCCCATCAAACAAGCGCAAGACCACGACCCCCACGGCCACTTTGTGCGCCAGTGGCTGCCCGCCATGCAGCGCGTGCCCGACACCTGGCTGCTAGAACCCTGGCTGATGCCCGCCGATGTGCAAGCCCGCTACGGCGTGCAATTGGGTACAGACATTGCGCAACCCCTGGTACCTCTAGAAGAGGCCACCCGCACCGCCAAAGCCCGCATGCACAGCCTGCGTGCCCAGCCCCAAGTGCGTGCCGCCAAAGCCGCAGTGCTGGAAAAGCACGGCTCCCGCAAACGCAGCCCCAGTGCGCCATCCAGCAGCCACCGCAAAGCGGCCTCTGCACCTGTAACTGCACCATCGACCCAACAAGAACTTGATTTTTAACGCGGGACATTTGCCATGCGCATGCGCAAAAAAGCTGATCTGCCCCACAAAAACTGCCTGCACTGTGGCCTGCCCTTTGCCTGGCGCAAAAAATGGGAAAAGGTCTGGGACGAAGTCAAATACTGCTCGGACCGCTGCCGCAACGAACGCAAACGCAGCACGCCGCCAGCACCCGGGGGCACCGCATGACCACCGTGCTGTTTTGGTTTCGCAACGACCTGCGCCTGCACGACCAGCCCGCCCTGGCCGCCGCCCTGCAAAGCGGTGCCACCCACCTGCTGCCCGTGTGGTGCCAAGCCCCAGCACAGGCCACGCCCTGGGGCTTTGCCCGCGTAGGCCCGCACCGCCAGGCGTTTGAAGCCGCCGCGGTGCACGGCTTAGCAGAGCAATTGCAGCGCTTGGGCACCCCCTTGCTGCAATGCCAGGGGCCACCTGCCACTGTGCTGCCAGCCCTGGCCCGTGCCGTAGGTGCCACCACCGTGGTGTGCCAAGACATTGCTGCGCCTTATGAACAAGCCGAGGTAGACGCCCTGCGCGCTGCGGGCCTGCAAGTGCACACCGTGTGGCAATGCAGCCTGCTGCACCCCGCAGACCTGCCCTGGCCCATGGCCGATTTACCTGATGTGTTCAGCACCTTCAGGCAAGGGGTGGAGCGTGCCCGCATCACCCCGCCCGCGCCACTGCCCGCGCCTGCGGCCTTGTTGCCGCCACCGACTGTGAACGGTGCAGACCTGCTGCGCCTTGCGGGTGTGGTGCCTGCTGTTACACAAGCTGAGCCCGGGGCGGGGTGCGACGCCCGCTCGTCTTTTGCCTACGGCACCCCCGCCTGCAATGGCGCAGAAGCCGCAGCCCTGGCGCACTTGCAACAGTACCTGGCCCGCAAACTGCCCCATACCTACAAAGCCACCCGCAACGGGTTGACGGGGCTGGACTACTCCAGCAAATTCTCGCCCTGGCTGGCCACGGGGGCTTTGTCTGCGCGGCACATTCATGCCGACCTCAAAACCTTTGAGCGCGACCACGGCGCCAATGACGGTACCTACTGGCTGTGGTTTGAGCTGCTGTGGCGTGACTACTTTCGGTTTTTGCATTGCAAATATGGATCTGCGTTGTACCGCGCACGGGGCTTGTCGTTGCTGCCGCTGCCGCCCCATAACGCACAAGGCTTTGTGCGCTGGTGCCAAGGCCGCACCGGCCAGCCTTTGGTAGATGCCGCCATGCGCGAGCTGGCCGCCACCGGGTATTTGAGCAACCGCCTGCGGCAGGTAGTTGCCAGCTACCTTATTTACGACCTGCAAGGCGACTGGCGTGCTGGTGCTGCATGGTTTGAGGCCCAACTGGTGGACTACGACGTGTACAGCAACCAAGGCAACTGGCTCTACATCGCCGGGCGCGGCACCGACCCCCGTGGCGGCAGGCGCTTTAACCCCCAAAAACAAACCCAAGACCACGATGCCGACGGCAGCTACCGCTGCCTCTGGGCCACCGCATGACCAACACTGCACACACCCTGCGCCTGCTGCTGGGCGACCAGCTCAACCCCCAGCACAGCTGGTTTGCCACCATCGACCCCGGCGTGGTGTACGTGCTGATGGAGGTACGCCAAGAAACCGACTACGTGCTGCACCATGCGCAAAAAATACTGGCCATTTTTGCCGGCATGCGCAACCTGGCCCGCCACTTGCGCAGCGCAGGCCACCGCGTGCGCTATGTAGCCATTGACGACGCCAGCAACCGCCAGTCCATACCCGACAACCTGGCCGCCCTGGTGCAGCACTACGGCGCTACCAGCCTTGAATACCAGCAGCCAGACGAATGGCGGCTGGACACCCAACTGGCCCAGTGGTGCGCTGCCCAGCCCTTTACCACCCGCGTGGTCAGCAGCGAGCACTTTTTAACCACCCGCACCGAAGTCGCCGAAACCTTTGAGGGCCGCAAACAGTGGCTGATGGAGCACTTTTACCGCCGCATGCGCAAACGCACTCGCCTGCTGATGGACGCCGCAGGCGAGCCCGAAGGCGGCCAGTGGAACTTTGACCACGACAACCGCAAACCCTGGCCCGGCACCCCCGCCACCCCGCGCGATGCCCGCCCCACACACGACCACAGTGCCCTGTGGGCCACCATAGAAGCCGCAGGCGTCAAAAGCTTTGGCAACCCCCAAGCCGCAGCCCTGCGCTGGCCCCTGAACCGGGCCGAAGCCCTGGCCTGCTTGCAGCACTTTATTGACACCACGCTGCCCCAGTTTGGCGACTTTGAAGACGCCATGAGCACGAACAGCCCGCGCCTGTTCCATTCGCTGCTGTCGTTTGCCCTCAACACCAAAATGCTGCACCCCCAAGAAGTGCTGCAAGCCGCCCAGGCCGCCTACCACGCAGGCACCGCGCCACTGCATGCCGTAGAAGGCTTTGTGCGGCAAATTTTGGGCTGGCGCGAATACGTGCGCGGCATCTACTGGGCCCACATGCCCGGTTACGACCAGCGCAACGCCCTGGGCCACAACACGCCTTTGCCCCAGTGGTTTTGGAGCGGCAACACCCGCATGCGCTGCATGCAGCACGCCGTGGGGCAGTCGCTGGATACCGCCTACGCCCACCACATCCAGCGCCTTATGGTGATTGGCAACTTCGCGCTGCTGGCCGGGCTAGACCCCGCAGCCGTGCACCGCTGGTACCTGGGCGTGTACATCGACGCCTTTGAATGGGTAGAAGTGCCTAACACCCTGGGCATGAGCCAATTTGCCGACGGCGGCCTGCTGGCCACCAAACCTTATGTCAGCAGCGCCGCCTACATCGACCGCATGAGCGACTATTGCAAAGGCTGCCACTACGACAAAAAGCAAAAACTAGGCGACAAGGCCTGCCCCTATAACGCCCTGTACTGGGACTTTTTTGACCGCAACAAAGCCACGCTGGGCAACAACTTCAGGCTGGGCATGGTCTACAGGCAGTTGGACAAAATGCAGGGCGATGCGCTGGATGCGATCCGTGTGCAGGCGCAAGGGTTGCGGGGGCGGTTGGATAGTTTGTAGGCGGGGCAGGGCGTTAATTACAGGTGCATCACAAAATGCGGAACCTGGCCCTTACTGATTTTTTTGTGCCATACGTCCAGCCACACTTGGCCCATGTTCCAAAACTTGCGGCATTGCTCAAAGTAAGCCGCCACATGCACCGCCTGCCCATGGATCAAAAGTTCTTTGGCTAACAGCATGTGGGGCCCAAAAGAGCCTAGTTGAGGAGACCCCTTCACGTCGCCCGACATTTGCAGATGCTCGAGCGCCAAGCCCATTTGACCGTTTTGAAGCGCTACCAGCCCCAGCACCGTGTGGCCGGTGTGGATGGCGTTGGAATAGTTCCAGTTGCTGGTGTAGTCCTGGCTTGCCGCAATGGCCTGCTGGGCCAGCGTTTGGGCTTGCACAAAATCGCCCAAGTAATACGCACCCAAGGCTGCAGGTGCCAAGCAATAAAACAAGTCATCAGCTTGGCTTGCTTGTGCCAGCTTTGCCAGTGCTGCCCTGGATCGGGCCATGCGAACCTTATGCATGCGGCGTAATTCGGCAGGTGTGAGCTGGAGCTTTTCACTCTCAAGCTCCCAGCAAAGGCGTTTGACTGTGCGTTTGGGCATATTGCAGGCTTGGAAGTGGGGTCAATTGCAGGCAGGCGCAGCGATGTTTGCATGGCCTATTTTTAATCTAAAACCATAGCACACCATCCTTTTTTTACTAAGGCGCAGAGGCAATTTAGCTTGAAAGTGTCTTTTCAATGCATGGTGAGCTGTTTTGCACTGCACGACTGAACACCCCCCTGTAGCGTCCCATCACTGGTATTCAATTCAATTGGCTTGCTGCCTTTCATCCGTGGGGCTCGAGCTTCACTGATTACTGGTTTTATGCGGCCTCGCCAATCGCTTTGCGTAACTTTGCGCGGTAGCCCCAAGCAAACCAAACCGCAACGGGGTAGCCCAAAACTCGGAGGGGGTTCAAAAAGTGCCTCCAGTACGGCTTTGTGTACCAGTCCTGCATTCGCTTGCGAAGGTACTCTTCGTTGTACCCGTAATCGGGCATCAGCATCCAAAGCATCAAGGGGAATATCAAGAACGAGTCCACTGCAAAAGATGCGCAAATATCTTTGAAGAAGATTCGATCAATCTGCGGCAAATGCTCAGGCTTTAAACCTGCCTTTTGGGCAATGGTTTTGAACTCATCCTTGTCCAAACCTATTTCAGTCCATGCGTAAGAGATGGCATCCCATACTTGGTAGGTGTCAAGCGTTTGGTGATGGTTTTGAGCATGCTGCATGGCTCTATTGTCAGACGTTGTAGTGCACCAAACCACTTATCAGCGTCCTTCATCGACCTTGATTGATGCAAAAACAATAGCAAACCAACCTTGTTTTACTAAGGCGTAACGCGTATTTGGATTAAAAAATACCCGCAAGGGCCCCGAAACCCTGTTTTGCTACTGAATCAGTAGCAAAAAATGCCACCACTACTACGCTAGATGCCATTTTGGCGCTCAATCACCACCCCGCCAAGCCAGCCATCCCCCTGAGCGCACCCAGTCTTGGCGCCGGGCGCACAATCAACCCCCTCTGACACCGCGCCACGCCCACCATGACATCACGCCCCACATCTACCCCCCGGTCGCTTTCGGGCTTGGTGCCGTTTTTGCGGCCTTATTGGGGGCGCATTGCGTTGGCGGGGGTGTTTTTGGTGTTGGCGGCGGGGGCGACCTTGGCGTTTCCGTTGGCGCTGCGGGGCTTGATTGATACGGGCCTGATGCAAGCCGACGCCGGGCCGGGCGAGCGCTTGTTGGCGTTGCGCGCGCATTTTTTAGAGCTGTTTGGCGTGGCGGTGGCGCTGGGGGTGTTTTCGGCTGCGCGGTTTTACACCGTCAGCTGGCTGGGCGAGCGCGTGACGGCAGACCTGCGCAATGCCGTGTACGGCCATGTGTTGGCCCAAAGCCCCGAGTTTTTTGAGACCACGCCCACCGGCGAAGTGCTGTCGCGCCTGACTGCCGACACCACGTTGGTGCAAACCGTGGTGGGCTCGTCGCTGAGCATGGGGCTGCGCAACGGCGTGATGGGCGTGGGGGCTTTGGCCATGTTGGTGTGGACCAACCCCGTCGTCATGCTGCAAGTGCTGGCCGTGCTGGTGCTGGTGGTGTTGCCCAGCGTGTGGTTTGGGCGGCGCGTGCGCAAGTTGTCGCGGGCCAGCCAAGACCGCATTGCGGACTCCAGCACCATTGCCGCAGAGGTGCTCAACGCCATTGCCGTAGTGCAAAGCTACACCGCCATTGGGCGCGAGCGCCAGCGCTTTAACACCTCTACCCGCAACGCCTTTGATGTGGCCGTGCGCCGCAGCGGGGCGCGTGCGGCCCTGGTGGCCTTCATCATCATTGCCACATCAGCCGCCTTGCTGTGGGGCTTGTACCAAGGCACCCAAGCCGTTATGGCCGGGCGCATTTCTGCGGGCGACCTGGGCCAAACCGTGGTGTATGCCATTATTTTGGCCAGCGCCTTTGCCGTGCTGGGCGAGGTGTACGGCGACATGCTGCGCGCCGCAGGCGCCACCGAGCGCCTGATGGAGCTGCTGGCCACCCGCTCGCCCATTGCATCGCCAGCCCAGCCCGTGTCGGCCCCCTGGCCCGTGGGGGGCAGCGCAGTCACTATCGATGGGGTAGATTTTTATTACCCATCGCGCCCGCAGCAAGCCGCTTTGCAGGGCCTTAACCTGCACATTGCCAAAGGCCAAACCGTGGCCATAGTGGGCCCCAGCGGGGCGGGCAAAAGCACTGTGTTTCAGCTACTGCTGCGGTTTTACGACCCCAGCCAAGGCCGCATTTACCTGGACGGCGTGTGCACCCAAGACATGGCGCTAGACGACCTGCGTCAGCGCATTGGTCTGGTGCCGCAAGATGCAGTCATCTTCTCTAGCAGCGCCCTCGAGAACATCCGCTACGGCAGGCCCAACGCCACCGACGACGAAGTACGCGCCGCCGCCCAGGCCGCATTTGCCGATGGCTTCATCACCCAACTGCCCGACGGCTACAACACCTTTTTGGGCGAACGCGGCGTGCGCTTGTCGGGCGGGCAGCGCCAGCGCATTGCCATTGCACGCGCCATTTTAAAAAACCCACCCCTGCTGCTGCTAGACGAAGCCACCAGCGCCCTAGACGCCGAAAGCGAACGCGTGGTGCAAGCCGCCCTTGAATCTGCCATGCAAGACCGCACCACATTGGTCATAGCCCACCGCCTGGCCACCGTGCAAAAAGCCGACCTCATCGTGGTGCTAGACCATGGTCGCTTGGTAGAGCAAGGCACCCACAACCAACTGGTAGCCCAAGGCGGCGTATACGCCGGGCTGGCCGCCCTGCAGTTTCAAGTGTGATTCCATGCCTAAATCATTCCTGTCTAGGCGCAAAGCCGCAGGCAGTGCTTAAGGCACGGCAAGGCGAAGCAACAACGACAGGGATGATTTAGAAATGGAATGAGGTGAACCCCATGATGCAATCGCTACCCCCACAGTTTCGCGCCCTGGTGCTGGGCGCATCGGGCGCTTTGGGCGCCGCCTTCGTGCGCCATTTGCAGGCAGACCCCGCATGCGCCAGCGTGGTGGGCCTGCACCGCAAGTCCACCCCCGCCATCGATTTTGACGACGAGGCCAGCGTGGCCCAAGCCGCAGCCGCCCTTAAAGCCCAAGGGCCTTTTCACCTCATCATTAACGCAACGGGCGCTCTGCATGGCCCCGAAGGCATGCCCGAAAAGCGCCTGGGCCAGCTCAACTACGCGCAAATGCAAGCCATCTTCCGCATCAACACCTTTGGCCCCGCGCTGGTGCTGGCCCACTTTGCCCCCCTGCTGGCCAAGCAAGAGCGCGGCTTGCTGGCCGTGCTCTCGGCCAAGGTAGGCAGCATTGGCGACAACCGCCTGGGCGGCTGGTACAGCTACCGCGCATCCAAAGCCGCGCTGAACATGCTGCTTAAAACCGCATCCATCGAAGTCGCCCGCACCCACCCGCATGCTGTGCTGACTGTGCTGCACCCCGGCACCGTGACGTCAGCCCTGTCCGCCCCCTTCAACGGCGCAGAAATAGGCCGCGCGGCAGACGATGCAGCGGGGGACATGCTGCGGGTGTTGGATGGGCTGGGGGTGGAGGAGACGGGAGGGTTTTATGCCTACAGTGGGGGTAAGTTGCCTTGGTGAGGGGGCTGCCTGGTTTTGATGTGCGCTTGAAGATGCCGTCGCATGAATGGGGTAATTCTTGATTATTGAGGTAAATTGAGCGCTAACTACCCTTATTAGCAGTACTCTTACCCCATTTTTGTTTTGTACGCGCACGTACACGCAATAAATTTTGCTAGCCAGCAGCAGTTAACACAATCAAAGTAACTTGGGTATGGCGCTTACAGGTCTTGAATCAACTTTAAGACATCCCCAGTAGTGTGCGCTCCATCAATCGGATTGCTTTCGAACACCATCATGTAGTGATAACGGTGGTTTGTCTCATGTGCGAGCTGGTTGGCTTGTGCTTCCCAAATTTTGCCAAGCTTAAGTTTATCCTTGGAGTTGGAGTTATCTCTATCATCCCCTTTTGTTTCTAAAACAATAATGTTTTTGTTCTTAGTCAGAGCGATGAAATCAGGGTAGTGGTTCAAGAATCCGTTAATAAAAAAACCTTTGCCACGTTCAAGATTTCTGTGCCACCAAACAATGTTTTCTAAGTCTGCAACACCACGGATCACCTTGCCCTCAAGACTATTTAAACCGCCTTCAGTCACATAAAGACTCTTGCTGATCGCTGGAGCGTTCTCGCTTGGCGCAATCGTAGCGGGAAAGTAAAAAGAAGGGCGAGGTTTGACTTTTTGGGTAGTCAGCCAATTACTAAATTCTTTAGCAGCATACTCGTTGGCAAGGCCCTGTATTTTCTCTTTTATGAGTTTTACATAGACATAGTCTCGCTCTAGACAATCGATACGTTGGTCAGCGTCCATTGCCTGAACTATGCGATTCAAGTAGAACTTAACATCGTTGTCTTCAATCGGATAGAAAGTGTTTTTTCCAATCAGGTTGAATAGTCGACCCACAATAGAGGTAATCTGTCCAGATGTCGGCTGATTTTTGATAATGGTATTTAGTTTTTCTTTCTCTGCTTTTTTTATGGCTGTGAAAGCAGGTGCACTCTCACCATTGCCAATCTCTTCTGCATCAACCTTATAGACATCAGATTCAACTGAAGTGAAGTTGATAGTAGCATCTAGATTAGCTAACATAAAGTTAGATAGAAGATTTTCTTTCGCCAACTTGTGCCATTCATCGCCACTGTCGAAAAAACCACCATCCGAAGGTAGTTTGACGAAAAACTGAGGCAACTGAATTGTTTTTGCCAAGTCTTCAAAGATTGGCTTCATCTTGTGCTCATTCATGTGCATCTTCAATTCTTCAGGGCAGTCAGCACCATTGGCAGTAGTCGCTTGTTTTTCAAATTCTTGGGCTTGTGCAACAGCTTGCGCCTTAATGGTTTCAACACCAGCCATGTCGTTTTCTGTAGATATAGACTGTGTGCTTGCAGTATCAACATTGGTAGCTTGCTCTACAGCTTGTTGCTCCCAATCAGGATTAAGCCTGCTTTTCTCGATCTCAAGATTAATATCATTATCTGAAACAGTAGGCTCTTCATCGTTGGTTTGAGCCTTTAAATTTAATTCTTCTTGCGTGGGTGAATGAGTTTTTTCTGGCTCTGATTCAACCTGCGATAGGTCAAATTCCCTGTAATCCTTTTTAGAGAAGCCTGCCTTATTTAAACCTTGAACCACCTGACTTAGAGTATTCTGGAAATGGCTGGAAGAGGTAAAAACATAACTCAGATTCAGGAGTTCAATACTGTGCTTTCGGGTGTAAGGCATTCGAAGCACGCGCCCCAAAATTTGAGTCACATCCACCACAGATGATTTGTTTGCAAGTGTTGCCAGCACATAAGCAAACGGGCAGTCCCATCCTTCTTTTAGTGCATTGACTGTGATGATGTACCGCACATTGCAATCACGACTCATCAAGTCAACATTCTTCAGCTCGTTGATGTTGGCAGTTTTGATGGCAATGTCTTCCTTTGGAATGTTCAGTTCCAAAAGAATTTCACGCACTTTCTCAAAGGTCGTGGTGTCATCCTTGTTCTTCGGTTCAGCCTGGAACAGAACAATAGGACGAATGTAGCCACCACCTTTTTCTTCAGCTTTTTTAGCGAACTCTTCCAACTGACGCCGCATGTTCAGGGCCGCCATGATTACATCTTCTTGGCTTCGCTGATTCGCAACAATCACAGGAAGCTTCACCATGTTCTGCTTCTTGAGCCTCAAGGCATCAACGTAACTGATGATGTTGCTGTTATCCCTTGGAGTAGCAGTCAGGTCAAAAATGAAGCTCGGATTGAGGTTGCGAAGCATGTCCACAGAAAGAGGGCTTTCAGCATTGTGGCTTTCATCAACCACCACAACCGGCTTGAGGCTCCGCATCACATTGATAAGTGCTGAAGGGGCATATTTTTCCAGTGGCTCTACAACTTCACTCTCATCATTCAGGAACGAAGCCAGATAGCCATTCTCCTTAAATACCTTACGGTTTTCCTTGTTGGTAGCCTTCAACGAGTCAAAGGACATAACCACCACAGAAAGCTGTTCCTTCACGGTGTCAGCATTGAAGCCAGCACCTTGAAGCACATCAGCCTTTTGATAAATCTGCACACGACCACTGAACAAGTCATTCAACCGCTGACGGTATGGATGATCAATGTTGGATAGGTTCTTAACAGTCTGTTCAAGGATGGTCAAAGAAGGCACCAACCACACCACGAACTTAGGCCGTGTCGGGTTGTACTCAGCAAAGGCCGAAAAAATTCTGTCCAAAGCATTCACTGCAATGAAGGTCTTACCACCAGCAGTGGGAACCTTCACACAAACGTGTGGCACTTCCTTGATGTTGTTCTTGTAAGCTTGATTGAGAACGCCACGATCCTTCCAATATTTGGTGAAAGCATTGGAAAGATGGCCCTTGCACTCAAGAAGGGTTTCCAAATATTTACTGAGGTCACTCAGAACATCAGCTTGATAGTCTTTAAGTTCCATGTTTATTCTTCTTAGAATCGTGTGATGTCACGTGGAATACGTTTGAAAGTGATGCCATGCTTGTAAAGGAAGTCCTTATCCAAAGCACATTTGTCCGCATAAATCACAAACTGCTCAGGTCTGGATGGCAGATTTTTGATTTTCAAGCCACCAAGAAAATCAATATCAAGAGTTGTTACCCTGTCCTTCTCATAGTAGAAAACGCACAGGGCACTCTCCGTTGAACCCAAAGCATAAGAGCTAACTGAATTGGCTGCATTCCAACGTTTGTCTGTGGGAATGTTCTCTGTGTAGGCCACATAGCCCCTGATCGCTTCAACACCCGCTTCTTCATTGAGATTTTTGTCTTCCTTGAAGAGTGCAGTTCCAACGGTGTAGAAATCAAAACCACCACCCAATCCAGTTACAGCTTTGTTTCCTTCACCATATCCATTGGAAACACGACGAACTCTCTCCGCAGTGATGGTTTCTGCGTAATCCAATGTCTCGCACAAGATGAAACGACGATTACCACCATCTTGGCCATTCAGCTTTAACACCGCATGTGCAGTTGTTCCACTTCCCGCAAAGGAGTCAAGAACAATGCTATTTGGCTTCATCACAAAGCCTAGCAACTCTTCAAGCAATACTGAAGGCTTCGGATAGTCAAATGGCTTAGTTCTATCTGAAAAGATATTCTTTATTTCATTCGTTCCTGTCCGGCCGTCAAGTTCGATCAAGGACGCCAGCTTTGCCTTGTAGTCTTTGACATAAAGTTTTAGCTCAATAAGCTTCGATTCATCCTCACCAAATAATATGCGATCTTCATCCAGAAGCTTTTGCATAGTTTCTGGAGGAAATCTATACCCCATTAAAGGCTGCTTACATGCCTTCTTGGTTTCAGGATGAAATACATCATATCGATAGCCTTCCTTGCCGGGGTTATGAACACTACGACTTCCCGTATAAATTCCATCGTGATCGATGAACTTGTAATCTTGAAAAGGCCACAACTCGGATTTGTGCTCTCGATACCACTCTGTATAAGCGGCCTTCAGTTCGTCCAAGTCCTCATGCTGTTTGGCCAATTCGGCACCAAGTTCAATGAGCCGCGTCTTTACTTCCAGGTATGGCGAAGACCAAATCGGATTGATCAGATTTTTTGATTTTGCATAGCACAGGATGTACTCATGCTCCAAACTGATGTTGGTGGGGTTGTTGTCTGTAACATTCCGCCAAACTATCTCACCAACCCAATTGCTGGCTCCAAATATTTCCTCAAGCAGTAGCTTGAATGTCGCCATCTCATTGCGATCAAGACTGACAAAGAAAATCCCATCGTCGGCCAGTAAACGGTGCAGCATTTTTAAGCGTGGGTACATCATGCACAGCCACTTATCATGCCGACTTAAATCTTCACCTTCTTTACCGACAACCTGACCAAGCCATTTCTTGATCTTGGGATCATTCACGTTGTCGTTGTATTTCCACTCTTCATTGCCTGTGTTATAGGGTGGGTCAATGTAGATGCAATTCACTTTGCCTTCAAACTCAGGAAGAAGGCTCTTCAAGGCTTCTAAGTTATCACCGTGAATGATTCTGTTATTCGTGGAGTTCTCAGGAGTGCCTTTTTTGGCTTTGAAACTGTATTTCTTTTCAAGTAAACGGAATGGCACATCATGGTGGTGATTAACTACCTTGTTTTTCCCGACCCAATTAAGTGTTGGCATAATGGATTTTGTGATTAACTGGTATTTGCGCTGGCTACGTATTGTCAAATTTAAATTATCTGAGAGCTTACCCCCGCCTCACACTCCCCGCACGCTGACAAGCCCGTCTGTACGCCCGCAAGGTGTTCTCCGCGCGTTGCAGCACGGTGGCTTGCACATCGTCACCGCCTTGCGCTGGCAGGTCTGCGGGCGCCATGCCCGATGCTTGGCCGGTTAGCAGGGCAATGCCTTCGCTGACGTGGCCCATGGTGTAGACGTGGAACTGGCCGCGCTCTACGGCGGTTTGCACGTGGGGGGCCAGCATCAGGTGGCGTTGGTTGCGTGCAGGTATCAGCACGCCTTGTTGGCCGTTCAGGCCGGCTTGTTGGCAGACGGTAAACCAGCCTTCTATCTTTTCGTTGATGCCGCCCACGGGCAGTACTTCGCCATGCTGGTTAAGTGCACCGGTCACCGCTATGCCTTGTTGCAGGGGCAGGCCAGACAGGCTGGACAGCAGGGCGTATAGCTCTGCGCACGATGCCGAGTCGCCCTCTACGCCGCTGTATTCCTGTTCAAACACGATGGATGCGTTGAGCGCCAGCGGGGCCACGTGGCTGAACAGGGCTTTGAGGTAGCCGTGCAAGATGAGCATGCCCTTGTCGTGTATGGGGCCAGACATATCGACTTCGCGCTGGATGTTCAGCAGGCCCTGCTGCCCCGCAAAGGTACGCGCCGTAATGCGCACCGGAAACCCAAAGCAGTAGTCGCCCAGGTCGATTTGCGTCAGCGCGTTGATTTGGCCCAGCACGGTGCCTTGCACGCTGATGAGGCGCTCGCCTTGGGTGATGGAGTCCAGCAGTTCTTCTTCGGGCTGGTTGTGGCGTAGGGTGCGGGCGTGCAGGGCGGCGGCAATGTCTTGGGCTTGCACGATGGGCGCGGTGCCTGCTGGGCTGGGGTTAGCTTGGGCCAAGTTGGCCATGCGGGCGGTGCAGGCGGCGGCGCTTTCTATCAGCAGGGTTTCGGTGCGGCCAAACAGGGCGCTTTGGCGGGTTTGGTCTTCGGCCTGGCGGTGGGTGTGCTCGATGATGGCGGCCACGGCGGCGGCATCCAAGTGGGGCAGGCCGCGCTGCTGGCAGGTGTGGGCCACCCAGGCGGCGGTGGCTTGGTAGGTGGCGGCGCTGGCGGCAAAGGTGTCAGAAAAGTCCACCTTGATCTTGAAGCGCTGGGCGGTGTCGGGGTCGGCCTCTTGCAGGGCATAGTACTCGTCCACCGAGCCAATCAGCACGATGGTGGTGTGCACGCTAATGGCCTGGGGTTGCAGGTGGGCGCTGTGGCCGGGGGCGGTGGTTTCTTCAATGTGCAGGCGGTGGGTGCGCAAAAAGCGTCGCAGGCGGTCCCATAGGCCCTCGGGGCCGGCCAGGTCGCGCAGGTGCAGCATGATGAAGCCACCATGCGCTTGCAGCAGGCTGCCCGCGTGGATGGCCATGTGGTTGGGCGGTGCGTCGCTGCGGGCATCGCCCTGGGCTTCTATGCTGCCAAACAGGCTGCGCTGGTGGGGGTTGTCTTCTATGACCACAGGTGCGCAGGTGCTGCCTGCGTGGTTGATCGCCAGGTTGACTTGGCAGCGCTCTAGCAGTTCGTCCAGCGCGTCTTGGGTGTCGTCGTCGGCATCGGGGGCGTCGCTGCTGTCGTCGGCACTGGTGGGGGCGTTGCTGGTGCTGGCGATGTTGTCAGAGGTGCTGTTTTCGTTACCAGTGGCCAGCAGTTGCACGTGTTGCAGCAGGGCGTGTTCTACCTGCGCGAGCCAGTCTTGCACGCTGGCGGCATCTGCGGGGAGCAGGGTAAGGCTGCTTTGCACGGCGGCAATGGCAGCAGCCAGCAAAGGGGCGGCGGTGTTGTGCAGCAGGGTTTGTTGCGCCTGGGTGCGTGTGCGGTCTAGCGGGCGTATTTGCGCAACAAAGTCGCCAATGCGCTCTTGTAGTTGCAGTTGCTCTGCGGCTTGGGCTTGCAGTGCTTGGGCGTTGGTGTGCGTGGCGCTCAGGGGTTTGCCGTCACTGCCCAGGGGGATCAGCACCAGTTCAGACCCATCGCGGCCCTGGCGCTCTAGCTGGTAGTGGTGCTGTTTGGCAAAAGCGTGCAGCTGTGCAAAGGCGGCGGCCTCGGCGGTTTGGTATTGCTGCTCTATGGCCAGGGCCTGCGCCCGCACGTCGGGCTGGCTGATGCGCTGGGCCAGTTCATCGGGCAGTTGTTTGCACAGCGCTTGCATGGCTTGCTGCAAGCGTAGCCCCTGGCCCGCAGGCAGGCGCAGGGCGCGGGGGCGGCTGGGGTGGTCAAACTGGTGCACAAAGCACAGGTCGGGCGGCACGGGGCGCTGCTGCGCGGCGTTGTGCATGGCTTGCTCTAGCAGGCTGCTGCGGCCACTGCCGGTCTCGCCCAGCACAAACAGGTGGTAGTCAGGCTGGTTAAGCGCCAGGCCCAGTTGGGCTGCCGCGGCGGCGCGGTCTTGGCCTATCCAGCCCAAGGGGGTGCCTGCAAGGCGGGCGGTGGTGTCAAAGCCCAGGCTGTTGGGGTTAACGGTGCGGCGCAGTTGGTGGGCGGGCAGGGCAGTAGCGGGCATGGGGTGTGGGGCGGCTAATGGGGTGAGCGTGCGGTGGGCTTGCAAGGCGCCAAAATGGCTTTCAAAGCTGTTTTTTTAAGCAAAATATGCGTTAAGCCATAGTAAAACAAGCACTTTGCGCTATAAAAATAATAGTATCTGATGTTGGCACCGCTGGTCAAATTTGATTGGCAAAGGGGCCAGCATTGTTTTTGGCCAGGCGCTTGCTCGTTGGTGCACCGTTTGCCTGAGCGTGCTTGTCATAATTTTTATGGGTACATCACATCCATTGTGATTACAACTGCGTAACTTACCTGAGATTCAGGTGTTGTAATTCGGATTCGAGACGGATGGCTCAATTCAAAGGGGGGTATCCCTTGGGTGTGCGTTCGCATCCTGATCGCAAGTGCTGACTCGCCGTCCCTTTTGACCTGCAGTGATGTGCTGTGGGTAAGCAATTGTTTTTTTGCTGCCAAGAGGTGATTACTTGCTAAAATCTGGCATTTTATATTATATGTTAATAAAATAATATATTTATAAAATAAATCACATGTATTTTTATTTGTGTCTCGCCAAGTTTGCGGCTGTTGGGTGTTAATAATATTATTTCTGAAGGCTTTTTATGTTATTGAAGAGGGCGCTAGCTATTTTGGGGTTTTTGCTTTGTGGTGCGGCGCATGCTTTTGCACCGCAAAATGGATTGTGGATTTTTGATTTGGAGGAAAATGGCAAGCCGGGGCGTGGGCTAACCCTAGAGGTGCAAAATGAAATTCTTGTGCTCACTCTTTATGCCTATGAAGCTGATGGCCGTCCTACTTTTTATATTGGAACAGGCAAGCTAGATTTTGTGTCGTCTAACTTTGGCCCAGATGTGAAGGTTGCCACCACATTTGATCTTATGCAGTATTCTGGCGGTCGTTTCCTGGGGAGCGGTGCCAAAGAGGCCACATCTTTGGGTAGTGCTGGCAAAGTTGAGCTGGTTTTTGACCACGGCACTGCAGGAAAAATCAAATTACCTGGCGAGGCTGAAAAAAGAATTTCTAAGTTTCTTTATGGCTACTCAAGACAAAGAGACCCACTGACCAACATGTTGAAGCAGGGTGTGGATGAAATGCTTGGTGGATGGTTCTTTACAACGGGTAACGGAGATGGATCTTTCGAGACCAAGTTTGTTTTTTTCAATAATGTGATTGAAGTGCCTGGAAATGGCGGGGTCACCGAGCGCAAAGTGGTTTCACAAGACGGGCTCATGGTTTGCGGGATTGGTTCGCGTTTTGTATCCATGCAGGAGTTCCCGCCTCAATATTGGTTGCAAGCCTGTTCTGAAAAAGACAAAAATGGTAATTTAATTCGGATTTATGACCTTGAGATGGGCATCAATGAGGGGCAAGGTTATTCCGATCTGCCTGTTGTTACGCTATCCAATCGCAAGTTGGTTTTTTTGAATCGTGTTAACCATCAGAATGGTCGAGGCTTAGGTGTTTTGCCTGGCTTTTTGAGGCCGCTGCAGTAATAATAAATTTGGTAAGAATATTTGCCAATTAAAGTGGCTGGCTTGGCATGCAACCAAAGCCAGCCCCTGTTTACTTATGCACCGGGCATTTGCCCGCAGGTGCGCCGCCTGCTTGGGCGTGCTGGCGCAGGGCGGCCAGGGTGGCTTCGTCGGGCATGTGGGTGGGCCAGCCGCTTAAATGGCGCTGGGCAATGTGGCTCAGGGCGGTAATCCAGTTGGCTTGGTCGTTCAGGCAGGGTATGTAATGAAACTCTTTGCCCCCCGCATGCAAAAACGCTTCGCGGGCTTCTTGGTTGATTTCTTCCAGGGTCTCCAGGCAGTCGCTGGTAAAGCCGGGGCACACCACATCGACCCGGCCTACACCGGCTTTGCCCATGGCGATCAGCGTGGGTTCGGTGTAGGGCTCCAGCCATTTGGCTTTGCCAAAGCGCGACTGAAACGTCAGCTGCCACTGCCCGGCTTCTAGCCCCAGGCGGCCTGCCAGCAGGCGGGCGGTTTTGTGGCTTTCGCAGTGGTAGGGGTCGCCCAGTTGCAGGGTGCGTTCTGGCACGCCATGAAAGCTCATCACCAGTTTGTCGGGCTTGCCGTGGGTGCGCCAGTGGCTTTGCACGGTGTGGGCCAGGGCGTCTATGTAGCCAGGGTCGTCGTGGTAGTGGTTCACAAAGCGCAGCTCTGGCACGTTGCGCACTTTGGCGGCCCAGGTGTACACCGCGTCAAAAACACTGGCCGTGGTGGTGGCCGAAAACTGGGGGTACAGCGGCAAGATCAAGATGCGCGTTGCGCCTTCGGCCTTCAGGGCATCGAGCTGGCTGGCAATGCTGGGGTTGCCGTAGCGCATGGTGTGGCGTACCAGCACGTTGTGGCCGGCTTCGCCCAGCCAGCCGCGCAGCAAGGTGGCTTGCTTGGCCGTCCACGCGGCAAGGGGGGAGCCCTCGGGCGTCCAAATGCTGGCGTATTTGGCGGCCGACTTGGCTGGCCGCACCCGCAAAATAATGCCGTGCAAGATGGGCAACCACACCAGCCGGGGGATTTCCACCACGCGGTGGTCTGCCAAAAACTGCCCCAGGTAGCGCCGCAGCGCAGGGGCTGTGGGGGCATCGGGCGTGCCCAGGTTGCAAAGCAGCACGGCAGTGCGGGGGGCTTGGCCGTGTTCAAAAGGGGGTTCGGGATGAAAGGTAGGCATGCGCGGCATTGTCGCGCAGGCAAGGCTCCCGGGCAGGTGCTGCGGTATTCTTGGCCTGGCCCTCTACGCAGCCCCCCACCACACCATGCTTGATCTCTCCCGCATCCGCGCCATCAGCCTTGACCTGGACGACACCTTGTGGCCCGTGTGGCCGGTGATCGCCAAGGCCGAGCAGGCGTTGTGGAACTGGCTGGCCCAGCATGCCCCCGCCACCGCAGCGCTGTACCCCAGCCCCCAGGCCCTGCGTACCGTGCGCGAACACATGCTGGCCCTGCGCCCAGACCTGGCCCACGACCTCAGTGGACTGCGGCGCGAATCGATACGCACCGCCCTGGCGCAAGCAGGCGACAACCCCGCCCTGGCCGAGCCCGCCTTCGATACATTTTTTGCCGCCCGCCACGCAGTAGATTTGTTTGACGGCGTGCCCGAAACCCTGGCCTTTTTGGCCCAGCGTTACCCCATAGTGGCACTGACCAACGGCAACGCCAATGTGTACCGCATGGACATTGGCACCCACTTTGCCGCCAGCATTTGCGCGTTTGACTGCGGCTTGCAAAAGCCCGATGTGCGCATTTTTGAACTGGCCGCCAAAACCGTAGGCGTTCACCCCCACCAAGTGCTGCACATTGGCGACGACGCCCATTTGGACATATGTGGTGCCCTGCAAGCGGGTATGCAAACGGTGTGGGTCAACCCCACCGGGCAGCCTTGGCCCCATGCAGATGCATTGGCCCGTAATGCCACGCGCGCCCAGCACGACGGGCCTGCCCACCCGCCCCCACACTTGCTGCCCATACACCCCCACGCCACCGTGCCCCACGTAGCGCATGTGCGCGACGTGCTGGCAGGCGGCGCAGCATCCACTGACTAGCCCATCGACCCAACGGATCAGCCCATGCCCTTGCACCACCTTGACTTGCCCGCTGTGCGCACCGTAGCCCTGACCCAGCCCCTGCGCTGGCTGGCCTTGGGCTGGCGCGACATGTGCCGCGCAGGTGCCATCAGCCTGCTGCATGGTTTAGCCCTGGCGCTGGGGGGCGCGTGCATCATGGCTGTGGCGCACGACCGCTTTTGGTTGTTGGTGGGGGCTTTGTCGGGTTTTTTGGTGGTGGCCCCCGTGCTAGCCACCAGCCTGTACGCCTTAAGCCGTGCGCTAGAACAAGGCAGCCCCGCCAGCATGGCCGTGGTGCTGAAGGCGTGGCTCAACTGGCAGCACAGCCACATCAGCAAATGGGGCAACGACTACTGGTGCATGGTGCAGTTTGGCGCCCTGCTGGCACTGGCTGCCACGGGCTGGGTGGTCACGTCTGCCGCGCTCATCACCCTGCTGGCCCCCGTGCCCATTAACACCCCTTTAGACTTTTTGCGCCACGTGGTGCTGGCCCCCAGCGGCGGCTTGTTTGAGCTGTGGCTGGCCCTGGGCAGCTTGCTGGCTGCGCCCATTTTTGCGTCTAGCGTAGTGGCCATGCCCCTGCTGCTAGACCGCCGCGCCAGCCTACGCCTGGCGGTGCTCACCAGTTGGCAAACTGTGCTGGCCAACCCCCTGCCCATGGCGCTGTGGGCCGCCCTCATCATGGCGCTGACGGTGTTGGGCCTGGGTACCTTGCTGCTGGGCTTGGCGGTGGTTATGCCCGTGCTGGGCCACGCCAGTTGGCATGCTTACCGCGACCTGGTCAATGCCAGCAACCTACCCCCACGCGGGCCATCGGCCCCCGCCGCCAGCACCACGCCGGAGGCCCCATGATTTTTGGCCTGACCGAAGAGCAGCTTTCGGGCTTCTTCCTCACCTGGGGCGTGGGCGCCTTCATGCTCTACATGGTGTTCATCATCGGCCAGCTGGCCTGGCAGTCCAAAGCGGGGCGCTTTGGCACGTTTGTGATCTTTTTGGGGCTGGGCGTGGGGCTGGTGGGGTTTGCGGCCAAGGGGGTGATTCAGTGGTGGTTGGGGGGCTAGAAAGCCACCCCCAACCCACTGCGCACCGCCCCCTCCAGCGTAGCCGGGTAGGGGCCATGCACATAGTCGCCGCAGGCATTGAGGCCAGGGGCAATATGGCTGTTGGGCCTTACCAAACCTGGGGTGCAGGCAAAGGTAGCGCGTTTTTCGATGATGGTTTGCACGGCTTGCAGCGTGGGCAGAGCCAGCTGCTGGCGGGCTTGTTGCAGGACTTGGGTTTGCAGAGCTTCCCGCTCGCCCGTGCTGGCGCTGACCACCAAGGCTAGCAGGCCCGCCGGGCCACCCAGTTGGCCTCGGTCTAGCGCAAATTGGGCGGGGGCTTGTGGGCTGCTGCGCAGTGCCACGATAGGCTGGGCCAGTTGTGCGCCGGGTGCCCAGGCATACACCGTGGCAATGGCGGTGTGTTGCAAGGCTGCGGCGCAGGTTTGCCATGTGTGGAGTGCCTCTAATATGGCTGGGTTTGCGCCGCTGCTTGCCATGCTGTGGTGCAGGCCCGCTACCAGCCGCGCGGCCTCCCACGCCGGGCAGGCCAGGGTGATATGGTCAAACGTGGCGGTGTGTGTGCCCCAGTGCACGGCCCAGTGGGTGGAGGGGGGGGCAGCGTTGGTGTGGGGCAGGGCGGCAATGGCATCGACCCGCGCCCTTGTATGTACCTGTGCGCCTTGTGTGGCCAGCCAATCCGCTGCGGCTTGGGGCATCAGGTGGGTCAGGTCGGTGCGGGGCAGCAGCATGTGGCTGCCACCGCGCCCGCTGAAAAGGCTGTCTTGCAGCACTTTTAAAAACACCTGTCCGCTGGCCTCTATGGCGGCAATGTTGAGGGCCGATACGCACAGGGGTTCTATAAATTCGTCCATCAACTGTTGCGGCAGGCCTGCGCACAGTTGGGCCACGGTGGTGTGTGGTGGGCAGGCAAAGCCTTGCATCCGCCAAAGTGCTGCCCTGCGCAGCAGCGCCCATTTGGAGGCCCAGGGCCAGCCGCTGGCGCGGGTAATGCCCACGAGGGCATCCCACGGCGGGGGCAGGTCTAGCAGTTGCAGGCCACAGCCGTCGGCAAAGCGCAGTTGCAAAGGCAGGCGCAGCAGGTGGGGTTGTTCGTGCACGCCCAGCTCGCGCATCAGTTGCAAGCAGGCGCTGTAGGCACCAATCAAGATGTGCTGGCCGTTGTCGAGGGTGATGGCGCGGCCATCAGGCAGGGTGGCGGGCACGGCGCGGGCGCGGCCCCCCAGGGTGCGGGCGGCTTCTAGCACGGTGACTTGGTGGCCTTGCCGCGCATGGGCCACGGCTGCAGCCATACCCGCCCAGCCTGCGCCTATGACCGCTACACGCATGGGTTGGTGCATGGGTGGGTATGGGTGCAGGGTTAAGACATGCGGCCCAGGGCCTGCACCTTCCAGGCCAGCCAGAACTTGCGCAGGGGCGTGAGGCTGATGCGCTGGTGCAGCACCTGGAACTGTTCGTGCTCAATCTCGCGCAGCAGGGTGCGGTAAATGCTGGCCATCATCAGCCCGGGCTTTTGGGTGCGCAGGTCGGCAGGGGGCAACAAGGTCAGGGCTTGGTCGTACAACTGGTGGGCGCGTTCGGCCTGAAACCGCATCAGCGCTGTAAAGCGCTCTGAGTACTGGCGCTGCAAGACTTCATGGGCCTTGACGTCAAACTGCTGCAGCTCATTGACGGGCAGATAAATGCGCCCGCGCATGGCATCGTCGCCCACGTCACGGATGATGTTGGTGAGCTGAAACGCCAGGCCCAGCGTGTGGGCGTATTGCGTGGTGCGCTCGTCGGTTTGGCCAAAAATGCGCGCGGCTACCTCGCCCACAATGCCAGCTACCAAGTGGCAGTAACGTTGCAGGCCGGGGTAGTCCAGGTAGCGGGTTTGGTCTAGGTCCATCTGGCAGCCATCAATAACGGCTTGCAGGTGGCGCTGTTCTATGCCGTAAAGCGCGGTGTGGGGCATGAGTGCTTGCAGCACAGGGTGGCTGGCTTGGCCTGCGTAGGCTTTGGCCACTTCGCTTTGCCACCACGCCAGCTTGGTGCGGGCCACGCCGGGGTCGCTGACTTCGTCCACCACATCGTCCACCTCGCGGCAAAAGGCATAAAACGCGGTAATGGCTGCACGGCGCGGTGCGGGCAAAAACAAAAAGGCGTAATAAAAACTGCTACCCGAGGCGGCGGCCTTTTGCTGAACGTACTGCTGCGGTGTCATGGGGCGAGATTGTCACATGGGCTGCGCGCCCTGGCAGACGATGTATTGATTGTTGAAGGGCTTGTGCGCTGGTGCTCAGTCGCCGCCCCCACAGCCCCCGCCGCAACCCCCTGCGTCGCCACCCCCGCCATCAGAGCTATCTGCGCCACCAAAATCTGCGCTGCTACCGCTGTAGCTGGCGTCAGAAAAATGTGTGCCGCAGTAGGGCGTTCCGCCCGCATCGCCCCCAGCTGCGTTGTTGGCAGCCGCTGTTTGCCCCGTGCCTAGTAAGCGGCAGTCAGGCGTGTAATGAAAGCCGTTGGCGATGGCAAATTTGGCATCCAGGGCAAATAGCAGCGGCAGGCGGCTGGGGTTTTTAGGGTCTATGGATTCGTCTTTGCAGGCCCAAAACCAGGCCCTGCGCAAGCCATCGTTGTGGTGTGATTTTTTGCCCAAAGCCTCTGCAGGGGTGTGGTGCAAAAAATGGCCCAGCCCCAGGTGGCACCATTGTTTGTAGGCTTTGGTGTGCAAGATGAATTCATGCCAAAGCACATCAACCACTTGCGACGGCATGGCCACAAACTGCCTGGGGTGGCGCAGGCAGGCCATAAAGAACTGGCGCAAGCCGTGTTCAATCAGGTCGCAGTCTTTGGGGCTTAGGTGTTGGTAGGCTGCCCGCAACTTGCCTTGCAAGTGCCGTGGCAAGGTGGCTTGGCGTAGGTAGCGCTCGCGTACAGCCGCCAGCCATTTTTGGAACAAACCCAATGTGATCAAAGTGGCGATGGTGTACCAAACCAAGTGCCACTGCATCCTCCAAAGCCCCCCAAGGGTGCCCAGTACAGTCACTGCCCATGCCAATATGCACAGGGGTTTGGCGTAACCGCCCCATTGCAAGACGGCCATCTCTGTTTTTGTCATATTCCCTCCTTCTTGTTGTTGTAGTGGTAGGTGGTATTGCCATTGCACATGGCATTTGTGACAAAACAGTGACGGTTTTGTGGTGTTTTAGCGTTTGGTGCTGACCGTGCCCGCCGCCCGCATATCCCCCAGCCACAGCACCCATTTTTGAAAGCTGGTGCTTTCAACGCAATCGCCACCCGTGCCTTGCAAAATGAAAGTAGCTGGTATGGCTTGCGCCCGTTTTGCCCCCACAAGGCTTCGGTATTTGTGGGGTGCTTGCACAGTGCCTTGCCACACCAGCTCGTGGTAAACCGTTGCGGTGTTGTCGGTTTGTGGGCCTTGGGTTATGTTGTTGCCATCAAGGGCAAAAGTAATGTCGGTTTGCCGGTAGGTGGCCTTTGGCGGCAGTTTAAAAACCAATGGCCCCAAGCGGGTTTGCAAGATTATTTTTCGTGTCGAAAAGTCGATGGATTCAATGTCCAGCTGCGTATCGCCAGGAGAATTGTCTAACCCCGCGTAGCTAGGGCCTAAGACCAGTTGCTGCACGGTGTCGCGCATATAGCCTGCAATGCTTTCTTGTCGCACGGCCCAGCGGTGGTCTTTGCCGCCACAAGAGTCTGCATAGGCCCAGGTGGGGGCCAGCATGCACAGTGCCAAAAGGGTTGGGGCGGTGCGGTAGAGCATGGTGATGGGACTACTTCTGGGTATTTTTCATCCGCACAGCACGCCATAGCATGACCACCCAATCTCCCATGTGCAGCTTGGGGCGGGTGTGCAGGCTGGCGCCGCGCAAGGCGTTGACTTTGTCAAGGATGCGCAGGCCGCCTTGCACCACCAAACGCAGCTCCCACCCGGCGCGGCCCGGCAGGCGGTGCACCAAGGGGCTGCCTTGTTGCAGGCAGTAGCGTGCCCATTCGCTGCATTCGGCAATCAGGCGGTGGGTGGCGGGGCTGGGCCGCAGGGCTAGCAGGTCGCTTTGGTGTACGCCGTGGGCGGTGCAGTCGGCGCCGGTCAGGTAGTGGCGGCCTCGGGGTATGTCGATGCTCAGGTCTTGCCAAAAGTTAGCCAATTGAAGGCCGGTGCATATGGCGTCGCTTTGGGCCAGCGCTTCGTCGTCGTTCACGCCATACAGGTGCAGCAGCAGTCTGCCTATGGGGTTAGCGGAGCGGCGGCAGTAGTCCAGCAGTTCGGGGTGGTCTAGGTAGCGTTCCGCGTCTCTGGTTTTTTCTACGTCTTGCATGAAGGCGCTTAGCAGGTCGTCCAGCAAGGGCACTGGCAAGTGGTGCTGCTGCACTGCATGCGCCAGGGGCCCAAATACCTGGGGCCAGCGTGGTGATGGCGCTTTACCCTGTGCAATGGCATACAGGTCGGCCCTAAAGGCGGCAAGGTCATGCAGGCGTTGGGCAGGGCTGGCGTTGCCTTCGTCGGCAATGTCATCGGCCGTGCGCGCAAAGGCGTAAATTGCGGCAATGGGCGGACGCAGGTGTGGGGGGCATAGCAGCGACGCCACCGGGAAGTTCTCGTAGTGCGTGACAGGTGCTGCCTGCGTGGGCAATTCATCTACAGGCACTGTGGGGGGGCTGCCCGGCGTAGGTTTGCGAGAGGGGTGTTGGTTGTCGTTCACGGCTGTGATTGTCGCTTGACACGGCTGGGCGGTTTAAATAGATTACTAACCAGTCAGTCATTAATTGTGTGACAAGTGCCACCCATGGCTTTAAAACCCTCCAACTTTTCCACCCAGGTGCTGTATGCGGCCTTCTTTTTTACGTTCTGCGTTGATGCTGGCGCACGTTAACCAGCCTGCAAAACTTTGGACCCATGCTGCCAAACATTGGGTGCGAGGCAAAGAGCTTGTGCAAAAAGGTTTGCAAGGTGCTGGCGCAGTTGGGCTGGTGTTGGTGGCGCTGCTGGCAGGGTGTTCGCGGCCTGCACCGCCGCAAGAGCCCCCCCGCGCTGTGAAGCTACTCACCGTAGGTGTGGGCAGCTTGCAGGCGCAGCACGAATACGCTGGCGATGTGCGTGCGCGGGTGGAGTCGCAACTGGCGTTCAGGGTGCCAGGCAAGCTGGTACAGCGGCATGTGCGCCTGGGCCAGCGGGTACAAGCGGGCGAGGTGCTGGCGCAGCTAGACCCTCAAGATTTTCAGTTAGCCACAGAACAAGCACGTGCCCAGGTGATGGCGGCACAAACCCAGCGCGATTTGGCCCGGGCGGACTACCAACGTTTTGCCACCCTTAAAGACCAAAACTTCATCAGCGGTGCCGAGCTAGAACGCCGCGAAGCCACCCTTAAAGCCGCGCAGGCCGCGCTAGACCAAGCCAAAGCGCAACTGGCTACCCAGGGCAACCAGGCGCAGTACACGCGTTTGGTGACTGAGGTGTCGGGCGTGGTCACAGGCATTGACGCCGAGCCGGGGCAGGTGGTGTCTGCTGGCACCCCGGTAGTGCGCATTGCACAAGACGGCGCCCGCGATGTGGTGTTTGCAGTGCCCGAGGACAAGGTGCAGCGCATGCGTGTGGGCCAAGTGGTGTCGGTGCGAGGGTGGTCTGAGGGAGCGGTGATAGAAGCCCATGTGCGCGAACTGGCAGCCAGCGCAGACCCCGTCACCCGCACATACACCGTCAAAGTGTCGATTGCTGCGGCAGAGTCTCCGCCCTTGGGCGCCACGGTGTACGCCACCCCTGCGGGCCTGAGCGATGCAGGTCAGCCCGCCATCAAACTGCCCACCACGGCGCTGCGGCAAGAGGGCAATGCCACATCGGTGTGGGTGTTTGATGCCGCATCCAGCACTGTGCACGCCCAAGTGGTGCAGATTGCCACGGCAGATGGCAACGAGGCGGTCATTGCCCAGGGCCTTAAGCCCGGCATGCAGGTGGTATCCACAGGGGTGCATGTGCTGACAGAAGGGCAAAAAGTAACAATTTATGAGCAAAAACAGCACTCTGCCTCAGAAAAACAAGCACCTTACGCTATTAAAAGCATAGCAAATAGTGCTGGTGAAGAAGCATCCATCGCTCTGCCAAGCGCAGCGGCATCTCGTAAGGTGCAGCCATGAGTAGCAGCGAACCAGTGCGCAAGCCTTTCAACCTGTCGCAATGGGCGTTGCAGCACCCAGAGCTCACCCGCTACCTCATGGTGGTGCTACTACTGCTGGGTTTTGCGGCCTACTTCCAGTTGGGGCAAGACGAAGACCCGCCCTTTACTTTTCGCGTCATGGTGGTGCAGGCGTATTGGCCTGGGGCCACAGCCCAGCAAGTGGCTGAGCAAGTTACCGACAAGATCGAACGCACTTTGCAAGAGGCGCCTTATGCTGACAAGGTGCGCAGCTATTCCAAGCCGGGCGAGGCGCAGATCATTTTCCAGATCAAAGACTCGTCCCCTGGCCGCGATGTGCCCGATGTTTGGTACACCGTGCGCAAAAAAGTCAACGATATGCGCCACACCCTGCCAGCCGGGGTGCAAGGGCCGTTTTTTAACGACGACTTTGGCGATGTGTACGGCGTGATCTACGCCTTAGAGTCAGAGGGCTATTCGCCCGCAGAGCTGGAGCGCCTAGGCATTGGGGTGCGCCAGCAACTGCTGCGCGTGCCCCACGTGGCCAAGGTAGAGCTGTTTGGTGTGCAAAGCGAAAAGCTCTACATCAAGTTGTCGCAAAAGCGCCTGGCCCGCTTGGGGTTGGACATCAACCAAGTATTGGCCCAACTGGCGCAACAAAACGCTGTAGAAAGCGCGGGCGCTGTGCAAACCCCGCTAGAACAAGTGCAGGTGCGAGTAGCAGGGCAGTTCCAGGCCACGCAAGACCTGGAGTCCATGCCCATCCGTGGTGTGTCGGGCGCCCAATTGCGCTTGGGCGATATCGCCACCATTCGCCGTGGCTATGCCGACCCTGCCTCTGTGAAGGTGCGCCACCAAGGGCGCGATGTGGTGGCGCTGGGTATTTCTATGGCCAAAGGCGGCGACATCATTGCCCTGGGCAAAGCCTTGCAAGGCACGGTGCAAGACATTGGCGCGCAGTTGCCCGCAGGCGTGCGCTTGGTCAATTTGCAAAACCAGCCCCAGGCCGTCAGTACCTCGGTCAATGAATTCGTCAAAGTGTTGATAGAGGCTGTTGCCATTGTGCTGGCCGTCAGTTTTATTGCCTTGGGGCTGCACAAGCGCCCGGGCAGCCACCCGCTTTGGCAGCGTTACACCCTGGACATACGCCCAGGGCTGGTGGTGGCGATCACCATTCCGTTGGTGCTGTCGCTCACCTTCTTGGCCATGTGGTACTGGGACATTGGCCTGCACAAAATCTCGCTGGGCTCACTCATCATTGCCTTGGGGCTGCTAGTGGACGACGCCATCATTGCCGTCGAAATGATGGTGCGAAAAATGGAAGAGGGCTACGACAAAGTACGCGCCGCCACATTTGCATACGAGGTCACGGCCATGCCGATGTTGACCGGCACACTCATTACCGCCGCCGGTTTTTTACCTATTGGCATTGCCAAGTCGGTCACGGGCGAATACACCTTTGCCATTTTTGCGGTGACGGTGATTGCGTTGGTGCTCAGTTGGTTGGTGTCGGTGTACTTTGTGCCTTACTTGGGCACTTTGCTGCTAAAGCCTCCTGCTCACGCCATGCCCGCCCCGGCTGAGGGGGTAGATGCCGCTGCAGCCATGGCTGCACATGACGCTGAGGTGTTCAATACCCCTTTTTACAACCGCTTTAGACGCGCCGTGCACTGGTGCGTAGCCCACCGCTGGATCACCATTGCCATCACAGTAGCCACCTTTGCCCTGGGCATTGTGGGCATGGGCCGGGTGCAGCAGCAGTTCTTTCCGGATTCAAGCCGCCCCGAAATTTTGTTGGATTTGTGGTTTGCCGAAGGCACCTCTTTTGCGGGCAACGAAGAAGTCACCCGCCGTGTAGAGCAGCGCTTGTTGCAAGAGCCGGGTATTGAAGCCGTCAGCACCTGGGTGGGCTCAGGCGTGCCCCGTTTTTATTTGCCGTTAGACCAGCTGTTTCCGCAGACCAATGTCTCGCAAGCCATTTTGATGCCCACCAATTTACAAGTGCGCACACGTTTGATGGAACGCTTGCCCGCCTTGCTGGCGCAAGAGTTTCCAGAAGTGCGTGCCCGCGTCAAACTGCTGCCCAATGGCCCGCCAGTGGAATACCCGGTGCAGTTTCGCGTAGTAGGGCCAGACCCCAAGGTCTTGCGCCAGCGGGCTGATGAAGTCAAAGCCGCCATGCGCGCCAACCCCGCTATGCGCGGTGTTAACGACAACTGGAACGAGTCCATCAAGGTCATGCAACTGGAGGTAGACCAAGCCAAGGCCCGTGCATTGGGCGTTACCAGCCAGTCCATTGCCCAGGCCTCCCGCACCATGATGTCTGGCACCACCGTGGGCCAGTACCGCGAGGGCGACAAACTCATCGACATCGTCTTGCGCACCCCGCCTGACGAGCGCGGCGCCATCACCGACATTGCCAATGCCTATTTGCCGACCGCCTCGGGTGCCTTCATACCGCTGACGCAAATTGCCCGCCCCGTGTTTGCCTGGGAGCCCGGCGTGCTGTGGCGTGAAAACCGCGACTACGCCATCACGGTACAAGGCGACATCACTGCGGGCTTGCAAGGCGCCACAGTGACAGCGCAATTACTGCCCGAGCTCAAAGCCATCGAGTCCCGTTGGCTGGCAGACGGGCAGGGCGCCTACCGCATTCAGGTGGCGGGGGCTGTAGAAGAAAGCGCCAAAGGCTCGGCATCGATTGCTGCGGGCATGCCCATCATGCTGTTCATCACCTTTACCTTGCTGATGCTGCAATTGCATAGTTTTAGCCGTGCCTTGCTGGTGTTTGTGACCGGGCCCTTGGGCTTGGCTGGTGTAGCGGCTGCTTTGCTGGTGCTTGATCGACCCTTTGGCTTTGTGGCTTTGTTGGGCGTGATTGCCCTCATGGGCATGATTCAGCGTAACTCAGTCATTTTGATTGACCAAATCGAGCAAGACCGCGCCAGCGGTGTACCAGCATGGGACGCGATCGTAGAGTCAGCCGTGCGCCGCTTACGCCCCATCGTGCTCACGGCCGCTGCCGCAGTGCTGGCCATGATCCCCCTGTCGCGCAGCGTTTTTTGGGGCCCTATGGCCATTGCCATCATGGGTGGCTTGATCGTGGCCACGGTGCTGACCTTATTGGCGCTGCCTGCCATGTACGCGGCGTGGTTCAGGGTTCGGCCCACTACTGAGACCGTTTGATTGGTCGTGCAATAAAAGCCTTTGGAACATCAGGCTAAAATAGAGGGTTGACCGATTTCACGCAGGTGGCAGAGCATGCCAGCCACCTGCCTGTTTTTTAACCGCGCGGGTGGCGAAATTGGTAGACGCACCAGGTTTAGGTCCTGACGCCAGCAATGGTGTGGGGGTTCGAGTCCCCCCCCGCGCACCACTCATGTGAGGCTATGCACAAAACGGTTGTTCATCAACCGGCACAGCCCATGTACACCGAAGGAATCACCATGGCAGTTACTGTAGAAACCCTTGAAAAGCTCGAGCGCAAAATTACGCTCAGCCTGCCCCTGACCACCATCCAGACCGAGGTGGACTCCCGCCTCAAGCGCTTGGCGCGCACTGTCAAAATGGACGGTTTTCGCCCAGGCAAGGTGCCTGTCAACGTGGTGGCACAGCGTTATGGCTACTCGGTGCAATACGAAGTCTTGAACGACAAAGTAGGCGAAGCCTTTGCCACAGCAGCCAACGAAGCCAAGTTGCGTGTTGCAGGCCAGCCCCGCATCACCGAAAAAGAAGGCGCTCCTGAAGGCCAAGTCACCTTTGACGCTGTTTTCGAGGTGTACCCCGAAGTCAAAATTGCCGATCTGTCCGGTGCTGAGATCGAAAAACTCTCGTCCGAAGTAACGGATGCAGCGATCGACAAAACCATCGATATCCTGCGCAAGCAACGCCGCACCTTCGCCCAGCGTGCCGCCGACGCCCCCGCCCAAGACGGCGATCGCGTGACCGTAGACTTTGAAGGCAAGATTGACGGTGAGCCCTTCCAAGGTGGTAAGGCTGAAGGTTTCCAGTTTCTTATCGGCGAAGGCCAGATGCTCAAGGAGTTTGAAGACGCAGTGCGCGGTATGACTTTTGGTGAAAGCAAAACTTTCCCACTGGCTTTCCCTGCTGAGTACCACGGCAAAGACGTCGCCGGCAAAACAGCCGATTTCCTGGTCACAGTGAAAAAAGTTGAAGCCGCCCATCTGCCTGAAGTGAATGACGCGCTGGCCAAGTCTTTGGGCATTGCAGACGGCACCGTTGCTGGTCTGCGCGCTGACATCAAGAAAAACCTGGAGCGTGAAGTCAAGTTCCGCCTGCTGGCACGCAACAAGCAAGCTGTTATGGACGCATTGCTTGCCAAGGCCGAGCTCGATCTGCCCAACGCCAGCGTGCAAGCGGAAATCGCCCGCCTGCTTGAAGGCGCCCGCGCAGAACTCAAGCAACGCGGTATCAAAGACGCTGACAAAGCCGAAATCCCAGAAGACGTGTTCCGCCCTCAGGCCGAACGCCGCGTGCGCCTGGGCTTGGTGGTGGCAGAGCTGGTGCGTGCCAACAACTTGCAAGCCAAGCCTGAGCAACTCAAAGCCCATATCGACGATCTGGCTGCCAGCTACGAAAAGCCTGAAGACGTTGTACGCTGGTACTTTGGTGACCGCCAGCGTCTGGCCGAAGTGGAAGCCGTTGTGGTTGAAAACAACGTCACTGAATTCGTGCTGGGCCAATCCAAAGTGGTTGAGAAAGCCATTGCCTTTGATGACCTGATGGGCCAACAAGGCTGATGCATTACCTTGCCTGCGGGCGCCCCCACGGGCCTCCAGGCAATATTTGCAAACCTGGGGCTTGTGCCGGTGGCACAAGCCCTCATTTATTTCTGGAACAATCAGCCGCTAGATTGGAGAAAACATGAGTGCACTTGAAACCCAAGCCCTGGGCATGATCCCCATGGTCATTGAGCAGTCCGGCCGTGGCGAACGCTCTTACGACATCTACTCGCGCTTGCTCAAAGAGCGGGTCATCTTCTTGGTGGGCCCCGTTAACGACCAAACCGCCAACTTGGTAGTTGCCCAGTTGTTGTTTTTAGAAAGCGAAAACCCCGAAAAGGATATTTCTTTCTACATCAACTCTCCAGGTGGTTCTGTCAGCGCTGGCATGGCGATCTTTGACACCATGAACTTCATCAAGCCTGACGTTTCCACCCTCTGCACAGGCATGGCTGCCAGCATGGGTGCTTTCTTGCTGGCTGCGGGTACCAAGGGCAAACGTTTTGCATTGCCCAACTCCAAGGTCATGATCCACCAGCCATTGGGAGGCATGCAAGGCCAAGCCACAGAGATTGAGATCCACGCCCGCGAAATCCTCAAGACCCGTGAGCAGCTCAACAAGATCTTGTCCGAGCGCACAGGCCAGTCACTGGAAAAAATCCAGCAAGACACTGAGCGTGACTACTATTTGTCCGCTGACGAGGCCAAAGACTACGGTTTGGTCGATCAAGTTATCTCTAAACGGGCTTGACCCTTCGCCTCTGTAAAGCGGCGTTTTCCCTTGGGGGAAACGCCGCTTTTTATTTGGTTATGATCTTTCCAACCATTCGTAACAAGGCATTGCTCCCATGGCCGAGAAAAAAGGCTCCTCTAGCGAAAAAACTCTGTACTGCTCCTTCTGTGGAAAGAGCCAGCACGAGGTTAAGAAGCTCATCGCTGGCCCATCAGTCTTTATCTGCGACGAGTGCATAGACCTGTGCAACGAAATCATTCGCGATGAACTGCCCGCAGAAACCGCTGGCTCAGAGGCTCGTAAGGACCTGCCAACTCCTGTAGACATCAAGAACAACCTCGACAACTACGTTATTGGCCAAGACAAAGCCAAGCGTACGCTGGCAGTGGCTGTGTACAACCACTACAAGCGTCTGCGGTACAAAGACAAGGCCAAGAAAGACGATGTAGAGCTTGCCAAAAGCAACATCTTGCTGATTGGTCCCACTGGGTCGGGCAAAACCTTGTTGGCCCAAACATTGGCCCGCATGCTGGATGTTCCTTTTGTTATGGCAGATGCAACCACTCTCACAGAGGCGGGTTATGTCGGTGAGGACGTTGAAAACATTGTGCAAAAACTGCTGCAAAGCTGTAATTACGATGTCGAACGTGCCCAGCGCGGCATCGTTTACATTGATGAAATCGACAAAATCTCGCGCAAATCAGACAACCCATCCATCACCCGCGATGTGTCTGGCGAGGGCGTGCAGCAAGCGCTGCTCAAGCTCATCGAGGGCACCATGGCCAGCGTCCCGCCTCAAGGCGGCCGCAAGCACCCCAACCAAGACTTCTTGCAGATTGATACCACCAACATTTTGTTTATTTGTGGCGGTGCTTTTGCAGGTCTCGAAAAAGTGATCGAAAACCGCACTGAGGCCTCAGGCATTGGTTTTGGTGCGTCCGTTAAAAGCAAAAAACAGCGATCCTTGACGGATGTTTTCACCGAGATTGAGCCGGAAGACCTGATCAAGTTTGGTTTGATCCCTGAACTGGTAGGCCGCATGCCAGTTGTCACTGCACTGGCAGAGTTGAGTGAAGACGCATTGGTGCAAATCCTTACAGAGCCTAAGAATGCGCTGGTCAAGCAGTACAGCAAACTTTTGGCCATGGAAGGCGTAGACCTCGAAGTCAGGCCTGCCGCCCTTAAAGCGATTGCACGTAAGGCACTGGCACGTAAAACTGGTGCTCGTGGCCTGCGGTCAATACTTGAGCACTCCCTGATGGGCACTATGTTTGAATTGCCCAATGCCAGCAACGTGGAAAAGGTCGTGATTGACGATTCCACCATTGAAGAAGACAAGCCGCCACTGTTGGTGTACCGCGAAGCCGCCAAGAAAGCTTGAAATGCTTGCCATTACATGCATGCTGAACCACCAAAGTTCATGCGTGCATGTAACTTCGATTTGCCACAACCCTACTGGGGTTGAAATTTCAGCCACGTGGACCATATTCCACACAGACACCTGAGGTTGAACATGTCCGGAACTACCCCCCTGCCTGCTACCCCCATTGACCTACCCATGCTGCCTTTGCGGGATGTGGTGGTTTTCCCCCATATGGTGATTCCGCTCTTTGTGGGTCGTCCAAAAAGCATCCGCGCCCTTGAGCTGGCAATGGAGTCAGATCGCAAGATCATGCTGGTGGCGCAAAAGGCAGCAGCAAAAGACGAGCCATCAGCGTCAGATATGTTTGATGTCGGTTGTGTTTCCACCATCTTGCAAATGCTCAAACTCCCTGATGGCACGGTAAAGGTGCTGGTGGAGGGGCAACAGCGTGCGTCGGTGACCACTATCAAAGACCTGGAAGCTTATTTCTCTGCCACCGTGGTGCCCACTGCCCCAGATGCAGCAGACCAGCACAAACCTAGCGAGATTGAGGCACTGCGCCGAGCAGTGATGCAGCAGTTTGACCAGTACGTCAAACTCAACAAAAAAATCCCATCCGAGATACTGACATCGATTGCCAGCATTGATGATCCTGGCCGTTTGGCAGACACGATTGCGGCGCATCTCCCGCTGAAGCTTGAAAACAAGCAAGTGGTGCTTGATCTGTCTGATATCAAAGCGCGCCTGGAAAACCTCTTTGAGCAACTTGACCGTGAGGTCGACATCCTTAATGTCGACAAAAAAATTCGTGGTCGAGTCAAGCGTCAGATGGAGAAAAACCAGCGCGACTTTTATTTGAATGAACAGGTCAAAGCCATCCAAAAAGAGTTGGGCGAGGGCGAAGATGGCGCAGACATCGAGGAGATCGAGAAAAAAATCAAGCTGGCCAAAATGCCTGCAGAAGCACGCAAAAAAGCAGAAGGCGAGTTGAAAAAACTCAAACTCATGTCGCCTATGTCGGCAGAGGCATCGGTAGTGCGCAACTACATCGAAGTGTTAACCGCCTTACCTTGGAGCAAAAAAACCAAGATCAAACACGACCTGCTCAATGCTGAAAACGTACTCAATGAAGATCACTACGGCTTAGACAAAGTCAAAGACCGCATCCTTGAGTACCTTGCTGTGCAGCAGCGTGTGGACAAGGTCAAGGCCCCCATTCTGTGTTTGGTGGGGCCTCCAGGCGTAGGCAAAACCTCGTTGGGGCAGTCTATTGCCAAGGCAACGGGGCGCAAGTATGTGCGCATGGCGCTTGGTGGCATGCGTGATGAGGCTGAGATTCGGGGCCACCGCCGTACATACATAGGAGCCTTACCTGGAAAGGTATTGCAAAGTTTGTCCAAGGTGGGCACTCGCAATCCACTGTTCTTGCTCGATGAAATCGACAAACTGGGAACCGATTTTCGAGGAGACCCCTCAAGCGCGTTGCTTGAAGTGCTAGACCCAGAGCAAAACCATACTTTTGGTGATCACTATGTGGAGGTCGACTTTGATCTGAGCGACGTTATGTTCGTAGCGACATCCAACTCTATGAATATTCCCCCGGCGCTGCTCGACCGTATGGAGGTCATTCGTCTGTCGGGTTACACCGAAGACGAAAAAACCAGCATCGCCATGAAGTACCTTTTGCCTAAGCAATTGGAAGCCAACGGCGTCAAGGCCGCAGAGTTATTGGTGACAGAGCCTGCTGTGCGCGATATCGTGCGCTACTACACCCGTGAGGCAGGTGTACGCTCTTTAGAGCGTGAGCTTTCCAAGATCTGTCGCAAAGTGGTCAAAGGCTTGCAGCTGAAAAAAATGCAAGCACAAGTTCAGGTCACGCCCGACAACTTGCCTGATTTCCTAGGGGTGCGCAAGTACACCTACGGCCGCGCAGAAGCCCAAAATCAAATCGGCCAAGTGGTTGGCTTGGCCTGGACGGAAGTGGGTGGCGACTTGCTTACGATTGAGGCGGCCATCATGCCTGGTAAAGGCGTGATCACGCGCACGGGCTCGTTGGGTGATGTCATGAAAGAGTCCGTGGAAGCGGCGCGAACCGTGGTGCGTAGCCGCTCACGTGCACTGGGTATCAAGGACGATTTGTTCGAGAAAAAAGATATCCATATCCACGTACCAGATGGTGCAACACCCAAAGATGGCCCAAGTGCTGGTGCTGCCATGACGACGGCTTTGGTTTCTACCTTGACAGGCATTGCAGTCCGCAGTGATGTCGCCATGACGGGCGAAATCACTTTGCGTGGCGAGGTCACTGCCATTGGTGGCTTGAAAGAAAAATTGCTTGCAGCGTTGCGGGGCGGCATCAAGACGGTAATCATTCCTGAAGACAACGTCAAAGACCTTCAAGACATTCCTGACAACGTCAAAGAGGGTCTCAAAATTATTCCTGTCAAATGGATCGACAAAGTGCTTGAGATTGCACTTGAGCGATTGCCATTGCCTTTGACGGATGAAGATTTGGCTGTTGTTCCTGTGCCTGCAGTGGCAGAAAAAACTTCTCCTGCTGCTGCCACCTCAGATGCATTGAAGCACTAAAAATTACGGTACAATCACTTTAGTTAAGCGCTAACGATGTATAATCTGAGGCTTAACAAAATGCAGAAATGCAACGCGGGAATAGCTCAGTTGGTAGAGCGCAACCTTGCCAAGGTTGAGGTCGAGAGTTCGAGACTCTTTTCCCGCTCCAAATTTTCAAAAAGGGAAGCTCAGCTTCCCTTTTTTGTCAAAGTTGCATGAGGCGCGGTAGCAAAGCGGTTATGCCCCGGATTGCAAATCCGGTTAGCCCGGTTCGACTCCGGGCCGCGCCTCCAGTTAACGCATTTGTGTTTGTTTTTGCGAAAACGAATGCAAGAGTGTGTACAATACAAGGATTACCAAAGTTTTGATGTGAATCAAAACAATGCGGGAATAGCTCAGTTGGTAGAGCGCAACCTTGCCAAGGTTGAGGTCGAGAGTTCGAGACTCTTTTCCCGCTCCAATATTCCAAGGGAAGCTCACGCTTCCCTTTTTTCATGTGGTGGTGTGTCTTGTACACGCTAACCCATGGCATCCATTGCGTCATGGTGCGGCACAGGTTACTCTGTCAGCCATGCGCTTTGGCTGCAGTGCCCCGATGGTGAAATTGGTAGACACTGCGGACTTAAAATCCGCCGCTTCTCGAGAGAGGGCGTGCCGGTTCGATTCCGGCTCGGGGCACCATTACGATTGAATCATGTCCAGTTATCACCCCCCCTTTGAAATCCATCTTCATGGACAGGTTCAACTGCGAACTGATGTCACTCTTGAGCAATTGCAAGAGGCCTTGAAGCCTTTGTGGCACTACGCTGGTGCACGCTCTTTGGCTGACGGCGCTGCAAGCGCTTATGAAGAAGAGCCCGGTATCAGGTTTGATACCCAAGAACATCTGTTGCAGATGTGCTGGACAGTGCGCGGTGATGAGGATTTTCGGCAGTCTCTGGATGAGATGTGCATGAGCCTCAACGAACTGTCTGAACAAGGTGCGGCTCTAGAGGTGACCTTCTATGACACCGAATTTGATGAAGACGAGGACAGCTCGCAGTCAGAGTCACGTGATGATTTCATGATGCTTTTTGTAGGGCCAACCCCTGCAGCCATCATGCAAGTACAGCGTGATTTATTGGTTCAAGATGTCGTGAACATGATGGAGCGCCATTTTGACGGTGCAGAGCTCGGTGGGGTTGTCGCAGAAATCGACAAACTATTTACCCAGCGTTTTGATGCCTTGGTCAATTCGCTAGAGATCGGCAAACCTCCCCGTGGAGGGGCCGCTGGTGGTGGCCACGGTGGAAGGCGCCCCAGGCATCTGCATTAACGGTTTTAGGGAATTTGCACTGAGTTGCACAGTTGCTCTGGCAAATCCAACCAACGTTTGACGGCCCCTTGAAGCATCTCCAACTCGCCAGTGGTGTAAAGCTGTATCTGCACTTCGTTACTGGTGGAAGGCCAAGAATTTTCTTGCGCTTGCAACTGGGCTGTCTCCAGCAAGCGCTTGGTTTGTTTGGCTACGGGCAAGCCCGTTTCAAGAATGGTCACTTCTTTGCCTATCAGCGCACGAAGCGTGGGTAGTGCAAAAACGTAATGCGTGCAACCTAAGACCAGGGTGTCAATTTGACCTGCCCCCTTGCCAAAAGATCGTCCCATTGCATCCGTATAGAGACGACAAAGTTCTTGGACTTCTAGGCTGCAATCTGGTGTCTCGAGAGCCGTGCTTTGCTCAATAGCGTAGGCCAAGCCATCACAGCTTTGTGTGATGAACTCTGTATTTTGGGCAAACGATAACAGTAATTTGCCGAACTTGGCGCTGCCTAGGGTGCCGCGTGTGGCCATCACGCCCACAAAACCTGTTGTGGTGGTTGATGCCGCTGGTTTCAGTGCGGGTTCAATGCCCACCATGGGCAGTGTGGGATACCGTGTACGTATTTCGTGTACTGCTGCTGCAGTGGCAGTGTTGCACGCCACCACAATCGCTTTGATTCGGTGGTGGACAAGCAAGTAGTCCGTAATCGCTTGGGTGCGTTGACTTACAAAAGTATCTCCTTTTTCGCCATAGGGAGCATTCAAGCTGTCTGCAACATAGACAAAGCGCTCGTGCGGCATTTCTGCCATGAGCGCTTTGAGAACGCTAAGGCCCCCCACGCCGCTGTCAAAAACACCCACGGCCCTTTCAGACATGGCAGTGCGACACTAGAACTTGCCCGTGAGTGTTTATGAAGCGGAGTGATGGCATCAAGGATCAATTTGCTGATGCGTTCAACTCAATTCCTTTGAATTCGCCTGTAGCAATACGTTTTTGCCATTCGGCAGGGCCAGTGATGTGGGCGCTGGTTCCTCCGGCATCAACGGCCACCGTTACGGGCATGTCTACTACGTCGAATTCATAGATGGCTTCCATGCCCAAGTCTTCAAAACCGACCACTTTGGCGGTTTTAATGGCTTTGCTTACCAAATAAGCAGCACCGCCCACCGCCATGAGATAAGCGCTTTGGTGCTGCTTAATGGATTCAATGGCAACTGGGCCGCGCTCGGCCTTGCCGATCATGGCAATCAGGCCCGTTTGTTCCAGCATCATGTCGGTGAATTTGTCCATGCGCGTGGCCGTTGTAGGGCCCGCGGGGCCAACAGCCTCACCTTTGATGGGGTCCACGGGGCCAACGTAGTAAATCACCCGATTGGTGAAGTCCACAGGGAGTTTTTCGCCCTTGTTGAGCATGTCTTGAATGCGTTTGTGGGCTGCATCACGGCCGGTGAGCATTTTGCCGTTAAGCAGCAAAGTGTCACCTGGTTTCCAGCTTGCTACTTCAGCCTTGGTTAGGGTGTCCAAGTTGACCTTTTTGCTCTTTTGGTAGTCTGGCGTCCAATTCACATCTGGCCATAAATCTAAGCTTGGTGGGTCGAGATAAACAGGCCCAGAGCCGTCCAGTACAAAATGCGCGTGACGGGTTGCAGCGCAGTTGGGAATCATTGCGACAGGTTTGCTAGCTGCATGGGTGGGGTACATCTTGATTTTGATGTCCAGTACCGTAGTCAGACCACCCAAGCCTTGAGCGCCTATGCCCAAAGCGTTGACCTTTTCGTATAGCTCTAGGCGCATAGCTTCAGTTGCATCGAGTTTCTCGCCACGTGAAGATTTGGCCTGAAGTTGGTACATGTTCAGGTCTTCCATCAGGCTTTCTTTGGCCATTAAGACAGCTTTTTCGGCTGTACCGCCAATGCCTATGCCCAGCATGCCAGGGGGGCACCAACCTGCGCCCATGGTGGGTACGGTTTTTAGTACCCAATCGACAACGCTGTCGCTTGGGTTGAGCATGATCATTTTGCTTTTGTTTTCTGATCCGCCACCTTTTGCGGCCACGGTAACGTCCACACTGTTCCCAGGAACAATCTCAGTGAAGATGACCGCCGGGGTGTTGTCCTTGGTGTTCTTACGTGCGAACTGAGGGTCTGCAACTACGCTTGCACGCAAGGTGTTGTCTGGATGGTTGTAGGCGCGTCGCACGCCTTCGTTGACCGCATCATCTAAGCTGCCCGTGAAGCCTTCCCAACGCACGTTCATGCCCACTTTCAGAAACACATTGACGATGCCTGTGTCTTGGCAAATGGGGCGATGCCCTGTGGCGCTCATTTTGCTGTTGGTCAGGATTTGCGCAATCGCATCTTTGGCTGCCGCACTTTGCTCACGCTCATATGCACGTGCCAAATGCGCAATGTAGTCACTGGGATGGTAGTAGCTGATGTACTGGAGTGCTGCAGCTACGGATTCGATCAGGTCTTCTTGGCGTATGGCTGTCATGATGGGGTAGAGGGTTGCAGAAATAAAAGACGATTATCCAGTGTGCGACTTGCAACTTGCTGGCAAGTGTTAGTTGCCGCTTGACTTGCTGAACAGCTGTGATTTTTGTTCTGGATATGTCGCAGCTGTTTTGATTGACAGTGCGCCAACGACGCGTGTTCTGGTGATCCAGCCATGCAATCCTGTGTGACCAAAAATCAAATGCTGTAAAAAAGTAAAAGCACCAGGAAAGGCAAGATTCAGTCCGAATTTAAGCCCATGGCGAATGCATAAGCGCAAAATGCCGGGGCGTTTACCAGCATGCGTGACGATCCGTAACCCCATTTGCCTTTTACCGAACGAACCTTGGCTCCATGCATCCATGAATGCCGGTAAAAACAGTCCAATGGTTAGCAGGCCCAGTGCCGACCAGGTAATCCAAGGCATATAAGCCTGAGCTGTGTCCAGTTCTCCCAGCTTGATCCAAGCCATCACAACCGCGACCGTAATGGTCGTCATGGTGCTCAGATCGATCAGACTGGCCAAAATACGTGACAAGTAGGGCGGTTGATCTTCGTGTGCATGCGCCGCCGCATGCTGGTCTGCCACAGTGTGTGAAAGAGGTGCATTGCAACTAAAGCACAGGCTTTGCCCTTTTTGGTTCAGCCAGCCGCATTGGTCGCAGCGAAGAGGTGTAGATGCAGTTGTCAGCATCAGCGATCAATAGTTGGCAGATGCCGCTGCGCTGTGTGCCATAAGTCGGTCACTCAGCGCGATGGCCAGCACGCTGAACAAAAAGATGTCATGGATTATGGTTTCATTCAGGCTTGTGACTTGCACATCGCTCTGGTAGCCAATGCTGGTCACTAATTTGTTCACAGCCACGGTACTACCCAAAACCGCTTCCATCAGTGCCACCAGTTCCCCCCAAAAGTGAAAAACGTAAACGGCCTGAGCAAGAATCAAACCTAAATACAGGGGCAGTTGCAACCAACGGCTTGAGAAAATCAAGGTGGACAGTAGCTTCATAGCGGAAGCCTCAGAGGCAGTAATTTTGGGCATTTGGTGCGCTTGCACTAAAACCTGAGATTTTAGGTGTCCGGCTGCATGCTTATGTAAGCTTCAAGCCAGTCAGTGGCTTGTAAGTGCCCCCGTCAACAGTACATGCCATTCAAAGACCATCAGGAGACAAGACCATGAGCGCCCCCAATTCTTCAATTGAATCCGTATTGGTGGAAAACCGTGTTTTCCCGCCGTCTGCTGCTGCGGTGGAAGGCGCAAGGGTGTCAGGCTTGGCAGGGTACGAGACCCTGTGTGCAGAGGCAGATAAAGATTTTGAAGGGTTTTGGGCAAGGCTTGCCCGAGAAAATTTGACTTGGGTTAAGCCTTTCCATCAGACACTGGACTCATCCAACGCTCCTTTTTATCGTTGGTTTGCAGATGGTGAGCTCAATGCATCTGCCAATTGCCTGGATCGGCACATGGGTAGCGCCACTGCCCAAAAAACAGCCATTATTTTTGAGGCCGATGATGGTGCTGTTACGCAAGTTTCTTACCAAGAGCTGCTGGCGCGTGTCAGCCAATTTGCCAATGCCCTCAAGGCGCACGGAGTGTGCAAGGGCGATCGCGTCTTGATTTACATGCCCATGACGATCGAGGGCGTTGTTGCCATGCAGGCCTGTGCCCGCATTGGTGCAACCCACAGCGTGGTGTTTGGTGGTTTCAGTGCCAAAGCTGTGCAAGAACGGATCATCGACGCGGGTGCTGTGGCGGTGATCACGGCCAACTACCAGATGCGTGGTGGCAAAGAATTGCCGCTTAAAGCCATCATTGACGAGGCCCTCGCCATGGGAGGATGCGAGTCTATTCGCAATGTGTTGGTGTTTGAGCGCACTGCTACACCGTGCCACATGGTTGCTGGGCGCGACAAGACTTTTGCCCAGGCGCTGGATGGCCAGAGTACCGATTGCCCTCCCGAGCCCGTCGGCGCAGAGCACCCGCTTTTCATTTTGTACACCAGTGGTTCCACTGGTAAGCCCAAGGGTGTACAGCACAGCACTGGGGGCTATTTGCTGTGGGCCAAAGTCACCATGGACTGGACTTTTGATATAAGGCCCAGCGACGTTTTTTGGTGCACTGCCGATATAGGTTGGATCACGGGACACACCTATGTGGCCTATGGACCGCTGGCTGCGGGGGCAACGCAAATCATTTTTGAAGGTGTGCCGACTTACCCCAATGCAGGGCGGTTTTGGCAAATGATTGAGCGTCACCGCTGCACGGTGTTTTATACCGCGCCGACCGCAATTCGCTCCTTGATCAAGGCCGCCGAGGCCGACGCCACTGTGCACCCCGCACGTTCAGATTTATCGAGCTTGCGCATTTTGGGCAGTGTGGGTGAGCCCATTAACCCTGAAGCTTGGATGTGGTACCACCGCAATGTAGGCGGGGAGCGTTGTCCGATTGTGGACACCTTCTGGCAAACCGAAACCGGCGGGCATGTCATCACCCCATTACCCGGTGCAACACCATTGGTGCCTGGCAGCTGCACTTTGCCACTGCCGGGTATTGATGCGGCCATTGTGGACGAAGCGGGTGCAGATGTGGCCAATGGCGCAGGGGGCATTTTGGTGATCAAGCGCCCATGGCCGAGCATGATCCGCACGATTTGGGGAGACCCAGAGCGGTTTAAAAAGAGCTACTTCCCAGAAGAGCTCAAAGGCTACTATTTGGCTGGAGATGGTGCGGTTCGTAGTGCAGACAGGGCTTACTTCCGCATCACAGGTCGAATTGATGACGTGCTCAATGTCTCTGGGCACCGTATGGGCACAATGGAGATTGAGTCCGCCCTCGTGTCAAAAACCGATTTGGTGGCTGAGGCCGCAGTGGTGGGCCGTCCTGATGATGTGACAGGTGAGGCGATCTGTGCGTTTGTAGTGCTCAAGCGGGCTCGCCCCACCGGGGATGAAGCCAAACAAATTGCTAATGAGCTGCGCAATTGGGTAGCTAAGGAAATCGGCCCTATAGCCAAGCCTAAAGATATCCGCTTTGGTGACAATTTGCCCAAAACGCGAAGCGGCAAGATCATGCGGCGTTTGTTGCGCTCCATCGCTAAAGGCGAAGCTATTACGCAAGACACATCCACTTTAGAAAACCCTGCCATTTTGGAGCAATTGGCAAATCCCAATTGATCTTGTGTGAGCCCTTGCAGGCTCGGTTGCAAGGGCTTTTGCAGTTCTTATGCAGATGCCGGATCGAGGTTCAGGTTGCGCCATAAAGGCGAGACCAGGGTTTTTTCTTCCGGGGTAAGGTTTTCTGCCATCAACAGGCATTCACGCTCTAACTCGCGCAGGCGCTGGTGTAACTCTCTGTCTGCCATGTCCAGTTCCATACGCTCTTTGGGCGCTAATTCGGTTGATTGAGCGCCCCAATAGCCCAAAGCATTCCATGCGACTTGCAGACGCTGCAGACGGGCTGCGGCCACATCAGTCATGTCTAGACTTAATTGTGAACATTGTTGCGCGATCAACTGGCTGCGCACCTCATTGAGCTGTTGGTTTCGTGCGGTGATGTCGGCAATATGACTGTCTGGAGCCTGGGGTTTTGACAGAACATCTTCAGGCACAGCTTCTGGCGTGTTGCGGGCAATGTTGCAGATAAAGCCAGCAAACTGCAAATCAAATTCTCCGGGTACTACACGCAGCGCAAAACTGGTACGCGTCATGGGGGCCGATTTGGCGCGGGCAATCCCTAGGGTGACTTCAGCAACAGCCAGCATGCGACCCAAAGGAGAAAGGTTGTTTGCCTTGGCGCGGGCAGGATAGCCAGAGCCATCCAAACGTTCATGGTGCTCACCAATGGCTCGAGAGAGAATTTGTGGGTAATCTGTAGTGGCGCTCAACAATACCTGTGCAACCCTTGGGTGCACGACCAGATGCTTGTGCCCTTGTAAGTCGAGTTGACCAGGACGATCCAAATATTCGGGTTGGATATAAATTTCCCCAATGTCATGCAACAAACCTGCCAGCATGGCAACGCGGATATCGATGTTGGAGCCCGTGGAATGCGCCGCCATGCCGCCTACTAGCGCCATGGCATGCACAGCATGTTGGATCATGTGTGGGCGCGTTGCTAAGCCGGTGGTCAGCATTAACTGCGCGACAGCATGCAGCGGTATTTGTTTGAGTTGTGAGGAAAGTGTGGCTGCCCAAGGCTGTAAGCCTTTAGCGATTGGAGATCCATCTCCGAGGAATTGCTCCAGGTTCTCGCTTAGGCTAAACAGGGTCACGCCATCTTCGGCTGTAAGGCATGACTCTAGTGGCTTGCGCAGTTTGCGCTCCAGCATGCGTTGCTGCAATGCTGCTGATACAGGTTGACCCTTGGCCCACAGTTTGACGCCCCTGACGTCGATGATGTCTTCAGATGCAACGATGGAGTATGTTTCGGCGGCCTTGACGATCGCTTCCAGCGCTACCGGGTTGGTTTCATTGCTGATCGCCCTGCTTTCCGCTGATTGCATAAATGCGCTCCATGGTTACGGCGATGTGAGCATACACTTTGCTTACATATCAATAGAGAATTGGTTGTACATAAACCACGTTAACCCTTGCACAGAGGGCATGAATCTAGATATGCCATCGCCCGTAAAGTGCGGTGTATGAATGGTTGTACAAAAGCCGCTTGAGATCGCTTTAGTTCATGCACATGCATGCATACAGTCCAAATGCCTCGCGGTATTAAGCACAGGAAACGTAGTGATCGTTCCCTGTGGTGTATCTTATTTGGTTGTCAAAACCCAAGTGACAAGTTTTTGGGCTTCAGCTTCAGAAACTTGCGCATTAGCCGGCATTGCCACGGGGCCCCAAACACCACCACCACCTTTGATGACTTTGGCAGATAGTTTGGCCACGGCATCTTTTTGACCAGCGTACTTGGCTGCAATGTCTTTGTAGGAGGGGCCAACCAACTTTTTGTCTACGGCGTGGCATGCCATGCAGTTTTTGGATGTTGCCAGCGCCAAGTCTGCAAGTGCAGGGGTTGCAGCTGTTGCGGTAAGTGCCAAAGCGGTCAAAAAGCGTTTCATGGTGTTGCGTCCTTGGGTTGCGTTACAGTCAGAATAACAAATTGCAAGAAAACGTGTGGAACATCGTACGTAAATCTCTGCAAAGATGTTTATCTGCGCCTTTGGGAGTCGCCTATGTACATATTAGCTTTGGGGTTGTTGCTTGCTTTGCTCAAGTATTTAGAAATTGGCCCTGTTGCCACAGTCGAATGGAAGTGGTTCCTTGTACCCTTTGGGTTGACGATTGCATGGTGGTGGTGGGCTGATTCCACTGGTTACACCCGTCGCAAAGCCATGGAGCGCATTGAAAAGCGCAAGCAAGACCGTTTGAATAAGCACAAGGCAGCGTTGGGTATTCAGCCACGTAAACCGCGTTGATGCGTGCACGTGTCTTTGCAAGGCACGCAATCAAAAAAGCCCATGGCGCAATGCGTCATGGGCTTTTTCAATCTGCATGGGCATGGCCCGTGTTCGGGCCGTTAGACAGGATCAATCCTCAAAGGCGTCCAGCACAGCGCCTTTGCTGGCACTGGATGCATTGCGAGAAAACTTGGCTTGTACCCCGCGGTTGTAGCGTGGTGCAGGGGCCGTCCAATGTGTGCGGCGCTGGGCCAGTTCTGCATCACTAACGTTCAGTTCTAGTTTCAGTTGATGGGCATCAATTGTGATGCTGTCGCCTTCGTGCACCAGCGCAATCGTGCCGCCTGCTGCTGCCTCTGGGGCCACGTGGCCCACCACCATGCCCCAGGTGCCGCCTGAGAAGCGGCCATCGGTAATCAAGCCCACACTTTCGCCCAAGCCTGCGCCGATCAGTGCGCCGGTAGGGGCCAACATTTCTGGCATGCCTGGGCCGCCTTTGGGGCCCAGATAGCGCAGCACCATCACGTCGCCCGCTTGGATCTTGCCGTCCAAAATGGCTTGCAGTGCAGATTGCTCGTCGTCAAATACGCGTGCAGGGCCTGTCATGACGGGGTTTTTAAGGCCCGTGATTTTGGCTACAGCACCTTCGGGGCTGAGGTTGCCTTTCAGGATGGCCAAGTGCCCTTGTGCATACATAGGGTTGCTGATGGAGCGGATAACGTCCTGATCTGCGCGGGGCTGGTCTGGAACGTCTTTGAGCACTTCGGCAATGGTTTTGCCTTCAATGGTGATGCAGTCGCCATGCAAAAGGCCCGCATTGAGCAGCACCTTCATTACTTGCGGAATGCCGCCAGCGCGGTGCAGGTCCACCGCCAAGTATTTGCCACTGGGTTTGAGGTCGCAAAGCACGGGGGTTTTTTTGCGGATGCGCTCAAAGTCGTCAATGTCCCACTCTACGCCCGCAGCATGTGCAATGGCCAAAAAGTGCAGCACGGCGTTGGTGGAGCCACCCGTTGCCATGATGACGGCCACGGCGTTTTCAATCGACTTTTTGGTGACGATGTCGCGGGGTTTGAGGTCGTTCTTGATGGCCTCGATCAGCACTTTGGCCGACTCCTTGGCCGAGTTCATCTTTTCGTCGTGTGGGTTGGCCATGGTGGACGAGTAGGGCAGGCTAATGCCCAATGCCTCAAACGCGCTGGACATGGTGTTGGCCGTGTACATGCCGCCACACGAGCCCGTGCCTGGAATAGCGCGCTTTTCGATTTCCTTGAGGTCAAAGTCGCTGAGCTTGCCGGCTGCGTTTTCGCCTACGGCCTCAAACACGCTCACGATGTTGAGGTCTTTGCCTTGGTAGTGGCCCGGCAAGATCGTGCCGCCATACACATAAATAGCGGGCACATTGGCGCGCAGCATGCCCATCAGGCCGCCGGGCATGTTTTTGTCGCAACCACCTACCACCACCACGCCGTCCATCCACTGGCCGCCCACGCAGGTTTCAATGCAGTCGCTAATGACCTCGCGGCTCACCAGGCTGTACTTCATGCCCTCGGTGCCCATGGCCATGCCGTCAGAAATGGTGGGTGTGCCAAACACTTGGGCGTTGCCACCTGCCTCTTCAATGCCAGCAATGGCAGCATCTGCCAGTTTTTGCAAACCGCTGTTGCAGGGGGTAATGGTGCTGTGGCCGTTGGCGACGCCCACCATGGGTTTAACAAAGTCGCCTTCTTCATACCCCATGGCGTAGTACATGGAGCGGTTGGGCGCACGGCTTTTGCCCTGGGTGATGTTGGCTGAGCGGCGGTTGATGGGCTGGAGGGGGATGACTTTGTTGTCTGCCATGGCGTTTGCTCTGGTGTGTGGATGAAATGTGTTGGCGCCAGCTGGTGCCCTTTGCGAGAGCAGGTCAGTTGGCGTTGAACCCAAGAGTTTTGCACAGCCTCTTAGGCAGGGCGCCAGTATGCCGTCTGTGCCACCGTTAGCGCCAATTGGATTGGCATGGCTTATTGATATGCTGTGCATATGAGTAATGCCATGATTGATATGCGCTTGTGGCGGCAATTTGCCGTTTTGGCGCAAGAGTTGCATTTTGGGCGGGCCGCCCAGCGCCTGCACATGACCCAACCTCCTTTGACGCAGGCCATTGCCGGGCTAGAGCGCACCCTGGGCGTGCGTTTGTTTGAACGTACCCAGCGCAGCGTCCGTTTGACGCCTGCTGGCGCTGCTTTGGTACCTCAGGTGCAGCAGCTTTTGGCCTTGGCGCAGGCGCTGCCTGCTCATGCCCAGGCGGCGGCTGCGGGTACTGGCGGGCGTTTGCGCTTGGCGTTTGTGTCTACCGTGGGTTTTGTGCTCTTGCCTTCGTGGGTAAGGGCTTTCAGGGCGCTTTACCCAGGGGTGCGCTTAGAACTGGTGGAGGCCACGGGTGATGTGCAGTTGCAGGCGTTGGCCCGGGGTGAGGTGGATGCCGGGTTGCTACTGCATTCGCCGGGGCATGCGCCGGTGGGTTTGCAAAGCCTGTGCGTAGCGCACGAGCCTTTGTTGCTGGCCCTGCCACAAAACCACCCGCTGACCCAGCAATCTGTTTTGGCCTTGGCCGATGTGTTGCCTGAGCCTTTGGTGATTTTCCCCCGCGCCAGTCTGCCCAGCTTGCACGATGCCATCACAGGGCTGTACCGCAGCGCAGGGCAAGAGCCCGTGGTGGCGCAAGAGGCCATACAAATGCAAACCATCGTCAACCTGGTATCGTCCGAGCTAGGCTTGGCCTGGGTGCCTGCCAGCGTGCAGCAGTTTCAGCGCACAGGGGTGGTGTACCGGCAGGTGCAGGCTACTGGCAGTGCCGCGGCTTTGCCCGCGTGCGAAACCAGCTTGGTGTGGGTTGATTCCTCGGCCAACCCCACCTTGGCACGTTGGATGGAATGTGCGCCGCCCTCGGCACAGGCACAATCGCGGCCATGCTGATTTATCCCCATATCAACCCTGTGGCCCTGCAATTGGGCCCTGTAGCCATCCATTGGTATGGCCTGACTTACCTTGCAGCGTTTGGTCTTTTTATGTGGCTGGGTCTGCGCCGTTTGCAGCATCCACCGTTTGTGCACATCAAGGGGCCGCAAGCGTGGTCTCGGCGCGATGTAGAAGACATTTTGTTTTTGGGCGTTGCCGGGGTGGTGTTGGGTGGGCGGCTGGGCTATTGCCTTTTTTACAAGCCTGCTTATTACCTGAGCCATCCGCTGGAGATCTTTTTCGTCTGGCAGGGCGGCATGGCATTCCATGGCGGGCTGGTGGGCGTCATTGTGGCCATGCTGTGGTTTGCGCACAGCCGCAAACGGCCCTGGTTGCAAGTGGCAGACTTTGTGGCGCCTTGTGTGCCAACCGGTTTGGCGGCTGGCAGGGTGGGCAACTTCATCAATGGGGAGTTGTGGGGCCGTTTTGCCAGCCCCGACCTGCCTTGGGGCATGGTGTTTGCGCACAGTGGCTCCATGCAGCCACGCCACCCATCGCAGATTTACCAGTTTTTGCTAGAAGGGCTGCTGCTGTTTGTGCTGCTGTGGCTGTACGCCCGCCGACCCCGCAAGCAAGGTGAAGTGGCTGCGGCTTTCTTGGTGGGCTACGGTGTGTTGCGCTTTGTGGCCGAGTATTTCCGCGAGCCTGATAGCTTTTTGGGCCTGCTGTCTTTGGGCATGAGCATGGGGCAGTGGTTGTGTCTGCCCATGGTGGCAGCCGGTATGGGCCTGTGGGTGTGGGCGCAGCGTGGCAACAAGCACGGGGCTTAGTGCTATAAAAATAATAGCACAAAGTGCTTGATTTACTAAGGCAGAGCGGCAAAAAGGCTTAAAAAACCTCTTTCTAGCCCTCCAAATGCCTTTAAAGGGCTGATTTTGGCCTGAGTGCCTTAGCGCAGCACCAGCACCGGAATGTGTGAGTGCGTCAGTACGTGTTGTGTTTCGCTGCCCAGCAGCAGGCGCTGCAGGCCTTTGCGGCCATGCGATGCCATCACGATCAAGTCGCATTGGTGTTTTTTGGCAGCAGCAATCACTGCTTCGGCAATCAGATCTGACTTGACCACCACCGGCTTGACGCTCACCCCGTGGTCCATGCCACGCGCCTTGACGGCGTCTACCTTGGTGCGGGCAGCGTCGGCCCACTGCTTTTCTATGCGTTTGACATCGGCTATGTCCAGTTGCACGCCGCCTTCAAAGTAAGCGCGGGGGTAACGCGGCACCACCTTCAAGGCCACCACCTGTGCGCCCGTCAGCGCCGCAAGTTCCAGCCCGCTGCTGATGGCCTTGTCAGACAAAGGTGTGCCGTCTGTGGCAATCAAAATCCGTTGGTACATGGCTGTCTCCTGGAAGTGAGGCACCAGTTTAGGTTGATATGCGCTGTTTGGCTTGATATAAGTCAAGCCTGTAGTCATGCAGGTGCAGTACGCTTTGCGCTGTGCCTACCTACCATTGAACGGAGCCCAGCCGTTGCAGTCCCTACCGCCCCCGCAAGCCCAGCCCCCTGAGCTTTTGGATGACCCCCAGGAATGGCCTGCGTTTGGTCGTCCCCAAGTGCCTGTAGATGCAGACTTGGCGCAAGACCCTCAAACTACGCCATGGGATTCGCATGTGGTGCTGCAAGGTATGCACTGCGCAGCCTGTGCGCTGACCATTGAAGACGCCTTGCGTGCCGTACCCGGTGTGTTGCAGGCCGAGGTGAGCGCAGCCAGCCAGCGTGCACGCGTGGTGTGGGACCCAACCCAGGTCAAACCTTCGCAGTGGATTGCCGCCGTGGCTCGCGCGGGTTACGGTGCCGTGCCCGCTATGGATGCTCTGGCACGCCGCCAACGCCTTGCACAGTCGCGCCGCGCTTTGTGGCGTTGGTTGGTGGCAGGCTTTTGCATGATGCAGGTCATGATGTACGCATGGCCTGCCTACATTGCCCAGCCTGGTGATCTGTCTGCCGAAATGGAGCATCTGCTGCGCTGGGCCTCGTGGGTGCTGACCTTACCCGTGGTGTTTTTTGCCTGTGGGCCATTTTTTGCCAATGCCTTGCGCGATGTGCGCCAACGCCGCATCAGCATGGACCTACCCGTTGCCCTAGGCATGGCGATTACCTTTGTGGTCAGTACTGCGGGCACTTTTGACCCTTCTGGCCTGTGGGGGCAAGAGGTGTACTTTGACTCGCTCACCATGTTTGTGTTCTTTTTGCTGACTGGGCGTTGGCTGGAGTCACGCTTACGCGACCGCACGGCGGGGGCGCTAGAGGCTGTGCTCAACCGACTGCCCGACAGCGTTTTGCGCCGTGATGCGCAAGGCAATTTTGTAGCGGTGGCGGTGCGCAGGCTGGCGGTGGGGGATGTGATCCGTGTGTTGCCAGGCGAGGCATTTCCAGCCGATGGCTGTATTACCCATGGCAGTACCCAGGTCGATGAGGCATTGCTGACGGGTGAGTCCACCCCGCAGCTACGCACCCCGGGCAGCGTAGTGGTTGCTGGCAGCTACAACTTGCATGCGGCGATAGAGGTATGCATTGAGCGCACGGGCACTGACACCCGGTTTGCCCAAATCGTGGCCTTGATGGAAGGTGCATCGCTGCAAAAACCTCGTCTGGCCCAGTTGGCTGACCGGATTGCACGGCCATTTTTGATTGCTGTGCTTTTAGCCGCTGGGGCCGCTGCCCTGTGGTGGTGGCCCACAGACCCAGGCCATGCCCTGATGGTGGCGGTGGCGGTATTGATCGTGACCTGCCCTTGCGCACTGTCTTTGGCCACCCCGGTGGCCATGCTGACAGCCGCTGGTACTTTGGCCCGCAGTGGTGTGCTGGTGCGCAATTTGCAGGCACTGGAGACGCTGGCCCGCATTGACACGGTGGTGTTTGACAAAACAGGCACCCTGACGCAAGGCGGCATGGCGGTATCAGCCGTGCATGTGGTGCAAGGCACAACGCTACCCCATGCGCTTGATCCCTTGGCATTGGCAGCCGCTATTGCCCAGCATTCGGCGCACCCGGCATCGCGCGCATTGGTGGCGCACGCGCAGGCCGTGGGGTTGCAACTACCCCAAGTGGCTGACTGCACTGAGCTGGCTGGGCAGGGTTTGCATGCCCACTTGGTCGCGGCGGCGGCGCAAGGGCAGGGCAGTGTGTGGCGTCTGGGGTCTGCTGCCTACGCCGGGGCGGGCCGCAGTGCTGATACGGGCAGCGAAGTCGTTTTGTCGCACGAGTCTGCAAACGGCACCTTAACGGTATATGCCCGCTTTGAACTGGCCGAAACTTTGCGCCCCGAAGCACCCTCTGTGGTGCAGGCCCTGCGGGATGCTGGCTTAGCAGTGCAAATGCTCTCAGGTGACAACCCCGCAGCTGTCCATCGTATGGCGCAGTATTTGGGCATGTCGGCCTCACAGGCGCACGCGGCCTGCACCCCCGAAGACAAGCTGGCCTACCTACGCACTCTTCAAGCCCAAGGCCATTGCGTAGCCATGGTGGGCGATGGTTTGAACGATGGCCCCGTGCTAGCGGGTGCCCATGCCTCTTTTGCGTTTGGCCGTGCCGTGCCCCTGGCCCGCGCGCAATCGGATGTGGTGGTGTTGGCTGAACACCTTGTCCTGGTGCCCCAAACCATTGCCTTGGCACGTCGCACGGTTCGCATCATTCGCCAAAACCTGTGGTGGGCTGCGGGCTACAACGCGCTGTGTGTGCCTTTGGCAGTGGCTGGGGCCATGCCCGCATGGCTGGCGGGGCTTGGCATGGCCTTGAGCTCTTTGCTGGTCGTACTCAATGCAGCACGCTTGGCCCGTGCTGTGCCTGTTGGCAGTGTGGAGCAGGCAAATAACAACTATGGCCACAGCGCTGCACCAGCGGCTGTGCAAATTCAACCCAAGGCAGTCTGATGGACATTCTTTACCTTCTTATTCCTTTGTCGGTGGTATTGGTGCTGCTGATCTTGGCGGGCCTTTGGTGGGCGGTAGACCGGGGGCAGTTTGAAAGCCTTGAGCAGGAAGGTGAACGCATTCTTCGCGACAGTTGAGAGGAAGGGGGCCGCGGACTTTAACGATCCTTGACCTGCATCAAGACAGTCAGCCCCGCAATATCTGAAACTTGGACAGCTAAGCAACGAGGTGCCTGATGGATACAACAAAAAATACTGCCGCGCATTACAACGACAGCGTTGTCCGGCAGTTTTCAATCATGTCGGTGGTGTGGGGGGTGGTAGGCATGCTGGTGGGCGTGTTCATTGCCGCTCAGCTGGCATGGCCAGAGCTTAACTTTGGTGTTTCGTGGCTTAGCTATGGGCGTTTGCGGCCTTTGCATACCAATGCGGTGATCTTCGCCTTTGGCGGCTGCGCATTGATGGGGGCCAGCTACTACGTGGTGCAGCGTACCTGCCAAGTGCGTTTGTTTGGCGGGCCGTTGGCCGCGTTTACCTTTTGGGGCTGGCAGTTGGTTATTTTGGCGGCTGCCATCAGCCTGCCTTTGGGCTACACATCGGGCAAAGAATATGCCGAGCTTGAGTGGCCCATTGATATCTTGATCACCCTGGTGTGGGTGGCATACGCTGTGGTGTTCTTTGGCACTATTGGCGTGCGCAAGGTCAAGCACATCTATGTGGCCAACTGGTTTTTTGGTGCCTTCATTTTGGCGGTGGCGCTATTGCATGTGGTCAACAGCGCGGCTATCCCTGCGGGCTTCATGAAAAGCTACTCGGCCTACGCTGGCGTGCAAGACGCCATGGTGCAGTGGTGGTACGGGCATAACGCGGTAGGCTTTTATTTGACCGCTGGCTTTCTGGGCATGATGTATTACTTCATACCCAAGCAAGCGGGCCGCCCCGTGTATAGCTACCGGCTGTCCATCGTGCACTTTTGGGCGCTTATCTTTACCTACATGTGGGCTGGCCCCCACCACCTGCACTACACCGCGCTGCCAGACTGGACGCAATCGGTGGGCATGGTGTTCTCGTTGATTCTTTTGGCGCCCAGCTGGGGCGGCATGATCAACGGCGTGATGACGCTCTCGGGTGCTTGGCACAAGCTGCGTGACGACCCCATTTTGCGGTTCTTGATTGTGTCGTTGTCGTTCTACGGCATGTCTACCTTTGAGGGGCCCATGATGTCCATCAAAACCGTCAATGCCCTGAGCCACTACACCGACTGGACGGTGGGCCATGTGCACTCTGGCGCGCTGGGGTGGGTGGGTCTTATCACCATGGGCACTTTGTACTACTTGGTGCCACGCCTTTTTGGCAAAGACAAGATGTATTCCATCAAAGCCATCGAGGTGCATTTTTGGGCGGCCACCATTGGCATCGTGCTGTACATCGCCGCCATGTGGATTGCAGGCGTCATGCAAGGGCTGATGTGGCGTGCCATCAACCCCGACGGCACCCTTACCTTCACCTTTGTAGAAAGCGTCAAGGCCACATACCCCTTCTATGTCATTCGGGTACTGGGCGGTTTGTTGTACCTGGGCGGCATGTTGTTGATGGCCTGGAATGTCTGGATGACGGTCATATCGGGGCGCTCGGTCAACGTACTGATTCCCGCCGTCAAGCCCGCTCACGCCTGAAGTGCATGACACAAGGAAACATCCATGTCTGACTACAACACACCCAAAGGCTTCACCCACGAAAAGGTGGAGACCAACAACTTCTTGATGATCGTGCTCATCTTGCTCGTCATTGCCATTGGCGGCTTGGTAGAGATCGTCCCCCTGTTTTTCCAAAAGTCCACCACTGAGCCCGTTAAAGGTGTGCAGCCTTACACCGCTGTGCAGCTCATTGGGCGCGATGTGTATTTGCGTGAAGGCTGCTACAACTGCCATTCGCAAATGATCCGTCCGTTTCGCTCAGAAACATTGCGTTATGGCCCTTACTCGGTAGCGGGTGAGTTTGTGTACGACCATCCCTTCCAGTGGGGCAGCAAGCGCACAGGCCCCGACCTGCACCGTGTGGGTGGCAAGTACAGCGATGAATGGCATCGCATCCACCTCATCAACCCGCGTGATTTGGTGCCAGAGTCCAACATGCCTGCCTACCCCTGGCTTGAAAAAACCATGGTGGACCCAGCTGTTGTGGCACCACGCATGAAGGCGCTGCGCACTGTAGGTGTGCCCTACACCGACGAACAAATCAACGCAGCCGCAGATGAGGTCAAAGGCAAAACCGAGCTGGATGCCTTGATCGCCTACCTGCAGGTCATGGGCCGCGCCCTCAAGTAAGGATTACCACGATGGACATCACCACCATGCGCATCGTTGCAACCTTGGCCTCGCTTGCATGCTTTGTGGGCATTTGGGTGTGGGCTTGGTCTGCCCGCAACCGTGCCCGCTTTGACGAGGCGGCCCAACTGCCCTTTGAACAAGACTGAGCGCACCGCGCACGAAAGTAAGCTATGAGCAACTTCACCAGCAACTTCTGGTCGGTCTTTGTGACCGCATTGACCCTGATTGGCATCATTGCCTGCCTCATTTTGCTGTGGCTGGCAGGCCGTAAAAAAGTATCGGCCACCAGCGACAACACCACGGGCCACGTGTGGGACGAAGACTTGGTGGAGCTGAACAACCCTTTGCCACGTTGGTGGGTGGGCTTGTTCATCATCACAGTGGTATTTGGCTTGGCCTATTTGGCGCTGTACCCCGGCTTGGGTACTTACCCCGGCAAGGCGGGCTGGAGCCAAGCCAGTGCTTACCAAGCCGAAAAAGACAAGCTCAACCAACAAATTGCACCTGTGTATGCCCGTTTTGCAGACATGAAACCTGCCGACGTGGCCGCAGACCCCCAGGCCCAGGCCATAGGCGAGCGCCTGTTCATGAACAACTGCGCCCAGTGCCACGGCTCTGACGCGCGGGGCAGCAAAGGCTTTCCTAACCTGACAGACAGTGACTGGCTGCACGGCGGCACCCCAGAGGCCATCCGTACAACGTTAGAGCATGGCCGCAATGGCAACATGCCTCCTATGGCTGCCGCTGTGGGATCGCCTGAGGACATACGCAATCTGTCGCACTATGTGTTGAGCCTGTCGGGCAGCCCGCACGACAGTTTGCGTGCATCGTTGGGTAAGGCCAAGTTCACGGCCTGCGCGGCATGCCATGGTGGCGACGGCAAAGGCAACCCTTTGATGGGTGCACCCAACCTGACGGACGACATCTGGCTGCATGGCTGGGGCGAGGGCGCTATTACCGCCATCATCAACCAGGGCAAGGTCAACGTCATGCCTGCCCAAGCAGACAAGCTTACACCCGAGCAAATTGGTGTCCTCACCGCCTATGTGTGGGGGCTGTCTAAGCCTTCAGGCGTTAGCCGTTGAACTGCGCCCATCGGCCATAACAACACTCATACATGTCATCAGACAGCAAGCGCAAGGTGATCCCCATCGCGGCAGACACCAGTGAATCCACTGCTGCCGAGATGGTGTCGCTTTTCGAGGCCCAAAAGAAGATTCACCCCCGCTCCATCAGCGGGCTTTTTTCGCGCTGGCGCTGGGGCATGGTCTTTTTGACCCAACTGGTGTTTTATGGGCTTCCGTGGTTGGAATGGGGCCAGCGCCAAATGGTGCTGTTTGACCTCGATGCCCGGCGCTTTTATATCTTTGGTTTGGTGCTTTACCCGCAGGACTTTATTTACCTGACGGGCCTGCTCATCATCAGTGCCCTGGCGCTGTTTTTGTTCACGGCTGTAGCGGGCCGTTTGTGGTGCGGTTTTGCTTGTCCGCAAACGGTGTACACCGAAATTTTCATGTGGATAGAGCACCATGTGGAAGGCGACCGCAGTGCCCGCTTGCGGCTAGACGCAAGCCCCTGGGGTTTTGAAAAAATCCGTAAAAAACTCTTGAAGCACACCGTCTGGATTGCTGTGGCACTGTGGACGGGCTTTACCTTTGTGGGCTACTTTGTGCCCATACGCAGCCTGGGCGCAGAGTTGCTGGCCTTGCAGGGCTCATGGCAGATTTTTTGGGTGCTCTTTTATGGCTTTGCCACCTATGGCAACGCAGGCTTTATGCGTGAGCAGGTGTGCAAATACATGTGCCCCTATGCGCGCTTTCAAAGCGCCATGTTTGACAAAGACACGCTCATCGTCACCTACGACCCCGAGCGTGGCGAGCCCCGAGGCCCGCGCAGCAAAACGGCCGACCACAAGGCAATGGGTCTGGGTGACTGCATTGACTGCACTTTGTGCGTTCAGGTCTGCCCCGTGGGTATCGACATCCGCAAAGGCTTGCAGTACGAGTGCATAGGCTGTGGTTTGTGCGTGGATGCATGCAACACCGTCATGGACAAAGTGCATTACCCGCGTGGCTTGATTCGCTACGCGACCCAAAACGGAGTGGCCCGCCGCTGGAACCCAACACAAATGCTGCGCCGTGTGTTGCGCCCACGTGTGCTGGTCTACACGTCCATTTTGTTGGCCCTGTGCTTTGGCATGCTGGCCAGCTTGGTCAGCCGCACGCCGCTTAAGGTAGACGTGGTGCGTGACCGTGCAGCGCTTTCGCGTATCGTGGCTGGCGGTAAGCTTGAAAATGTTTACCGTTTACAAATCATGAACGCCACCGAAGCTCCCCAGCGCTACCGTATTTCGGCCTTGGGCTTACCAGGGCTGGAGCTGGCCTCTGATGCCGAGGTGGAGATCGATGCCGCCCAGTCGCGTTGGGTGGCGGCAAGGCTGCAAATACCGTATGGCTCGGCTTCTTCTGGCTCGCACCCGGTCACGTTTGAGGTGCAAGCTGTGGGCAGTGGTGCCCAGGTGGTAGAAAAATCGGCATTTCTTGTACCCCGTTAATTTTCAAGGTGCTCCATGCAAGCTACACCCCATAAAGACGCTGCCCAGCCTTGGTGGAAGTTCGGCCATGTATGGCTGGTGATTGCGGGCCCTGTGGTCGTGATCATTGCGGGCTTTGTCACCCTATGGCTGGCCATTAGCCGCCCCGACCCAGTGGTGGACGAGGACTACTACCGCAAGGGGATTGAGATCAATCAACAACTAGCGACCCCCGAAAAAAGCCTTGCGCCAGCAGTCAAAGGGCGCAACCATGCAGCCACCCCGGCGCAAGACCAACCCCGCTGACATTGCGCAAGGAGACCCCCATGAACAAACAGCGCTGGATGTGGGTGGTATGGCCCGCTTTTTTGATGGCGGGCGTGCTGGAGGTGTTGGTGTTTGCCTTGGTTGACCCGCACGACTTGCATTGGTTTGGCCAGCCTCTGGCCTTGTCGCGCCAAGCGGTTTACACCTTGGCATTTGTGGTTTTTTGGGTGGTCACGGCCACGTCAAGCGCCTTGACCATTCTGCTTTCAATGCCTGCGGCAGAGGTCAATCAGGCGAGCGCCCCAACCGAATAAACCGCCTCTTTACTGGCAAACCGGTGGGTGGTTGACCAGCTTTTGCAATGCAGCGGTATCCAAAATGCGCACATGGCGCTGTTGCACTTCTACGGTGCCGTCTTCTACAAATTTAGAAAACGTGCGGCTAACAGTTTCAAGTTTGAGTCCCAAGTAGCTGCCGATTTCCTCGCGCGTCATGCGCAGCACCAGTTCGGACTGCGAAAACCCCCGGGCATGCAGGCGCTGCACCAGGTTCAGCAAGAAGGCCGCCAACCGTTCTTCAGCACGCATGCTGCCCAGCAGCAGCATGACGCCGTGCTCACGCACAATTTCGCGGCTCATGATTTTGTGCACATGGTGCTGTAGTGCGCTGACTTCGCGCGACAGCTCTTCAATGCGGTTGAATGGCATGACGCAAACTTCGGCGTCTTCTAGCGCAATGGCATCACAACTGTGGTGGTCGTTCACGATGCCATCAAGGCCCAGAATTTCTCCTGCCATCTGAAACCCTGTGACTTGGTCGCGGCCATCTTCCGTGGCCACACAGGTTTTGAAAAACCCGGTGCGTATGGCGTACAGAGACGTAAAGCTTTCGCCATTGCTAAAGAGCGTCCCACCGCGTTTGATTTTGCGCCGTATGGATACCACTTCGTCAATACGGTCAAGTTCATGGGCATTAAGGCCAATGGGCATGCACAGCTCGCGCAGGTTGCAATTGGAGCAAGCGACTTTGATGGCAGAGGGGTTCATGAGCGTGTTACAGGCAATCCAGCTATGGGTTGATGCATATCAAGGCATCCAAGATTGTGCCAGTCCATAGTATGCACATACCTGAGGATACCTCTTATGCCCGCTGTGACAACCGAACTTTTGACCCGCTTCGATGTGCCCGGGCCAAGGTATACGTCCTACCCTACTGCTGATCGGTTTGTAGAGGCCTTTGGCCCAGACGAATACGCCGTTGCGCTGGGCCAGCGGGGCAAGGGTTTGCCTGGCAGTGTGCAGCCCTTGTCTTTGTATGTACACATACCTTTTTGCGCATCGCTTTGCTATTACTGCGCATGCAACAAGGTGATTACCCGTCACCCTGAAAAAGCCGACGTCTATCTGGACTACTTGGAGCGCGAGGTGGCTTTGCAAGTCGCGCATGCAGGGCGTGGTCAGTCGGTCAGTCAGTTGCACCTGGGCGGTGGCACGCCCACCTTTATGTCCGATGCAGCCTTGCAGCGTCTGATGGATATTTTGCGTAGCAACTTTCAGTTGGTGCCCGGGGGTGAGTATTCAATAGAAGTGGACCCGCGCACCGTAGACACGACACGCCTTGCGCATTTGGCACGGTTGGGTTTTAACCGCATCAGTTTTGGTGTACAAGATTTTGACCACGAGGTGCAAAAGGCGGTGCATCGCATACAAGCTGTAGACGAAGTTTTTGCCTTGGTGCAAGCTGCGCGCAGTGCAGGCTTTGAGTCGGTCAACGTGGATCTGATCTATGGCCTACCGCAGCAAACGGCTGCATCGTTTGGCCGTACTTTGCAGCAGGTGCAAGCTTTGCGGCCAGACCGTATTGCTTTGTATGCGTATGCCCATCTGCCCGAGCGCTTTAAGCCCCAACGCCGTATCGATGCCAAGGCGCTGCCCAGCGCGGCTGAAAAGGTGGGTATGTTGGCCCAGTCCTTAGACGCTTTGCAGTCTGCGGGCTATGACTACATTGGTATGGATCACTTTGCTTTGCCCACAGATAGCTTGGCGGTAGCCAAACGCCAGGGGCGCTTGCATCGCAACTTTCAAGGCTACAGCACCCAGCCTGACTGCGACCTGATTGCCTTGGGTGTCTCGGCCATAGGGCGCGTGGGTGCCACTTACAGCCAAAACGCCAAAACGCTTGATGCTTATTACGATCTGATCGACCAGGGGCAGTTGCCTGTGACGCGAGGTTTGGCCCTGAGCCGGGACGACATGATGCGCCGCGCCGTCATCATGTCGCTTATGTGCCAAGGCAGTTTGGATTTTGAGGCCATGGAGCAGGCGTGGCTTTTCAACTTCAAGGCCTACTTTGCGGCTGAGATGCTCCAATTGGCTGCTTTGGCCGAGCAGGGGCTGGTTAGCATGGCTGCCAACGGCCTGGAGGTCACGCCCACTGGGTGGTTTTTTGTGCGCGGCATTGCCATGGTGTTTGACCGTTATTTGCAGACTGACCTTCAACGCGCCCGCTTTTCGCGCATCATTTAAGCCCCTTCAGTCCCCAACATCACCGGTATGCTTTTTGCCCTTGTCTCAACAGCTTTTTTGATGGGCTTGTTGGGTGGCGCGCATTGCTTAGTGATGTGTGCTGCGCCATGCCACGCCGTGGTGGGGGTCGGCCATAGTGCTGCACCCGGGGGTGCAAACCCAGTGCCTGTGGTGCTGCAGCCGGTGGCCCATGCACTTTGGGTGCGTGCTGTGGTGTTTCATGCGGGGCGCTTGTGTGGTTATGCCGCCATGGGCGCTTTGGCGGCGTTTGCCATGGACAGCTTGGCGTGGCTTGCGCAGCGCAGTCAAATATTCCAATCGGTGTGGACATGGATGCATGTCGCCATGTTGGCCTGGGGGCTGATGATGGTGCTGCAGGCCCGCCAACCAGTATGGCTGGATTCTGCTGGTCGCATCGTTTGGAGCCGCGTGCGGCCATGGCTGGCGCGCCCTGGTGTATTGGCTGTGGCCGGTATGGCCTGGGGGCTCTTGCCGTGTGGCTTGTTGTATTCGGCCTTGTTGGTGGCTGCGCTCAGTGGCGGTGCTGTACAGGGCGGTGTGACCATGGCGGCGTTTGGTGTGGGTAGCGGCCTGTGGTTGTGGCTGGCCCCTTTGGCATGGGGGGGGCTGCGCACGCGCCTGGCGGTGCTGCGTGGATCAGCGGGAACCCGCATAGCAGGCCTGCTGCTGTTTGCAATGGCTGCAACGGCCTTGTGGTTAGAGCTGGTGTACCGGCCTTCTTTGTGGTGCCGCTGACAAAAGTCTGTCGATCATTGAATCGGGTGTGTTTGTCTTAGACAACGTTGCCAGCCCGATTGCATGCTGTTGTGACAGAACTGGAGAATAATGGTTTGGGTATGCGGTTTCACCCACTGCGCAAACCCCTGCGCTCCATTCCGTGAACAGCTCGCTCCTTATCGACACTGATCAGCTTCGTATAGGCATGTACATCCAGCTCGATGTGGGCTGGTTGCGCCATCCTTTTCCTGTCAGTAGCTTCCGCATTGCCTCTGCCGACCAAATTGCCACCTTGCGTGGTTTGGGTTTGCCGCAAGTACGGTGCATCCTCTCTAAGACCGACCCTGAAGTGGCCTTGGCGCTGCTGGAGCCCTCTGACCCCCCCTCTATCTGTGAGCCCCGCGAGGCTGATGCTGCGCCAGTGAGTGAGCCCACTCCCGTTGCAGAGACTGATGCTGCGTACCGCCGCAGGGTTTTAGACGCGCAAAACCATACCTTGGCAGTGTGTAATAAGCGTTTTGCAGACTCAATGCTGCACTACAACCACCTTGCAGAGGCTGCCCTGACCCACCCCACACAGGCACGGGCGCAGACAGAGGCCATGGTGTCGGGGTGTGTATCTGACTTGCTGGACAACGGTGAGTCAGTGATTCGTCTTTTGTCCGAAGTCTCTGGCGAGCGCAGCGCGCTGCATTCCGTCAATGTGATGGTGGTGAGCTTGCTACTGGGCAGGGCCTTGGGTATGTCTTCGCAAGACCTACACGACCTTGGCATTGCGGCCCTTGCGCATGATTTGGGCAAGTTGCGTTTGCCCACTGTGGTCGCAGAACCGGTGCCATCCTTCAGCCCTTCAGAGCGCGTGCGGTACGAGAGCCACGTAAGCGAGTCGGTTGCGATTGCCAACCAAATGGGTTTGTCTGATGGTGCGCGTGTGGCTATTGCGCAGCACCACGAGATGGCCGATGGCAGTGGTTTTCCAAAACATCTTGGCGCTGGGCAAATGACGCAAATCTCCCAGGTTTTGGCCCTGGTCAATTACTACGACCGTATTTGCAACCCTGCGCATGGCGTGGCGGCTTTGACACCTCACGAGGCCTTGTCGGTCATGTTTGCCCAACACAAGTCACGCTTTGATGCCGTGGTGTTGGGCGCCTTTATTCGCATGATGGGCGTGTATCCGCCGGGCTCTATCGTGCAGTTGGTCAACGACCAGTTTGCATTGGTGGCATCGGTTAACTCTTCGCGCCCCTTGCGCCCTAGGGTCATCGTGTATGACCGTGCAGTTCCACGGGACGAAGCCTTAGTTTTAGATTTAGAGACAACGCCAGACCTGGGCATACGCCGCAGCCTTAAACCTGCGCAATTGCCTCGCGATGCGCTGGACTACCTCTCGCCACGGCGCAGGGTGTGCTACTTTTTTGAGCGGGCAGTAGAGCCACTTGCCCGGAAGGTCGATCCATGACGGTGGCTGCAAACTCATACAACCCTTGGCATACATCGCTTAACCATCTGCTTGAAGCAGTGTGCTTGGTGGATGAGGGCAGTTTGCAAATCACCTATGCCAACGATGCCGCTCTGAAGCTTTTGGGTAAGCCGCGCGAGGCATTGTTGGGTAAGCCAGTGCTAGAGATTTCGCCCACACCACAAGACCAGTGCTATTGGGGCGAACCTACTCACATCTTGCATGAAGGCATTCACTCTTTAAGCAGTGTGCAGCATGCCGATGGCCGTTTGATTCCGGTCGATCGCCGTGTAAGCCGCATCCAGCTTGGCCAAGGTGGCTACGTTTTTATGGTGGCCATGCTCGATCGCAGTGAGCAAGACAATTCAGAAAGCGAACTTGAGATTTTACTGGGTGAACTGCGCGCCACACTCGACTCTGCGGCTGATGGCATTTTGGTGTGCGGCCTGGATGACCATGTGCGCGCTTTCAATCAGCGCTTGGTTCAAATTTGGAGCATTCCCAGCGACATGCTGCTCAAGCGCGATGATGCCGCCATCATGGCCCACATGGCTGCGCAGGTGGCAGATCCCAGTGCTTACCAAGAGCAACTGAAAGCTCTTGCACAAGACCCCATGCAAGACCACATTGACACCGTGCATTTGAGCAGTGGTGTGGTGCTAGAGATGCGGGTGGTGGCCCAAGTGAGCCGTGGACGCGCGGTGGGGCGGGTGTTTTCGTTCCGTGACATCACGCGCCAAGCGGAGGTGCAGGCCAGTTTGCGCTTGGCTGCACGGGTGTTTGAGTCCAGTTTGGACGCCATTTTTATTGCGGACGCCCAGCACCGCCTTTTGCGCATGAACCCAGGATGCATGCGTTTGGCAGGCCCATCGGCGGCCGCTTTTGAAGGCGCACCTGCCGCTGCGCTGTTTGGTCGCGCTGCTGATGCAGACTTTATGGAGCAGGTGCGTACTGGTTGGGCGCAAGACGGTTTTTGGGAGGGCGAGCTTTGGCTGCCCCGTGAAAACGGTGCTTATTGCGCTGTGCAGTTATCGTGGGTAGCCTTGCGAGACGATGAGGGTCGCTTGGTGCAAAGCGTAGGCTTTATGCGTGACCTGACTTTGCAGCACGCCGCGCAAAAGCGGATTGAGGAGTTGGCTTACAGCGACGTATTAACCGGCCTGCCCAACCGCTTGCTTTTGGCGCAGCGCGTAGAGACTGCTATCCAAGGCGCACGCAATGCCGACTCTGGCTTTGCCATTTTGTTCCTTGATCTTGACCGATTCAAAATCGTCAACGACTCTTTGGGACACCCGTTTGGCGACCGCGTGTTGCAACTGGTGGCTGAGCGTTTGCAGGCCAGCTTACGCCAGACCGACATGCTGTGCCGCTTGGGCGGTGACGAGTTTGTGATTTATCTGCACGGCGGCGATGCTGTGGTGGCCGAGAACGTGGCCCACCGCATTCTGGAAGACATGCTGCGCCCCTTCGCGCTGGACAACATGGGGTTTTCGATTCAGTGCAGTATTGGTATTGCGCTGTATCCGCTTGACGGTACCAACCTGGACGATCTCATCAAGCAGGCCGACACCGCCATGTACCGCGTTAAAGAGCGGGGCCGGGGCAGCTACGGTTTTTACCAGCCGCAAATGAACGCCAATCTGCTCTCGCGCATGAAGCTAGAGCATGCTATGCGCCAGGCCTTGGGTGACAACCGCATGGCCGTGCATTACCAGCCGCAGGTCAATATGGCCACGGGCCGCATTAATGCAGCCGAAGCCTTGGTGCGCTGGAAAGACCCGGAGTTTGGTTCGGTATCGCCGGGCACTTTCATTCCGCTTGCTGAAGAGTCTGGCTATATCGTGACCTTGGGCGCTTGGGTCATGGAGCAGGCCATCAGCGAGGCGGCGGCTTGGATGCGCGCAGGCTCAGCCATCACGATTTCGGTCAACGTGTCGGCGCTGGAGTTTCGCCAGCCCGACTTTGTAGACCGCATTACCCGCTTGTTGGCGGTGCACCAGTTACCCCCCACCTTGCTTGAGCTGGAATTGACAGAAACCATCTTGCTGCAAGACGCGCAAGAAATGGAGCAGCGTTTGGCCGTGTTGGCTGACCTGGGCATTAGCCTTGCCATTGATGACTTCGGCACAGGGTATTCCAGCCTGGGCTACTTGAAGAAACTGCCCATCCATAAGCTCAAGATCGACCAGTCTTTTGTGCGCGGTTTGCCTGAGGATGAAGAAGACTTGGCGATTGTCAGCGCCATCATCAGCATGGGGCGGGCCATGCGCATTGAGGTGATTGCCGAGGGCGTTGAAACCCGTGCGCAGCAGGCAGTGCTGAGCAGCATGCAGTGCGCTTACTACCAAGGGTATTTGTGCGCCCCAGGTTTGCCAGGGCCAGAGTTTCGCCAAATGCTAGAGCGCCAAGCTGCTGGAGAACTGCAGTCTGTCCCCGCCCCTAGCAGCCAATAAAGACGGATGCTGTTAATGAGTCTTTATAGGGCCATCAGCCCTTTGTAAAGCATGTAGGCGGCCAGCAAAAACAGCACGCTGGCAAATACGCGTTTGAGCTGTTTAACCGGCAACTTGTGTGCAGCCTTGGCACCCAGGGGGGCCGTCAGCACGCTGCACATGGCTACGGCCACCAATGCGGGCAGCCAGATGTAGCCGATGGAGCCCGCAGGCAAGCCCTGTACACCCTGCCCACCCACCACATAGCCCAGGCTGTTAGCCAATGCAATGGGAAAGCCCAGCGCAGCACTGGTAGCCACGGCGTTGTGAATAGCCACGTTGCACCATGTCATAAAAGGCACGCTCATAAAGCCGCCGCCTGCACCGACCAAGCCCGACAACATGCCAATGGTTCCACCGGCTACCAGCTGCCCCGCAGTGCCCGGCATTTGGCGTGTGGGCGCGGGTTTTTTATCTAAAAACATCTGCAAAGCTGAAAAGCTCACAAACAGCCCAAAGAAGATCGCTAAAAACGAGCCTTTGAGCAGCGCAAAAATGCCCATACTGGCCACGATGCTGCCCAGCACAATGCCTGGTGCCAGGCGGCGCACGATGTCCCAGCGCACTGCGCCCCTCTTGTGGTGGGCCCTGACGCTGGACACCGATGTGAACACAATCGTGGCCATGGATGTGGCAATGGCCACTTTGACGGCAAGTTCAGGCGCAACGCCTTGTGTGCCCAACATATAGGTCATAAAAGGCACCAGCACCATGCCGCCGCCTATACCCAGCAAACCCGCCAAAAAACCACCGCACAGGCCCAAGGCCGCCAACGCTATCAAGATAAGGGGATCGGGCATGGAGGAGGTGGGCGGTGGGAAGAAAAAACCCCTTGCGTTGTGCAAGCTGGGCAACGTTGCTGCAACAACGAAGGGCAGGTGTAGGTGTCTGCAAATACCACCGAACCGGCATCCTGAACCGGGGGTTCAGGTGGGCGAGGGCAGACTGGCGTTGGGTTCATCTGACGCGAGATGATCACGCTCACCAGACAATTTACCAAGCCCGAGCTCTATGAGCATTGGTTCAAGGAAATATAAAGCCCGGCAGTACTGCAGACGGACTCATTGTAGGACGGAAGCCAAGCCATTGCACCCGTTTGCCCCCACAGATGACACCCTGCTTACAAAAGCCTGCCGTCGTCACCCAAAGCCTGGTCAAGCCGCTGCATCAGGTTTTGTAACTGAGGCTGGGGTGCATTGCCAGATGAAGCGTTGGCTGGGGTGCCGCTACTGGCCGCTACTGTGCCCACGCTGGCCATGGCAGCCAGGTCATTGGCTTCGCGGTCGGCCAGGTCAAAAGCCAGGTTCAGTGCTGCCAGCACGGCAATTTTTTCGCGCGCCCGCACTTTGCCTGCATCGCGGATGCGCGTCATGGCGGTGTCCACCCGTTCCACGGCATCGAGCAGGCGCTGCTCTTGTCCATCGGGGCAGCTAAGCAGGTAGCTTTGCTGCAGGATCTGCACCTCGATTTGCTTCATTCTGCGGCTTTCGTGGAGCTGGCGGGCAGGCGCTCGATCAGGGCGTCTATGCGGGCACGGGCCGCGGCCAGTCGGGATTTAAGAGAGTCACGCTCTTGCGTAAGTGCTGCCACCTGCTGGGTGAGCAGGGCGTTGGTGCGTTGCAGCTCATCGTGGCGCACCAGCAAGCGTTCCACGCGCTCAGCGATTTGGTCTATGGGCGTTGGCGTGGGGGGGGCGGTGTTAGACATACAACCCAACATTGTAGGGTTGACGCCTTGCGCTGTGCAGATGGTGATAGCCCCCTGTGGCACGGGCTTTAGAATCATGCCCGTTGGTGCTCGCTGCGTGGTTCGCACGCCGCAGTTCAACGGGAAGCAGGAAGGCCCGCCGCTACGCGGTTGGGCCCCACCTGCGCTGCCCCCGCAACGGTCAGCGGACGGGTCGCCTTGTGCGACTCCCTCTCCACCTATCAGCCACTGGACGCCTTGAACAAGCGACTGGGAAGGCGGTGGAGGGTGTTCCGCCAGCCCGGATACCGGCCAACAAGGTGGCTGCACCTGTGCCTTTTGGGCCCTGTGCTGCCGTTTCACCCATATCGCTGGCGGGGAGGCCGGCGCGGGTTGTTTGTTGTTGTGAACCCCCATGAAAAACCGCACCCCTCGTGCGCGCACGTTTGCGCCATCTTTGTTTGGCACAGCGCCCCTGCACCTGTCTCCTAGGCTATCTTCTCGCCTGCCTTTTAAGCACTGCGTTGTGCTGCTGTCTGTGCTGGCCTGCGCTGCCCAAGCCAACCCCGTGGACCAAGGCCCCTGGCTGGTGGCCCAAAACCTGCGTGCCCCAGTATTGGATGAAGTGGTGGTGACCGCTACGCGCACCCCCCAGCCGCTATCTGACTTGGTGGCAGATGTGTCGATCGTAGACCGCGAGACCATTGAACGCAGCGGCGCCACTGGGCTGGCCGATGTACTGGCCCGCCTGCCAGGGGTAGAAATATCGCGCAACGGCGGCCCCGGTGCTGCTACCAGCGTGTTTGTGCGCGGGGCCGAGTCGCGTTTTACGGCGGTGTATATCGACGGGGTGCGGGTTGATTCGCAGTCCACTGGCGGTGCGGCATGGCAGGCTTTGCCGCTGGCACTGGTCGATCGCATTGAGGTGCTGCGTGGGCCAGCGGGGGCTGTGTATGGCTCTGACGCCATGGGCGGTGTGGTGCAAATTTTTACCCGCAAGGGTGAAGGCCCGGCCCGCCCGTATGTGGCAGTGGGTGCGGGCAACCAAGGCACGATGAAAGCCGAGGCAGGCGTCAGTGGCGGCACGGGCGCGGTGGACTACGCCCTGGGTGTTGCCCATTCCAGCAGCGATGGCTTTAACGCCCGCCCCATTGCAGGCCAAAACCCCGACCGCGACGGCTACCGCAGCAATTCGGGCCATGCCCGCGTGGGCTGGCAAATCAACCCCGCCCACCGCCTGGAAGGCACGGTGCTGGCCAATGACCTGAACAGCCGCTACGACGGCAGTCGCACACAAGACGACCGCAACCTGCAACGCTTGCATGCCCTGGGTGCGCATTGGCATGCCAAGTGGTCTGACGCCTTTAAAACCCGCGTGTCTTTGACCG
>Ga0315907_10000193_pt1 | contig 89718 bp, 91 predicted proteins | sample LakEriMetagenome_3_FD_203525 | JGI IMG/M metagenome (GOLD analysis project Ga0315907, IMG submission 203525) | Freshwater fungal communities from buoy surface, Lake Erie, Ohio, United States - Buoy 12 MA123 | ecosystem: Environmental > Aquatic > Freshwater > Lake > Lake biofilm | place: USA...
AATGCTTGGCCTGACCTATGACGATGTTCTCCTGCTGCCAGATGCCTCCGAAGTTGTTCCAAGTGAAGTAAATACATCTACGTGGCTTACTCGCAATATCTCTTTAGCAGTGCCACTAGCTTCTTCAGCGATGGATACCGTTACTGAATCTGCTATGGGAATTGCAATGGCAAAGGCTGGCGGAATTGGAATCATTCACCGCAATTTTTCTATCGAAGATCAAGTAACTCACGTCAAACTTGTTAAAAACGTTGGCCTTGCAGGAGCTGCAGTTGGCGTCGGCGATGATGGATACGCACGCGCACAAGCGCTGATTGAAGCCGGCGTTGATGTTGTCGTAGTTGATACAGCCCACGGCCACCACCGCGCAGTGTTGGAAGCGATCGAGCGCATTAAGAAGTTCTCTCCAACAACAGAAATCATCGGCGGCAATATCGCAACACGTGCCGGTGCACAGGCGCTGATCAATGCCGGAGCAGATGCGGTAAAAGTTGGCGTTGGTCCGGGATCGATTTGCACAACTCGTGTTGTTGCAGGCGTTGGTGTTCCACAAGTAACTGCGATCATGGAAGCAGCTAAGGCATGTAACAAGGCTGGCATCCCGCTGATTGCAGACGGTGGATTGCAATATTCAGGAGATATCGTCAAGGCAATTGTTGCCGGCGCACATTCTGTAATGCTTGGTTCATTGTTAGCCGGTTGTGATGAGTCACCAGGTGAGCTCATTGAAATTGATGGCCGCAAATACAAGGCCTATCGTGGAATGGGTTCACTCGGTGCGATGCAATCTCGCGGTGAGCAGAAGTCATACTCGAAGGATCGCTACATGCAAGATGATGTTTTAAGCGAAGACAAACTTGTTCCTGAAGGCATCGAAGGAAAAGTTGCTTACCGTGGATCCGTGGCAGAAGTTGTCCACCAACTCGTTGGCGGATTGCGCAGTGGCATGGGATATGCCGGAGCCCCAGATATCGAAACACTTCGCCGCGATGGACACTTGATTCAAATTACCGCTGCTGGGCTACAAGAGAGTCATCCACACGATGTGCTTCATGTGGCTGATGCACCTAACTACACGCAGGCTAAGTAAGGAGAGCGACTATGGATATCGAAATCGCACCAGGAAAACGCGCTCGCCAGGCTTACTCATTTGACGATATTGCCATCGTGCCTAGTCGTCGTACTCGAAACCCAGAAGATGTATCGACGTCATGGCAGATTGATGCTTACAAATTTGATCTACCAATGTTGGCAGCGCCTATGGATTCAGTAGTCTCACCTGAGACTGCGATTGAAATCGGTCGCCTTGGCGGACTTGGCGTACTTAACCTCGAAGGTTTGTGGACACGTTATGACGATCCACGCATTCCACTGGGCGAGATTGCATCGATGCCAGATAAGCACGCCACCCGTCGCATGCAAGAAATCTACAGCGCGCCAATTCGTCCAGAGTTAATCAAAGAGCGCATTCAAACTATTCGCGATGCTGGCGTCACCGTTGCAGCTTCTCTTTCACCACAGCGCACCGCCGAACTTCATAAGGCAGTTATTGCAGCCGGTGTAGATATCTTCGTCATCCGAGGAACAACTGTTTCAGCTGAGCATGTTGCATCAGAGCGCGAAGAACTTAACCTCAAGAAATTTATCTACGAACTCGATGTTCCAGTCATCGTGGGCGGCGTCGCCACAACAACAGGTGCGCTTCACTTAATGCGTGCAGGAGCAGCCGGAGTATTGGTGGGATTTGGCGGGGGAGCAGCACACACCACACGAAAAGTTTTGGGAATCGAAGTTCCAATGGCATCTGCTGTTGCTGAAGTTGCTGCAGCACGCCGCGAGTACTTAGATGAATCTGGTGGACGTTATGTTCACGTTATTGCAGATGGCGCAGTCGGTCGTTCGGGTGATATTGCAAAAGCAATTGCCATGGGAGCGGATGCCGTCATGATGGGATCACCTCTTGCAAAAGCAACAGAGGCGCCTGGACTCGGTTGGCACTGGGGGTCAGAGGCACATCACGGACAACTTCCACGCGGAGAGCGCGTGAATGTTGGCACTGTTGGTTCACTTGAAGAGATTTTGCTCGGGCCATCACACAGCGCTGACGGTTCAATGAACCTCTTTGGCGCGCTTCGCCGTTCGATGGCAACCTGCGGATATTCAGATGTGAAGTCTTTCCAGCGCGTAGAGGTGCTTATTAGTCATGGCAAGTAACGTCACTTCCGGTGGCGTTCTAGTCGTCGATTTCGGTGCACAGTACGCACAGCTTATTGCTCGTCGCGTTCGTGAAGCCAACGTTTATTCAGAACTTGTTCCGCATTCAATTACTGCAGCAGAAGTTCTAGCCAAAAGACCAGCAGCAATTATTCTCTCTGGCGGACCATCAAGTGTCTATGCCGAGAACGCACCAACCTTTGATTCTGCAATTCTTACTTTAGGAATCCCGGTCTTTGGAATTTGTTATGGATTCCAAGCGATGGCACAAGGCCTCGGGGGAGTAGTGAGCCAGACTGGAAAATCTGAGTACGGTCGCACTGACCTAGATGCAAAGAGTTCTGCCAAGATTTTCTCATCACTCCCACAATCGCAGAAGGTCTGGATGTCACACGGTGATGCTGTCACGCAAGCACCTCCAGGATTTTCAGTCGTAGCTTCGACTTCAGATACAGCCATCGCAGCTTTTGAAAACGAAACAGGACTTTTAGCTGGCGTGCAGTTCCACCCCGAAGTACTCCACTCAGAACATGGTCAAGCAATTCTTAAGAATTGGCTGATCAATGTTGCTCAGTGTCCTGCAACATGGACGACAGCAAATATTGCAGCGGACGAAATCGAAAAAGCTCGCACCGTCATTGGATCCAAGAGAGTCATCTGTGGTCTTTCTGGCGGCGTTGATTCAGCAGTTGCTGCGGCAATTATTCAAAAGGCTGTAGGCGAACAACTCACCTGCGTCTTTGTCGATCACGGACTTTTGCGCAGTGGTGAATCAGAGCAAGTCCAACGCGACTTTGTTGCATCCACAGGTGTACAACTTGTCGTAGTCGATGCGGTTGAACAATTCTTAAGCGCGCTCAAGGGCGTTACAGATCCAGAAGAGAAGCGAAAAATCATCGGTCGTGAATTTATTCGCTCTTTTGAAAAAGCTGCCCGCGATATCGCAGCAGGCGGAGATGTTGAATTCTTATTACAAGGAACTCTCTATCCAGATGTTGTTGAATCAGGCGGGGGATCAGGTACTGCCAATATTAAATCTCACCACAATGTGGGCGGCCTGCCTGATGATTTAAAGTTTTCACTCGTCGAGCCACTTCGCACACTCTTTAAAGATGAAGTTCGTCAGGTGGGCCTTGAACTCGGTTTGCCAGAAGAAATCATCTGGCGTCAACCATTTCCTGGTCCAGGACTCGGCATCCGCATTATTGGCGAAGTGACTCAAGAGCGGCTTGATCTCTTACGTAAAGCCGATGTGATTGCACGCGCTGAACTCAAAGAGGCGGGCCTTGATCGCACTATCTGGCAATGCCCCGTGGTTTTATTAGCCGATGTGCGAAGTGTTGGCGTGCAAGGTGATGGTCGCACCTATGGTCACCCAATTGTGCTGCGTCCAGTATCAAGTGAGGATGCAATGACTGCAGATTGGTCGCGCATTCCTTACGAAGTTCTTGAAAAGATTTCAACGCGTATTACCAATGAGGTACAGGGAGTAAATCGCGTCGTCCTCGATGTCACATCAAAACCGCCAGCAACAATCGAGTGGGAGTAAGAATGAAAAAGGGTCTCGTTATAGCTGTTTCACTATGCCTATTTGCTGCAACGTCAGTTCCAGCACAGGCTGCAGAACGGCCAACCTCTGTTGCTTCATGTAAAAAGTCAACTGCTAAGCCCCGTGATCCAGCAACTTTGAAGCAACCTAAGGTTCCGGCGAAAAAGATTCCGACAACTCTTACCTTCAATACGAATTGTGGAGTCGTTAAAGCAACGCTACTTACAAAATTAGCGCCACAGACAACGACAAATATTTCATTCTTAGCAAATGCGAAGTACTTTGATGGAACCATCTGTCATCGCCTCACAACACAGGGACTTTTTGTTCTGCAATGCGGAGATCCCACTGCGCAAGGTGGAGGAAGTCCTGGAGGATGGGTTGGATACAAGGAAGAGAATTTGCCTAAGGCCGGCGCAAAGAACTATCCAGCGGGCACTCTTGCAATGGCAAATAGTGGCCCTGGCACCAATGGAAGCCAATTCTTCTTAGTCTATGCCGATACACAATTAGGTCCGGATTACACAATCTTTGGTCGAATTACTCAAGGTCTTGATATTCTCAAGAAGATTGCAGAAGTTGGGGCCTATGAAGTTAAGTCCGATGGCCAAGCCTATTACGCACCAGATGGTTTTCCGATTCAACTCGTTGTAATCGAAAAGGCAACTGCAAAATAAAATTAATTGGTGTGAACGATTTTAAACGCTTCTGCAATTCGTCCATCAGGTAAACCACCAAGGCCAGCATTGCGCTGACCCCATTCACGTACCATGTTGTCGAGCTCTTTATTGTGGGCTGTCTGCGAAACATGGCTATGAAGAGCCGCCATTTTTAAATCAAATGTGTCGGTGATGTCTACAAAGTGATCTGGATGAGCAAAACCCATCATCCATACTTCCTTCACGCGCCATGGAGCAAGACCTTCGTTATCAAGTAAATCAGTAAAGGCAAACGGATTACGCGCATCCGGATAGACCGCTTGTATTGCAGCTTCACCTGCAGCAAGGTGATCAGGGTGGCTAGCTCCGATACGTTCCCAGTTTCGTTCAGGTGATTGGCAGAGCATGCGATCAGGTTGTGAAATGCGGATCTGGCGAACTAAATCTTTTCGAAGTGCCAACGTAGGTTCGAGATGTCCATCTACATAGTTCAAGAATGTAATGTCAGAGACTCCGATTGCAGCACCTGCCGCACGCTGTTCACGCTGGCGAACAGCTGGCATCTCTTCCTTTGTATACCCAGACTCTTCCCCACCTTGATCACCGTTGGTGCAAAAAACATAGGAGACGTGAATCCCAGCCTTGACCCACTTTGCGATGCTTCCGCTTGCGCCAAAGTCTGAGTCATCAGGATGTGCATTAATAACTAATACGCGTGAGATTTCGGAATCGTTAAGGGGCTCCATGTTGGCCGATCCTAATAGACTCCCGCGCATGAGCGAAATGGCAACGCCTCCAGATGCCTTGATTGAAGGACTCAATCCGGCGCAGCAGGCTGCCGTAATTCACACAGGTGGCCCATTACTTGTAGTCGCTGGTGCGGGATCAGGAAAAACCCGCGTACTAACGCGACGTATCGCTTATCTCATGGCTGCACGTGGTGTTCGACCTTACGAAATCTTGGCAATTACCTTCACCAATAAGGCGGCTGGTGAGATGAAAGAGCGAGTAACTGAACTTGTTGGACCTGTCGCAAAATCAATGTGGGTATCTACATTTCACTCTGCTTGTGTTCGCCTGCTTCGACTTGAAGCGCACCGCTTAGGTTTTTCAAATTCTTTTAGTATTTACGATTCGGCAGATTCACTTCGCTTGGTCACGATTGTCGCAAAAGAACTCAACCTCGATCCCAAGCGCTACCCACCACGCCAATTTCAATCTATGATCTCAAATGCAAAGAACGAATTGCTAGGTCCCCAGGATTATCTCAACGCAACAACAAATCAATTTGAACAAGTTGTCGCCGATGTCTACGCGGTTTATCAGAAACGGTTGCAGTCAGCAAATGCCATGGATTTTGATGATCTGATTTTAAATACTGTAAAGGTGATTCAACGCTTTCCTGAAGCTAAGGCGCGGATGCGTTCTCGATTTAAACATATCCTGGTTGATGAATATCAAGATACCAACCATGCCCAGTACATTCTTGTTCGCGAACTTACTGGCTCCCTCGAAGATGGCACGCCTCCTGCCGAGCTCTGTGTTGTGGGAGATGCTGACCAATCAATCTACGGTTTTCGTGGGGCGACGATCAGAAATATCTTGCAATTCGAACTCGACTATCCCAATGCAACAACTGTCCTTCTCGAACAGAACTATCGATCAACTCAGAACATTCTTAACGCTGCTAATGCTGTTATTACACAGAATGCTTCCCGAAAAGAGAAGAACCTCTGGACAGATTCAGGTGCGGGTGCACCCCTTGTTGGTTACGTTGCTGAATCCGAACACGACGAAGCTGAGTTCGTTAAGGATGAGATTCGCTCCCTCCAACGAAATGGCACATCTGAACCAGGGGATACCGCCATTTTCTATCGCACCAACGCTCAGTCTCGTGTCTTTGAAGAAGTCTTTATGCGAGCAGCTCTGCCTTACAAAGTTGTTGGTGGCCTTCGTTTCTATGAACGCAAAGAGGTCAAGGATCTTCTTGCCTATCTTCGCGTGCTTGCAAACCTTGAAGACGAAATCTCTCTGCGACGGATTATCAATATTCCTAAACGCGGAATTGGCGATCGTGCGTTAGAGGAAGTCGACCGCTTTGCAGCCTTGCAGGGCATCACATTTTGGCAAGGACTTAACCGTTGCGCAGAAGCTGAAGAAGTTCCAGCACGTGCCTCAGCTTCAATTCTGCAATTTGTATCAATGATGGGCGCACTAGCAGTATTGGTCGAAGCAAAGACAAGGCCTTCAGTGATTACTGAAGCAATTCTTGAACAATCGGGTTTGTTAGCAGAGCTTGAAGCAAGCTCTGATCCGCAAGATGAAGTTCGAGTTGAGAACCTCAAAGAACTAGTAGCTGTTGCGATGGAGTACGAGGAACGTCCCTTTGATGCGCTGGCAGAAGATGAAGAGATCTCACTCTCAGGATTCCTTGAAAAGGTGGCACTCGTTGCAGATGCTGATGAAATTCCTGATGGGCAGGATCATGGCGGTGTTGTCACTCTGATGACTCTGCATACTGCTAAAGGTCTTGAATTTCCGACAGTCTTTCTTACAGGTATGGAAGATGGAATTTTTCCGCACTCGCGAACATTTGATGATAAAGATGAAATTGAAGAAGAGCGCCGACTTGCTTACGTGGGACTTACTCGTGCAGAAGAACGTCTCTACATTTCTCGCGCAGAGTATCGATCATCGTGGGGCGCACCGAATTACAACCCACCTTCACGTTTTCTTGATGAGATTCCTGAAGAAGTTATTCAGTGGCGCAATGAGGGACGTTCGGGCTTTACTTCCACATCTTCGGTGCGAACATCACGAGTTGCATCAGCGCCGCCACCTCGCGCGACCGGAAAGAAGAGCAGCGCAATGGTCTTAGCTGTCGGTGAGCGTGTGTCACATGACACATTTGGTCTTGGCACCGTTGTTGCCGTTGCAGGTGAAGGCGATAAGTCAGAGGCGACGATTGACTTCGGAGATTACGGTCAGAAGCGCCTTCTACTTCGCTACGCGCCGGTCGAGAAGCTCTAGCGCGGGCTCTAAGATGGGCACAGTGAATTTTGCGTATATAAAAGCGCACATCAGTGAAGGAGCGATCTAGTGGATCTCTTTGAATATCAGGCTCGCGATCTCTTCGAAAAACATGGAGTCCCAGTTCTTGCTGGTGCAGTTGCAACGACTGCCGATCAAGCTTTTGCTGCGGCATCAAAGATGGGTGGACGCGTCGTTGTTAAGGCGCAGGTAAAAGTTGGCGGACGCGGTAAGGCAGGCGGAGTAAAGGTTGCCGAAAACGCAGAGGAAGCGCGCGAAAAGGCTGCTGCAATTCTTGGAATGGATATTAAAGGTCACACAGTTCATCAAGTGATGATCGCCCAAGCTGCACCGATCGAATCAGAATATTACTTAGCAATCTTGCTAGACCGCTCCAACCGTACATTTCTTGTTATGGCTTCGGTTGCCGGCGGTATGGATATTGAAGAAGTTGCAAAGACTGCGCCAGAAAAACTTGCAAAGGTTCCAGTCTCTGCCGTTGATGGAATTTCGCTTGCAAAAGCGAAAGAGATTGTCGCCCAAGCCGCCTTTCCACTAGATGTTGCTGATCAAGTTGCCGATGTTTTAGTCAAACTCTGGGAGACATTTTCATCTGAGGATGCAACTCTTGTTGAGATTAACCCACTTGTGAAGACCAATGATGGAAAAATTATTGCACTTGATGGAAAAGTTTCACTCGATGAAAATGCAGATTTCCGCCAGAGCGATCATGAAGCACTTGTTGATCACAGTGCGACAAATCCGCTGGAGGCTCTTGCAAAAGAAAAAGGCCTTAACTACGTAAAGCTTGAAGGCCAGGTTGGCATCATCGGAAACGGTGCAGGTCTTGTTATGAGCACACTCGATGTTGTCGCCTATGCAGGTGAAAAATTTGGTGGCATGCGCCCAGCAAACTTCCTTGATATTGGAGGAGGAGCTTCTGCTCAAGTAATGGCAGATGGTCTCTCAATCATTCTCGGAGATAAAGATGTAAAGAGCGTTTTCGTTAATGTCTTCGGTGGAATCACAGCATGTGATGCCGTAGCCAACGGAATCGTTGCAGCCCTTGAGACACTCGGTGCAGCTGCTACCAAGCCAATCGTTGTGCGCCTTGATGGAAATAACGTTGAGGAAGGACGTGCGATTTTGAACGCTGCAAACTACCCACTGGTTGAGCAGCTCGACACGATGGATGGAGCAGCATCACGCGCTGCAGAATTGGCGGCGAAGTAAATGGCTATCTTTATAAATGATGCAACCAAGGTGATCGTTCAAGGAATGACAGGTTCTGAGGGAACTAAACACACTCGTCGCATGCTCGCCTCAGGCACAAAAGTTGTTGGTGGAGTGACACCTGGCAAGGGCGGACAAAGCGTTGATATCGACGGCCATAATCTTCCCGTTTTTAACACCGTTTCAGAGGCGATGGCAGCAACTGGTGCCAATACATCAGTTGTCTTTGTTCCACCGAAGTTTGCAAAGGCAGCTGTGATCGATGCAATCGATGCCAAGATGCCACTTGTTGTTGTGATTACCGAAGGAATCCCTGTTCACGATTCAGCCTTCTTCTACACATATGCAAAAGAAAAGGGCAGCACACAGATCATTGGGCCAAACTGTCCAGGACTCATCAGCCCTGGAAAATCTAATGTTGGAATCATTCCTGCAAATATCACTGGTGCAGGTCCTATTGGGCTTGTATCGAAATCAGGAACTCTTACCTACCAAATGATGTACGAACTTCGCGATATTGGATTTAGCACTGCAGTTGGAATCGGCGGAGATCCAGTTATTGGTACAACGCACATTGATTGCTTACGAGCATTCCAAGATGATCCTGAGACCACAGCGATTGTAATGATCGGTGAAATCGGTGGAGATGCAGAAGAGCGTGCAGCAGCATTTATCGCAGAGTACGTAACAAAACCAGTTGTTGGTTATGTTGCCGGCTTTACAGCCCCTGAAGGAAAGACGATGGGACATGCAGGTGCAATCGTCTCTGGCTCATCAGGAACAGCTATTGCAAAGAAAGATGCTCTCGAAGCTGCTGGAGTTAAGGTAGGTCAAACACCAAGTGAAACTGCGCGCTTTATGCGCGCCATACTCGGTCGCTAATCTCTCATGTTGCAACGCGTCCTAGGGGTCACGTTCGCACAGGCACTACGTAGCGCTGCAATTGTTATTCTTCCTCTTGCATTTATTACTCTCATCGCTTGGGCAACTGCAGGAAGTGCAACAGGTACTACCTCTGACCCCATTCGTGCAGCAATGTGGATTTGGTTAGGCGCTCACCATGTTCACTTTGATTTAGCGCTCTCACCATCTGGAGTTGCCGGATATCTCTCATATCTACCAATAGGTGGATTACTGCTTCCGATTGTGGCACTGCGCGCAGGTTTCAAGCGCGTAATTTCAAAGCTTGATGGCGAATACTCAAATCTCACCGGTGCCAGACTTTTCTTTGCTCTGTTCTATGCAATTCTGACATCGTTGATTGCCTTCTTTGCATCATCTGCTGGCGTGAAGCCACTCTGGTGGATGGCTGCAGTATTTGCTTTCCTTATCGCCTTCGGAAGTTCATTAATCGCAGATCGCAGTATTTCACTTGCCATGCCGGTAATCCTTGCACTTCGCATTGTTGCTATCTTGCTTGCTTTCGGATTTCTCATATTTACAATCTCGTTCTTTGCCAATTTCGACCAAGCCACTCTTCTTACAAAAGTTCTAGCACCAGGGTTTTTTGGCTCAATACTTCTCTTGATTCTTAATCTGCTTTACCTACCCAACGTTGCTCTTGCTGGGCTTTCCTATGTGAGCGGTGCGGGATTTGCAGTCGGTGCGGGTACGCATCTCTCTCCATTGACGCAAGATATTGGGCAGATTCCAGCGCTTCCTCTCCTTGCCGCGCTACCTGTGAATTCAAATAAGTGGCTCTTAACTTTATTAATTGTGATTATCGCTCTAGGCGCTCTCTTGGGGTATTGGGGCATTTCGCTTCAAGAACGCACCTCATGGCAGAGCTTCTTTATTCTGATAGTGATGCTCACACTTCTTGCATATCTGGCTAGCGGTTCACTGATAACCCAAGCGATGGGCGCTGTCGGTCTATCAATCTGGCAATTCATTCTCTTTGTGGGCGGCCAACTTCTTATTGGTCTTCTTGCCTTTAAATTCATACCGCGAATGAAGATTTTTTCTCGATGAGAAAGATTGCGATTTTAGCCTCTGGTGGCGGAACACTCGCTGAGGCGATCTTTAGGGCAGTTGATAAGAAAGAACTTGCCTGCACTATTCAGGCACTCATCTGCGACAGACCGGATGCTCATGTTGTTGAACGTGCACGTAAATACAACATTCCAATTCACCTACATCCGATGAAGCAAGATCGACAACTATGGAATCGTGAACTACTTCAGTACTTACATTCTCTTGATCTTGATCTTGTTGTAAGCGCTGGCTTCATGCGCATTCTTGATGGCTCTGTTACTTCGTCACTTCCAATCATCAACAGTCACCCAGCGATCTTGCCTCTATTTCCAGGTGCTCATGCTGTCCGTGATGCTCTGGCGGCTGGGGCGACAAAGACAGGGACCACAATTCATTGGGTAGATGCAGGCGTGGATACGGGTGAAATCATTGCCCAAGCTGAGCTCGACATCGCACCTGACGATAACGAGGAAACACTCCACGAGCGCATTAAGATTCTCGAAAGATCTCTCATTGTTGCGACGATCCACCAGCTGCTATCGACGATGGAGAACGGCAGATCATGACGAAGAAGAAGATAATGCGCGCACTTGTCAGCGTCTATGACAAAACGGGCTTAGTCGAACTCGGAAAGAGTTTGGATTCTGCCGGCGTTGAGATACTTTCAACTGGATCAACTGCTGCAACCTTGCGTGATGCTGGCGTAAAGGTCATAGATGTAAGCACCTACACGGGCTTTCCAGAAATTATGGGCGGTCGCGTGAAGACTTTGCACCCGCGCATTCACTCTGGAATTTTGGCAGATCAGAACAATCCTGAACATCTCAAAGCAATTGCGGATTTAGATATTGCACCCTTTGATTTAGTTGTCATTAATCTCTATCCATTTGCGCAGACAATTGCGTCTGGAGCATCTTTTGCTGAATGTATAGAACAGATTGATATTGGTGGCCCATCCATGTTGCGCGGTGCTGCCAAGAACCACGGAAGCGTCGCTGTTGTCAGCAATCCTTCTCAATATCCACTCATCGAAAAAGCCCTGGTAGAGGGTGGTTTCACTGCAGAGCAGCGTCAACGTTTAGCTCTTGAAGTATTTAGGACTACAGCTGAATACGATCTTGCAATCGCTACGTGGCTTGGTGAAAGTGATGAACTTCCCGATTGGTTTGGTGAGATTTACACTCGCGAACACTCCCTACGTTATGGCGAGAACCCACATCAAAATGCTGCAATTTATAGTGGAGCCACTAGTGGATTCGATAGTGGAATTGTTGGCGCACAGCAGCACCATGGCAAAGAGATGTCATTTAATAATTACACAGATGCAGATGCTGCCTGGCGTGCAGCTCTAGATCACTCTCAACCGTGCGTGGCCATCATTAAGCATGCCAACCCTTGTGGAATCGCCATTGCTAGCGATATTGCCTCCGCATATCGTGCTGCCCATGCTTGTGATCCAGTGTCAGCTTTTGGGGGAGTCGTTGCAGCAAATCGCAAAATCTCACTCGAGATGGCGACTGCACTTTCTTCTATCTTTACCGAAGTTGTTATTGCTCCAGGATATGAAGATGGCGCAATCGAGATCCTTAGTGCTAAGCCATCGATTCGAATTTTGACTTGCACTTCTACAGAAATTTCTCCCCTTGAGCGCAGACCAGTCTCTGGTGGAATTCTTCTCCAGCAAAGTGACCTTATCGACGCACCCGGTGATCTCTCATCCGGATGGAAGCAAGTAAGTGGTGGTGCAGTTTCTCAGGACGTTATCGCCGATCTTGAATTTGCTTGGCGCAGCGTTCGTGCTGTTAAGAGCAATGCAATATTGCTTGCCAAGAATGGCGCATCGATTGGAATCGGTATGGGTCAAGTCAATCGAGTCGATAGTGCCAAACTCGCTGTTGACCGCGCAGATGATCGTGTTGTTGGCACAGTTGCAGCAAGTGATGCTTTCTTCCCATTTGCAGATGGCCTTGAAATTCTGATTCGCGCTGGTGTGACCGCCGTTGTCCAGCCTGGTGGCAGCGTGCGCGATGAAGAGGTGATTGCCGCGGCTGCTGCTGCAGGTATTGCGATGTTCTTTACCGGTACTCGGCACTTCTCGCACGCTTAAGCGGTTAAGATTTCACCATGAGTGCAGTGATTCTAGATGGCAAGGCTTTAGCTGCCTCAATTAAAAAAGATCTCACGGCGCGTACTAGCGCGCTCAAAGCATCTGGCAAAGTCCCGGGACTTGGAACAATTCTGGTTGGTGATGATCCTGGTTCACTTTCTTACGTTTCAGGCAAGCACCGCGATTGCAAAGAAGTAGGGATCACATCCTTGCGCGTAGATCTTCCAGCATCTGCAACACAAAGTGATGTGCTTGCAGCAATCAAAGATCTCAATAGCGCTGCAGAATGCACCGGATATATCGTGCAACTTCCTTTACCTAAGGCCATCAATACTCAGATAATTTTGGAAGCGATCGATCCTGCAAAGGACGCCGATGGTCTACATCCAATGAATCTTGGACGACTCGTCGCTGGCTACGATGCGCCACTTCCATGCACACCACGTGGAATTGTTGCACTGCTCAACCATTACAAAATTAACCTAAACGGTGCAGAAGTAGTTGTGATTGGTCGTGGCCTCACCGTAGGTCGCCCATTGGGACTCTTGCTTTCTCGTCGCCAAGAAAATGCAACAGTAATTCTGACGCACACAGGTACGAAGGATCTTGCCTTTCATACTCAGCGCGCAGATATCGTCATTGCTGCAATTGGGCAGTCACATTTCTTAAAAGCTTCCATGATTAAAAAAGGTGCGACCCTTATTGATGTGGGAATTTCACGGACGGCAGATGGATTAGATGGAGATATCTGCCCTGGTGCATACGAAGTTGCAGGTTATGTATCGCCAATGCCAGGTGGGGTTGGTCCGATGACTCGCGCCATGTTGCTACAGAATGTTGTTGAGTCGTGCGAAAAGAATTGACTGGCTATCGCGGAGTTGCATACGCGCTACTGATCATCGGCATCGTCGCTGGGGTCTTTTCGTTTATCCGAGTGGGCTCACTCATTATTGCGACGGCGATGGCTGTGATTGTCCTCTCAGGGCGCAAGGATGCGCCTAGCCGCGGCGTAATTTCGACCTACCTACCTATTTTGATTGCAATCTCACTTTTTGCGATGGCGATTGCCCTTCCGCGCGGGTTGTAGGCTTGCCCTAAATCGGGTGTAACAGCCAACATAACAAGTAAGAGGTCTCATACATGGCAAAGAAAGTCACAGTTGTCGGAAGCGGTTTCTACGGATCAACCACAGCACTTCGTCTAGCTGAATACAACATCTTCGACACAGTTGTCCTTACTGATATTCTCGAAGGCAAGCCCGAGGGTTTAGCGCTCGATATGAATCAATCACGATCAATCGAAGGCTTTGAGACAAAGATTATTGGAGCAACAACTACTGCAGATGGCGCAGGATACGAAGCCACTGCAAATTCAGATGTTGTCGTAATCACTGCCGGACTTCCACGTAAGCCTGGAATGAGCCGCATGGATTTGATCGGTGTTAACGCCGGCATCGTCCGTGGAGTTGCTGAAAATATTGCAAAGCACTCTCCAAATGCCGTCATCATTGTTGTTTCAAACCCACTTGATGAGATGACAGCGCTAACACAGATTGCAACAAACTTTCCAAAGAACCGCGTCATGGGTCAGGCTGGAATGCTCGATACCGCGCGCTTCACAAACTTTGTCGCTGAAAAACTTGGCGTTGCAGTCTCATCAGTTAAAACTCTCACCCTTGGTTCACATGGAGACACAATGGTCCCAGTCCCAAGCCGTTGCACCGTTGATGGAGTTGCACTCTCTGAGAAGTTATCGAGTGAAGAAATCGCAGATCTTGTAGATCGCACTCGCAATGGTGGCGCAGAAGTTGTCGCTCTCCTTAAGACTGGCTCTGCTTACTATGCACCATCGGCTGCAGCTGCCCGTATGGCAAAAGCTGTCATCGAAGATTCAGGTGCAGTGATGCCGGTATGTGCGTGGGTTGATGGCGAATACGGAATCTCAGGAGTTTATCTTGGCGTTGAAGCAGCAATCGGGCGCGAAGGCGTTAAGAAAGTTGTAGAAACAGCACTCACTGATTCAGAGTTAGCTTCTCTTAAAGAGGCAGCAGAAGCTGTTCGCACCAAGCAAGCAGATGTTCAAACACTTTAAGACTTACAAACAATAGGTAAAGGATAATCATGAGCAAGATCAAAGTTACAGGAACCGTAGTTGAGCTAGATGGCGATGAGATGACCCGCATCATCTGGCAATTTATCAAGGACTCGCTGATCCTGCCTTACCTTGATGTCAATCTTGAGTACTACGACCTCGGTATGGAACATCGTGATGCCACGGATGACCAGGTCACAATCGATGCAGCTCATGCAATTCAAAAGCATGGCGTGGGCATCAAGTGCGCAACGATTACTCCTGATGAGGCTCGGGTAGAAGAGTTTGGCCTTAAGAAGATGTGGAAATCTCCTAACGGAACAATCCGCAACATTCTTGGCGGGGTTATTTTCCGTGAGCCAATCATCATTAGTAACGTGCCTCGTCTTGTCCCACACTGGACTAAGCCGATCGTGATTGGTCGCCATGCATTCGGCGATCAGTACAAGGCAACGGATATTAAGGTTCCTGGTCCAGGAAAGCTCACACTTTCATACGTTCCAGAAGGTGGCGGAGAGCCAATGAACCTCGAAGTTTTTGATTTCAAATCTTCAGGTGTTGCAATGGCGATGTATAACGTTGATGATTCAATTCGCGACTTTGCCCGCGCTTCATTGAATTACGGCCTTCTCCGTAAGTTCCCTGTCTATCTCTCGACAAAGAACACCATCTTGAAGGCCTATGACGGTCGCTTTAAAGATATCTTCCAAGAGATTTTTGAGGCAGAGTTCAAGAAAGATTTTGATGCTGCAGGTATTTGGTATGAGCATCGCCTGATCGATGACATGGTCGCTATGTCACTGCGCATGGAAGGTGGATATGTCTGGGCCTGTAAGAATTACGACGGAGATGTGCAGTCAGATACCGTCGCACAAGGTTATGGCTCACTTGGTTTGATGACGTCAGTCTTGATGACACCAGATGGAAAGATTTGTGAATCAGAGGCAGCTCACGGCACAGTGACGCGTCACTACCGTGATCACCAGGCTGGTAAGGCAACATCTACTAATCCGATTGCATCGATTTTTGCGTGGACTCAGGGCCTTGCCCACCGCGCAAAATTGGATAACAATGCTGAACTTGCAACGTTCACAAAGACTCTTGAGCGCGTATGCATTGAAACTGTCGAACAAGGCAAGATGACAAAGGATCTATCCCTACTCATTTCCAAGGATGCGCCGTATCAGACAACTCAAGAATTCCTGGCTTCAATTGATGAGAATCTGAAGAAGGCGATGGCCTAATTTCCCTAAAGATTAAATAAAAAAGCCCGCCGGATCACCGGCGGGCTATTTTATTAAGAGTTTATTGCCTGATTAGAAACGCTCTCCAGTTGTTGCATTGAAGAGGTGGACTGCACTCTGGTTTGCAGAGACAGTAATTGTCTGACCAGCACGTGGCGGGTTCTTTGGATCCCAACGAACAATCACTTGTGCACCTTCATCGGTTGCATTTGCAAACTGCACTGATGGATCAGCTGGCTTTCCGTAGACGAATGCATCGGAGCCGAGCTCTTCAACAACTTCTACGAGAACATCAAAACCAGAAGATGCAGGAGCAAATCCTTCTGGGCGAATACCAACAGTTACTGATGCGCCAGCAGATGCTGGTACAGCGATCTCAAGGTTTCCAAGCTTTGCCTTACCGCCAACAACAGGTGCTGTAAGAAGGTTCATCGCAGGAGAGCCGATGAAACCTGCAACGAATGCATTTGCTGGGTTGTCATAGAGATTACGTGGTGTATCAACTTGCTGTAGGAGACCATCCTTAAGAACTGCAACGCGATCGCCCATGGTCATAGCTTCAACCTGGTCGTGTGTTACATAAACGGTGGTGATTCCGAGGCGACGCTGCAGAGCAGCGATCTGTGTACGAGTTGCTACACGCAACTTCGCATCAAGGTTTGAGAGAGGCTCATCCATAAGGAAGACCTGAGGTTCGCGAACAATCGCACGACCCATAGCAACGCGCTGACGCTGTCCACCTGAAAGAGCCTTTGGCTTACGATCAAGATATGGCTCAAGGTCGAGCAACTTGGCAGCATCGCGGACGCGCTTGTCGCGCTCTTCCTTAGATTTTCCTGCGATCTTAAGAGCAAATCCCATGTTCTCAGCCACAGTCATGTGTGGGTAGAGCGCGTAGGACTGGAAGACCATTGCGATGTCGCGATCTTTAGGTGCAACGTTTGTTACATCTTTATCGCCGATGAGAATACGACCAGCATCGATCTCTTCAAGACCAGCCAACATACGAAGTGATGTTGACTTTCCACAACCTGAAGGTCCAACAAGAACAAGGAACTCGCCATCGTTTACAACGAGGTTGAGCTTGTCTACTGCTGGGGCGGTTGTGCCTGGATAGATACGTGATGCGGCTTCAAATGTTACAGATGCCATGATAAGCAACTCCTTCTCCGGGCAGGTACGTGCCCGACGGTCCGAGGATGAAGGTGTACACCGGTTGGTGGACGGATGAAGGCTACGTCAGGAGGGAGCGAAATGGAAGCGAACTCGGTAGACTTCTCTCATCATGGAGAGCCACTCGGTTAGCTCACTTCTCGGCGATCTGGGCATTGTTGCCCTACTCATCGCCCTTGGCGGCCTATTTGTGGCTGCCGAAATCGCCCTGATCTCCCTGCGCGATAGCCAGATTAAGCAGATAGCCCTCAAGGGAAAGCGCGGGGCCAAAGTCGCCCATTTAGCCTCAAACCCCAATCGCTTATTGGGGGCTGTCCAGATCGGCGTTACCTTTAGCGGGTTTTTATCAGCAGCCCTTGGCGCGGAACGTTTGGGCGAATATGTCATTCCATGGCTTGACGATTTAGGTCTATCAACGAGTGCAGCTCGCGCTGTTTCGTTAGTTGGGCTCACTCTTGTCATCGCATATTTCTCACTCGTCTTCGGCGAACTTGTTCCGAAACGTCTTGCGCTATCTCGTACAGAACCAATTGCACTGACATTTGCCGGGCTTATTGACGTAACCGCAAAATTATTTAGACCCATCATCTGGCTCCTTTCCCATTCAACAAACTTTGTGGTTCGCATATTCGGTATAGATCCCAACGAGCAACGTAGTGCGATGTCTGAAGAAGAGTTACTTGACTTAGTGGCAGGCCATGCTGCCCTCACAGATGAAGAGCGAGATATTGTTGAAGAAGTCTTCAATGCATCCGAACGCCAGATTCATGAAGTAATGGTTCCGCGCACAGAAGTTGATTTCTTTGACGCCTCACTTACCGTTGGTAAGGCTATCAATCTTGCAATTGATAAGGCTCATTCGCGCTATCCAGTGGTCCGTGGCTCTACCGATGAAGTAATCGGATTTATACATGTTCGCGATCTTCTGGATACAACACTTGTAAGCACAGGTGGCAAAATTCAAGAGCTAGTTCGCAACGTCATGTTCTTGCCTGGTACAAAAGGAGTTCTTCCAGCCTTGACTGAGATGCGTAATCAGCGTCAGCACCTGGCAATTGTTCTTGATGAATACGGTGGAACCGACGGTATCGTCACTTTGGAGGATCTAGTTGAGTGCCTCATCGGTGATATCCGTGATGAATATGATGGCGACGAGGAAGAGATCACCCTCGAAACCCGCACAGGAGATTTTGAGGTCGATGGTTTAGTCTCGATTGAGGATCTCCTTGATGACTCAGGGATTGAAATTCCTGAGGGACCATACGAGACGGCAAGTGGCTTTGTTATGCACTTTTTAGGGCGGATACCGGTTGTGGGCGATGTGGTGAAGGTCAATGGAATTCGAATCGCGGTGCTCACAATGGAAGGTAAGCGCGCAGGACGACTATTGATCTCGCGGAACTGAAATTTCGTGCGAGAATTGCACACATGAGCAAGAAAAGAGTTCTTTCGGGTATCCAACCCACCAGCGACTCTTTCCATCTCGGAAATTACCTGGGCGCAGTTAAGCAATGGGTTGAACTTCAAGATTCTCACGATGCTTTTTACTGCATCGTCGATCTTCATGCACTCACCGTCGAAACAGATCCAGCTCTTCTGCGCCAGCGCACTCTCGCTTCGGCAGCCCAACTCTTAGCACTTGGAATTTCGCCAGAGAAATCAACGCTCTTTGTCCAATCTCAAGTCCCTCAACATAACCAACTTGGTTGGATTATGGAGTGTATGGCCGGTTTTGGCGAAGCAAGCCGCATGACGCAGTTCAAGGACAAATCAGCAAAGGCAGGATCTGATTCAGCGCGAGTAGGACTCTTTACATATCCAATGTTGCAGGCTGCAGATATTTTGCTCTATCAAGCAGATTTGGTTCCAGTCGGTGAAGATCAACGCCAACACATTGAACTTACCCGCGATCTAGCTGGACGTTTTAATGCGCGTTACGGTCAAACGTTTCAGCTTCCAGATGCTTATATTTTAAAGGCTGGTGCAAAGATTAATGATATTCAAGACCCTACTGCAAAGATGAGTAAGTCATCTGGCTCTACTGCAGGAGTTATCGAAATCATGGATACGCCAGAAGCTAATTTAAAGAAGATTAAGTCTGCGATCACAGATGCCGGCCGAGAAGTAAAATTTGATCAGGCTGAAAAGCCGGGGATTAGTAATCTACTTACAATCCATAGCTCGTTAAGTGGGACGAGCATTGCAGATCTTGAGAATGAGTTTGAAGGCAAGGGCTATGGAGATTTCAAATCTAGCGTTGCCGAGGTAGTAGTTGAATACTTGCGACCAATTCGCCAGCGCGCACTTGATCTCCTCTCTGATGAAAAACACCTGATCGATATTTTGCATACGGGAAGCTCCAAAGCGCGCCAAGTTGCCGGAGCAACGCTAGATGCAACATATAAAGGGCTAGGTGTGGTCAGCTAATGAAGAGAATTGCGGCAGTCATCCTTATTTCAACTCTGAGCGTTTCTGCTCTAGTTGCGCCAGTTGCTCAAGGTTCTACTCCGTTGATTTGTCTGGCCTATGACACAGGAGGCCCCGGAGATAGCTCGTTTAATGACGCTGCTCAAGCTGGTCTAAAAGTTGCTGCTAAAAAATTGCAATTTAGTCTCGAAACAACAGTGACATCAGGGGATGCAAAAGATCGCATTGATCGCCTGACAGCACTCGTAAAAAAAGATTGCAGCATAGTCATCGCAGTGGGTACAGGATACGCAGCCACTCTGAAAGAGTTATCACAGCAGTATCCTGAGACACAATTCGCAATTCTTAACGATGCAACGGTTGATGCTCTTAACGTGACATCAATCGTCTTTGCCAATGTTCAAGGTGCTTATTTAGCAGGATTTGCCGCAGCAGTTGCAAGCAAGAGCGGCAAGGTGGCGATGGTTGGCTACGCTTCCCAAAAAGAGCTCTTTGAAAAAGGTTTTGCACCAGGAGCCAAGGCGGCCAACAAATCAATTATCACTACGATCAAATACATCTCATCATCAGCCAGTACTGCAACAACTCAACTTCTTCGTTCTGGCCATGACGTTATCTACTTAACGACTACTGGTTCAGCAACTGAAGTTTTTAGCGCCATCGTCGCATCTAATAATGCAAATAAAAAGAAGAACCCTTCAGGAATAATCACCGTTGAGCCTGATCAATTCCTTTCAGTCGATGCCGCATCTAAGAGATTTGTGATTGCAACCGTTGTTAAACGAGTTGACCTTGCACTCATCGACTTGCTCACCAAAACTCTTGACGGTAGCTCTCTCTATGATGAGGTGGATGCTGCTCTGGGCGTCTATGGACACCGCTACGGAATCGCAGATAAAAGTATTGAAATTACACTTCGCCTACCAGCACTTATTGCAAAGACAACAAAGGTCAATTCAGCAAGTATCGCTGCATCGAAGCTAAATTAAGCGCCTAGGAACGCTTTAAGCGGCCCACGTAAAGAATTGAGTTCGTTCTCGGCTGATATCTGATCTGCAGTAATTACTTCGATATAGCACTTCAGTTTTGCTTCAGTTCCTGACGGCCGAATGATGATGCGCACTCCACCTGATAGCCAGAGACGAAGGCCATCTGTGGGTGGCAGACCATCTGTAGGTGCAGCCAAATCATCAATACCTTCAACTGTTCGTCCAGCGATCTCTTGTAGGGGAGTACTGCGCAAGCCCGCTAATAATTTGGTAATAGCACCCATATTCTCAACTCTTATTGAGATTTGTTCGGTTGCATGGAAACCATGACGTTGCCACACCTCATCAAGTAGATCATTAAGATCTTTACCGACTGCAGCAAGATCTGTTGCTATTTGGGCTAAGAAAATTGCAGCAGAGATTCCATCCTTATCGTTTACCGTCTCCGAGTCGACTGCATACCCAATCGCTTCTTCATAACCAAAGGCGAGATCTTCTATTTTTGCAAGCCATTTGAATCCAGTGAGAACTTCTCTGAAATCGATTCCGTAGTGAGCGCTGATTTTTCGTAGAATAGAGGAGGAGACAATCGAATTTCCAAAAGTTCCTTGCGGTGATGTCCGCGCAATCCACTCACCAAAGATGACCCCAAGTTCATCACCGCGAAGCATGCGCCAATCTCCCGAGCGATCTTTGATCGCTGCAGCACAGCGATCTGCATCCGGATCATTTGCGATTACTAGATCAGCGCTATGTGTACGAGCGGTGGCAAGCGCTAAATCGATAGCCCCAGGTTCTTCCGGATTAGGAAATGCAACGGTTGGAAAATCTGGATCAGGATCAGCTTGTTCTGCGACAAGAATCAGATCAGGAAACCCCGCCGTCTTGAAGACACGTGAGAGAGTCTCAGTGCCTACGCCGTGCATAGCGGTATAAACAATCTTAAGTGAACCAGGTTTTCTACCAAGAGCTGCTGTACGTTGCACATACTCATTTATTAGAGCCTCATCTAGAACCGTCCAAGAGTGACCACGAGGTTGAGACTTCAAAGATGTGATTTTCTCTATCTCATCTGCAATAAATCCATCGGTCGGATTAATAATTTGTGAAGATGCATATGCAATTCCATCAGCATCTGGTCCGATATAGACCTTGTAACCGTTGTCCTGGGGCGGGTTATGGCTGGCAGTAACCATGACGCCGACATCTGCTTTGATTGCAGTGGTGGCATAGGCAAGTACAGGAGTTGGAAGTGCTCTCGGAAGAAGAAACACCTCCATGCCTGCACCGCTGAAAATTTCAGCACTTTCGATTGCGTAATCGGCAGAGCCATACCTGGCATCGCGGCCTATAACTACACGAGTCATTCCGCGAGCCTTCATATATGCAGCAATTCCTGCAGCTGTTCGCCCGACAACGGCGCGATTCATGCATGAAGGGCCAGGGCCATTGGGACCGCGTAGGCCTGCCGTACCAAATTGGAGAAAACCGCTGAAATGGATGCGCAACGTTGCTTCATCGCCTGTGTCTAGAAGTTTTTGTAAATGCGAAGCTGTTACAGGATCGGGATCATCTTCAATCCAAGCCTTTACCTCTGCAACTAAAGCGTGATCCATACCCGTGATCTTATCTAGGCTAGACGATCTGCGGAATAGTTTTTGCTAGAAGTTCGCCCATAGAACTTGCTGCAGCTTTTCCTGCTGCAATAACTTCTTCGTGATTGAGTTTTTCTCCAGTGACACCTGCCGCTGCATTGGTCACAAGAGAAATTCCAAGAACTTCGGCACCCAGTGCGTGTGCTGCGATTGCCTCTGGAACAGTAGACATGCCAACAAGATCTGCACCAAGTGTGCGCATCATGTGAATTTCTGCTGGTGTCTCATAAGTCGGCCCACGCCAATGTACGTAGACACCTTCCTGGAGTGATGAATCTGCTGATTTCATAATTGCTCTAATGCGTTTGCTATAAAGATCGGTCAGGTCTACAAATGTGGCACCTACAAGTGGAGATTGAGCCGTCAATGAAATGTGATCACGGATGAGCACAGGTTGCCCCACGTGATAAGCGGTATTAATTCCACCGCAAGCATTAGTCAAAATAACTACTTTGCAGCCAGCCTTAACTGCGGTGCGAACTCCGTGCACCACAGGCTCCATGCCTTTACCCTCATAAAGATGGGTACGACCTAAGAAAACAAGAGCACGTATTGTGCGATCACCATCTTTAATCTCATTTGATCGAACTTTTCCAGAGTGACCTTCTACAGCTGGAGGAAAAAATCCAGTAATTTCTTCTGCATTGCACTCATAACTTGGTGTGCCAAGAGCGTCAACTGCGCCAACCCAACCAGATCCCATAACAAGCGCTACATCATGTGATGCGATGCCAGTACGAGCCACAATTTCTGATGCAGCAATTGCAGCCGCCTGAAGAGGGTCTGAATAAAGAATGTCAGTAGAAGTCATGAATCAATAATGTCACAGAGAACAGTGGCGCTGGCAACTGTTTCACCGATTGCGACCTTGAGGTTGGTCACGATGCCGCTCTTATGGGCGTTCAATGGTTGCTCCATTTTCATCGCTTCGAGAACAATTATGAGATCACCCACCTCAACTTGCGCGCCTTCCGCTACTGCAATCTTGACCACAGTTCCCTGCATGGGACTGGCAAGGCCTGTCCCCATTGCTCCACCAACAGAAGATTGTTTTGCTCGGTGGCGCTTGACCACTGGCGCAGGTGCATGAACCTTTATCTCAAATCGTTTTCCATTTACCTCTGCAACAAGTAGCTCATTAGCGGCTTTGGTTTGCGCATCAGTATCCTGAAATTCAAAAGCGGGGATCTCATTTACAAATTCGTTTTCGATATAACTTGTATAGACCGTAAAGTCTTTCGTGTAAGCAGGATCTTCCACAATTGCACGATGGAATGGAAGAGCTGTTGCAAGGCCACCTACTTCAAATTCTGCTAGCGCTCGACGTGCTCGCTCAATTGCTTGCTGACGGGTTGCTCCAGTAACAATTAATTTTGCTAGGAGTGAGTCGAAGTTACCTCCGATGACATCACCGTGAGTAAAGCCTGCATCAACTCGCACTCCAGGTCCGGTCGGAATTCTCCATGAAGTGATGCGACCTGGTGCCGGTAGAAAAGATCTACCGGGATCTTCACCATTAATTCGAAATTCAAGGCTATGTCCGCGAATGACTGGATCATCAAAGCCGAGGGCTTCACCCATTGCGATTCTAAATTGTTCGCGTACAAGGTCAATTCCAGTTACTTCCTCAGAGACGGGGTGCTCGACTTGCAAGCGCGTATTTACTTCAAGGAAAGAGATCGTTCCATCTTTACCGATGAGAAATTCACAAGTGCCGGCTCCTACGTAGCCTGCCTCTTTCATTATCGCTTTACTTGACCGATACAACTCTTCATTCTGCGCATCTGTAAGAAATGGCGCTGGAGCTTCTTCAACAAGCTTCTGATGGCGACGCTGAAGCGAGCAATCACGAGTGCTCACCACAACAGCATGTCCATGGTTATCTACAAGTACTTGAGTCTCAACATGTCGAGGCTTATCCAAATAGCGTTCTACAAAGCACTCACCGCGGCCAAATCCTGCAATAGCTTCACGCACGGCAGAGGCGAATAGTTCTGGAATCTCTTCAAGAGTGTGAGCGACTTTAAGTCCGCGTCCACCGCCACCGAAGGCAGCCTTAATTGCAACGGGAAGTCCATATTGCTTAGCGAAGGCAGTAACTTCCTCATGGCCTGAGACCGGATCCTTAGTTCCTGCGACAAGAGGCGCACCAGCTTTTGCTGCGATGCGTCGAGCAGAGACTTTGTCACCTAGTGCACTAATGGCAGATGGAGGAGGCCCAATCCAGATAAGTCCTGCATCGATAACCGCTTGTGCGAAATCTGTGTTTTCGGAGAGAAAACCATAACCAGGATGAATCGCATCTGCGCCAGACTCTTTTGCAAGGGCAATAATCTTGGGGATATTCAAATATGTATCTTTAGCAACCACTCCATCGAGTGAGTATGCAAAATCGGCTGCGCGCACGTGGAGAGCATCACGATCTTCTTCAGAGTAAATCGCAACACTTTCGAGACCGTGATCTTTGCAGGCACGGATAACTCGAATCGCAATCTCACCCCGATTTGCAATCAGAACGCGCTTCATGACATCTCCTTTACCTGTGGCCATGAATATCCAAGTTGTTTCATCGCGCTACGAAGAAAGGACATAGAGATTCCAACAACATTCGTGTAATCGCCTTCGATTACTGGGATGAAGGGGGAGCCATGACCGTCCAGAGTAAAGCCACCGGCAACATGAAGCGGCTCACCTGATGCGATGTAATCCTCAATCTCTTCATCACTGAGTTCAGAAAAAGTCACCTTCGTCGTGACTCGATCGGCAATTTCGACACCCTTTTCGGTATCGATAATGCAGTGACCGGTATGGAGAAGACCGCTGCGCCCGCTTATCGCGCGTGCCCGCTGGCGAGCAACTTCTGGAGAACCTGGCTTGCCGAAAGAAACTCCATCAACATCAAAAGTTGAATCACAGCCGATGATAATTGCTGGATAGTCAATCATCTCTCTCACCGTATGAGCCTTAGAGATTGCCAGAGCGATCACCATATCCTCCGGTGACATTGAATTGAAAAATTCGGTCTCTTCATCAACATTACTTATGATGATTTCAGGAGACAAACCGGCATCAACAAGTAAGCGTTTCCGAGATGTCGATTGTGAGGCAAGAACTATTTTCGGCACTAGTCAAACCTTCTTGCGCCGTAGGTGATTTGATGAGGTAACGGTTGGCGAAGCTGGGGAAGCCCAAAGATACTTCTCTTGATGACTGGTTTGAGATCGACAGGTTTACGTGAGTCGAGAGCTGCTTCAAGGGCCAGTAACTCTTCAGGAGTTGGATTTCCTGATGTAATTGTAAATTTCATTAGAGCGGAATGTTTCCATGCTTGCGCGCCGGAAGAATGTCACGCTTAGTTTTTAAGGTGCGGAAGGCTTTGGTTATGTATGCACGTGAATCTTCTGGCTCAATAACAGAATCGATCGTTCCACGTTCAGCGGCTGCATATGGATTCGAGAGTTTTTCTGTGTAATCCGTAACAAGCTCTTTGCGCAGTGACTCTGGATCCGATGCTTCAGCAATATCTTTTCTATACAAGATATTTACAGCTCCTTGTGCTCCCATGACGGCAATTTCAGCCGATGGCCATGCAAAGTTGATATCACTTCCTAAATACTTTGAACCCATAACAATAAACGCTCCACCGTATGCCTTACGGGTGATCAAGGTAACGAGTGGGACGGATGCTTCTGCGTAGGCGTAGAGCAACTTAGCTCCACGGCGAATGATTCCGTTCCATTCCTGCTCTGTACCAGGCATAAATCCAGGAACATCGACCAAAGTGAGAATTGGAATGTTAAAAGCATCGCAGAAACGTAAGAATCTGGCTGCCTTTTCACTTGAATTGATATCAAGAGTGCCCGCTAATTGTGAAGGCTGGTTTGCAATAATTCCAACAGATTGACCTTCTATTCGAGCGAAACCAACGACGATATTCGGTGCATAGAGGGCGTGGACCTCTAAGAATTCGCCCTCGTCCACCAATGATTCGATGAGAACCTTCATGTCGTATGGCTGATTAGGAGAGTCAGGAATCAAAGTGTTGAGTGCAATATCTGATGCGTTCTTTGTAAGTGTTTCCGTTGCAGGAAGTACCGGCGAACCATCCATGTTATTTGACGGTAGGTAAGATAAAAGAGCCTTCACATAATCAATTGCATCAGCCTCAGAATCTGCCATGTAATGGGAGTTTCCAGATTTGGTGTTATGGGTAAAAGCGCCACCAAGTTCTTCCATATCTACGTCTTCGCCAGTTACAGTTTTAATCACATCTGGTCCGGTGATGAACATATTTGATGTCTCTTTAACCATCACAGTGAAGTCTGTAAGAGCGGGGGAGTATGCAGATCCACCCGCACAAGGGCCAAGAATCAAAGAAATTTGAGGAATCACGCCAGATGAACGCGTGTTTAAACGGAAAATTTTTCCATAGCCATTGAGAGAGGCAACGCCTTCTTGAATGCGTGCTCCACCTGAGTCATTGATACCGATCAGTGGGATTCCACTCTTCAGAGCAAATTCTGCGATCTTAACTATTTTCTCTGCATGTACTTCACCAAGGCTGCCACCAAAGACTGTGAAGTCTTGAGAGTAGAGAGCGATCGGACGTCCATCGACAGTTGCTGTTCCGATGACGACACCATCACCATACGGGCGAGATTTTTCCATTCCAAACTGGCTTGAACGATGACGTGCAAACTCATCAATTTCAGTAAAGGAATCTGGATCAACGAGCATTTCAATACGCTCACGGGCAGTGTGCTTACCCTTGGCATGCTGCTTTTCAACGGCACGGGCTGAGCCGGCATTGATAGCTTCATCGATTTTTTCGCGGAGATCTTCGATTTTTCCCGCAGTAGTGTGCAGATCTGGGCTCATGTGTATACGGTACTAGGCATGGGTATAGATGCGCCAAGAGCGCCACTAGATCAGAGCCGGATCACCGCTGCCTTGTCGCGGTACTGGCGAGTAAGCGTGGTTGATCTCACGGCATCGACCCAAGATGATCTTGCAGAAAAAATTATCGCAGGAGAAGGCAGAAGCGGTGATGTGATCGTCGCAAATTATCAAAGCGCAGGACGTGGGCGTTTGGATAGATCATTTCTTGCACCACCATCAACTGCACTTCTCTTTTCAATCTACCTAAATCCAGAACGTTCTCGCGATGATTGGGGCTTTATCCCCTTGCTTGCCGGATATTCCATCGCTGATACTTTAAGAAAAATTAGCGCCAACGTCTCGATCAAGTGGCCCAATGATCTCCTGATCGACGAGATGAAAGTGGGCGGGATTATTTCCACAGCAGTTGGTCAAGGCGTAGTTATCGGAATAGGAATTAATGTTTCAACTACCACTGCCGAACTTCCAGTCGCAGGTGCTACATCTCTAGCTCTGGCAGGTGTTAACAAACTCGATCGAAACTCCTTACTTCCACTTCTCCTCAACGCCTTCGAGAAAGATTTCACACAATGGGATCAAGGTGTAAGTTTTCTTGAGAAGTACTCCCTGCTATCTGGAACGCAGGGGAGAGATGTCACAATTGTTGGGCCATCGGAAAGTACGATCGAATCTCGTGCGCTCTCCTTCGATGAGCAGGGTCGACTTCACCTAGAAGATGGGCAGATCGTTACAGTGGGTGACGTGGTTCATCTACGATGAGCCAGTGAGAAATCCCTTCCCAGTCGTTGGAATTATCGGTGCGGGCCAATTGGCACGTATGACGGTAGCTCCAGCCATTGCCCTTGGAGTCACACTCAAACTCTTTGCACAAAATAAGAGTGATAGCGCGGCACAAATTTGCGAGCATGTAGTGGGAGATTTTCGCGACCTTAAAGAAGTTTTGAAATTCGCTCGAGATTGCGATGTCGTGACCTTTGAGCACGAACTTGTTCCGCTCTCAGTCATTAAAGGTTTGGAGGCGGAAGGAATACGGGTCTACCCACAATCTTCAGCATTTATCTATTCACAAAATAAAGCTGAGATGCGTAAGGTGCTGAGTGATCTACCTTCGCCCAAGTGGCAGTTGATCAGTGACGCGGAAGAAGTCTCCGTATTCCCAGTAATTGCAAAAGCTATATCTGGGGGATATGACGGACGCGGTGTCTGGAAGATTGAAAGCCGCGATGCGCTTAAGGAAATAATTGCCATCAATCCTCAACTTCTCATCGAAGAGCTGGTGGACTTTGACTCCGAAATCGCAGTCATGGTTGCGCGTTCACCACATGGGCAGGCAAGCACTTGGGCACCGACTCAGACAATTCAAGAAAATGGAATTTGTACTCGTACTGTTACACCAGCAATGACAGCCTCTGCGCAAGTTTCCGAAAATGCATCTGCGCTGGCTTTAACAATTGCCGAACGCGTAGGTCTTGTTGGAGTAATGGCGGTCGAAATGTTTGTTAAGGGTGATCAGTTATTCATCAATGAACTTGCTATGCGACCACATAATTCTGGTCACTGGACGATTGAAGGATCAGTGACGAGCCAATTCGAACAACACTTACGTGCGATATTAGATCTTCCATTAGGCGATCCATCAATGAGCGCATCCTTTGCGGTGATGGGTAATATTCTGGGTGGCGATAAGAGCGACATGTATCGCCCATATCTCCACCTCATGGCCCGCAATCCAGAGCTCAAGGTGCACCAATATATGAAAGAAGTGCGGCCCGGCCGAAAGATTGGACATGTCAATGCAGTCGGCGAAGATCTTCTACACTTAGTGGAGTTAATTGTGCATGCCCGTGACTACATGAGTGGAGAGATCGATGAGTGATGTTGCAATCATCATGGGATCAGATTCTGATTGGCCCGTAATGAGTGAGGCCGCCGCAATTTTAGATTCACTTGGAATTACATACTCTGCAGATGTTATTAGTGCCCATCGCATGCCGACTGAGATGGTTGCATTTGCTCAAGGTGCTGTCGCTGCAGGGTTTAAGGTAATAATTGCCGGCGCTGGCGGAGCTGCACACCTACCTGGGATGGTCGCATCCCTTACGTCACTTCCAGTTATCGGCGTGCCTGTACCACTGAAGAACTTAGATGGAATGGATTCGCTGCTTTCGATTGTTCAGATGCCAGCAGGGATTCCCGTTGCAACTGTTGGAATCGGAAATGCAAAGAATGCGGCGCTCCTTGCTGCCAGAATTTTGGGCGTTGCAGATAGTGCAGTTGCCGCAAAGGTCGAGCAAGGGTTACAAGAGATTAATGCAGAGGCGAAGGCGAAAGGTGCCAACCTCACTACAAAGAAGAAGACCGGGTTCTAGATTTATTTAATCTGAGCGTCCGAGTGCGTGTACGCGCCAGCCAGCTTTACGCCATTTATCGCGGTCAAGGGCATTTCTTCCATCAATGAGGAATTTAGATTTCACAAGTTGACCGATTACTGACGGATCTAACTCGCGATATTCCTTCCATTCAGTCAGATGCAAAATTGCATCTGCGTCTTTGACGGCATCGACAACACGTTCAGCAAAGTCTAGATTTGGGAAACGCTTACGAGCAGGTTCGATTCCCTTTGGATCATGCACAACGACAGTGGCACCAGCTGCTTGAAGCTGAGCAGCAATGTCTAGAGCAGGGGAGTCGCGAACATCATCGCTATCGGGCTTAAATGTTGCACCAAGTACTGCAATTTTATATTGGGTAAGGTCTTCAGATAGATCTGCACGCACCACATCGATCACTCGCTGGCGTGCTCTTAAATTAATTGCGTCAATTTCTCGCAAGAATTCGAGAGCTTGATCTGCACCAAGTTCTTGCGCACGCGCCATAAATGCGCGGATATCTTTAGGAAGACACCCTCCGCCAAAACCAATGCCAGCCTGGAGGAAACGACTTCCGATGCGTGGGTCATATCCAATAGCTGTAGCAAGTACAGTCACATCGCCCCCCGCAGCCTCGCACACCTCTGCCATTGCGTTGATAAACGAAATTTTTGTCGCAAGGAACGAGTTGGCGGCAACTTTTACTAGTTCAGCAGTTGGAAGGTCGGCTCGGATCCAAGGTGTGCCAAGTGCAATCACTGGCTGATAGACCTCTTGGAGAATCTCTTCAGCACGATCATTTGCGACACCAACGACTAATCGGTTGGGAGTCAAAGTATCTTCAACAGCAAAACCTTCACGTAGGAATTCTGGATTCCACGCAAGGTCGGCATGCGGAGCATCCTTTGCTAACTGCTCACGCAACATTTGCGCAGTTCCCACTGGCACAGTTGATTTTCCTACGACGAGAGATCCATCCTTAAGATGCGGTGCAATCGCCGCTACCGAAGATTTCACATATGTCAGATCGGCAGCTAGCCCCTCTTTACTCTGAGGAGTTCCGACACAGATAAAGTGAACATCTGCATCTGCTACGGCAGAAAAGTCGGTAGTAAATGAGAGACGCCCAGTCTTCATCTCTGATGCAAGGAGTGTGTCGAGTCCTGGTTCATAGAATGGAAGGCGCCCGCTCTGCAGCAAATCTACTTTGGCCTGATCAGTATCGATTCCGACGACTTCAAAACCAAGAGAGGACATGCATGCTGCGTGGGTAGCCCCAAGATAGCCGCAACCGATTACTGAGAGCTTTAACGTCATAGGTGCGAGTCTAAGGCAAGAACTATTTAATCTCTCCGCATGGATTTTCATCCGCGGTGCGAGTCTTAAATTTATCGACGATTACTGGGGTGGGTTTTGCTGAAGCACTGGCAGAGGCTGTGGGAGTCGGGGTGACTTCATCAACGAGAGGAAGATCATCTCTCACACGTGTCCACAAATCCGCACTCAGCACTTCATCCCAAATCACCACTGATAATCCATCATATCGGGCATTTGCATTAGAGAGTGGAACAGTGAGAGTGCGCACGTTTCCAGAAGATAAGTTCTTCATCTGTTTTGCAAGAGTTAATAAGTCATTTGGTGCAAGTCCTGCATCTAATTTAACGCTGGCTAAAGAAGCATTGATGAAATTCTTTAACTTAAATGGATTCAAGAGAGTTCCGCTGCTTGTTGCCTTTCGCATCACCGCACTCATAAATTGTTGCTGCCTCGCCATACGTCCAATATCACCACGGCCATCAAAGTCTCGCGTTCGTACGTACTTGAGCGCTTCAATGCCGTCGAGCGTGTGGACTCCTGCGCTTAAGACTAGGTGGCTCTTCGGATCGTCGATATCTACCTTTGTGCAGACCTCAATACCACCAAGTGCATCAACGATTCCTGCAAAACCAGCAAAACTGACCTCAACATAATGATCAATCTTGATCGAGGTTGCGAGTTCAATCGTCTCAATAAGTAGTGGCGCGCCACCGTATGAGAACGCAGAATTCAATTTTCCAAGGCGCGCGGAGACCATAGTCTTCTTATCACTGCTACTTATATGTTTCGGGATTGTCACCAAGCTATCCCGTGGAAGAGAAATAATGTAGGCGCGATCGCGTGACTTACTTAAGTGGATAATCAGCATGGTGTCTGAACGGCCGCCAGCAGCCGTTGCAGTAGAGCCCACGCGAAGTTCACGCATCTGCTTTTTAGTTAGACCTTCTCGAGTATCAGATCCAACAACGAGATAGTTCTCCGCTTTAGAAGTCTTCTCTGGCCGATCGTTGAGTGAATCAAAGACATTGATGCGGGCAATCGAGCTGCTTACTTGACCTAGCCCAAAGGAAGAGAGGGAGGAAACGAGCACGATCGCAACGGAGAGTGAGGTAATTATCCTTATGGCTCGTGTTGATTTCACTGCGTAAGACTACTTGGACGATAGCGTAGAGGTGTTATGACATCGCCGAACGCCTCGTTACCTGCCTCACCAGGCATTAGTGTGATTTTGCCTGTGCTTAATGAGCAGGCGCATTTAGCAGATTCAATACGAGCCATTCTTTCTCAGAATTATCTGGGAAAGTTTGAAGTCATTTTGGCACTTGGCCCTTCGCGAGATTCCACCAATGAGATTGCACGTTCTCTCGCTGCAGAAGATGCCCGAGTGATCCTTGTCGAAAATCCTTCAGGTCGAACCGCAGCTGGACTTAATATCGCCCTTAACGCATCAACTCAGGATGTCGTTGTGCGCGTTGATGCTCACTCAGAGATCCCATATAACTATCTTCAGTTAGTAGTTGAGATTCTTAAGGAATCTGGTGCAGTTAATGTTGGTGGAGTTATGGGCGCAGAAGGTGCTACGTTTTTTGAAACTGCAGTTGCTGCCGCAATGTGCAGCCCATTTGGTGTTGGCGGATCAAGATTTCATACCGGCGGCAAAGCTGGCTTTGTAGATACTGTCTATCTCGGAGCATTTATTCGCCAAGCAGTCGTTGATGCAGGTGGATTTGATGAGCGATTTATCCGCGCCCAAGATTGGGAGCTTAACTACCGACTTCGACACAATGGTGGGCAAATTTACTTTGATCCCAGACTTCATGTGACATATCGACCACGTTCTAATTTTCGAAAATTAGCTAAACAATATTTTGAATATGGAAGATGGCGTCGCGTGATTGCTCGCAAATACCCCGAGACAATTAATTACAGATATTTAGCGCCACCATTAACTCTCCTTGGTACCGCTCTTTCGCTTGTGGCCGGAAGCATCGTCGATCCATCTCTCTATCTACCGGCTGCTACATACATCACATTTATTGCACTCACCCCACTCTTTATCTCAAAGAATCTGGCTCACTATCCGATCCTCGTATTTATTCTTCCCACGATGCACTTTTCGTGGGGACTTGGCTTCCTTACCTCGCCGCGAAAGCTAGTTCCAGACTCTCTAAGGTAACCTTCACTCATATGAGTACTCCTGTGACTGTGTATGAGCCATTTCGCGCTGGGTTGCCCCCAATGCGTCAATACCTGCGCTCTCTATGGTCTCGCCGTCACTTCATCGCTGAGTTCTCGCGCTCTGAATTACGTGAGCAGAACTACGGTTCAGTCTTTGGCCAACTCTGGCTTGTTCTCAATCCACTACTACTTTCTGGCGTCTACTTTCTCCTGATTTACATTATCGGTGGAGCTAGTGATGCCAACAGGTATGTACATCTGACATCAAGCCTCTTTTTCTTCTACCTCATTGCAAATAGTTTGACCGGGGGAGTTAAGTCGATTACTTCCGGACAACGCTTGATCATGAATACCGCGTTTCCGCGCATCATGCTCCCAATCTCTGCCTCTGTTATTGCGATCTTTAAATTCATTCCAACGCTGATTGTCTTCTTTGCTATTCGCACTATTGTCGGTGCGCCATTTTCTTGGCAGATGCTCTGGGCTCTACCAATCTTTCTTCTTGGCGTTTTCATGGGGTTAGGAATGGCTATTGCAATCTCATGTACCAATGTGTACTTCAGAGATATAGCAAGCCTGCTTCCTTATATCACCCGCAGTTTGATCTATCTTTCGCCCATACTTTATGAAGCTTCGGCACTCTCTGAAAAGTTGCGCACTCTCGAAATTGCAAATCCGATTTTCAATCTACTGGATGCTTGGTCTCAGGTTATGGTTTATGCGCAGGCTCCAAGCTCATCATCAATTCTGATCAGTGTGGCTTGGGCAACAATTATTTTTGTTGTCGGAACATATTTCTTCTTGACGAGGGAGCGTGATTTCGCTGTCCGTCTCTAGCACCCATCCGCACCACAGCATTGCAGTCTCTGTGCAATCTGTTGGACTGACATATACAACCTCCGTTGATAAAAAACCTACACTTAAAGCACGAGTAAAGCGTTTTGGCAGAAGCGGAAAGTTTTCACGCACCGTCAATGCACTTAATGATGTAACCATCGATGTGCATTATGGAACAGTGTTAGGAATAATTGGTTCAAATGGTGCTGGTAAATCATCTCTCATGCGCGTAATTTCGGGGATCATTCCGCCATCAGAAGGTCGCGTTGAAGTCTATGGTTCTGTCAGCACGTTGCTTGCTCTGGGTGTTGGATTCAATGCATCCCTTACAGGGCGTGAGAATGTTTATCTTGGCGGCCTTGCAGCTGGCATGACACGAGCAGAGATCGATAACCAATTCGAAGAGATTGCAGAATTTTCAGAGCTGGGTGAGGCCATTGACTCACCAATGCGCACCTATTCCTCGGGTATGTATGCCCGCCTTGCATTTTCAGTAGCCGCAACAGTGAAGCCCGATATTTTGATCATCGATGAAGCTCTGAGTACAGGTGATGCGCGCTTTAAAGAGAAGAGCCTGAACAGAATTAAAGAACTCCGTACCGAAGATCGTGCACTTATTTTGGTAAGCCATGCTCTGGCTACTATTGAAGATATTTGCAATGAGGTCATCTGGCTAGATAAAGGAAAAATGATGGCTCGCGGAAATCCTGCAGAAGTAATCGCTGCATATCGCGAGTATATGCATGTACGAAAGAGCGCATCTTCTGATGAGGATGTCTAAGAATTTTCTGGCCCTTTTAATCGCTGCACTTATTTCAAGTGCGGCTCCAGCGCAAGCGATTGAAATTCCTCCAACATTTGAGTTCACTGGTAGTGGTTATGGCCATGGCGTTGGGATGAGCCAGATTGGTGCTAGGTCGCGAGCATTAGCTGGTGAGAGTGCCAGTGCAATTCTTAATTATTACTTTAAAGATGTGCTGGTCGCACCATTTGTTGATACCCATACAATCCGCGTCAACATTGCTCATCTCGTTAAGTCCATTTCCTTCACGACTCATACACCTGGAGCACGCATCGATGTATTTGAAGGGGATGTCGGAAATTCAACACAATCTCTGCCTATTTCTTCTTTTGCTTCCAAAAAGAAGGCGACTTTTACTATTTCAACTCTGCCGAAGGGGAAGGCGCTCACCTTGCGATGGGTTGGGGAAAACCCCATCATCACCATGAGTAACGGAGCAGTCTTCACAAAATACAAGTACGGATACATCACAATTAAAGCTGTTAAAGGTGCAATGGAAGTGACAAACACCCTCGCCCTTCGAGATGAGTATTTATGGGGAATCAGTGAAGTGTCGTCTAGCTGGCCTGCTGCGATGTTGGAAGCCCAGGCAATTGCCTCCCGAAGTTATGCACTCTCTAAGTTAAGTGTGATCCGATCAAGCTGTGATTGTCAGGTCTACTCGAGCATTACGGATCAAAACTTTGTCGGATATTCCAAGGAGAGTGAACCAAGATTCGGCCATTTTTGGAAGGATGCTGTTTCGCGCACCATCATCGATACTTCGACAAGCTTGGTTGTGCTAAGTAATGGCAAGCCTGCGCAAACATTTTTCTTTTCATCATCCGGTGGTGCAACGCAGACCACTCGCGATGCATGGGGAGAAGCAACCGCCTTCACCCAATCAGTTCCGGATAGCGCAAGCGTAGATGTCAAACTCAATCCCCGATTTGCCTCATGGAAGGCATCTTCTACTCAAGAACTTGTCGCAAAGGCATTTCTCTTACCAAATGTAGTTTCACTTGAGATTCTCTCGCGAAATAAGGCCGGTGCAGTGACTTATATTGCAGCAACTTCTTCAGATGGAGTTACTAAGAAAATACGTGGCGATACCTTTAGAAGTAGAGCGAAGTTGCCTTCGCCGTGGTTCTCGTTAGTTAGCGTGCAGAACTGAGTTAAGTCCGCCCCATGAACCTTCGCGGACAACAACTTCTAGGCATCCATCTAGTGAGTTCCTTCTAAATAGAAGGTTCGAAGCTCCGCTGAGAGTTCCAGCTTTAACAACTTCTCCATCTGGAAGACGAACCTTGGCAGCGGCAGTGATGTAAGTACCTGCCTCGATGACACAGTTATCTCCTAAAGAGATTCCAAGTCCAGAGTTAGCTCCAAGTAAACACTTCTTTCCGATAGAAATAACTTGCTTTCCACCGCCACTTAAAGTTCCCATGATCGATGCACCACCCCCAATATCGCTGCCATCATCAACAACAACACCTGAAGAAATTCGACCTTCAACCATTGATGTTCCGAGCGTTCCTGCATTGAAATTCACAAATCCTTCATGCATCACTGTTGTGCCTGTTGCTAGGTGAGCACCTAGACGGACTCGGTCTGCATCTGCAATTCGCACACCAGAAGGAATCACGTAATCAACCATCCGGGGGAACTTATCAACGCCAAAAATAGTTACATGGCCATGGCGTGCACGTAATTCAGCACGAACTTCTTCAAAGCCTTCTACTGCACATGGACCAGCAGAAGTCCAGACAACATTAGAGAGCAATCCAAAAATTCCATCGAGGGAGAGCCCGTGCGGTTTGAACAATCTATGTGAGAGAAGATGAAGTCGCAGATATGCATCTACGGCATCTTGTGGTGGCTGGGTAATATCTATTTCGCGCGAAACGACTTCGCGCCGTACTTTTCGTACATCATCTGTACCGACTGCATCATTGAGAGATTGCGCAGGCATTCCTACGAGTGCACCCAGCGCCGGCGCTGGAAACCACACATCGAGAACTGTGGAACCCGAAAGTGTGGCAATACCGTGGCCGTGGGCGAGCGTTGATTGAGACGACATAGGCACACAATATCGCTTATCCTTAAGTTCATGGCTAGCAATCCGAAGAACACACTCGCAATACGCGTGCAGTGCGATGCGCCGATAGAAAAAGTCTGGGCAAGGATTGCCGATTGGGAGAGTCAGGGTGAGTGGATGGTTGCCACTCGAGTGTGGGTCACATCTGAAGTTTCTGAAGGAGTCGGAACTTCTATTGCGGCATTTACCGGACCTGCCCATCGCATCTATCCATCTTTTTCATTTCTCGGACTTCTCGACACAATGACTGTAACTGCATGGGAGCCACCGCATCGATGCGATGTGATCCACACAGGAAAAGTTTTAAAGGGCACCGGTACATTCCAACTCGAATCAATGAGCCCAAACTCAACCACCTTTTATTGGAGCGAGACCATCGATATTCACCGCGCACTCTTTATTGTGGGTTCACCTTTTATGTGGCTTGGAGTTCGCATCTCTCTCGCGCGTTTTGCTCGCCAATTCAAGAATTGATCACCGATGTATGGCTAGAAGAGATACAGGTGATATCGAGAGCAGGTAACCTCGTCCTATGGCAGCGCCGAAAACCTTGGCCGAAGTGCTCGAAGCACTTCCGGAGGAGGAGCGCATCATCTTGACCTTGTCCTATCTTCGAGGCATGAGTCCCGGCCAGATTGCAACCCTGCTTCATGTGCCTGAAAAGTCAGTGGAGGCGGTTATTACCTCAGGTAAGGCGCGCTTGACTGCGCAACTAGGCTTGTAGCCCTCTTTGGATTTCATGTATCGGCCCATAGTGCGAGATACTTACTCCCTTACTTTCTAAGCACTTCGCGGAAAGTCCACGCTTCAAAGGTTAAAAGGAGTCTCATCATGGCAGCTATGAAACCTCGCACTGGTGATGGACCAATGGAAGTAACAAAAGAAGCACGATCACTTGTCATGCGCATTCCTCTTGAGGGTGGGGGTCGCCTCGTTGTTGAACTCAACCCTACAGAGGCAAATAATCTCAGTGCAGCCCTCGAAGCTGCTGTCGCACTCATCAAGAAGTAATTTTTCACGCGGATAGAGCCACAGGTTCCAATGGTTATTAGCGCGCTCAATCCAGATTTGGATTCTGTTAGCACTGCAGATGTCATAGTAATTAGTTACATCATGCTTGCCACTCAAGATAATGGCGATACCGAGATAATTTTTAACGCCCACCCAGCCCTAGTCAAGAAGATCGAAAAACTCTTTGCCATTGAGTTACGCGATGAACTCTCCTTTTTCACTCCAAGTGGAAAAGCCGGCGAGCTCAATGAGATCCCGGTAAGCGCTGCAGATAGCCCAGTTGAGAAGATTATTCTTTTAGGAGTCGGCGATCAATCTCTCGCGTCTTTTAGAACTGCTGGCGCAGCACTAGGTCGCAAGGTGCGCGGGACAGAGAAGAACTTTGCAACAATCGCTCCTACAAAGCGCGATGAAATTATCGCCTTTGCTACATCGGCAACTTTAGGTGAGTACACCTGGAATCAGAAGACTACTGCTAAGCCATCGTCGTCAGAGATCGAAATTGTCACAGCAGATGCTGCTCCTGTTGAGTATGCAGGTGTAATCTCCGGCGCTGTCTGCCGCGCTCGCGATCTCATTCATACACCTGCCAATATCAAAACACCTTTATGGATGGCTAACCAAGCGCGAGCGATTGCATCTCAATACGGTCTCCAGATCAATGTTCTTAGTGGTTCCGGCCTTAAAGAATTCGGCGGACTCAGAGCTGTAGGTAATTCTTCGCCAAACCCAGGTCCACGATTTATTCACTTGACCTACACACCTAAAGGTGGCAAGAAAAGCGCACGAATTCCACATGTTGTTCTTGTTGGCAAGGGAATCACTTTCGACACTGGTGGAATCTCCCTTAAGCGTCCATATGACACCATGATGGCGATGAAGAGCGACATGGCGGGAGCTGCTGCCGCTCTTGCAACAATCAGCGCACTTCCTCAAATTGGCGCACAAGTAAAGGTGAGCGTCTTGATGATGTGTGCTGAAAATGCACTTTCTGGTACATCTCAACGTCCCAGTGATGTTATTAAACATTACGGTGGAAAGACTGTAGAAGTTATCAATACAGATGCTGAAGGGCGATTGGTTCTTGCAGATGGTTTGGCTTTTGCAGATATCAATCTTGATCCAGATTATGTAGTTGATATTGCAACTCTTACCGGGGCCGCAACACTTGGACTTGGACGCCAATACGCTGCGATGTATACGCGAAACGCTCAGCTTGCTCGGACAATGTCTGAAATTGGCGAACGTACAGGTGACCGCGTGTGGCATATGCCGCTCATTGATGATTACACAGATGCGCTAGAGAGCGATATTGCCGACCTCAACCACAATGCAAGTAAAGGTCACTACGGCGCAGGTTCAGTGACAGCAGCGCTATTTCTTGAACAATTTGTAGGCGATCGCCAGTGGGTGCACCTTGATATCGCAGGCACCGCCCGAAGCGAGAGCGATTCTGGAGAAAACCCTAAAGGCGGAACCGGATTCGGCGTGCGTTTACTCGTGGAGTGGCTAACATCCCTCTCATGATCAACCAGATTGACCCTCACTCCTACTCAGAGAGCTTTATAGGCGAAAGCGTTGATAAAACGCAAGCTAGATCTCGCGGAAGTGAAGTTGGCGCAATCGATGTCACCCCTGGTGTTGGTTCTTATCTAAGACATCTTGCACATATTCTCGATGCTCAATCTGTGGTTGAAATTGGAACCGGATCCGGTGTTGGAGCACTGTGGGTTCTTGAAGGAATGTTGCCTAGTGGAACTCTGACATCAATTGATGGCGAACAAGAACATTCGGCAATCGCAAAGATTGCACTCCAGGATGCGCAGATCGCACAGTCACGTTTTCGCCTGATTACAAATCCCGCGATCGAAGTAATGACAAAGCTGGCTGATCGTGCTTACGACCTAGTGATTTTTAGAGATAACGCAGAAGATTTACACGACGCGATAGTTGAAGCACACCGAATTTTGCGAAGCGGTGGGGTCTTTGTCATTGATAACTTTTTCGGTGGCGCAAAGGTGAATGACCCAGCGATGCGCGATCCAAAGACGATTGCTCTCCGTGATGCTGGGAAATTGCTTAAGGGTGAGACAGAAAAGTGGGTGACTTCACTAATTCCTTTAGGGGATGGCTTGTTACTTGCTACGAAGTTGTAGAAGGATAGAGACATGAGCGAACCTATGGGAACAGGACCTTGGTGGGTGCCGTCTTCTTCGCACGGTAAAGCAAAGTTTGTTACTCGCTCGAATGCCTTGTTGATGGCAGGAATCGCTGGTTTGGTTGGAGCTGTCTTTGGTGCAAGTTCCTCAGGCTCGCTCTTCGGACATGAAGTTAAGTTATCTTCCGTAAGTTCATCCATCGAACGACCACCGGGATCAGTTGCAGATATTGCCCAGCGCGTACTTCCATCTGTTGTATCAATTTCTGCAGAGAGTTCAGCGGGAGGCGGTACAGGTACGGGGTTTGTCATCGACAGTGCAGGTTACATTCTGACAAATAACCATGTGATTGCCGATGCTGCTGACGGTAGAGGAACTATTGAGGTGCAACTTAACGATGGGACAACTCTTGATGCAACGATAGTTGGTCGGGACTCCTCTTATGATCTTGCAGTATTAAAAGTTAATCGAACAGGACTCACAGCGTTAACTTTTGGTGATAGTGATCAAGTTGCAGTTGGCGATTCTGTCATCGCAATCGGTTCACCCCTCGGGCTTTCTGGAACAGTCACTTTAGGAATTGTCAGCGCTAAAGATCGCGCTGTGACGGCAGGAGAATCAGCCGGAGATAGTTCATTTATTAATGCGATTCAGACCGATGCAGCAATTAATCCAGGAAATTCTGGAGGACCACTTGTTAACTCAGCAGGTGCTGTGATCGGTGTTAACTCTGCAATTGCAACCCTAGGCTCTTCTTCTCTCTCTTCACAATCAGGATCCATTGGACTCGGATTTGCAATTCCTATCAACCAGGCTCGCAAGACTGCAGAACAGCTTATTAAGAATGGAAAAGCTACCTACCCAGTTGTCGGAGTTTCAGTTGACATGCAATATGCAGGCGATGGAGCAAGAATTGCCGATACTTCAAATGCAATTCTTCCGGGTGGCCCTGCAGCAAAAGCAGGCCTTCGCGCTGGAGATTTGATCATTAGATTTGATGGACGAACAATTACAACTCCTGAAGAACTCATTGTGGCAATTCGATCCAAAAATGTGGGAGATAAGGTCGAAATTGAATACATTCGATCCGGTAAGACTCTGACCACATCCCTCACATTGACAGCAGGCAAGTAATGTTTGATTTCGGTTTTGGAGAGATGATCGGATTAGTAGTACTTGCTCTGATCCTTGTGGGCCCTGAGCGTATGCCGCGAGTGGCATCTGATCTTGCGAAAATGATCAGGAAGTTACGTTCGTTAACCAATTCTGCTACTGCTGAAATTCGTGAAAATCTTGGACCCGGCTTTGAAGACCTCAAGCCAGCAGATCTTAATCCGAAGACTTTTATAAAGCGACAAGTAGCTTCAGTCCTTGAAGATGAAGATGAGAAAGAAAGTCAGAGAAAAAACAGCGGGCCAGCTTTCAAACCTCAAATTGATCCAGATCTTCTATGACAATTATTGAGAGTATCAACGCGGCTCTTGCAACCGTGCAAGACCCGGAGCTGCACCACGCACTTCCAGAACTTGGAATGGTGGAAAGTGTCAGTGAGTCATCGGGCATTGTTGATCTCACAATTTTGCTAACAATTTCAGGCTGTCCAATGAAAGATCGTCTAACAAATGACATCACAGTTGCAGTTGGCGCTGTAGAAGGCGTAAAGGAAGTACGTATCAATTTTGGAGTCATGACAGAAGAAGGACGGAACAAGGTAAAGCTTTTAGTCAGAGGCGGACGTGAGAAATTCATCCCCTTTGCTCAACCAGATTCTTTGACTCGCGTAATCGGAGTTGCATCTGGAAAAGGTGGTGTGGGTAAGTCATCGGTTACAGCCAACCTTGCCGTTGCTGCCGCAAAGAAAGGTTTACGCGTTGGAATTCTCGATGCTGACGTTTACGGCCACTCCATTCCTCGTTTAATGGGGCTGGTTGGCGTGCGGCCAACAGTTATTGATCAAATGTTTATTCCACCAGAAAGCTATGGTGTGAAGACTGTTTCGATGGAGATGTTTAAGCCAGAGCGGGCCGATGCCGTTGCCTATCGTGGACCACTACTTCATAAAGTTCTTGAGCAACTTCTTTCAGATGCCTACTGGGGCGATTTAGATCTCTTGCTTCTTGATCTTCCACCCGGAACTGGTGACTTAGCAATTTCACTCGGCCAACTCATCCCAACCTCGGAGATTTTGGTTGTCACTACACCTCAAGTTGCTGCTGCAGAAGTGGCAGAGCGTGCAGGACGTATTGCTCACCAAATGCACCAAAGAGTTATCGGTGTTATCGAAAATATGTCGGCATTTATCTGTCCTGCTTGCGGTGAATCAACGGCGCTCTTTGGTGAAGGTGGGGGCGAAGAAACTTCCGCTCGCCTATCTACTCTCGTTGGTGCAGATGTTCCACTTCTTGGGAAAATTCCATTCGCTCCCGAGTTGCGAACTGGTGGAGATTCAGGTGCTCCGATTGTTCATGCGCTCCCTGATAGTCTCACCGCACAAGCGATTACCACAATTGCCGATAAGTTAGTGATTCGAGATAAATCACTTCTTGGTGTCAGGCTCGGAATCTCTTCGTAACTCTTCGACAATCTCCTGCGCCATATCTTCCAACTGATCTTTAAGAAAGTCGCGTGTTGCAACATCACCAAGGGCAATCCGAAGACTCGCAAGTTCACGAGTGAGATATTCAGTATCGGCCATGCTGCGATCATTGCGGGCGCGATCTTCGGCTAGCGCAATTCGATCACGATCAGTCTGTCGATTTTGAGCTAAAAGAATCAGAGGCGCTGCGTACGATGCTTGGAGAGAAAGTATGAGTGTGAGAAAGATAAATGGGAATTCATCAAAGCGAAGATCGGCTGGCGCTAACGTGTTCCATAGAACCCACGAGAGTACGAAGACGCTCATATAGACCAGGAAACGAGCAGTTCCTAGAAAGCGTGCGAACTTTTCCGATAGACGTCCAAAAGCTTCAGCATCAATATTAGGTCGCAAAGTCCGTCGAGTTTCGCGAGGGGTATCTAATCCATTCTTACGAGCCATCATTACACCTGCCCCTCGACTTTTTGCGTTAAATTCTCTAAATCAGTACGGGTATGATCACGATGATCAACACGCCAGTTATCTGGTAGTAAATGATCGAGTACGTCATCGACAGTAACTGCTCCTAACAAACGCTCATTGCCATCGACAACTGGGACGCTGAGTAAGTTATAGCTTGCAAGATACGAGGAGACCTCATTAAGGCTCGCATCAGGGCTTAGCCCTTGAGTATCTGTATCAACGAGAGAACCCAAAAGCGTAGCTGGTGGTTCGCGAAGCAGGCGCTGGTAGTGAACCATTCCGATAAATCGACCAGTTGGAGTCTCTAGTGGTTGCCTGGTGACAAAGACTTGCGATGCAAGAGCTGGAGAAATTTCGCTTTTGCGAACAACGGCAAGTGCATCTGCGACTGTGTAATCAGCGCTCATGATTAATGGTTCGGTGGTCATCATTCCACCGGCTGAATAATCCTCATATGTCATCAAACGAATGACATCTTCGGCATCTTCAGGTTCCATTAAATCAATGAGTTCTTGCGCGCGCACTTCGCCCACTTCGCGAAGTAAATCTGCAGCATCATCGGGGTCCATCTCACCGAGTACATCTGCAGCACGTTCACCTTCAAGCTCACTCAAGAGAGCAACGCGTTCAGCTTCATCCATCTCTTCGAGAACATCTGCCAATCTCTCGTCATCGAGAGCTCGGGCCACTTCAACTCGGCGCTTGGGAGCTAAATCTTGGATCACTGCAGCTAAATCTGCTGCACGCAAAGTGCTCATCGTTGAAAGTAGATTTGAGGTGCCCTGATCGCTCTCGGCGGCGGCAAATCCTTGAACTTCTTCCCAAGCAACAGTTGATGTCGCGCCTTTACGGCGTAGACCTCGGCCACGCTTCATGATGTGTACGCGAGTAATAAGCCAATCTCCGGTGCGATTTTGTTCCATACCGAGATCTTCAACTACAACAGGTTCGCTCGTTTCGATTAATGTAATAGAACGATCAAGTAAATCTCCGAGAGCAAGTAGCTCTCCTGCGCGAGATTCAAAGCGACGCATATTTACTAATCCCGTAATGACAACTGTTCCTGACTCGATTGAAGTGACTCGAGTAATTGGAACAAAGACGCGTCGTCGAAGTGGAACTTCAACGATTAATCCCAGGATTCGAGGAGGCTGATTATTTGTGCGCAGGGTCGCAACAGCGTCTCTGACCTTACCAACTGGATCTCCATTGGGATCAAATACTGCAGTTCCAGCTAATCTGGCGAGAAACACTCGGCTGGAGATGTTTGCGCTCATTGGCCAATTGTATCTGGCTCTCACACATCAGATACCGTTGCCCTATGTCCTCGATTGAGAATCACACTCAGATACCTGAGCGTCCAGATCTCATTCGATTAGGTCTGGGAATAATGGGTATCGGCACATCTGGACCTCTGATCGCGATGAGCGCAATGCCAGTTGTGACAATGATTTTTTGGAGAAATCTTGGTGGAGCTATCTTCACACTCCCATTCGCCTTGCGAAATCTAATCGCTAAAGATCGTCATCACCGAAAAGCTGTAGCGCTTTCGGCACTGGCAGGAGTTATTCTCGCGCTCCATTTTATTGGTTTCTTTATTGCAATGCGCTGGACAACAGTTGCTGCCGGTACAGCACTCGTAGCGCTACAACCAATTTTTGCAGCACTCTTTGTGAGAGCGCTGGGCGGATATATTCCTTCACGAGCATGGCTCGGAATGGGAGTGTCATTTCTTGGTGTATTGATGATTTCAGGTGTTGACCTCTCAATTTCGTGGCTTTCTTTCAAGGGTGATGTTGCGGCAATAATCTCTGCAGCACTTGCTGCCATTTACACGATGCTTGGCTCTAAAGCGCAGAGAGAGATCGGAACTCACAGCTACACGTCAATCTGCTACTTCGTGTGCGCAATAACAACTCTTCCCATAGCGCTCGTTATGGGAGTAGAAGTAATTCATTTTGAAAAGAATGAGTGGCTCATTCTTTTGGCCCTCATCGCAGGAGCACAGATTCTGGGCCACTCAATGTTTAACGCAACACTCAAGCGTGTGTCACCTGCAGTAGTTTCGCTGATCGTATTCTTTGAAGTGCCGGTTGCTACACTGCTTGCAATTTGGTGGCTCGATCAGAGACCACCAATCGCTCTTATTCCAGGAATAATTGTCATCCTTACAGGGTGCATACTTGTAGTCCTAAGAACTCGGCCGAGTGAGGTGATGATCAACCAATGATTGATTTACACACTCATACTAACAATAGTGATGGCACCGATACTCCTCACGCACTTGTTAATAAAGCGCTTTCCGCCGGAATTACAGTTCTTGGAATTACCGATCACGACACGACATCAGGTTGGCAAGATGCGATTGCTGCCCGACGAGCAAATCTCGCTCTTGTTCTTGGTGCCGAAATTTCTTGTCTGACTGAAGATGATGTCGCAGTGCACATGCTTGGGCTGCTCTTCGATGGCGAAAATGCCACTATGCAGACAATGCTTGAGGAATCTCGCGATTCACGCCTTCCTCGTATGCGTCGCATGACTGAATTGTTAACTGCAGATGGAATCGAAATTTCACTTGCAGAAGTACTTGCTGCGATGCCCGATGGTGCCACGTTGGGGCGCCCCCACTTGGCAGATGCCCTTGTAGCTAAAGGTCACATCGCAAGCCGTGATGAAGCATTCGCAACTCTTCTGCATAATGGATCGAAGTACTACGTCACACATATTGCACCAACTCCTGAAGATGCAATTAAAGTTATTAGGAAAGCAGGGGGAGTGGCGGTAATTGCCCATCCATTTGCAACTCGTCGCGGGCAAACACTTTCTGCCATGAGCTTCCCATCACTGATTGCCGCCGGACTTAACGGTGTGGAAGTAGATCATCGTGATCACTCTCTAGAGGAGCGTAAACAATTGCGTGAACTTGCCCGTGATTTAGGACTCGTTATTACAGGTGCAAGTGATTATCACGGCACGGGAAAGCTCAACTCAATAGGCGAAAACCACACAGATCCTGCAGAATGGGCACGCCTTGAATCAATGGCAGATGCTCGAAGGGTCGTTACGGAATGAATCTGACTGAAGTAAGTGCGCTGACATTTGCAGTGCAATCTTTTGTCACATTATTGGTGATCATGGATCCACCGGGTGCGACTCCAATATTTTTAGCACTTGTCTCAGATAAAACTCCGAAAGAACGCATTCGTTTGGCATGGCAGGCTGCTGCAATCTCACTCATTGTGATCACATCATTTGCTCTCTTTGGTCAGTTTGTCCTCGAATACATGAATGTTTCGATGGAGGCTTTGCAGGCTGCGGGAGGACTTCTTCTTCTATACGTCTCACTGCAACTGCTGACCGGACGAATTGATGAAATAGATGCTTCGACTAATAAGAATGTCGCGCTCGTTCCGCTAGGAACTCCACTACTGGCTGGACCTGGCGCAATCGTTGCCACAATGATCTTTGTTAAGCAGGTTGATTCAACACCACTTGCTCTTGGCTTGATTGCTGCAATCGTTGCGGTTCATCTGATTATTGCACTTGCCCTGATGGCTTCGACTAAAATTTTGAGTGTCATTAAAGATGCTGGCGTAACTTTAGTAGCGCGTATTGCAGGACTCTTGCTAGCCGCCATCGCCGTTCAAATGCTCGCAGATGCAATCAAAGTTCTCTCTGCATAGATCCATGACTTACGATCCACGCGGTATTTACAGTCCTGAGAGCGCTGTCTGGAAAGTTCATAGCGACCCTTCCATGCTCATAGGGGGAGTCAGAGCTCTCTTTCAGCAAGCACTTCATCCTGTTGCCATGGCAGGCGTTGCCACACATTCAAATTTTCGTGAAGATGCTTGGGGAAGGTTGCAAAGAACGGGTGATTACGTCACCACTCTCACCTTCGGCACCACAGAGCAAGCACTCGAACTCACATCTCGCGTTCGCCGAGTGCATACAAAGCTAGGTTTAGATAATCCTCACGAGTTGCTCTGGGTTCATATGGCGATGGTCGACTCTTTTCTTGATATCGCTTTTCGTTCTGGAATGACCATGAGCACTGAAGAAAAAGATACATATATCTCTGAAATGGTTGAGTTTGCAGAGCTTGTTGGAGTCCCTCGCAGCGATGTACCGACAACTCTCGTTCAACTCAAAGAGTATTTCAAAACAATTGCACCAGAGCTTGCAGCAACAGATGATGCCAAGCGGGCAGCAATTTTTCTTACCCTGCCACCACTTCCTACTGTCATTCGCTTTGCTACTCCGGCAGCTCCTGCTTGGGCGGCGTTCAGTTCACTCGCTGCTGCAAGTCTGCCGCGATGGGCTCGCGATCTCTATGGTTGGCCCACTCTGCCTGCACAAGAATTGGCGACGAACCTCTCACTTCTTGCTACGCGTAAATCTCTTTCACTCATTCCTTCTGCATACATTGCACCTCCAATATTTCATGAAGGCATGCTCCGTTGGCAGAATCAATCGGTGAGCGCATGAACTCCAAAATAGTTGTAGTTGCAAATACTGCAGGAGGAAGCGCGAAGACTACGGTGGCGCATGCACTTGCGGTGGCATCGGTTGAATATGGCAAGAAGACTCTATTGATTGATTGCGATCCAAAGGCATCGCTGACATTCCGCGTGGGCCGCGAAGGAACACGACTTACTCTGGCCGATTTTCTCTCTGACACTTCAATCCGAAGTGAAGATTTAGATTCTCACGTGGAACGCTTTGACTTTATCGCTGCTGATTCACGAGTAGGAAATGGCTTTACTGGCAAGGACATGAGAGCACTGATTGAGAAATTACCAAAGAGCTACGACCTTGTAATCATCGATACACCTAGTGATATCAATGCAAGCTTGAAAGCTGCCCTTGATGTTGCTGATTTGGTTCTCGTTCCATATTCGAACACCCTGCATCATCTTCGAGGGGTAACCCAGACTTCTAAACTATCTGCAGATACTCCAATCAAACTTCTAGCCATCGGGGAGCACTCAAAGCCCATTAAAGAATTTTCACAATGGGAACAATTGGATGGATCTTGCAGCACTGCTAAAGAGATTGAAGCGGCTGCACACACAACTACAAGCGTTCTTACCCATGCCAAAAACTCGATTGTTGCTGGCCAACTAAGAGAGTGCGCCTACAGCGTGCTAGAAGAACTCGGATTAGATTAAGAAGAAAACTTCTTCGTGCGTACTCGCTCGCGCTTTTGGCGGGCTGGAGCAGCTGGCTCACTCTTTTCGCTCTTCTCGCGTGCTGGTGCAGCTTTACGAGGCTTATCCATGCGACCTGTTGATCCAGCAGGAATTTTCATTATTTCGAAGAGATGTTCAGAAGAAGAGTATGTCTCTACAGGTTCAGGTAATCCGAGTTTAAGTGCCATATCAATCATCTTCCAGCGCGCAAGATCATCCCAATCAACAAAGGTGAGCGCAATGCCATCGGCGCCAGCTCGAGCCGTACGACCGATACGGTGCACGTATGTCTTCTCATCTTCTGGACATTGATAGTTAATAACATGGGTAATGCCATCGATATCAATTCCACGCGCGGCTACATCGGTAGCGATGAGTACATCAGATTTGCCACCCTTAAATTCATTGAGTGCTTTTTCGCGTGCAGCCTGGCCCATATCACCGTGCAGAGTTGCAGCACGAAAGCCACGTTCAATTAAATCATCAGAAGTCTTTTGACATGCTCTCTTAGTGCGGCAGAAAACAATTGTTGGTCCACGACCTTCTGCTTGCAAAATACGGGCAAGCATTTCGATCTTATCCATGGCGTGTGCGCGTACAACGTGTTGTTCAATGCGTGAAACAACGTTGCCTTCATCTTGTGAATCTTGTGTACGAATATGTACAGGCTGATTCATAAATTTACGAGCCAGAGCGATGATGTCTCCAGGCATTGTTGCTGAAAAAAGCATCGTCTGCGTGCGATTAGGAGTGCTTGCAAAGATTTTCTCTACATCGGGAAGAAATCCGAGATCGAGCATCTCATCTGCTTCATCAAGAACAACTCGAGTGACGCTAGCTAACTTAACCTGGCCTTGGCGATAGAGATCAAGCAAGCGACCTGGTGTACCCACAATAATTTCAACGCCATTTTGAAGCGCTTCGATCTGTGGCTCAAAGGCGCGTCCACCGTAGACGGCTAAAACTCTAATCTTTCGACTCTGGGTAATCTCTTCAAGATCCTTTGTTACCTGTACGCAAAGTTCCCGAGTAGGAACAACTACAAGTACTTGTGGTGAATCTTGATATTCAAAATTTTTCCACTCTTCATCGGCAGGTGCAATCACACGATCGACGAGTGGAATTCCAAATGCAAGAGTCTTTCCGGTTCCAGTCTTGGCTTGTCCGATGACATCTCCATCTGCAAGTGCGATGGAGAGAACTTGCTCCTGAATGGGAAATGGTGCTGTATAGCCATGTTCGTTGAGAGCAGCGATCGTCTCATTACGAAGTGGGAGGTCTGCGAATGTCAGAGTCACTTACAACGCGCCAAAACCGACGCGACGTTCGGTCGGTTGGCCAATCTCGACATAACCAATGCGCGCAGCAGGCACGATAACTTCGTGGCCACGTATATCGGTAAGGATCAGGGGAGTGTTATCTGCCAGAGCTTGAGCGACAGCCTTCTTGATATCAGCTGGGCTTAACTCGCACTCAAAGGCTAGTTCACTTGATATATCTGCAACAGCAATTCGGATGAGAGCTGCCTGAGCGCCCTCTGATTTCTTTGTACTCATGTGCCCATCCTAGATGCAAAGGCGGTCTACTGCTATTCGGTGCTATTCGGTACGTGGGAAGCCTGAAATTCCTCGCCACATCAAGTTTTCTACAAGATCGACAGCTTGTTGACGGGTTAATTTGCTATCGCGATCAAGCCAATGGCGAGCAGTTACTTGTGCATATCCAATCAATCCAACACCGAGCATCATCGCAACCTCTTTAGGTAATCCGGTGTCATTTGAGATCACTCCACTAACTGCTGCAGCGCAGTCGTAGGTCATGCGATTGAGACGTTCACGCACCTGTGGTTCAACACTCATATCGCTTTCAAAGAGAAGGCGAAATGCTTCTCCTTCATTTTCAATAAAAGTAAAGTATGCAACAACTGTTGCACGCACTCTCTGCGCATTATCTGGAGTTGATGAAATCGCCTTTTGAATTTCAAAGACGAGTGAATCAATATGAAGATCCAGCACTGCAAGATAAAGATCTAACTTAGAAGGAAAATGCTGGTAGAGAACAGGTTTGCTAACACCTGCTCGATCTGCGATCTCATCCATTGCAGCCGAGTGATATCCAGCCGCGGTAAAGACCTCAAGAGCAGCAGAAAGCAAGATGGCCCGACGTTCATCACGCGGTAGACGCGCCTTATCGCCAATCGTTTGCTTCTCTGGAGTGCTCATTGTCCTAATCGTAGAGGCAAAGTGGCACGCTTTCATAGTCTGAGGCAGAATTGCTAATTATGAAGAGACCTCCACTCGTTTCACCTGGCCCAGCTCTGACCGTTGATGAGGTGCGCAGATACAGCCGCCACTTGATCATCCCCGATGTAGCAATGGCAGGTCAGCAACGTTTAATGAATGCAAAGGTTCTCTGTGTTGGTGCCGGTGGTTTAGGTTCACCTGCTCTGATGTATCTAGCAGCAGCAGGAGTCGGAACTATCGGAATTGTTGAATTTGATACCGTTGATGAATCAAATTTGCAGCGCCAAATCATTCATGGTCAATCTGATATCGGTAAGAGTAAGGCGCAGTCGGCAAAAGAGAAAATTTTAGAGATCAACCCTTACGTCAATGTGATTACACATGAGCTCCGTCTTGATGTAGATAACGTGATGGATATCTTTGCTCAATACGACATCATCGTTGACGGTACAGATAATTTTGCAACGCGCTATCTTGTTAATGACGCGTGCGTACTTCTTAAGAAACCTTATGTATGGGGTTCGATTTATCGCTTTGATGGTCAGGCAAGTGTTTTCTGGGCCGAATATGGTCCGTGCTACCGATGCCTATATCCAGAACCACCGCCACCAGGAATGGTCCCATCATGTGCTGAAGGCGGAGTGCTCGGAGTTCTCTGTGCAACGATTGGCTCAATCCAAACTACCGAGGCCATCAAGGTAATTACCGGTGTGGGTGAGCCACTCACTGGCGAGCTCATGATCTATGACGCGCTCGAAATGGAATTCAGAAAAGTTAAAATCCGTAAAGATCCAAATTGCCCACTGTGTTCTGAAAAAGCAACTCAGAAAGCTCTTCTTCCAGATTATGAAGCGTTCTGTGGAGTTCTCTCATCGGAGGCACAAGATGCAGTTACGGATTCAACAATCTCTGTAGCGACACTGAAAGAGAAAATCGATCAAGGTGCAGATTTCTACCTTATCGATGTGCGTGAACCAAGTGAATTCGAAATTGTTCGAATCCCGGGATCACATCTGATTCCAAAGCAAGGATTTATCGATGGAACAGCCCTTGCCGGACTCCCACAAGATAAGCCAATCATTATTCATTGCAAGAGCGGTGTGCGTTCAGCTGAGTGCTTAGCGATCGTTAAAGGTGCCGGCTTTAAAGATGCGACACATGTGTCAGGCGGCGTCATTGCTTGGGCTAAGCAGATCGATACCAACCTGCCGGTTTATTAATGGAAAAAAGCTTTCAAGGAGCTCGCATCCTATTAGTTCATGCTCATCCTGACGACGAGACAATTAATAATGGCGCCACAATGGCCATGTATGCAGCCCTTGGTGCACACGTCACCCTTATCACTTGTACGCGTGGCGAAGAAGGGGAAGTGCTAGTCCCCGAGCTTGCACATATCGCCGCATCAGATAAAGATGAACTTGGCGCACATCGCGAAATTGAATTAGCCGATGCGATGAAAGCTCTTGGAGTGACTGATTTTCGCTTCTTAGGCGCACCAGATATTTCTTATCGCGATAGTGGAATGATGGATACACCACCTAATAATCGCCCCGATGTTTTCTGGCAGGCAGATTTACAGAAAGCAAGCCAGCACCTGGTAGAAATCATCGACGAAATAAAGCCGCATGTACTCATCACCTACGATGAAATTGGTGGATACGGCCACCCTGATCATATTCAAGCCCATCGTGTCGCTATGGAAGCTTCGAAAAAATCTACGTGGAAGATTCCAAAAATTTACTGGAACACAATGCCTAAATCTGTTATTGCCGACGGGATTGAAAAGATGAAGGCGCTGGGGTCTGATTTCTTTGGTGCTGAATCTGCTGATGATCTTCCATTTGCAAAAGATGATGAATCTGTCACAACTCTGATTGATGGCAACGAGTATGTTCAAGCCAAAATGGATGCGATGGCGGCACATAAGACTCAAATTGCTTTAGATGGCCCGTTCTTCGCGTTATCGAATAACATCGGATTGCAAGTGTGGGGAAATGAGTATTACACCCTGGTTCACGGTCAAGCTCATGAACCATTTGATAAAGATGGACGAGAAACAGATCTTCTCTCCGGAATAGATTTCTAGGTGAAATACCTACTGAGTTTTCTCATTGGTGGCCTCACTGCAGCCGCCGGTGTCTTTCTCCATCTTTCATATCCACCGGCTGGGCTAATTCTTGCTCTCGCAGGAACTGCTGCAACGTTCTGGTCGATCGGTAGACATTACGGAAAGCGTCATTTTAAAGTTGTAGCCCTTCTTGGCTGGATCGTTGTTGTTATTGATGCAACAACTTATGGAGACGGGGGAGAGCTGTTGGTTCAAGGAGATACCGCTGGAACCACATTTCTAGTAAGCGCTTTTACAATCGTCTTAATCTCAGTCTTTTTACCCGTTAAGGATTAACTCCAGCTTTGGCCTTGAGGGCCATCTTGAATTTCCAAACCACTTTCTTCAAGGAGAGTTCTCAAACGATCACTTTCGGCAAAATCCTTATCTGCTCGTGCAATCTCTCTTTGACTCAAAAGCTTGCTCTGCAAATCTGTCAGCTCTCGTTTTTCTGGGACTCTTTCAAGATCTAGCCCGAGAATTTGATCTGCAAAGCGGAATATTCCGGCTTTTTCTTCGGGTGTATGGGCTGCATTCTTTTCGACAGCACGTAGCTTCTGTATTGCGCGCGGGGTGTCTAGATCCGCAAAAATAGCTGCAAGAAAGTCCTGATTAGGAATCAGCCCGGATTGAGTCTGGCCAGATTGCACAAGCATGCGCCATCTGCGAAGCGTTACATGAGCAGCTTCGAGAGAAGCCCACGTTAAATCCATCTGTGATCGATAGCGGTTTTCAAGGAATGCTAGTCGGGCAGCCAGTGGGTCGAGTCCACGATCGATGATGTCTTGCAATAAGAGAACATTTCCAGCGCTCTTTGACATCTTCCGCCCCTCAAAAAGCAGGTGCTCTCCATGAATCCAGTGTGTAACAGTTTCGGTGCCAGTGAGCGCATTTGATTGTGCCCGTTCATTTTCGTGATGCGGAAAGCGTAAATCTATTCCACCAACATGAAGATCAATCTTTTGACCCAAAAACTCAATAGACATCGCGCTGCACTCAATGTGCCATCCTGGATATCCATCGCCCCAAGGAGTCGGCCAAATCATTTCTGTACGATCGCGAGCTAACTTCCAGAGCGCCCAATCTGCATGGAAACGCTTTGCACCATCTTCTGAATATTCATAGCGATGTCCTGGCTTTAAAGAATCAAGGCGGTTCCCACTAATTGCTCCATAACTAGGAAATGACTGAGCATCAAAGTAGACATTGCCATCGGTGGCAACGTAGGCAAAACCTGCTGCGATGAGCTTTTCTATTGCAGAAATCATCAGTGCAATATTCTCACTTGCACGAGGATATGAATTAGCTGGCTGGATATTGAGTCTTTGCAGATCTAGATGGAATCGATCTTCGTACTTTCGTGCGATCGTAAATGGATCAAGAGCCTCACTCTTTGATTGTGCGAGGATTTTATCTTCAAGATCATTTGCCATATGGCCCACATCAGTGATGTTTTGTATGAGTGTGACTTGTAATCCCGATAGTGCTGCTGCTCGGCTGATCAGATCTGAAAGTAAGAAGGTGCGCAAATTGCCCACGTGGGCATCACGATAGACAGTTGGTCCACAGCAGTAAACTTTGAGAGATCCATCAGTGCCTTCGATTGGAAGAACTTCTCGTGACCGAGTTTCATATAGTTTTAGCATGCACACTCGGCTCTGTTCACACGTTCTATAAAGCTGTAGGTGTGATGGACTCGAAAGCCCAATTTTTCATAGAGTGCCTCTGCACCAATATTTGAGCGGTCAACTTGGAGACAGATTTTATTCGCACCTTCAGAGTGGGAAACGGTGATGGCGGCCTGCATCAGCAATTCAGCGAGCCCTTGGCGACGATGAGATTCGGCAACGATAAGTCTTGTGATTATTGCCCAAGAATCTGAGATTGCCATTCGCGCCGTTGCGATAGTGATGCCATCAATGCAGATCGAGAGATATCGTGCCGGATAAGAATTCATAATCGTTTCAAGAATCTCATCATTGTGAAGTGCTAGAAATTCTGGAGTTGGTGAATCTTCGTTGAGCAGACTCAGATTTTTCTCGATGAGAGTTTCAGCGATATCTGGCGCTTTAGTAATGTCAGAGACCATAAATGCTGCTCCGACTTTCTCCTGCCATCCTCTAGCAAGTAGGTAGTCGGTAAACTCTTGATACATCGGATTTACGAGGTGAAAGACAGCGGGTAATTGCGCATCCGCATAAATCTTTTCAACCTGCTCAATTGCTTCATCTACTTCGACACCGGGTTCTCCAAATGGAGGAGTACCTGAAACGAAAACCGAGTTAGCTCTGTACGTCACACCATCTGAAATTCGAATCTGCCACTTACCCATTTCTCTAATCTCACGAGGAGGCCACGTCCGAGTAGAGAGTGTTTCAAGTTCGGCGATACGAAGTGAGAGTGGCGCACCACTACCGGCCCTTTGAGCAACTTCCTTAATCGGATGAACTATTGCGATCTGGCTCGGATCAAATGTAACAATCTCGCCAGAACGTTTTCTAATTGTCGTCGCCGATTCAAGCACTCCGACAAGATCGCGGTACCCGCCTTCAGGGTCATGCAGGCGCAGGGTCAATCGCTGCCCAATCAGCGCTGGGTCAAGGTCGACAGATCCTGCTCTCATAGGCTCAGATTAACCGTGCAGTTCAGTTGGTGCATGGTTAGAATTGGCCACTCGCAAGGCTTTAACCATTTTTTACCCTTCGGAGGTTTCTCGTGACATATGTGATTGCCCAGCCATGTATCGATGTGAAAGATAAGTCCTGCATCGAAGAGTGCCCAGTGGATTGCATTTATGAAGGTAACCGCATGCTCTACATCCAACCTGATGAGTGCGTGGATTGTGGTGCCTGCGAGCCTGTTTGCCCAGTAGAGGCTATTTACTACGAAGATGATGTTCCGGGCGAATGGAAAGAGTATCCAAAAGTTAATACCGAGTTTTTCATAGAACTTGGCTCTCCAGGTGGAGCTGCAAAGGTTGGTCTCACAGACCATGACCATGCAGATGTGGTCGCCGTTGAGAAAAAAACTTCCTGATTTTCCCTGGGATGCACTTGCTCCGTACGGAGTAAAGGCGCGAAAGCACCCAGGAGGGATGATTGATCTCTCGCAAGGAACACCTGTAGATCCAACTCCTGAATTCATTCAAAAGGTTTTGGCAGAGAGTTCAAACTCTCCAAGCTATCCGACCACTGCAGGTACACCTGAGTTACAGCAAGCAATTCGTAATTGGGCGATAAGCCATCTTGGGATTACCGGAGAATTTGATGTTCTGCCGGTCATTGGATCAAAAGAGTTAGTTGCATGGCTTCCAACCTTTCTCCAATCACAAACTGTTCTTTATCCAAAGATTGCTTATCCGACATATCTCGTAGGTGCGATGCTGGCGCAATCAAATGAGATTGCAGTAGATATTGATGCCTCGCAGTGGCCGCACGCCGATTTAGCATGGGTCAATTCACCTGCAAATCCCACAGGGCGAGTGCATTCAGAAGACGAACTTCGCGCAATTATTCAATGGTCGCGAAAGAATCAAGCGGTAGTTATTTCAGATGAGTGTTACTTGGAATTTGGTGATGGGGTAACTCCTACATCGATTTTTGCATACAGCGACGGCGATAATTCAAATCTACTTGCCGTTCATTCCTTATCAAAGCGTTCCTCATTAGCGGGCTATCGGGCCGCATTTATGGTGGGCGATCCAGCACTCATCGCAGCGATTCGAGAGATTAGAAAACATGCCGGCATGATGGTGGCTCTCCCTGTTCAAAAGGCTATGACTGCAGCCCTTGGCGATGACGAACATGTTGCAACTGCGCGCGCGCGTTATAACCTTCGTCGTGCCACACTTAAGCCAGCGCTAGAAGCGGCAGGATTTCGAATTGATGAAAGTGTTGCCGGACTTTACATCTGGTGCACACGAGATGAAGATTCGTGGAAATCAGTTGATTGGTTGGCAGAGATTGGAATTCTTGCTACTCCAGGTTCTTTTTACGGCCCTGATGGTAGCCAACATATTCGGGTTGCAATGACTGCAACAGATAACGCAATTAGCGATGCAGCTGCACGCATTTTGGCTGCGGTTGGCGCATAAAATATGACTGTTGGAATTTTGCTTGTTGGAGGCCGGGGAACTCGCTTAGCGCCCATTACTTCAGAAATTCCGAAGCCCATGCTCCCTGTTGCATGTAAGCCTGTAACTGAACACCAAATTCTTGCAGCACAACGTGCAGGAATTACTACGCTGGTTCTTGCAACATCATATCTCTCAGAAGTTTTCATCCCCTACTTTGGAGATGGACGCAAGTGGGGGATCGATCTTCGCTATGCAATCGAGAAAGAGCCTCTTGGAACTGGGGGAGCGATTGCCAACGCTGCTTCGCATCTAGATAAAGGCGCATCTAATGAAGCAGTCGTAATTTTCAATGGAGATGTTCTTAGCCAACATAATCTTGCTGACCAAATTGAATTTCACAAGAAGTCCCATGCAGATGTCACTCTTCACTTAATTCAGGTTGAAGATGCTCGTGCATTTGGTTGCGTTCCGACCACAGCAGATGGACAGGTTGAAGCGTTCTTGGAAAAAATGGAAAATCCAATAACCAATTGGATTAATGCGGGATGTTATGTCTTTAACCGCGAAGTCATTGACTCAATCCCGCGCGATACCGTCGTCTCTGTCGAGCGTGAAACCTTTCCTGCGCTGATTAGCGATAAGCGTCGTATTTTTGGATATAAAGAAGCGGCGTACTGGCTCGATATCGGAAACCCAGGAGCGCTCTTTAAAGGATCTCGAGATTTAGTCGCAGCCGACTTTCTGGTGTCATCTTCTGCCGAGGTCGATGCCACCGCAGTACTTGCTGGCGGGACATCAATTGGCGCTGGCGCGCAGATTGGAGCTGGAGCTATCCTCGATAATTGCATCGTCTCCACCCACGCCATTGTTAAACCAGGTGCTCACCTGACGCGAACATTTCTAGCACCGGCTGCCGTTGTTGAAGAGGGTGCGAGCTACACCGACAGATATATCTCCCAGAGCGAGAACCTTCCAATAATTTTTTAGCACCTTTATTTGTCGATTTTTTAGGGAAATGACGCTCAAATTGGCAATATATTGACCATTTTTTAACCCTGAAGGCGTACTTGGGGAGTTGACAGGAAGGGATTACACGCGTGTAATTCATCTATTGCGACCCGAAAGCCACTCTCGGCCCGGGCCCTAATGACTTGAGGAGATTAGCAAATGCCAATCCGCCCAGAAGGAACATCGACTGGCAAGCCATCAGCCCCCACTGCTGGACCAACTATCCAACTAGCAAATGGCGAGAACATTGAACTCTCGTGGCAAGAGCGCGCACTCTGTGCTCAAACTGATCCAGAAGCTTTCTTTCCAGAAAAAGGTGGCTCTACTCGCGAAGCAAAGCGCGTCTGTCTCTCATGTGATGTTCGCCAAGAATGTCTTGAGTACGCGCTCGCACACGATGAGCGTTTTGGTATTTGGGGCGGACTCTCCGAACGCGAGCGTCGCCGTTTGAAGCGTCGACCAGCGTAAGCAATGTCTTCCCATCGCGTCAGCGCGATTCTCGTTGTCCATGACGGCGCAACGTGGTTGCCTGAGGTCGTTGCATCGCTAGCGTCACAGACTCGCGCTTTTGATCACATCGTTGCTGTTGATACGGGTTCTGTTGATTCATCAGCAAAATTACTTAAAGGCGCTCGCATTCCCATTCTTACAATGTCGCGCGAGACAGGTTTTGGTGCTGCAATTGCATATGCCGTTGAAAAACTTCCACCCACAGTTGAAGATGAGTGGCTCTGGATCCTCCATGATGATTGTGCGCCAGCACCAGGAGCTCTTGAAGCCCTACTTGCAGCAGTAGATGATCGTCCACGTGTAGTTATGGCTGGACCAAAATTACTTGGTTGGCACGATCGCACACATCTTCTTGAAATCGGAATCAGTATCGCAACCAATGGTGCGCGTTGGACAGGTCTTGAAGAGTCAGAATATGACCAAGGCCAACATGATGGAATTGCAGATGTATTAGCGGTGAGCACAGCAGGTGCCTTGATTCGCAGAAGTGTTTTTGAAGAGCTCGGCGGTTTTGATCAGAACCTAGAACTCTTCCGCGATGACGTTGATTTTGGCTGGCGACTCCATGCTGCAGGCCACGGAGCAATTGTTGTAACCGATGCACTTGCTTATCACGCACAAGCTTCCGCAACAGAGCGTCGTGAAGTTGATGTGAAAGGAGCATTCCTCCACCGGCCACTTCTATTGGATCGACAGAATGCTGCCTACGTTCTCTTAGCAAATGCGACGTGGTGGTTACTTCCACTTTTATCCTTGCAACTTCTCGGTTCTGCACTTATACGAGCAGTGGGTTATCTCTTTGCAAAACTTCCTGGTTATGCAGCAGATGAGATTCTTGCAATTGGAAATCTTCTGGTGAAGCCTGGTGAATTGCTTAAGGCAAGAAAATTACGCAAATCAACACGATTAGTATCTGCGCGAGTCGTTTCACAGTTTATTCCATCACGGGGTCGTCAACTTCGCCTAGCAATTGATCGAGGTGTGAGCTCCCTCAGAGATTTCATTCTTAAACCAACAGAAGATTCAATTCTAGATGAATCGCTCTTAGATCTTCCTACCGAGAAGGAATTAGAAGAAGAGGATTTACTCACTCCTGTTGTATCTCGCAAATGGAGTTCAATATTTCGCAAGCCCTTTGTCATCATATGTATTTTTCTCATACTGCTCACACTCATTTGGTCTAGAAATCGAATTGGTGCAGTCTCGGGAGGAACGCTGGCTCCTTCGCCATCAGGAGCGAAAGATTTGTGGGATTTTTACTTCACACCTTGGCATGAAGTTGGCTTAGGAAGTAAGAGCGCAGCTCCATTATGGATGCCCATCATCGCCCTAGCTTCAATTTTGACTCTAGGCAATGTTTCACTTTTCATTTCGCTCTTCTTTATTGCAGCACCGGTTTTACTCTTTTTATCAGGCCACCATTTAGTCAAGAAGGTGAGCGAGAACCGATTTATCACTGCTTCAGCGGCTCTTCTCTATGCAATCTCGCCAGTAAGCATTTCAGCTGTGAACTCAGGACGATTTGGAATTCTGATTATCCTGATTCTCGCCCCATTCCTCGTTGATGTTGCTATGCAGTGGCGAAAAATTGGTGAATTTTCGGTTCGCAAGATGTCGGCGCTTTCACTCTTGCTTGCACTGATGTTTGCATTTGCTCCTCCTTTTCTTATCGCACTACTTCTTCTCACTCTGGCCGCCGTCATTTCTGATGTCATTGATTTCCGAAGAGCTCCAAATAAGCCCCGTCTCTACTCGCTGTTAGTACGCCGAGTGCTCCTTGTTCTCGCACCACTTGCACTGACAATTCCATGGAGTTTGGAGATCATCAGCTCTCCTAGGAAATTCCTCATTGATATCGGCCTGCTTTCATCTGGCGGCGGAGCAAATCTAGCTTTCACAGCAAATCCAGGCGGAGCAGGTTCACTTCCTTGGTGGCTGATCAGCCCTGTTGTTCTTATTCTTGCAATCGGACTTTTCTCAATTGAGCGTGCGCGAAAAGTCGCACTCGTTGGTGGTTCATTTATTTGTCTTGCAACCATCTCATCAACATTTACCGTAAGTGGTAAAGGGACAACTTCTCCAAACTTTATCTATGCAGGAGTATTCATTGCTCTTGCAACAATTGCCGCTTTGTACTGTGGTGTCACTATTCTCGACAAAGTGCGTGAGCGCTTAATCGCAACACATGTAAATTATCGCCACTTCGCGGTGTCGGCTCTTGTAATTGTTTCAACAATTTACGCTGTCACTGCCTCCGGGTGGATTGCAACGCAAGCGCCAGAATCCCCACTGCAATCAGCGCAAGGTGAAGTGCTTCCTCCATATCTTGCAATTGAAACTCAGTCGAAGACTCTTGTTTTGCGAGAACGAATCGTCGGAACAACTCCATCATTGAGCTATTACATCGCTCGCGGCAGTGATGTTTCTTTGGGAGATGCAGACGTAGCACCGGCCGAAGTGTCAGAGATCGTGTCATCTGTTACAGCTCTCGCAGATGGAAGTGGCGTTAACAGCAGCAAGACCTTCGCAGGTTATGGAATTACATACATATTCCTCAAAGCTCCATACCAAGGTGCATTGGTCCAGACAATTGATGGACTTGGCGGCTTTACTCGTGCATCTTCGACAGCCTCAGGGATTGTCTGGAAAGTTTCTGGCGCAACAGGAAATCTGATTCTCACCGATGCGAGCGGAAAATCTTCTCTACTGGCTCCAACGTCTGTGCCAGATGAATACATGGTTACGACACCAGGCGTGGTTACTCTCACTGAAAGTTACAGCCGCTCATGGCACCTTGTGCAGAATGGAGAACGTCTCACACGCATCAAGAGTGAGTTATCGCTGCCGCAGTTTTCGGTAGAAGAAGTTGGCCCAGTGCTTTTGATCTATGACGGATCAGTCAGGCGCGGATGGATCTCACTGCATCTCATTGTTCTCCTTACATTCCTCCTCTTTGCAGCTCCAAGCGGTCGTCGTAAGCGTGAGATTTCCGAGAGGGAGCTGGCATGAGATTTAAACGCCCCCTATTCATCATCGCAGCTGTGATTGCAACACTAACCTTCAGCAATCTAGCTTCAGTATCTGTAACTCAGAGTGATTTCTCGGAGAATTACCCACCCGTGGTTTGTCCTGCAACTCCAGCAGGTGAGAGCAGTGCAATTTCAGTTCCATCAACACAGACTGGGTCGCGAGTTTTGGGTAAGAAGACAGCTATTTTCAAACCCACCCGCACCTTGCGCTTGATGCAGGGTTCTAGTCCCACCATTTTGGATACGAAGAATATGACATCGCCTGTTTGGCAAATCAAAAAGGGCGTGTGGGCCGGTGCAACGATTTGCTCGGCACCATCTATTTCTCAGTGGTTTGTTGGCGGAGCTGCAGATATAACAAGTAAGGGAAAACTTATCCTTATCAATAGTGGATTAAGTGAAGCAATTATCGATGTAGAAATTTGGAGCGAATCTGGAATCCGACCTCCAAAGGTAGTCACGCTAAAAGCTAACTCCTCCGTTGTGCAGTCTCTTGATTCACTCGATCCGGGAGCTAAGCGAATTGCTTTTCACATCGTGCCCAGATCGGGTCGAGTAAACGCCTTCTTAGTAGATGAGCGTGGTCGTGGGCTCAAATCTCTTGGTGGAGACATGGTTAATGCATCACCAGATCCAAGCAAGGTAGTTGTGATTCCTGCAATTCCTCATATGAAACGTTCTGGGAAGGCGCTAGGTCATACCTTGCGTGTCATTGCACCTGGTGATGTAGATGCACGAATCTCTGTTGAACTCATCTCAACCAAAGGTTCATTCGTTCCCTTTGGCTTTGATGACCGTGCAATTAAGGCCGGCATAGTTACTGAGATTCCGCTTAATCCTGAGCTTGTTCCAAGCACCTTTGCACTCAAGATTACCTCTGATCGTCCAATTGTGGCTTCGGTGTATTCATCTACATATGCTGATGCGAAGTCAGACTTTGTATGGAGTACATCAACTGCAGAAATGAAGGAGTATTCCTTAGCCGTGAGTGGACTTGCTCCGACGTTGGTCTTTGCAGGAGAGAAGATTTCAATTTCCCTTTCAATCCTCTACACAAGTAAGAAAGAGAAGAAGTTAACAATCACGGGAGAGGGCATTGTGACCTTTAAAGTGCCAGAAAATGCTCGAACCATAAACTTCACAAAAGTTAGCGATGAGACCGTTGGTGGTTCTCTCATATCAACACAGAGTGGATTCGGCTACCTTCCTCTCATCCCCGGAAGTGAACTGACCCGAGTGCTACTTCCTAGCGCGAATATCCGTGTCTTAAATCCATAGCCTTACCTATTCCCACTAATCTTCTATCTATGACTTCGGCAGTACGAACAGGCAGAGGATGCTCGCGGGCGACATGTCGCGCGATGGCAACGATGACCCTTACCTATATCTATGCAGATTCAACTGCCGTGCTTGGACCCTTAGCAACCTTTGCAGAACCTCATGCCTACGATTTATGTGAGTTTCATGCTCGCAAGTTAACCGTTCCAAATGGTTGGTCGGTTATTAAAGAAGAGATTTCACAATCTGGATCTGGACCAACAGAGGATGACCTCATGGCAATTGCGGATGCGGTGCGTGAAGCTGCTGCAACAATTCCGCAGAGTCGTGAAGAAGTATCTGAACAAGAGCAGAGTGCATCTCACATCGGTGTACGTCGTGGACATCTTCGCGCAGTCCCAAATTAACGGCACCAAAAGATGTCAATATTTAAAGCTTATGATGTTCGAGGACTCGTTGATTCAGAGATTACTGCCGACTTGTGCTTTACAACAGGCGTAGCTTTCGCTCGTTTTCTTCAGCAAGAACGAGAACCTGGCACAGTTGTGATTGGCGAAGATATGCGCCCGTCATCTCCAATTTTTGCTGATGCTTTTTCTGCAGGAGTTACTTCACAGGGCATGGATGTCATTCGCATCGGCCTGGCATCTACCGACATGCTCTATTTTGCCGCTGGAAAATTAAACATGCCGGGAGCGATGTTTACTGCAAGCCATAATCCAGCAGAATACAACGGCATTAAATTGTGTCTTAGTGGGGCTCGTCCAATTGGCAAAGAGTCAGGTTTACTCGTTATTGAAAAATACGTTGAAGAAGGCTCTCCCATCGAACTCAGAAGTGTGGGTGTAGAACGTTCGCAGCCAATGCTTGATGAATATGTCCAGCACCTTCTTGATCTCGTAGATCTGGGATCGATGCGCCCGCTCAAAGTTGTAATCGATGCGGGAAATGGAATGGCTGGATATACAGCTCCTGCAGTATTTAAGGGTCTCAACGCTGAAGTAATTGAAATGTATTTTGAATTAGATGGAACATTTCCTAATCATGAGGCCAATCCAATTGATCCTAAGAATCTAAAGGACTTATCAAAAGCAGTAACGAAGCATAAGGCCGATATCGGTTTAGCATTTGATGGAGACGCCGATCGATGCTTTTTGGTAGACGAGAAGGGTGATTTGGTTAACCCGTCTGCCTTGACGGCTCTCATCGCAGATCGTGCCCTCGCAAGTGATCCTGGATCGACAATTATTTATAATTTGATTTCATCTCGGAGCGTGAAGGAAGTAATCGAGGAAAATGGTGGGATTGCAATTCGGTCTCGAGTAGGACATTCCTACATAAAGAAAATGATGGCCGATTCCGGGGCAGTATTCGGTGGAGAGCACTCTGGCCACTTCTACTTTAGAGATTTTTGGCGAGCTGATTCAGGAATGCTAGCGGCCCTTCATGCTCTTGCCGCACTTTCTGAATCTAAAGTAACACTGAGCCAACTTTTGCATTCATATAATCGCTACTCATCGAGTGGAGAAATTAACTCAGTCGTAAATGATGCACAGTCAGTAATGGATTCGATTGAGTCACATTATGTGGCTATGGATGGAATCACCGCAGATCACTTGGATGGCTTGACTATCGAGAGCGGTGACTGGTGGTTTAACGTCCGCGCCTCAAACACTGAACCTCTACTCAGACTCAACGTTGAGGCGAACACGGAAGCACTCATGAAGAAAGTTTCTACGCAGGTCTTAGCCCTCATAGGTGGCAAGTAGCCTCTTTACCCAGTAATCTTGGCCTACAGCAACCTAGCAAGTAGAGCCCTACGCCTTAGGTAAGCAATTAATCACCTACCGTGTAGAGGAGAAGAGTTATGACAACCACACAAACAACACCCAAGCATGACATTGCGGATGCATCGCTAGCTGCCGAAGGGCGCAAGCGTATTGAGTGGGCTGAGCGCAACATGCCAGTCCTTGCTCAAATTAGAGAGCGTTTTGAGAAGTCACAACCATTTGCAGGAGTACGAATTTCAGCGTGCATGCACGTCACCACTGAGACAGCGAACTTGATGCGCGTTCTTAAGGCAGGCGGAGCTGAAGTTGCACTCTGTGCATCAAATCCGCTCTCAACACAAGATGACACAGCAGCAGCACTCGTACATGAATATGGAATCTCTGTATTTGCTCGCAACGCTGTCGATCGTGATGGCTACTACTCACATATCAACGCAGCTCTAGATATCGAACCACACCAAGTCTTCGACGATGGTTGCGATCTTGTAAACACCCTCCACACCACACGTCGTGAACTTCTTCCAACCATCACAGGTGGATGCGAAGAGACCACAACTGGTGTAATCCGTCTCAACCAGATGTCTAAAGATGGTGCTCTTACATTCCCAATGATCGCTGTCAACGACACCGATACCAAGCACATGTTCGACAACCGTTACGGCACTGGACAATCAACACTGGATGCTGTCTTTCGCTCAACAAACTTCTTGCTTGCTGGACGCATCGTTGTTGTCGCAGGTTTTGGTTACTGCGGTAAAGGCGTTGCAGAGCGTGCAAAGGGTATGGGCGCAGATGTAATCGTTACAGAAATTGATCCAACTAAGGCACTTGATGCGATGATGCAAGGCTTCCGAGTCATGCCGATGCTTGATGCTGCAAAGGTTGGCGATGTCTTCATTACTGTTACTGGTAACCGTGACGTACTTCGTGACGAACACTTTGCTGTCATGAAGGATGGAGTCATCATGGCTAACTCAGGACACTTCGATATCGAAATCGATGTAGCTTGGCTTGAGCAGAATGCAAAGAAGAAGAATTCAAAGATGCGCCACCAGACAGATGAATATGTACTCGCAGATGGTCGACGCCTGCTTCTCCTTGCAGAAGGTCGCCTCGTAAATCTTGGAGCAGCAGAAGGTCACCCAGCATCAGTAATGGATATGTCATTCTCTGATCAGGCACTTACAGCTGAATACCTCGTTAAGGAAGCAAAGAACCTTAAGCCAGGCGTTCACATGGTTCCTGAATATATCGATAAGGAAGTTGCTTCACTTAAGTTGATCTCTATGGGTGGTCGCATTGATGTGTTAACACCGGCTCAAGATATGTATCTCAACTCTTGGGAGCACGGTAGCTAATGACCTTAGTCATGGTCGTCGATGACGACCAGGATCTTGCGGAGATGCTTGGCATCGTTTTGACAGGTGCCGGCATCGACGTGGATCTAGTCAGCCGTGGAGACGAGGTCATGGATGTTTTTCGAAGCAATCCACCAGATCTCGTTCTCCTCGATGTGATGTTGCCAGGTCTTGATGGAGTAGAAGTCTGTAAGTTAATTCGCGCCGAATCTATGGTGCCGATAGTGATGTTAAGTGCCAAAGGAGACACGCAAGATATTGTTGCAGGACTTGAAGCCGGCGCCGATGATTACTTGGTTAAACCTTTTAAACACCCTTCAGAATTAATCGCACGTATTCGCACACGATTGCGTCGTACAAATGCTGATGTGAAGGGATCTCTGATAATTGGAGACTTAGCAATTGATGTCACAGCTCACGAAGTGCGACGTGGGGCCAAACTCATTGCACTTACTCGCCTTGAATTTGATTTACTTGTCGCTCTAGCCAAGGAACCAGGTCGTGTTTTTACGCGCGATGCTTTGCTGAGCGAAGTGTGGGGATATCGTCACTCAACCGATACTCGTTTGGTAAATGTCCATGTCCAGCGCCTTCGCTCTAAAGTTGAGCACGATCCAGAGCACCCAACAATCGTGATGACAGTTCGAGGAGTTGGATATAAAGCTGGAGTTGTAGGCGCATCCTAATGTGGCCACAACGCTCGCCTCTTGCACAATCGCTTGCAGCAAAAGTCATTCTTTCAACAGTCCTTCTTTCTTTAGGTGTTGTTTGGCTGACTGGCTCTGCTCTCTATTCTCAGTTGTCCGATGGAATTAAAACGGTAAACCTCGAATCCTCTTTGGCTGATGCGCGTTCGGTCTTCTATAACGCTCGCTATCAGTTCCTGCTTGTTGAGGGAGCTTCTCAGCCTCAGATACAAGCGCAAGTCACCGATGTGATTACTTCGGCAACATCAATTGGTACAACCGAAGGTGCAAGAGAGATAATTTTGCTCAAAATATTTGGTAAGGGAGATACTTCCAAGAATGGTCAACAGGCAAACTACAGTCGTGCGTCAAACGGTCTATTGGCCACAACAATCCCAGAAAATCTGCGAAGCAAAATCTCAAAGGATTTTGATTTATCGTATCAATTTGCCCCTCTGACTTATCGAACAGGTGACACGATTGACGCTCTCTATGTAGGTCAGCGTGTATCGATACCTGATTCAGGCCGCTATGAAATGTATCTAGTTTTTACTCTGGCAAACCAGGGGGCAACTCTTGATCTCATCCAAAACTCTCTACTTCTCACCGGTATTGTCCTACTTCTGTTGATCGCTCTGATCACCTGGCTCGTTGTTCGACAAGTCGTTAAACCTGTTCGCGACGCTGCTCGTGTAGCCAGCCTTTTCACCCAAGGTGACTTCACTCAGCGATTACAGGTTGAAAGCAATGATGAAATTGCGACTCTTGGCAGAGCCTTTAACGAAATGGCAACATCAATTAAGGCTCAAATCAGCAGATTAGAAAATCTTTCAAAAGTTCAACAACGATTTGTCTCAGACGTCTCTCATGAATTGAGGACCCCGCTCACAACTCTGCGCATGGCCTCTGATGTTATTTACGGGCAGCGTGAACATTTTGATCCAGTAATTGCGCGAAGTGCAGAGCTACTCATTGCTCAGATTGACCGCTTTGAAAAGCTACTCCAAGAACTTTTAGAGGTAAGCAGATTTGATGCCGAGGTAGCCGTTCTTGAACCTACCGATTTTGAATTTATCGCCCTCGTGCGCCGGTGCGTGGCAGATCTTGGTGTCGTTCTCGACTCTTCAGAGTCACAAATCACGGTTGTCGCTCCAAAAACGCCAGTCCATATCCGCGCAGACTTTAGGCGCGTAGAGCGAATCATGCGCAATTTAATCTCTAACGCCCTTGATCATTCTGATGGAAAATCTATCGAGATTGAATGCATTGAGACACTTACTGAAGTTGCCGTAAGTGTTCGCGATCATGGAGAGGGAATGGAAGAGGCATCATTGACACGCGTCTTCGATAGATTCTGGCGAGCAGATCCGTCGCGAGCCCGCACACGTGGCGGAACAGGCTTAGGTTTATCGATTGCTCTTGAAGATGCCCGACTTCACAACGGTGAACTCGATGCCTGGGGTGCACCAGGTGAAGGTGCAAATTTTGTTCTCACTCTTCCTCGAATTGCTGGCAATGAAATCTCCGGTAGACCTCTTCCGGTTAATCCACACAAGAGAAGTGAAGTTCAGATCGAAACCATTTAGCCAGTAAAGATCGTCTCTGTGATCTCATTACTTGCGCTGTCAGAGTTGATCTTTCCTTCACGATGTCTTGGATGTCGTCAACTTGGATTGGGAATTTGTTCCACGTGCCGAGCTTCATGGCATCCCCACATTTACCGAACCTTTATTGCTTCAGATGGTTTCTCATTCCCTGTGTATTCTGCCGTTGCTTACTCACCTGTCGCGCAGAAAGTTTTACTCGGCGCAAAAGAGAGTGCGCTTGAAGATGCAGATCGGCTCATATGTGAAGCACTCTCACATTGCTTGTCCTATTTTTATAGTGAAATTGGAATCGCAGACCTTGTTCCTATTCCTTCCAGAAAGGCAAATACACGAAAGCGGGGTCGAGATTTCATACTTGAACAAACGTTGGCACTCTCTCAAAGCCCTCGAGTTCAAGTCCGAGCGATTTTGAGCCATTCGCGAAAGGTGAAAGATCAGACAACCCTTAATTCTCGATCGAGAGAGTTAAATCTCAGTCGATCAATGAGCTGCGCGAACCAAGAAGATTCGTCCAATATTCCCGTGATCATCATTGATGACTTAGTTACATCGGGGGCAACCCTGCGAGAGGCGGGTAGAGCCCTTCAAGCAGCCGGATACGCGGTAACTGGCGCTGTTACTGCCTGCGTGGCCAAACCCCTACGATATACCCAGTGACGAGTGAAGGAACTTTGCCCGTCAGGTTGTCTCACAAAGGTTATCTCTTAAAGAGAGTCTCTGAAAGGTTTGTTGATGTCATCGATTCTTGATCGGATTATGCGCGCAGGTGAAGGAAAGATTCTTCGCCAACTCTCAAAGATTGCCACAGAAGTTAACTCTTTTGAGCCAGCGATCATGCCATTATCAGATGAAGAACTTCGCGCAAAGACTCAAGAGTTTAAAGCTCGCCTGACACAAGGCGAAGATCTAGATGACTTACTCCCAGAAGCTTTTGCAGTTGTTCGCGAAGCAGCCAAGCGCACGCTTGGTCAGCGTCATTACGACGTTCAGCTCATGGGCGGAGCTGCAATGCACATGGGAAATATCGCTGAGATGAAGACCGGTGAAGGTAAAACTCTGGTTGCAACGCTCCCATCATATTTAAATGCACTTGCAGGTAAGGGTGTTCACGTTGTTACAACAAATGATTACCTAGCTGAGCGCGATAGCGAATGGATGGGACGTATCCATCGTTTCCTTGGCCTAACCGTAGGCGTCATCGTCAATAGCATGTCTCCTTCTGAACGTCGTGACGCCTATAACTGTGATGTTACGTATGGAACAAATAACGAATTCGGATTTGATTATCTTCGCGACAATATGGCTTGGAGCTTGGAAGATTGTGTTCAGCGAGAGCACTTCTTCGCGGTAGTAGATGAAGTGGACTCGATTCTTATTGACGAAGCTCGAACCCCACTGATCATTAGCGGTCCTGCTGATAAAGCGACCAAGTGGTACGTTGAATTTTCAAGTATCGTTAATCAGCTTTCACGCGATACACATTATGAAGTTGATGAAAAGAAGAAGACGATAGCCGTTATTGAGGCAGGCGTAACTAAGGTAGAGCAACTCCTAGGCATTGAAAATCTCTATGAGGCTGCCAATACGACCCTCATCGGTTATCTCAATAACGCCGTCCGTGCCAAGGAACTTTTCAAGCGCGATAAAGATTATGTCGTCATGAATGGTGAACTTCTTATCGTTGATGAACATACAGGCCGCATGCTCTCAGGGCGCCGCTACAGTGATGGCTTGCACCAGGCTCTTGAAGCAAAAGAGCGCATTGAGATTCAGGATGAAAACCAGACACTGGCAACAATTACATTGCAGAACTACTTCCGTCTCTACTCAAAGATTTCAGGTATGACTGGTACTGCGATGACAGAAGCATCTGAATTTCACCAGATCTACAAACTCGGTGTTGTCCCTATTCCTACGAATCGCCCTATGCAACGTATCGATGCTGCTGACTTAGTCTATAAATCAGAAGCTGGAAAGTTTCATGCAGTCGCTCAAGATATTGTCGAGCGCCATCGCAAAGGCCAGCCCGTCTTGGTGGGCACTGTCAGCGTCGAAAAATCAGAGGAACTCTCTGCAGTGTTGAAGAAGAATGGTGTTCCGCACGAAGTTCTCAACGCAAAGCACCACGAGCGTGAGGCAATGATCATCGCTCGCGCCGGAGTTAAGGGCGCAGTAACAGTTGCGACAAATATGGCAGGTCGCGGTACCGACATTATGCTCGGCGGCAATCCTGAGTTTATGGCCGACTTTGAATTACAGCGTCGGGGAATTTCACCTGTAGAAAATGCAGCAGAGTATGAAGCTGCTTGGCCAATAGAGCTAGCAAAACAGAAGGCTGCAGTTGAATCAGGTCACGAAGAAGTTGTCTCTCTCGGTGGTCTCTATGTTCTTGGAACAGAGCGTCACGAATCACGTCGCATCGATAATCAGCTTCGTGGTCGATCAGGTCGCCAAGGCGATCCAGGTGAATCACGTTTCTACCTCTCCCTACAAGATGATTTGATGCGTCGCTTCAATTCGGGATTAGTTGAGCGCTTCTTATCTGCCGCCGGACTTCCAGAAGATGCACCAATCGAATCAAAGATGGTCAGCAACGCAATTAAATCTGCTCAGACGCAAGTGGAAGCACAGAACTTTGAAATCCGTAAGAATGTTCTCAAGTATGACGATGTCATGAATCGCCAACGTGGAGTTATTTATGGAGAACGTCGTTTAGTTTTAGAGGGCGAAGATATTTCTACTCAGGTAGGGCAGTTCTTGGCAGATACAATTCAGGCTTATGTTGATGCAGAGACAGCTGAAGGCTTTGCAGAGGATTGGGATCTCGAAAAACTCTGGACGGCTCTTCGCCTGGTCTACCCAGTTTCACTCACAGTCGATGGACTGATTTCTGAAGTTGGATCTATTGGTGGCCTAGATGCTGAGTTCTTGGCAGCGCGAATTATTGAAGATGCAGAAGCGGCATACGCAAAGCGCGAAGCCGAGCTTGGCGCTGAAGTAATGCGTGAACTTGAGCGCAAGGTGCTCTTATCTGTACTTGATCGCAAATGGCGTGAACATCTCTATGAGATGGATTATCTCCAAGAAGGTATTGGACTTCGAGCGATGGCTCAACGTGACCCACTTGTTGAATATCAACGTGAGGGTTATGAACTCTTTGCAGCGATGATGGATGCAATCAAGGAAGAACTCGCGAGCCTTGTCTTTAACGTGCAAGTAAATGTTGAAGACGGTAAGAAGGTTTCAGCTCCATCTATTGAAGCAAAACCTGCTCAAGTAAGCGCACTTTCATATACAGCTTCAGATGAGTCTGGCGTTGTAACCAAGAATGAAGTGACACGTAATGCTCCTTGCCCTTGTGGATCAGGTAAGAAGTACAAGCGTTGCCATGGTGCTGCTTAACTTTTAAAGCAGATCTAATTCGGTACATAACCAGCGCCCATCAACACCCTCAAAGCGGATGACGATGGCGCGCATTCTTTCACCAAAGCGTACGGTAACTGTTGATTCACAAATTCCATCTAGCGGCTGGCTTTGATGAATAGTTCTTACTCTGCCAACTTCTTTCTGTGATCCTGTCTTCCTAATTAACTCGTTATAAATTATTCGATGACAGCGCGCCATCAACTGTGCAGGTTGTCGTCTACCAGCCCAGATCTCAAGGAGTGCTACGACAAAAGTCATCGTCCAAGCATGTAGTTCGGGTAGTTCATCTGCTGAGGTCGGTTCTGGGTAATCATCGCCATCAAAGTCTTCTTCAAAGTGTGAGGGGACGAGGTAGAGCTTCGCTTTTTGAATTGGAAGAGGTGGCAGAGGTTCAAACCTCGGAGAGTCTGGATAGAGATCGAGAATGGGATGACTCCATAGAGCCTGATCTTCGCTAGTGGAGGTGAATGTGTAATGTGGGCTTGAGTGATTTGTCATTGCGCCAGCATTGCTAGCGAAGACCGCCCTTCCATCAGCTGCAAGGTCGATTCGTATTCAACCTAAAGGTTGACTGTGCATAAGCAGCGGCAAAGGTCTTGGTTTTAGCGTTTGCTCCACCCTTATGTCATATCAGCCAAATACCTCACTATCATTGAAATCACCTCGAGTCATCGTTGCCGGAGTTCTCTTCCTAGCGGCTTTGCTCTCATCATTTGCATTTGCAGCACTCTCTGATCGCAGCTCCGCATATTGGGTTGTCTCACACCCGGTTGCCGCTGGGTCTTTACTCACATCTGCAGATTTAGAACTTATCGACGCTTCCCTTGTTGGCAATCAAGATCAATACATGGCTCAAGATCTATCACCGATTGGATTAACAACTACTCGCTACATCGCGGCAGGTGAATTTATTGCAATCAGTGCAGTTACTGAAGATCTCCAGGATTTTGATGCGGAGCAGGTTCCACTCAATATCTCAGCATCAGATATACCTGCAACTATCGAAATAGGAGAGCCAATAAGTATCTACTGGGTTCCAGAACCGCAAGACACTCAGAGTCTGAGCACACCAAAACTTCTATTAACAGGGATATTTCTTCGCTCTATAGATCGCAAAAGTTCTAACTTCGGAAACGGACTTGCAATCACAGTTTCGGTTGATAATTCACAGGTCCAAAGGCTATTAGCCGGAACTTCGAATGGAAGATTGGTAATTGTTAAATCAAATGGCTGAGCTCAACGTAATAACGGCGATCAACGATCCAGAGTTTGAGGCCATGGTGGCTGGAACACTCTTTTCCCATGGATGGAGTGTCATTTTTCGTGCTCTGGATGTAACTTCCTTGCAAAATTTTCTTACAACTTCTAGTGAGTCCAAGCCCCTACTCATCTATTCGAGTGACATTTCAGATTTAGATCCGAAGACTCTTGAGGCACTTTCACCATATCTGGATCGAGCCATAGGTTTCCTTGCTATCGATCAGATCGAAGGAATTGATGGCTATCTGGCTAGACCGCGAGATAAAATCGAGTTATTGGCCATGATTCGCTCTCCTCATAGGGCTCCCATGCTTAGATCAACAAACTCACATCACATTCCATCTCGCTGCAGGATGATCGCTTTGACGGGAGTAAATCATGGTGAAGGTGTGACACTTACAGCTCTCAATCTTGCAATCGAACTTACGCTCACCGGCAAGAAAGTGTTGCTAATCGATGCCCATCACCAGATGCCGGCCATCGCGACGCTTTTGGGGGAGCGCCATGCAAATAAAGATGTTCTTAAGGATGTAAGTACGATGCTACAAATCTTTGAAATTACTCGCCACAATGCAACAAATGCAGTTGAACTAATCTTCAATGCCAGCCATAACGTAGATTTCATCCTCGTTGATCTTGGTCTAACTACATACTCTGAACCCGCGTTGCTTGATCGCCGCTGGGAGAGCGCTTTTTCAACATCGATATTAGAAGCTGCAGATGATTTATGGATCTTTTCATCACCACGCGTTGTAAGTTCACGAGCATTACGCGAGATCACGAAGGCTCTATCTCAGATGACAATTCGTGGACGAGTTACTTACCTCTTGACACAGCGAATCCCCGGAAGAAGGGGAGATGAGCAAGAAGAGAAATTTCTCTCTATTGTCTCCCCAACACAACCCCACGCGCTGCGAATACTTCCGCTTGACCTCAGAAGTATCAGCGCTGCCGCCCAAGATCGCTCAATTCTGATGGAGAGCAATTCCAGAGGCGCACTTCGACGATCACTTGCAGCGATAGCGCTCGAACTTACTCAATAGCCTCACACCTTGTACGCTTAGCAATATGCGCGGCTATGTAGGGGTTTCAGCTGAAGAGCTCGAGGCTCTCTTTGCGAGTACTTCGATCTCAATTCCTACTCTTTTTGCACCCACTTCGGAGTTCATCGCCACCCATTCAGAACTTGGTGAAGAGGAGCATGAGTTTATTCTTTCGATGCTGGCAGCAGAGGAATCACTTGAACTCCGTGAAACAGGCAAAGGCTATGTACTTGCAGTCGAGGTGCCAGATTCTCTGATCAAAGAAGTGGGTGCTGATAGCGTTTCAATCGCTGCGCCAATCTCACTTGAATGGATCGCCTGCATCTTTCTTGTTTCACCAGATGGTGAAGAGCTCACCTGGTTTGCTACTGATGAAGTTCCTTCAATGCTGCCAAGTTGGAGAAGGTAATGCCAACAATCGAAGAATTTGTTCAGGGAAAGAGCCCGCTGACCCCCTCTCAGATTTATCGCCTCCGCGAGCTCGTTGCAGATTGGCAGTTGCTCTCCGATCTCTCCTTTGCTGACCTCATTTTGTGGGTTCCGCTCCGCAAGGATATGAAGAGCTGGCCAACGGGCTACGTTGCGATTGCACATATTCGCCCCATGACAGCTGCAACAGTATTTGCCAATGATGTATTAGGCGAGGAAATTCGTTGGGGACAGCGCCCACACATTGATCAAGCGTTGTCGAGTGCGGAGATCATTCGTGACACGGTTCCAGAAAAAGTTGGTGATCTCTTAATCAAAGAGGAGACAACACCCGTTCTCTATGAAGGTGAGGTAATCGCGGTCATTTCTCGTCACCGAGATTCAGAGTTGATGCGTCAACCATCTCGCTTAGAGCTTAACTATCGTGAAATTGCACATCAGCTCTATCGCATGGCAGCGGAAGGAAATTTCCCATATGAACATGCAAATTCATTCTTCGATCCAGCACCTCGAGTTGGAGACGGGTTACTGCGCCTAGATATCAACGGAGTAATTACTTATGCAAGCCCTAATGCTCGATCAGCTTTTGGCCGATTAAGTTGGAATAGTGGTCTTGAAGGTCAGTTACTGAATGAGGTCGCAGAACAAATCGCATCCCCTCAGAGCCAAGCGCATGAAGAAGGTTTACGCGTTCAACTCTCAGGACGAGCGATCAGACGAGTTGAGATGGAAAATAGTGGAGGAACAATCGAACTTCTTGTTTTGCCACTTATTCAAGGAAGTGATCGTATTGGTGCTTTAGTCCTGCTACAGAATGTGACTGAACTCAGACGACGTGAACGCGAGCTGGTAACCAAAGATGCGACTATTCGCGAGATTCACCATCGTGTAAAGAATAATCTCCAGACAGTATCTGCCCTACTGCGTCTTCAGGCACGTCGGATCGATGATCCTGCGGCAAGTGCTGCACTTAATGAAGCTGTTCGCCGCATTGCATCTATTGCACTCGTTCATGAAACACTGTCATCCGGAACCGATGCATCCGTTGCCTTTGATGACGTTTTAGATCGATTAGTATCGCACTCACTTGATCTGAGCTCACGAATGAATGAGTTAGTCATTACGCGAAGTGGTCAACTAGGATCACTCGATCCCTCAATTGCAACTCCATTGTCACTAGTTGTCACTGAACTCATTCACAACGCATTGGAGCACGGTCTTGAAAATGGTGGAAGTTCCCTTGAAATTCTCCTTGAACGAAGTGCCGGTGTTGCCCACATTTCAATCATCGATGATGGAGTGGGTCTGCCTGAGGGATTTGATCTCGCAACGTCGTCTAATTTAGGTCTACAAATTGTGCGAACCCTCACCGAGAATGAACTAAAAGGTCAATTAGTTTTGGAATCAACAGAGCGTGGAACAACTGCTCGACTTACCTTCCCAATCTAGGACATATTAATTGGGGGGAAAATTAATTATGTGGATCCATAGTGCGAGCACGATTTCGAGCTGCACGACGCTTCAGCGCACGACGTTCGTCCTCTGAGAGCCCGCCCCATACGCCAGCATCTTGTCCGCTTTCAAGGGCCCAAGAGAGACAGGCTTCGCGCACAATGCAACGCTGACAGACTTTCTTCGCCTCTTCGATCTGAGTGATCGCGGGGCCAGTGTTACCAACGGGGAAGAAGAGTTCAGGGTCTTCATCGCGGCATGCTGATTGATGTCGCCAATCCATGATCTCTCCTTTACAAACGCGCGCTGCCATACGATGAGATTTCATCTGGCGGAACGCATATTCTCTCGCGTATTACTCTCTTAAACAAGAAGGTAGAGAGAAAGATTTCTCATTTCAGAGTGATCTATGTCGCGCTCGGTTGTTAAATGAGTGCGTGCCCCCGACAGGAATCGAACCTGTGCACCCGCCTCCGGAGGGCGGTGCTCTATCCCCTGAGCTACGGGGGCGCAGGTATCCCTAGTTTACGTGATGAAAGTTCACGCCAATCATGAAAGACTTCACTCATGAGCTCTTCACATGAAATCGCGTATTTTGCTACCGGCTGTTTCTGGGGCGCTGAGCGTAGATTCTGGTTGCTCGATGGAGTCATCGAGACTTCAGTTGGATATATGGGTGGAAGAACATCCTCACCGAGTTATGAGCAGGTCTGCACGGGATCAACCGGCCACGCTGAAATGGTTGCAATTACCTTCGATCCATCACTCATTTCTTATAACCGCTTACTTGAAGAATTTTGGGTGATGCACGATCCCACTTCACTTAATGCTCAAGGTGGGGATATCGGGACCCAATATCGGAGTGCGATCTACACAACTGATGATCAGCAGTTGGAAACAGCGCTAGCTTCTCGTGATCGATATCAAGGTGCGCTCACATCTGCTGGACTCGATCAGATTGTCACAGAGATCAAGAGCGCTGCAGGTATGGAGTATTTCTTTGCCGAGGAGTATCACCAGAAGTATCTAGCGAAGAATCCCAACGGCTATGACTGTCACTCAAGCACAGGTGTTGCCTTTCCTGCATAAGGCCTCTTGATATTTGCAGGATCTGGCGATACTTTTACAGTTGTTGCAGGTTTTTACAGTCGCAATAACATGGGAGCTAGAGTGGCAGGAATTAAAGAGATCGCGGCTCTCTCTGGAGTCTCGATCGCAACGGTTTCGCGCGCATTGCGCGGCCTCCATCATGTCAATCCTGAGACTCGTAAGAAGATTATTGATGCTGCCGAATCAGTTGGCTATCCAATCGAATCTGATTCAAGCAAGACAACACCCCATCGAACAAACAGCGTAGGAATTGTTGCGCCGTATATTTCGCGTTGGTATTTCGCACAAGTGATTAGCGGTGCCGAACAAGCACTTCGTGAAGCTGGACTTGATCTTCTTCTCTATAACTTTAGTCAGATGAAAGGGCGAGAGCGTCTTTTTCAGCATCAGCTCCTTAAGGGACGAGTGGATGCACTCATTGTTATCAGCCTTCCACCTACGGAAGAAGAGTTTGAATCCATGCTTAGCCTTGGAATTCCCGTCGCTTTGGTGGGCATGCACCATAAAGACTGTGCCAGCGTTGCAATAGATGACGTTGCGGCTGCACGTACAGCCACTCAACATTTGGTTAATCAAGGACATCGCAACATTGCTTTAATGTCTGGACACCCCGACGACCCATTTAATTTCAGCGTCCCACAAGATCGTCGTAAGGGTTTTCTGCAAGCGTTAGTTGAAAACGGCCTGGAATGGGATCCATCTCGCGAAGTTCACGGCGGATTTACTATGCATACTGCAGCGCGCGCAATGGATGATCTGCTAGCTCGCCCCAACCGTCCGACTGCAATATTTTGCGAGTCAGATGAGATGGCTTTTGGAGTTATGCAGGCTATACGACGTCATGGCCTCAAGTGCCCAGATGACATTTCGATTATTGGTTTCGATGGACATGAGATGTCAGAGTTTTCTGAATTAACGACAATTGAACAACCAGTGCAACTGATGGGTGAGATGGCTGCATGGTCAATCATGGAGCGCCTTCGCAAACCGCTGAAAGAACCAGTTCCTCTTATTGTTCCCACAACACTTGTGGTTCGAAACTCGACAAAACGCCTAGCCCCCGAGCACTCTTAGTGGAATACTCGCCATATGAGCGACATTGACGTCACCGCACCGTCTCTTGCTGAACTGGCAACTCACCATAGTGAGAAATGGCGCGCTTTCGCACCCAATGTAATTCCACTTCCAGTCGCCGAGATGGATTTTCCGGTTGCAGCCCCAATTCGGGAATTTCTACACTCAATGGTCGAGCACTCAGATATGGGCTACCTCGGCCCCATTCCTGAACTGGGCAACTCTTTTGCAGCATTCGCTCAAACGCGATGGAACTGGACAGTTGATCCATCGCGAGTGCGCGTAGCAACAGATGTCGGGGTCGGTGTAGTTGAAATTCTTCGCGTTTTCACAAATCCAGGCGACGGTGTCTTAATCAGCTCACCGGTCTATCAGAATTTCTACACCTGGATGAATGAGACCAAAGTGAAGTGCATCGATGTCCCATTTATCCATTGCCAATCTGAAGATGTTTCGGTGGCATGGAGCATTGATTGGCCGGGGATCGAAGAGGCATATAGCAGCGGTATCAAAATTCACCTTCTCTGTTCGCCACATAACCCGATAGGCCGCGTCTTCTCGAGAGAAGAGCTCAGTAAATTTCTCGCTCTGGCTGTCAAATATGAAGTCACCATCATTAGCGATGAGATCCATTCACCTCTTGAATACTCCGAGCACCCATTTGTTCCAATGCTTACCTTAGGCAAAGACGCTGAAAGTCATTGCGTTGTGGTCACGGCCGCAAGTAAAGGCTGGAATATCGCAGGACTTAAATGTGCAATTATTGTCTCTGCCAGCGATGCGATGCACGAAAAACTTAACGCACTTCCGCCCGCACTTCACTTTCGCGCATCACTCTTCGGGGCTTTTGCAACCGCTGTTGCATTCGATAAGTGCGTACCTTGGTTGGACGCTGTCATCACACAGCTCGACCATAATCGCCACCTCATTTCAACACTGCTCGCCGAGCATTTGCCAGAAGTTATCTACAATCCACCACAGCACTCATATTTAGCGTGGCTAGATCTCTCGGCACTTAATTTAGGCGATGAGCCAACTGCAGTTATCCTTGAAAAAACCAGCGTTGCATTCAATGCTGGTCACATTTACGGCGCGCAGTGGGGACAATTTGCTCGAATGAATTTTGCGACAAGTCCTGAAATTATTACTCAAGCGATAACCCAGATGGCAAGGGGAATTCGTGGTTAGTGTCTATGACGCAATTGTTGTAGGCGGGGGACACAACGGACTGGTCGCAGCTTCGTATTTAGCCAAGGCAGGAAAGAAAGTGCTTCTGCTTGAAGCCGCCGCTGAACTTGGTGGGGCTACCGCAAGTGTGCGGGCATTTCCTGAATTCGATGCACGCCTTTCTCGCTATTCATATTTAGTAGCGCTACTTCCAGATCAGATTGTGAAGGATCTTGGAATCAATTTTGAAACTCTTAGCCGCGAAGTCTCTTCATACACCCCCTATGAAAAAGACGGCGAACATGATGGCCTTACCGTTTCCACAAACTGGAACCAGGAAACTGCTGATTCATTTGTCAGACTCACAGGCTCTGATGCAGAAGGCGCAGCTTGGCAAAGCTTCTACTCTGAAATAGCTGAGTTTGCTGCCAGATCAGCACCAACCATGCTTCAACCATTGATGACTCGTTCACAGATGCGCAAATCTTTAGGAATGGATTCTGTTTGGGATTACATGATTGAACGTCCCATCGGTGAAGTTATTGAAGAGCGATTTGCTAACGATCTTGTGCGTGGAGTTGTACTCACAGATGCACTTATCGGCACATTTATTGATTCCATGAGTATTCAAGCAAATATCTGCTTTCTCTATCATCTGATTGGCAACGGTGTAGGCCAGTGGAAAGTTCCACGCGGTGGAATGGGGGCACTTGTTACCGAACTAGAGCGTATCGCTCGTGGTCATGGAGTTGAGATCCAACTCAATTCACGGGTGGCTAGGATCGATAGCAGCGGTGATCAAGTAACGGTTTCCACCGATGATGGACGTAGCTTTACTAGCACCGACCTTCTCTTTGCAGCAGCACCACAAACATTGGCAAAGCTACGAGGAAAAACTCCGCCACAATCTTTACAGGGGTCGCAGATTAAGATGAATATGCTGCTCACTCGCTTGCCACGATTGAAATCCGGCGTGGACCCGCGCATTGCCTTTGCCGGCACATTCCATATCAATGAAAGTTACTCGCACCTAAATCAGACTTATCAGATTGCAGCTAGTGGGAAAATGCCCGATCGCCTTCCACTTGAAATGTACTGCCACACACTTACTGATCCAAGCATTCTTTCTCCAGAGTTAGCGCGCCAGGGTTATCACACACTCACACTCTTTGGTTTACATACCGATGCATCTCTCTTCGATTCCAATCCAGAGAAATCTCGAGCTGCTGCGGTAGCTAGTGCGCTTGCAAGCCTCAATGAATATTTAGAAGATTCAATCGAGAGCGTTCTAGCAAAAAATACAGATGGCACATATGCACTAGAAGCAAAATCTCCACTTGACCTTGAAGAGGCGATTGGATTGCCTCGTGGAAACATTTTTCATCGTGATCTTGATTTTCCATTCATTGAAGATGATGAAGCGACGGAGATCCCGCAATGGGGCTGTGAAACCGATGACCCCCACATCTTTATCGCCGGAGCAGGTGCTCGGCGCGGGGGAGGCGTCAGCGGTATTGCAGGTCATAACGCTGCAGCATCAGTTCTCTCTCGTCGATAGTCTGCATTAGGCTTGCATCATGAGCCACGATGCATCCAATGAGAAGCTCTCAACGAGAGCAATTACTTCAGGCCGCCCACCTCGCGCGGGCGATAGCCCACTCAATACACCGATCTCACTGACTAGTACCTTTACTGCTGGTGGTCCAATTGGTTACGGTCGCTATGGCAATGAAACATGGAGTGCCACCGAGTCTGCAATTAGCGCCCTTGAAGGTGGCCGCTCACTAATTTTCTCTTCCGGAATGGCTGCGATTACTGCCGCATATTCAATTCTTCCTTGGGGTGCTCGCGTTGTCGCTTCACATGAAGGTTATAGCGGAGTCATGACTCTTCTAAAGCAATATGGTGAAAGTGGTCGCCTTAAAGTTGTATTGGTTGATGTAGCAAATACTGAAGCAGTTCTTGCGGCACTCCCGGGTGCAGATTTGTTGTGGCTCGAATCTCCAACAAATCCATGTCTTGATATTGCGGAACTTCCTCAATTAATTTCAGCTGCTAAAGCTGCAAATATTCTTGTCATGGTTGATAACACTTTTGCTACAGCTCTAACGCAGCGTCCCCTTGAAATGGGAGCTGATCTAGTTATGAATTCTGTAACTAAATTTCTGTCAGGCCATAGCGATCTTCTTATGGGCTCACTTTCAACAAATAGCGCTGAACTCCTAACATCGCTTGAGAGTGCTCGGAAACTCAACGGATCAATCGCCGGTCCATTTGAGGCGTGGTTAGCCCTTCGAGGTATTCGCACCTTTGCCCTTAGATTTGCTCAATCATGCAAGAGCGCCCAAGAGTTAGCAGAGCGCCTAAGTAGCCACCCGAAAGTTTCACGAGTGCGATACCCAGGGCTTGTTACTGATTCACAGCATGAGCGCGCAAAGAAGTTCATGGCCACCTACGGAGCAGTCCTATCCTTTGAAGTTAAAGGCAGCGCTGCAGATGCGGACCGTGTGTGTGATAGCACTGCGATTATCACCCACGCAACCAGCCTTGGCGGAGTTGAATCTCTCTGGGAACGTCGTCGTCGCTGGCCGATCGAGAGTTCTTCTGTTCCGGAAACTCTCATCAGACTCTCTGTTGGCTGCGAAGATGTTGACGACCTTTGGGAGGATATTCAAAGGGCGCTCTCTGCCATTTAAGTCGATGGCAGGCATTTTCTGAGAAAGAGGAGTAAATTTAAGACATGAAAATCATTCGACGAATCCTTGCCGGGCTGGCTGTAATCGCCTTAGCCTTTAAGGGCGTTGCATCATTTCTTTCATGGGTAGAGCGTCAAGATGATCAACCAGCAGAAGCTTGGCTTGATGAAGACGAGTTGGATGAATCCGAACTCAAAGAAGCGTAAATGAGCACCGAATACATTCCAGGGACCTGCAACATTGGGGCCGGTGAAGTAAAGCGCCGCCAATTTGTCGCCGCTGTCGGATTTCTACTCTTCATTACCTCCTCTATCTCTCTCTTTGGAATCGATGCACCTCGTAGTGCACGTTTAGGACTCTTCTTTCCGCTCATGGTTGCAAGTATCGGCTGGGTGCAATCACGCAAAAAATTCTGCCTAGCTTATGGCTTTATGGGTACCTTCAATTTTGGAAAGCTCGGTCAACTCTCACGCGTCTCCGATAAATCTGCAAAGCGCGCAGATCGTTTGACTGCAATTTCAATCTTAGTGCAGGCACTTATCTACGCCGCAGCGGGAACAGCTGTTATGTATCTGCTACCAACTTCTATCTGGTAGCTATTACTTTTCCATAGCTTATTGATGTGAAGACTACTTCTTCTTTCCAGGTTTTTGAATCTGGATTGATGACTTCGGGCCCTTCATCGGTTTCATTGGTGGAGTAGGTGCAACTGGTTCTGGTCCAAGCAGCTCCACCGCTTCATCTCGAGCTTTCGCGGCTGCTGCTCTGGCCGAAGACAGTGCCGCCTTGCTTCCAGCGCTCTTGCCAGCAATGCGCGCATCTTCATAGGCCTTCTTGAGCGCTTTGTTAAAATCAAAAAGTATCGAACGTAACTCTTGTTCACGAAGTGCACGAGCTTCCTGGTACTCACGCAATTCAATCTTGAATTTTTCTAGATCCAATAGATACTGAACCATTGGAGAAAGAGTTGAAGTGGGAGTAGGAGTTGGCTTTACATCAGCAGATGCTGGAACCGTGATGAGGGAAAGGGAAAGTAAAGCTACAAGAAGGCCTACTTTGCGCATATCTCCTCCAATCTGATTGAGTTAAGGATGCCAGTTGATTTTGTGAAGTCTCTGTGAATATCCTTCCGACGCGCAGAGGTAGCTAGGGTGAAGGTGGAAATGTAAGTCAAGACCTGTAAGGCTATGGGTATGAGTTCAGCCGATACAGCGCCAATCAAGATTCTGGTTGTCGATGATGAAGCAGGTGTCCGCGAGTTGCTTAAAGATGCCTTGAAGTTGGCAGGTTTTGAAACACTAGCCGCAAATGATGGGATGAGCGCACTTACCGCTCTACGGAGCTATACCCCAGACATAATGATCATTGATATCAATATGCCGTTAATGGATGGCTTCGAACTTGTTGAGCGATTACGAAAGAACGGAAACGAAGTTCCAGTTCTCATGTTGAGTGCTCGCGCAGATCGAGTGGACGTCACCAGAGGATTAACTCTTGGGGCCGATGATTATGTAGTTAAACCTTTTGGTCTTGAGGAACTTGTGCTCAGGCTTAAGGCAATTCTGCGACGCTCGCAAGCATCTGGGGCGCCAAATCCAATACTTAAGTGCGGGCCAATTTCTATCGATGACTCAACACATTCGGTCACGTTCGGCGATGATTTAATTGATCTTTCTCCAACCGAATACCGGTTGTTGCAAGTCCTGATCGAGAATAAGAATCGAGTGCTCTCAAAGACTGTCCTTTTGGATGATGTGTGGGGGATCAACTTCGAGTCTGAGAGCACAGTTGTTGATACCTATATCTCATATCTACGCAAGAAACTTCACAAGGATGGTTTTGAGGGAATTAAGACCATTCGAGGCGTTGGCTTTGTAATTCAGGAGCCAAAGAAATAGTGAAGCAAAAAGGTCTCCGATATCTACTTGCAAGCGCAATTATCACAACTGCGCTTTCGCTTCTCATTGGAGGATTTGCCACAATTTCGGTGAGGAACTCACAGATTGCGGTGATTGATTCTCAACTTAACATCATTGCAGACTCTGTACGTCAAAACTCGGGCGCTCCGGTGAGTGCTGCACTCGATAGCGCGGCTAACCAAGATTTCAACGTCACTATCGCGTTGATTTCATCATCAGGTGAGCTCACCATAATCAACGAATCACAACTAAATTTAAGAAACCCACCAATTGAGTCTGTAATCAGTAAGTCACTTCAAGAAGCTGTGACCGTTGATGCAGAGCAGGGCTATCGCCTCGTCTCTCTTAATATTTCAGGTGGTGATCGTTTACTTATTGCTGATTCACTCAGAGCCACAGATGAGACTTTTATAGAGAATCAGAAGCGGCTAGTTCTTTTCACCTTACTAGCCGATGTTGTTGCCATTGCTCTCTCGTACCTGGTAATTCGAAGAAATAACCGAAAATTGCAGGCAGAGTCTCTCTCCCGTATGCAGAGCTTCTTAGCCGATGCTTCCCATGAACTCCGTACGCCACTGACCGTAATTAAAGGTTATTCAGAGATGTTATCTAAAGGACAAATTTCAGAAGAAGGTGATAGAGAGAAGGCATTTGCCAGAGTTAATTTAGAGATCATCCGCATGGAAAATCTCATCCACGATCTTTTGCTGCTGGCTGAGCTAGGCGAGACATCTGTGCCGATTCGCGAGGATATCGACTTCTCAGAGCTTCTCACATCATTTTCCCGTGACTTCCAGACACTTAATCCTAAGCGTGCGGTTGTCATGGAAATCGAGGGCGGAATTACTTGTTTAGGATCTATTGACCACATGCGTCGTTTGATTCAGAACATCCTGAATAATATTTCTCGACATACTCCGGAAAACGCACCAGTGAGAATACAGCTGACACAAAGCGGAAAGAAGACGCTACTTATTTTAGAAGATGGGGGACCAGGCTTACCTGACTCTTCCTATCGAGACGGCATAGAGTTGCTCAACCGATTTGATTCTGCACGTTCACGCGATACTGGTGGATCAGGTCTTGGGCTATCAATTATCGCCGCAATTGTGCACGAACACGATGGAACGCTCGCGTTGCGCAAAAGCACCTTAGGTGGCTTAGCCGTCGAAATTACTCTGTAGGATTTTTATCGCGAGTGCTTATCAAACTAGCGACAGTGGCAAGCGCAATACACGAAACAATAACAATTAAACTTTGAGTGATGGTAACTTCTGGAATATGAAATCCACCGATTTCATGAATATCAACTGCATGAAATGCATGAAAAAGTAACTTAAATCCAATAAAAGCCAGAACAGCTGAGAGTCCTTTTCCGATGTAAACGAGGCGACTCATGAGTCCACCAATGAGGAAGTAGAGCTGGCGAAGTCCCATGAGAGCGAAGATATTTGCTGTAATCACGAGATAGACATTCTCTGTCAAACCAAATATTGCAGGGATCGAATCCAGGGCAAATAGCAGATCAGTCATTCCCAGTGCAAGTAGAGCGATCGTAAATGGCTTCAGGCCTTTACTTTGTAAATATTGTACGAGCTTGCTGTCTTTTACTTCTTCCTCTTCCTTATGTGAACTCTCCATAAATAGCGAGACAGCGGTGTAGACAAGAAAAGCACCGAAGATAAAGAAGACCCACTCAAATCTTTCAATCGCTGCCTTGCCGAGAGTAATGGCGATAATGCGAAGAACCAGAGCGATGAGGATTCCAATGAGGAGAGCTAGTTGCTGCTTCTGCTTATCTATCTTCAGGCGAGTGAGAATGAGTACGAATACAAAGAGATTGTCGAATGAGAGCGAATATTCAGTGAGCCATCCAGCAAAGAATTCCTGCTGTTCTCTCGATGTGAGCCATCGGCTAAGGAAGAGTCCGAAGGCCACAGCCAGAGATACATAGAAAACACTCCAGGCTGTCGCTTCACGCATCGAGGTATCTTTTTCACGACGTGCAACCGCCCAAGCAAAATCCAGTCCAATGATTACAAGTAGGGCAACAATGGTGATTATCCAGTTCGTGGTGGAAATTGTTGCAACTGGTGTCATGCCTAGAGCCTAACACTTGCTGGATCTGCGGTAATTTAGCCATATGTCACCAGTGGCGCGCATCTCACTTGAAGAAGCTTTTTCTCAGGCGCTTCTCTACCTTGTGAATCCTGAGGCAGTTGCTCGCATTGTGCTCTCAGGGCGCCGACGAAATATGCAGACAGACTGTGAGCGAATAGATATACGCCCAGTCTCAATCAAAGAGAAGCTCCACTTTCAAGTGAGTACAAGTGATGGACGAGCTGTAACCACAAAAAACTACACACCAACAGATCTGCCTATTAGTGATTTCATTCGCTCAGGTTATGCAAACATTCTGATCGAATGTATTGAGGAGAGCTTCACACTTCGCATCACAAAAAAGGATGAACCCTTGATTTCAATTACTTCAGGAGCAGGGACTGTTGATCTTGCGCACGATAAGAAGAAAGAACGGCTACTCGATGCTGGAGATCCGTTTTTACTTGAAGTTGGAATCAGTGACGCATCCGGACATGTAAAACCATCGAAGAGCGATAAATATCGCCAGGTTGAGGAGTTCTTGCGTCTGCTCACACCAACACTGACTAGTGCGATCGAAGCAGGGAAGATCAAAAAGCCAACGAGCGCTGATCCACTGACAATCGTCGATCTCGGTTGTGGTCACGCCTATTTAACTTTTGCGGCACATCAATATTTGCGCAGTATCGGTATGGAAGTCAAGGTTATTGGTATTGATGTACGCACCGCATCACGTGATCGAAATAATGAAATTGCCAAGAAGTTGGGGATCACAAACAGCATCGAGTTTCGGGCTGAGGAGATTGCTGATACAACTTTGACGCAAGCAGATGTGGCGATCGCACTTCATGCTTGCGATACTGCAACTGATGATGCGATTGCGTGGGCCGTCAAAGCGGACGCTAAGTTAATGATGATTGCACCCTGCTGCCATCATGACATTCAATCCCAGTTATCTGAAACTCCTGAGCCTTGGTCACTCATCACTCGCTACGGAATCATGCGTGAAAGACTGGGAGATCTTTTGACAGATTCATTGCGGATGCAGATTCTCAAACTCCGTGGGTATCGAGTTGAAGCGATCGAATTTATTGGGGGTGAGCACACTCCTCGGAATCTCATGATTAGAGCCGTCAAGACTGGTGCAACCATCGATCCGATTGAAGTCACTAGATATGAGGAGATGATCGCTGCCTGGAAGGTAAAGCCTGCGCTAGCACGACTGCTTAACCATTAGACTAAGCGCTATGTCTAAGGTACTTGCAAGCCTTCCTGTTGGTGAAAAGGTTGGAATCGCATTCTCTGGTGGTCTTGATACCTCCGTCGCAGTTGCATGGATGCGAGAGAAAGGTGCGATTCCTTGCACCTACACCGCAGATCTTGGTCAATATGACGAGCCGGATATTGATTCAGTACCAGTGCGCGCTAAAGAATACGGCGCAGAAATTTCACGACTTGTTGATTGCAAACAGTCATTGGTTGAAGAAGGACTTGCGGCAATAGCTTGCGGTGCCTTTCATATTCGCTCAGGCGGAAAGCAGTACTTCAACACAACTCCACTAGGCCGTGCCGTCACTGGAACCCTTCTTGTGCGTGCGATGCTCTCTGACAAGGTAGATATTTGGGGAGATGGTTCCACCTACAAGGGAAACGATATTGAGCGTTTCTATCGCTATGGACTTCTTGCTAACCCAAATCTTCGAATTTATAAGCCATGGTTAGATGCTGACTTTGTTCGCGAGCTCGGTGGACGTAAAGAAATGTCTGAGTGGCTCGTTTCGCATAATCTTCCGTATCGTGACAGCACTGAAAAGGCTTACTCAACTGATGCCAACATCCTCGGTGCAACCCACGAGGCGAAGAATCTCGAGAGCCTTGATGCGTCAATTGAAATAGTTCAGCCAATTATGGGAGTTCGCTTCTGGGATGCTGCAGTATCCATCCCAAGTGAAGATGTAAAGATCGAGTACGTGCAAGGACGCCCGGTTGCACTCAACGGGAAACATTTTGATGATGTCGTTGAGTTGATGAATGAAGCTAACGCTATTGGCGGTCGTCACGGTCTCGGTATGGCAGATCAAATTGAAAATAGAATCATCGAAGCTAAGAGCCGCGGTATTTATGAAGCACCGGGAATGGCGCTTCTCTTTATTGGTTATGAACGTTTACTTTCTGCAATTCACAATGAAGACACCATTGCTAACTACCACGCAGAAGGCCGCAGACTTGGACGACTTCTCTATGAAGGACGCTGGCTTGATCCGCAATCATTAATGCTCCGCGAATCGCTGCAACGCTGGGTTGCTTCAGCTGTTACTGGTGAAGTAACACTTCGACTTCGCCGCGGTGATGACTACTCCGTTATCAATACCGCTGGCCCACACTTGAGTTATCACCCAGATAAGCTCTCAATGGAGCGCACAGAGGATGCCGCCTTTGGTCCAACAGATCGTATTGGTCAGCTCACAATGAGGAATCTGGATATTGCAGATACTCGTGAAAAATTAGAGTTATATCGCTCTCAGGGGCAATTAGGTCAGGGTGAATTTACGCTGATTCGTGAAATCGACAACCAGTAATTCAAAACTAAAATATCTCTACGGTTAGGATCTATCCATGAAAAAAGTTGCACTCGTACTTTCAATCGCACTCGTTGGCCTTACCGGCTGCTCGGAGATAGGAGATAACATGTCATCAAACACACTCGTACAGGTCACTGCAAATGGTGGAGAAGCGCCAACAATTACCCCGCCTTCAGGTGATGCTCCTACTACTCTCATTGCCGAAGATATAATCGTTGGAAGCGGTACTGAAGTTGTAGCAACATCAACTTTGACACTTCACTACACATTAATGAAGTGGTCTGATGGAAGTATTCTCGAATCTTCTTGGTCAAACGGAACGCCTTCAACATTCCAACTCTCTGGATTAATTCAGGGTTGGCAGCAAGGTCTTCCCGGTGCAAAAGTAGGCGGACGTCGCCTTTTGGTGCTCCCACCTGCTCTCGGTTACGGAGCAATGGCTGGACATCCACTGGAGAAGGACACACTCATTTTTGTAGTCGACATCATCGCCGTTTCCTAAGTCAAGGTAACAAAGCGTGACGCTGCTTCATATTCTTGACCTGCTCTCTGTCTTTGTCTTCGCACTCGTTGGAGCGCGCGTAGCAGCAGATCGTGGGTTGGATTATAGTGGCATCGCACTTGTAGCAATCGTTGCATCAGTTTCAGGTGGAACTCTGCGCAATATCTTCCTTGGCCTTAAGCCAATCTTGATTACTGATCCATGGGTGATTGGGAGCATCGTCGCTGCGGTTGCAATCACGCTTAGCGTTCGACGAGTAACAAAGATAGGTAAGACACTATTAATTATGGATACTCTCGGCTTGGCAATAGCGACAGCATCTGGGGTCCAGCTTGCACACAATTTCAATAGCCCTTGGTATGCAACGATCATTTTGGGAGTGATTACTGCAGTCACCGGTGGTTTACTGCGTGACGTTCTATGCCAACTCGAGCCAGTACTCTTACATAGAGAGACTATTGGGACTTCATCACTGTGTGGAGCTATCGCATTCGTCGCACTTGTCGCCCTCAACGTTGAAGCGTCAGTAGCAACGATCATCGGGGGAGTTGTTGTCGTTCTCGTACGTATGCTTTCGATTCAATTCAATCTCAATCTTCCAAAATTTAAGCAGGAACAAACGTGATTAGACCTGCTCGCGTAGAAGATACAGATGAGATTCTTGCCCTGATTCATGAGCTTGCGGTTTATGAAAAAGCTCCAGATGAGGCAAAGGCGACGGCTGAACAGATTCAAAAATCATTCTTCGATGGTGATGCAAAAGTCTTTTGCGAGATTGTCGAACACGATGGTCAGATTGCTGGTTTTGCAATCTGGTTCCTCAACTACTCCACATGGCAAGGTCTGCACGGAATCTATTTGGAAGATCTATTCATTCGTCCGCAATTTCGCAGCCTTGGGTATGGAAAAGATCTACTCAAGCACCTTGCAAATATCTGCAAAGAGCGCGGATATGGCCGATTCCAATGGTGGGTTCTTGATTGGAACACACCCGCAATTGATTTCTACACATCCTTGGGAGCC
>Ga0315907_10000194_pt1 | contig 89552 bp, 86 predicted proteins | sample LakEriMetagenome_3_FD_203525 | JGI IMG/M metagenome (GOLD analysis project Ga0315907, IMG submission 203525) | Freshwater fungal communities from buoy surface, Lake Erie, Ohio, United States - Buoy 12 MA123 | ecosystem: Environmental > Aquatic > Freshwater > Lake > Lake biofilm | place: USA...
TCAAGCTGAGCGCGATCCGTCGGCGTCACGGTGAATTGAATTCCTGTTCGCATGCCACTCAATCGCACAGACAACAAATCAAGGGAATCCACTTTTGGATTCCTTTGTTACGATCAATCCACTAGCATCGCTAAGAACGCGATCATTTGAGCGCTTCGCCCGTACCATCGCGCCTCACGCGACCGCGCGGGTATCCAAAAAAGACCCCTGCCACGCAATGCCAATGCCTTGCAATCTTTTGGTGAGATCATGCGCCGGAAACCCCCGGAGTTCTTTCGGCTCCAGCTTGTGTAGGCCACCGCCGTAAACCCTGCCGTGCCCGAGGATCTCGTCGGTGTCGATGTCGTTCAAGAACCTCCAGGCGATGCGCAGTGCTTCGGGATGCTCCCGCATGAAGCGCGACAAGGCCGGTTTTGGGTAGAGCATGAGATAGGTATTGAGGGCGGTTGCCTGAGAATGATTGAGGATGAAGCGGAACGGTCTCCCCCCTTTCCGGCTGCGGCCCATGTAGGTGCAAATGATCGGCGCTGGCGGCCTGTTCTCTTGCGTGTACCAAGGCCGTCGTGACCGGCAGAGATATCCATCAGCAACAGGCTTCTCTCCGGCCTTTCCAGTGTCGAGATAGGCTTTGAGGGTGGGATAAAGCTGTCCAATCTGGGCTTCGCTCAGGCGCGGATCGAGAAGGAAGAGCTGCTTGTCCAGAGCTGGCCAGCCGCGTTCATCGGCCTGGATTTCATCGTTGGGCAAATGACGGCTGCCAGGCAGAAGTGGCCGGAACATCTCCTTCGGCAGATTGCGGGCCTCGATCTGCGCCTCGTCCATTACAAAGAAGCTGTTGTCGCCGGTGGCAAGGCCACGCTTCACATCGAACAGATCGCCAAGGGTGATTTCTGATCGAACGCTCGCAGCTTCCGCTTGCGGGTAACGAGTCCATTTTGGCTCATGCGTGAGTTCGGATGCCAGGACAAGACGCTCCACGGCGGGCGCGGCCAGCGAACCGCCATAGGTGAAACGGACCTGATGATCGCGTGGCGGCGGCGTGTTCCTGATCCAGACCACGGCGGACGACACACGGGCATCGGCAAATTGGACATCGGTCGGATCGAAGCGATGAATGTGAAGAAGCGTCACCTTCTTCAGAAGATAAGATTTGAGCATGCGGCCATAATTCACGCCCATGAATTCGCTGGGAATGAGCCATCCGGCAATGGCACCTGGCTCCATCCATGGATGCGCTAGGCCCATGAAGTAGCAGTAGAGGCCTGAGAGGCCGCCGATCCTCACGCCACATGCCTGCTCGGTCTGAAGAGGAAGGCGGGCTTTCGCCTCTGCATCCAAATGGTGATGCCGCACGTATGGTGGATTGCAGATCAGAAGGTTCGCCCTGCCTCGCTCTGATGGTGCGTGTGCTTGGGTGAAGTCCTCGAAGCGAAGATCAAGGGACGTGCCCTGCCAGAGCGCGGCTGCGGGCTTGCCATAATGCGGGTCAATCTCGAAGCCAATCGCCTGGGCGATGCGATCCGGCTCTGCTGCGGCGCAAAGTGCGGAATAGAACGAGCCCGTTCCGATGCCGGGGTCCAGGAACCTGATCGGCTCTCTGGGCAGAAGCTGGTCGATCCCATAGCGCAGAATGTCACGCGCAAGGCCAGTCGGCGTGGCAAACTGCCCAAGACGGTTGCGCTCCTCCGGTGTCTTGCTGCCGTCCAGCCGGGCCTGAAGATTCAGCCTTTGTTCTTCCAAGGCTTCCATCCCGCTCATAGCCCGAATGCCGCCAGATCATCGATCCGGTGCTCCCATACCCAATCGATTCCTTCAGACGCCCCGTAGCCCAGATAGCCGCTGTCGAAGTATCCGCAGAGGGACAGGTTGAACCGGACGTCCGCACCGTAGTTGCTGCGGAGCTGGGCCATTTTCACGGTTTCCTCTTTTCGGCGCTTATTGGTGTTCGTGAAGTCCCCGGCTGACTTTGCCTCGAAGAAGATCGGCAGTTCGGCAGGGGTGGAGCCGTGAGGTTTAATCACGGCGTCGACGGGGATGTTGATCGTCGTCAGGCCACCTTCAAGCTTAACCGGGACGTTCATGCGAAAACTGAACGTGCCGGGAAGCATGGCATTGAACCGTGAGCCCTCCCCGCCAGGGAGCTGGCGATAGCCGCGTGCCTCCAGCCATGCCTTGATAGTGGCAAGCTGGCGTTTCTCCTGGGCATTCCGGATGATCGGGTTGGCAACAGCTCCGCAAAGCCGGTCGGCCACGATGGTGGCGGCCCTGTGCTTTTCAACTTCTGTCGGCGGTTCCGCCCCGCCAAGCCAGACAAAAATATCGGGGTCTGCCATTTTCTCGATTATGTCGCCGATCTTGGTAAGCTGAACGTCGAGCTCTGCCCGCGCCATTCGCGAGGGAAGCTGGTTCAGCTCCAGATTCTTGACGAGGTTGGTCGAAACCCCGGCCAGACCAATGACCCGGTCTACGGCCAGAGGCGGGCATGTGGACATGCGCAAGGTCGGAAGGACGCCCGGCCAGCGGCGCAGCGTCTCCGGGCGAATATTGGTGAGGTTCTCTGTGTTAGCGAGCGCGGCTTCAACCTCCTTCGTCACCTTGAGCCTCGTTTCTCTGAAGGCTTGCGGTGCAAACCGCATGAACCAATCATTGTACATATCTACAGAGGCCGCGATGTCGGCTTTCCAGTTCTGCGGCTTGTCGAGGTTTACGGGCATCAGGTGCTCTTCTTGGCGGCTTGATAAAGGTCCCACATCTCTTCAAAGAGCTTGCGGAGCGATATTCCGCGCTGGGCGGCCTCGGTTTTTACATCGATGGCCCTCTCCGTGCTTAATGAAAAACCGATGATCTTGCGGTTGCCGCTTTTGCTGTCTGCCATGATTGATTCCTCCCCATAGCACCGTCGACCCGTCGACGCACGCTGTCAATCTCTGCACCATACGTGCTCAAGGACCACCGGCGGCAGGTTCTGGCCGAGGCGCAGCGGATCAACCGGAAGCACCTGCTTACCCTTGAGCCGGGGATATCGGTCCGGCAGACCGACGAAATGATGCGGCACGACCTGCAGCTTGTCGTGCCCTCGGGTCTCCACCGCACCTTCACTGCGGATCAGGCGGCGTGGCTGATGTCGTTCCGGGGCTTCGTCGATCTGGTTGCGGATCGGCAGCGGGCAGCCGGTCTCGGATGATCCCCGCGAGCGCGGCCGGGTTTCGGGTCTCGCATTCCCAGATCACGACAACCCGCCAGCCCGCCGATGCCAGCGCCGATCCCGTAAGCAAATCCCGTGCCACGTTCGCGGCGAACTTCGACTGCCAGAAGTCGGATCGCGTCTTCGGATCGGTCGCGCCCCGGCAGCCGGGGTGCCGGTGCCAGAAGCAGCCGTGAACAAACAGCGCGATCCGGTGCCGCGGCAGCACGACGTCGGGCGTCCCGGGCAGATCGCGGCGGTGAAGGCGGAACCGGAATCCCAGGCCGTGCAGCGCGCTTCGCACGCGCATTTCCGGGGCGGTGTCCCGGCTCCGGATGCGCGCCATATTGCGCGAGCGGGCGTCTGGAGCGATCCTGTCGGCCATGCAACCGGTTTACCCTTTCCGGGTCTGTTCCGGCAACGTCCGGCCCTTGGTTTACCCCTAACCGACGGTTATCCCTTGGTAAAGCGCCGGATTGCAAATCCGTGAAGACCGGTTCGATTCCGGTACCCGCCTCCATAAATCTTGTGGCTTTGCAGACAGTTCGGGCAAATCATCACAACATGCAGGTGCCGCCAAACTGTACACAATGCGTAGACAGTCCGCAGGTCATGGTTTGCAACCAGATGAAAAAGAATGCCTTTCCGGGATGTTTCGTGGATTTGAGTTGCAGGTTTGGTGGTCCTCCCGGCTTTGCTGCGCAGACCCCATGAGGGATTGATCCTGTGACTCCGTCGCGGGAACGGGGTGTCATGAGCGGACCCGCGCCCCCCCCCCCGTCAAGACCGGGGGCCGGCCGGCCTGCCATGGGGCGATCAGGCGCTGCGGCGCGCGGAGGATTTGGCGTGATTCCGCCATGACCTGCGGGGCTGCGCCGACGGGCAATCGCGCAACCGGGCCCGGGCGAGGGTGGCGCAAGACGCCAACCGTCAGGTCACCGGGTTCCTGTCAGGGCAGCCGCGCTGAACGGCCTTACCGCCCTTGGCAGACCCGTCACCTACGCCGCGGGATGAACCCGTCCTGGGGCAGGGAAGCGCCGGTCAGCACCGGATTTGCGCAACTGTGCCGATGATCCGTCAGACCGTTGAACTGCAAACCCGGATCAGACGGCTTCACTCCCGGCCACGGCCCTTCTTTTCGTGGAAGTCACCAAGGCTTTCCACAGGTGCCGTTGGCTGCGATCCGATCTTTTCCATCAGGGATTGCATGTCAGCGACAAGCATGGCGGTGTTCTCTGCCGTCCTTAACTGAGCCGTTGCCATTTCAGAAACAAATGTCATCACAACACCATAGACCAAAAGAACCAGTGCCATCGAAAGAACCGCGGCGTCATTGTTGCCCCATGTCAGGACCATCGCCGCCATGGCACCGACGATCATGAGCCACCCCATGACGGTGAACATCCTGAGTACGCCGCGCGCCAACCCAAAACTGCTTTGCATCAGCGGTTCACCGCAAGGCTGTCCAACATCGGGGCTGAAAGGCTGAACCGCAATTCCCGAACGCCCGCAAATGCCGAAGCGGAAAGCCGGGCAGGTTCAGTTCTTGCCGGAGCGTTGGACATTGTGGACGACGCCCCATCACCATGCACCCGCAACAAAGCTGCAACCACAGCCGCGCAGAGCATTCCGCCTTGGAAAAGCGCAGTCCCCGCTGCCTGATCCAAGTGATGATAAGACTGTTCTTTGGGCCGCTCAAGAAAAATTCCTGCTGAAATGGTCTTGGCACTTTGGCGCTGCAACCCGTGGCAGATCGGTTCTGCGCCGCCATCCGGCCTTCAAACCACCAGCGGCGGAACAAATCCGCGCTTCATCGCATTCACAAGAAGCTGCGTCCTGTTCTGGGCATCCAGCTTGCGCGACAGGTTTGACATATGCATCTTCACGGTCGCCTCGGTGATGCCAAGGTTGTAGGCGATCAGCTTGTTGCTGATGCCCTGAAAGAGCTGGTTCAGAATCTCCCGCTCCCTCCACGTGATCAAAGGCCTGTCATCGGCGCTGGGGGCCCCGATCGGGTCACAATCGGCAGACATGCGAAGCGTGGGAAGCCAGGCGGAACTTGGAAAAAACGTCTCTCCCCGCAGGGCGATGAAAAGGGCCATCCGGAACAGATCAGCGTCAAAGTCGGTCGGGATGATCCCCCGCCCACCGATCTCCAGAACCTTGCGGACAAGGACAAGGCTGATCTGCTCCGCGATCACGATAACGGCGTTATGCGCCGCGACTTCGGAAAGCCTGCGGTAAAGACGATTGAACGCATTCGAGTCAAGAAGAAGGGCCGTTCCACGTTCCAACTTCTCAAGGCCCCGCTCTTCAATCAGGCCGGGTGCCATGATCTGCACGGACAGGCCCCCTTCTTCCCTGAACCGGTCGGAAAGAAGGGCACCAAGAAGCGTGTTCTCTGTAACAAGAATGATCTTAAGGTCTTCTGCCGCGGGCAAATTCGGATGGTCCATGACAGCACCTTAGTCTTTCGTCTGTATCCATACAAATGATGAAGAGACCTGACCCTGTAAACCCGGCCATAGTGCTATATCCTTAAGGACAGATGAAAGTTCCGGCGAATCCGGGGTCCTGGCAACTGAAGATCTCTCCAAGTGCAGACTGCAAGGGCACCAGGGCCACGATGACCACAGCCAGAATTGAAAACATCAGGGATAACACCGCGATGGCGGGGCTGCCCGCGTCAAGGCCCAGATGCTCCCTGCCCTCCTTCACGGCTTCCGGATTGCTGAAAACCGACCGGGCAAACTCACTTCTTTGCATGACAAGCGCCAGACAGACGGTCGTGGCATAGACAAGGCCGGTCTCGGGCGTGATCCCCAGAAGATAGATCGGCAGGCCAAGGGCCACCATATCAGGCGGGGTAAGAAACTCTTTTTGAATCAGCGTCTGCAGACCCCAAAGCAGGATCGTAAGCAGCCAGATGGTGATCCCGGCGGCCAGGCTCAGCGCGACCAGAAGCACGACAGGAGACCGCCCCAGGAAATCAGCCGCACTTTGTCCGCCAGCGCCCCTTATCAGCCGCAGCACACTGGCCGACTCTATGCTGTGCGTGAAAACAAAGGCCGAGGATACCGTAAGGACCATCAGCAGAACGCTGTCCGGAACCCAGGTCGTCTGACGGTCAATCCATCCTGCCATGGCAAGCTGTCCGACCAGGAAGGCCTGGATCATCTGCGGCCCAACTTGCTTGTCATCAGAGTCACCGAAATAAATGGCAGCCGCCGATGCAAGGCACGACACCAAGACCAGACTGAGAAACGGAAGGCGGTCAAGGGCGGCGCTGCCGCTTTCCAGGCCTTCCACACTGATGCGGGCCACCAGGGCAAAGACCGCACAGGCGCAGAACAGCCAGACTGACGGCGGTATGCCGCTCATTGCTGGACGGATTCGCTGATCTGGCCCTGAACTGAATACATGCCCGCGACGATGGCGATGATGACAAGAAAAACGAGCACCAGAGATAAGTTTCGTGCCGTTGCCATGCGCTGTTCGATCTTTTCCTGGTTCAGATTGAGCCAGTCCTGTGCAAGCCGCGCCAGCTGGCGCGACAGGTCCTGGGTGCGCGCAAATATCTTGACGGAAAGGTTCATGTTATAGTCGGGCCAGGTCCGGCCGTTGCTGTGCAGCGCTTCACCGAAATCCTGTCCGTTCAGCATGCCGCGGCGGATGGCAAACAGCTTTTCCTTCACATAGGGCGTTGCCAGGGGCAGGATTCTTTCCACCGCATTGATCGGGGCCATGCCGCCGCGCATCAGACTTGAAATGGCCAGAATGAAAGAGATGCCGGTATAGACGCGGTAAAGGGCGTATATGGGAAGATAGTCAAAAAAACGCCGCACGCGCCCCGTCCAGCGGGGCAAGGTAATCATCACGATGGTCAGAAGCACGGCAACGACTATGATCGCAGGGACGGCATAATTCGAAGCGAAGTCGCCCAGGAATGCAAGAAACCTGGCCGCCCCCGTCCATTTTTCAGGTGGCAGCAATCTTCCAATGTCGGGAACAATGTAGAGCCCGAAATAGATCAGAAGGCCCATGACCATCATAACAAGGAAAACGGGATAGGACAGACCCCCGACAATGGTGCCGACAATCTTGCGCTTCTGTTTCAGGGTTCGGCAGTATTCCTCCAGCTGACCGGGGAAGTCATCCGAATTCTCTGTGGCCTCCAGGACCATCCGGTCATCAGACGGCACCCAGCTGCGGACCGCTTCCCCAAAGGATTTACCGTTGCGCATGTCACGCAGGATCGAGGACAGGACGATGGACATCGCGTCCTTCTGCTTCTTGCCCTCGTCGCTTGCGACAACCTGCAAAAGGCTGACGGCATCCGGCTTGGACATACCGGACCGCAGCAGGGCAGACAGCTCCTGGTAGAACTTCGTGCGGGCCTCAAAGCCGAACTGCGCCTTTGCGAACCAGCGTTCGAACCCATTGAATTCCATCAGCGTTTCCTGCCTTGTTGTTGTTGTCGGAAGGCGGCAATCTCTGACCTGAGCCGATCTGCGAGGTAAGAAAGATCGCGCTCATAGCTTTCAAGAAGATCAACCTCTTCCTGCACTTCGTTGATATCGACGATGCCTGCCCCCACCTTCACCAGGGCATGGTGCATGACCGGTGCCCCGCCCAGTCCACCGTCTTCCTTTGGCTTGATCCAGTAGCGTTCCGCCTCGATGCGCGAGGAATCCATGTAGGTTTCCAGCAGACGCGCATCAGGACGGATGGTTTCGGCAACCACCGTGCGGCCGGAAAGGCCCATGAAGCAGGAGGAACACCCCGGCCCGCGACAGAAGAGTTCGTTCGGGTTCTGCCCGGTCAGCTTGACCAGACGCAGGGCCAGATCTTCCTCGACAAGGTTGGTCCTTACGGCCTCGGGCAGCGCAACCTTGCAGTTCGGGCACAGCACACCGATAAGGCGCTGATAGATCAGGCCGCCGACTGTCCTGGGATCCTTCAGATCCTCGCGGTCTGCGCCCAGGTTGATAAGTCGGTTGAGGATGCCAAGTGCCGAGCCGGCGTGGACCGTTGACCAAAGGGCGTGGCCGGTCTTTGCCGCTTCGACGGCCATCGATGTCAATTCTTCTGACCGGATTTCGCCCAGGACGATCACGTTGGGGTCAGACCGCAGGGCGGCCTTCATTGCCATCTTGAAGGCATCGTTCGCGTTTTGCCCCGCCGTGATCTGCGCCTGGATCGCGCCAAGAAGCTCCAGCTCTTTCGGGTCTTCGGCGGCGTAGATGCTGATCTCTCTCTTCTTGTCGAGAAACATCGCGTTCAGGCAGCGTTGCAGCGTGGTCGTCTTGCCCGAAGAAACCTTCCCGGCAAAGATATACATGCCATTGGTCTTCAGGCGCATATTCTTCAGGTCGAGCGATTGCTGCTGCGAATATCCCAGCGAATCGACATCGGTATCAATGTTCTTGCCCACATATTTCAGGCGCATGACCAGCGCGCCGCGCTGATCCGATGTCGGCGTGTATTGCAACCGCAGCATTTCGACATTGTCGGGAAGCAGCCCCGATTTCTGGAACATGGCCCCTTGCTGGAACGTGGAGTCGGTGCCGCTGGCACCCTGCCCGGACGACACCGCAAATGCTGCGCGGATCATCTCCTGGCCATCCGACGCAGGCTCGTTTCCCAACTCCCGCATGCGGCCGTTGACGCGGACCTTCACCTCGGTATGCGACTCGAGCACACGGATATGGACATCCGACGCGCCAAGCTGGCTTGCCTCGCTGACGATGCGCGCGAGGGACTTCTGGCGGTCAAGGTCCAGGTTCTTCCAGTTGACCGAAACCTTCTTGGGTTCGACACCGGAATAGACCTGTTCAATGACTGTGGTCTTGAGTTCCCTGACCTCGGTCAGGCGGATTCCAAGGCGCCGGGCCTTGTCCATCACCACTTTTGCATCCGGCGCGTGACGCTGGCCTTCTGCGACCAGAACGATACCGTTCTTGAAGACGGCAATGGTCCTTCGCTGGTCCGGTCCAAGTTCAATGGATGTGCCCGGACCGGAGGCGAGGCCCCAGTCAGACGCGAGATCTGCTATGTTCTCAGCGGTAATTTGCACCGGAACTGTTCTGCACCCTCCATTGCCGCGTCACCACGCCCGCATCATGGTGCCCTGAGAACCTGAACAGTACCATCCGACTTCTGAAGTTCAACCCTTTCGGGCGAAATGCTCAGAATTTCCGTCCCGTCTTCAAGCTGATCACCGGTCGCCACGGTCGTCGGACGGCCATTCGATGTGATTACGGCAACAAGATCATCAGATTTTCCATAGATTTCACGGATCGATGTTGGGGTTTCCTGCTCCACGCCGACGGCAAGCTTCGCGGCCTGAAGGTCTGCCTGCAGCTGCAGGTAGGCAATCCTCTGCTGCAAACCTGCGGGAGTGTCGGCGAAGCTCCTGAATTCGCCGGGCGTCACCTCGATCTGGGCATCAGGCCCAAGCACGGCAAGAAGCTGCCCGACAAGTTCCGCCTGACGCAGCTGGCGTTGCATCAGCAGCAGGCCTTCGCTCAGCCTGCTTTGCTTGTCGATCAGCCCGCTTTCCTTCAGCAGTTCGATCTGCGCATTCGTGATGGGATCGGTTGTCGGCTGTGCCGACTGGGCCGGAGCCGCCGGCGGCTGCATCTGACCGGGCTGTGTTGCATCCTGTGCGGACGCCGGGCCTGCGGAAGGCATCACGCAAGCCGCGAACAGTGCCGCAGCGATACCTGCGCCAAGGCCGTAAACCAGACCACGCCGACGCGGGATAGCCGTTCCAGACAGCAGCCTACTCTGAACTTTGTTCGATACCATGGTCAACTCGTCTGGGTGATGGGCGGATGATAGATGAAAGCGGTCAGCTTCCATGTCTGAGTGGCCGGCGTATAGGTCAGGGTGCTGGGTACAACTGCAGGGATATCGCCGATCAGCAAGATAAGCTCCGTCGGAAAGGCCGAGGATTCAAGCTCGATCGAATGATAATTCCAGATCTTGCGAGTCGGCAGGCCCGACGCATCCGGCGCTGGCGGTTGCGCCACCTGGGCCGTCAAGGTCAGTGGCAGCGCCAGGGTGTCGAACCGGTGCACGAGCCGGGTGAACATCTCGTTCGGGTCCAGCGGCGCAACATCCTTGCCCCAGTCATTCGCCGGAATTGCGGCGCTGCGGCTGACAGAGCCAGAGGCAAGAGCCGCATCAAACTGCGGCACCGGCAGCCCCCGAAGATCAAGCGCGCTGTACAGGTACTTTGCCCTTGTTCCTTCCTGACGTTTCCAGGTGGCACCAGCCGACACGGTGCCCCGCGAAACCGTGCAGGTCACAGGATCCAGGATCCAGCCCGGCGGATTGACCTGCAGTTCATTGATCAGGGTTGCACAGGCGATGGCAGAGTCCAGAAGGCCTGGCATCCCATCCCAGGGCGGAACCTGAAGCGCCTCAAGCCGCCTCATTTCCTCTTCCTGCAATCGGAGCATTTCTGCACGCGCCGCTTCTTCCTGAATGTTCTGCCAGTAGTTGTATCCGAAAAGCACCCCGCCAATGACAACAGCCGCCGCAATCGCCCGCGGGGCCCAGATCACGACGGGACTGTGGGATCTCAGCGCGGCACCCTTTGTGCCGGGCTTGATCAGATAGCCCAGGGCGATGTCATGTGCATCACTGATCTGCCAGTTCGACGGGCAGATCACCGTCTGCCAGCCGGGGGCGTCGTACAGATCCATAAAGCTTTCGCGAGCTTCGATTTCGTTGCGCACCAGACGGTCTTCATAGACCAGCCCATCGCGATGGGCGACGATCCACCATGCCAGCTGAAACTGATCGCCGGCGACCGGGAGGACAAAGGCCGCAAGCCAGGTATCCCCGACATAATCCCGTGGAATGGCCGTGGCGGCGGCCATCATCCCATCCTTGTGGGCATCCATCTTCGATGCGAAACCAACCTGCGCGCCCCCGGCGTACAGGACGCTCAGGTCAAAGACCGTATCACCCACCGATGCTGATTTCGCCTGGGCATGCAAGGGTTGGCCGCTTGACCGGGGCTGCCACAGCAGGCCGATCGCCATCTTGCGGCGGCCCCCTGCCAGGAGACTGTCCGAATCCAGCTCGTACATGACAGGGGCAGGGCCGGTTGTGGCCGGCAGTTTTGGCTCAACTGCCGGGTTCTTCTTTGCCACCTTGCGCCAGGTGAAGCTCTTGGCAGCCTTCCGCGGTACGGCAGGGGCACCGGCGGTGTCTTCAACCGCCTTTGGCTTCGCCGCTGTCTTCTTGCGCGCCCAGAAAGACCGTTTCCCGGAACCCGCAGGCTTTGCAGCTTTCCGCTTCGGGGACCTCTTGATCTTCAGCTTGTCAAGGAAACCAGACATTTCGGCCCATTCCCTAGTTGGTCGTCAAGTTACGGGACAGGATTCGCGGCGTGATGAAGACGATGTTGGACGCACGCCGTATTTGCCCTTCGGCGACGCCACCCAGACCCAGGAAGTTGGGCGATCCCACCCCTTCCCTGTCGACCTCGGTCCGCTGACGCTCAAACCCGGACAGGACCAGCGTCTGCCCGTTCTTGAGAATGACCTGCTGTTCAAACTTCGAACGGGTCACCTCGGGCAACTGCACGGTTGAATCGGCAGATTCGAAGGTCTCAATGCCCACAAGGTCAGACAGGTTAAGGGAATAGCGCAGCAAGATCTCTTTTGTGTTCAGGACGCGGGGCAGCAACTGCATCTGGAAACCGGTCACAACTGTGTCGGTTGTTATCGACTGGGTCGGATTTCCGAAAGTATCCAGCGTGACTGAAACCTCTGACACATAGGCTTGTTCCTCAACAACCTCGACCGGGATCATCTGGAAATTGGTCGTCGTTGCACCCGCACGGTTTTCAATCGTCACATTCTGGCGCGTCGACAGGGCAGAGATCGCGACATCCAGATTGAAATCGCCGCTGATGATTCCCACGTTGACCGCTCCGACAGAATCGGCAACGGCCCGTCCCCCGATCCATTCCACATCACCGTTGCTGTTCGCGAAGGAAAGGTTCTGCAAGTCCACGCCGTACCCTTCGGCATCCCGGGCCGTCACTGTCAGAACGTTGACATCAAAGGCAATCTGCTGGCCCATGGTCTGGTTCATCGTTGCGACGTAATCGCGAATCCGTTCCTGGTCAGACAGCAGCGCCGTGACTGTCAGGATGCCGGTGCCCTGCCCCAATTCAAACTCCGCATTCGGTCCTGCGACGTTCTGCAACCCCCGATCCAACTCGTCCCAAATATCAAGGTTGGCGGTTGACGATGTCTCGACCGCACTGAAACCCATGTCCGACGTCACCGGCAATGCTGAAAGCTGATATTGCCGGGTGACATAGTCGCGGAAAACCACGCGGCCGTCCTTGTATGTCCATTCGACATCAAAGGCAGACCCCACCTTGTCAAGCACGGAAGACAGCGATCCGCGCAGGCTGGGGCGGATGGCAAGCGACCCGGCACGCGAGGCACCGGCAACCGCGCCGGCATCGGCCCCAGCCTGCACCTCGGTCCCGCTCGGCCCCAATTCCACGCTGTGCTGGATTTTCGTGATCTCGGACAGTCGCACGGCAATATCCGTCAGCCTCAGGGGATCGCGAGAGATCAGAACCACCGAGGTTGACGTCTCGGCGCTGGCGGGCAGCCGGTCGGATGCTTTCAGCTCCACAATCTCGGGGGCGACAAAGTTCGCACCCGAGGTTTGAACGCCGCTGGCGCGCACCGGCGGGCGCGAATAGAACTGGTTGTTCAACTGCGCCGTGCGCGCATTGGCGGACGCGACGCTATCCTGCGACCGCTGGAGGGTGCCGTCGCAGCCGATCAGGGCAAAGGCCATCAGAAACGGCGCAACAGCACGCAGAAAAGCACGGGAAGGACGCATCATCTTGTCTCCACCAAAGTCGTTTCGACGTGAACGACGCGGTTGCCCCGGTAGAGCGTGACCAGCACCTCGGGGTTTGAACGGTGAATTGTATCAACCAGGCTGGACACAGCCGTTTCAAAATCACCCGCGAACTGGGCCGAGGCGCGCAGGCGGTAGTTGACCGGGCTGTCCCAGACCAGTGTCCACCCGGCGGCGCGCGCCCATCCGTCCAGCGTCCCCTTCAGGTCGCTACCGGACATCGCGGCCCAGCCGCGCGCCGTGCGCACGGGCGGCGCACTGGCACCTTCCCCCGCAGGCCCGACAGCGTCAGCAAGAGCGGAAGGAACCTGAAGGCAGATCGTGCCTGCAACAAGACCAAAAGCCCAACAAGTTACACTGGCTGCGCGCAGGAAGCGCAGAAATGAAGGTGTCTGGACACGCCTGTTACGGGAAAAGGCAACAGTCATTATAAATTCACCCTGCCCGACCCCGGCTTCCCTTTTTGCGAAGCCATCACACTGTTGTTATTCTTTTCAGTTGCGCGACCGTTTCTCAACTGTTTTTTGTTTTTTGGGGCGCGGTTTTCTTGCCCTTGTTTCTGCCGCCCGCCCAGCACCAAGCGACCGGCGCAAAGATAAGGCCCCGCCCGACATGGGCGGGGCCGATATCATGCCTGACCTCAGCGGAGGAACGTGAACCGGACGTCAGCAACACCGCCGGTTTGGCCACACAAGCTGCTACCGGAAACGTCGTCCGGATCGAGGCTACCAGGAAGGACCTCGGAGCCCCAAGATCCACCCGGTGCCCTGAAGGCAATCGAGCGTATCCCGGAGCCGACCCGGCCAGTCCCGGACGCATCGACGGACGCCAGACGAACGCAGGCAGCCGTAGGAAGACTGGGATAGATCACCGTGAAGCCTGCGCCAGCCGCAAGGGTCGGAGAGGTAAGCGCCAAATTGGGTTCGACGGTAATCGTGCCACCCCACTCGTTGGTGAGGCTGGAAGTGGTACCGCTAACAGTGACCAAGGACGTCGGCACAGCACCAGCGTTGATCAGGGCACCCGTTGTTAAGCCGGAGAAGCTGTTCTGTTGCTGGTAAAGGCCGCGCGTTTCCGATGCGATGGCCGAGATGTTGCGGACGGCAGAGTTGGTGCGCTGGGCCAGCGAGGCCTGCTGGAAGAACACCAGACCGCCGACGATCAGCGCCAGGGCGATGGAGATATACAGAACCGCTTCGATCAGCGTCACGCCGCGCTTGCGGGCGGCACCAAGCCGGGCGGCCCGTGCCAGAGTTGAGAGAGATGTCATAGGTTTCGTCCTTTGTACATTGCAAGTCAGTCCCGACACAACAACCTGCGGTTAAACGGCATGTAACCGCTACACGCCCAGGCCAAGTCGTTGATCGGACCATTTTTCTCTTCTACAGCGGAATGCAGCCGGCCTCACTCTGTCCTTTTGGGTGGAAACCGACTTTCGGCTAGGTTTTTTCATGTCTGTTCGCGACAGGCTATCACATGTGCGTGATGATACTGCCAACATCAACCAAAGGAAAGCCTTGCATGGTACGGATTTCTTTCTTTCATTATCAGTCTGTTGGACCCCCCCTTCCGGCCCCGGGCGGTGACGTGAACGAAGACTTTCCTGCCCTGACCTTCGCCGACACTCGTTAACAAAGTGTTTAAGAAGATTTACAAGTTCACATCTGCGCGAACGAATGCCCCGTGCGGAGACGTTCAAATGGTTGCGACATCGGGCGCGCATGCCCAAATGCCATGTGGACAATGGGGGCAGTAACCCCGTACGTTATGGGCAAAGCGGGCTTTTCCCGCCCCGCAGTCTGTGCATCCTGTCGTCTTGTCCAGGCTGACGGATGGGATCAACAGGCTGTCGGCCATGGGCGGGCAGTACGGGTGGCGCGCTGAACGGCATCCGGACAGAAGGTGTGCAGGAATGACAAAGGGCAGGGTCGGCGATCTGGCTGATGCCGCTGTGGGCAGGCGGCGCAGGGCCCTGCGCCGCAAGCGGGGCACCACCCTGATCGAAATGGTGCTTTACCTCACGCTCGTCTCTGTGGTCATGACGTTTTCCCTGGGCCTTCTGCGCGAAGAACAGGTGCGCCGGGAAAGGACCGCTTTCGCAGCAGAGCTGCGGCAGGTGACTTCGGCCAGCCAGGCCTATGTCGCCGCCAACTATAATGGTCTTCTAAACACTTTGCTCAACGACACCCCAACGGGTCAGCCGATGATTGCGGTGCAACCGGTCAGCACTGTTGTCAGCGCCGGTTTTCTGCCCCAGGGATTCGCCGGCACGTCAAACCCGAAAAGTTTTGTGGACACGCTGGATTACTCGCTGGTGATGCGCGCAGTGCGTCGCAGTGATCCCGGAGACACGACGGAGCCCATCATCGCCAAGCGCTATCCCGAGACGGTCAAGAAGGAAAACACCACAACCTTCGCTTTGTTTACACCGGGAACCCCGGGCAACCCGGACGTGTTCCTGCTTCCTTGGATTGACCGCAATCCGGCGAATGACGAGATCGACCTTGAGGTGCTGCTGGTGACAACAGGCCCTGATCCCTGCGTGATCGTCCCCGCCGTGCAGGGGCCGCGCATCGCGTCGCAGGCGGAAACCATGGCGGCTGGCTACATCACCGGGCCGGGGGCCGGCAAGCCCACCGATTGCCCTGCGACAGTCACGAACGACCCTGCCTGGGATGGCACCTTCACAGCAGCCGGGCCTTTCGGGGCCTGGACCTTGCCGCTGGAGCCTTACGTAGACTTGGAACTCGATGGTAATCCCGCAGTGCAGGCGGGGCGGCTTGCCTCGCTGATCGCGCTGCAAAAGCGTCCGGCCCTGTCTGAAGGGGCGGCTGTTGCGGGGGCGGGCGACAGTGCGTTCCGCTGCGCGGGCGTCACACCCAACACGCCCCAGCACCTTGCGTGCCGCCAGAGCGCGCTCATGTATTCCGGGATAACGTTCGCCGCCTGGGACAGTGATGGCAACGGGACACCGGACATGCGGCCCGGTCTGGAGAATGTCCACAGCATCAGCCTTGCCGCGCCCGCCGCAGGGTCTGGTGCGCAGATACGCAACGTTCTTTCGCTGGCCTGCGGGACGGGCGGAGCGACTGTTTCGGCAGCCAATGAGATCAACGTTGACTGCCCATCGACGAAGTTGCAGGGACTTGTCGTTTCAGAGAATGCATCCTTTGACCGGGACGTGAGCGTTGACGGTGCCATGACCGTTGGCGGTGCCATGACTGCAGCAAGCGCAGACGTCACTGGCAACTTGAAGCTGAAGGGGGAAGACATTGAAGGTTGGCTCTCCAACAGCGATGTCTATACTTTTCCTGGCGGTAATGCCCCAGTGACCGTTCCAAAACCTGTCTGCCCCACCGGATATTCGGCAAAAATGGCGGCCTCACTGATGTCGTACGAGGCGACCGACGTGCGCAAGCAGGAGGTTATTTCCACACCTACGGGTGCTTCGTGGAAAGTTGACCTGAAGCTGACGGTGGGACAGACTCCATTCGTTCTCACCAGCGGAACAACAGAGATCCCGAACCCGGACGGTGCAAAGCTTCTTGTGCAGACTTGGTGCAGTTAAGGTGTAATCGCCTGTTTGAGGAGCACGACTGATGAACCTGCTGTTGCCCCCCCTGATGGCCTCTGTTCTGGTGGCAGGCTATGTTGCCACGGCCAGTTACGACCGGACCGACGGGGACGAACGGCGCTATGCCGCCGACAACATGGTGCGGTATCACACCCTTGCTGTCGAGCAGTACCGGGCAACACCGGTCGCGGTCCTGAACCCGGAGATGGCCCCCTTTGCCAAGGTCCTTGATTGGCAAAGCCGGGAAGCCTTCGACAATAACGGTCAGGCGTGGGTGATCACCTATATCCCGATCACCCAGCCTGCGCTGCCATCAACGATCAGCAGCATCGCGATGTCGTCGATTCCCCACGAACTGGCGCGCAAGGATTTCAGCGGCGGCACCTACGGGATATGGGACGACTCTACGCCAACACCAACCCTGGCGTCGACCATTGGCACCATATCCATTACTACGGTGCTGACTCCGGCTGTTCTGGACGGAACGCCGGTGATTGCAACCCGGCTCTGATCACCGGCGTTGCAGCCTGGCCGCTGGGGCCGGGCAATATTGCGAACGGTATCGCACCCAACCCGAAAATCTCTGCAAACCGGGTCTCGTAGTGTTGCCGTGAAATGGTGGCGGAATTGCCCGCGAACCCTTCATAAGCCGACAGGCCGGACCCCAGCGGCAGCCCGGCCCAGACAAAAGCCAGACTGTCCATGAAATCAACCGGGGCCATCTGCCCGGACAGAAATTCGGGCAGGCCCGCGTCGTTGATCAGCCGCACCGCCAGCCTGTCCTGCAGCGCCGGTGAAAAGACAGACGTGATCGGAACGTCTTCAGCCGCAACAAGGTAGCTCAGCGTCATCGGGATGATCTGGTAGCGGCCAATGGCGTGGTTCTGCCGGGGCGTTGCGTCGATCCAGGCGATGATCTCCTGAATTGTCATTTCTGTCGGGGCCTTGTCAGGCAGCACCCAGGCGCGATGATGGATCGCATCGTAACCGGCGGGCCCGGCCTCGGCCGAAGCGATCAGGGACAGCAGAAGATCAAGCTCCGGACCTGACCGCGCGGGACCGGGCGGGACAAGCCGGATCACGGCCTTCTGCGCAGGTTGGGCGGCCGCGTTAAGGCGCTTTTCCAGCAGCGGTGATTTGACACCGCGCAGGACCAGAAGGGACATGATCTGATCGCGCCGCTCCTCAGCGGAAAGCGACACACGCAAACTGTCGGGCCGGACCTGCTCGGCAAGGCCGGGCGTCAGGGCCAGAAGACAGGCCACGCTTCCGGCAAGACTTGCCACTATCGAACGTTGACCTGTCTTTGCCCAACGCCGTTGGGTCAAACACGGCCCCCATGCGATCCGTCCCTGCAATTTGCCGTTCCTTTCGCCGACGCCCACTTGGCACACACGCCTTTACCCTGTATAAGTTTCAGAGAGGATTAAATCAGGTCAACGCCCAAATCCAAGAGCTTTGTCTCGCGCGGGCATGCAGAATCCCAAGATGATGCAAGTTAACTGTAAATGATCCTTGACGGCCCCGGCTTATCTGAAACAGTCAGTGCCTTACGACCGGGTCAACACCGACGATCGGCTGTCGTGACAGGCTGGCAACAATGCGTAACCCTTCCCTCCGCCGGGAGACCCGTTTTAGGCTGTACGGCCTTGCTTGCCCCCCCTTTCGCAGGATCGTCGTGCATTCCCCTGTGACAGGTCAGATACTGGAACCGCAGACATAACCATGATGGAAAGAACCCTATCACCAACCTCTGGCCCGTCCCGGCGTGCCGCCGGAACATCATCGCGGAAAAGCGGGTATGGTGGCCGGGCAGCCAAGCGGTCGGTCGTCGGTCGCGTGGCGTTTCGCCTTGTCCTTGTTGCTGGCGGTCTGGCATTGGCACTGCCCTATGTTCTTGCCTTTACCCCGCCCGTTCAGTCTTACCCTGGCGCAGTGGCAACGGCGGGAATGGCACCGGAGATGACCCTTCTTCTTGATGCGGAAGCGGTCGCGGCGGGCCTGCCGGATGCCGAAGACACGCTGAATGTGGTGCAAAGCAGCTTTGATCCGGTGCTTGTGGAACGGGTCGAAGGGAACGCGCCCGCGATGGATTTTGGCATGGTCGGCGGATCGGCGGATGCCCCTGTGGTGACCCCTGAAATGCTGCGGATTCTGGCGCAGATGACGCCGGAACAGATCGATGCCCTGACCTTCCTGCTGCTGTCACAGCAGGACCCGCAGGCTGCGGCAGCCTCGGCCGGTGACCAGGCGGATGCGCTTGCCGTTGAAGCACCCTGGGTCGGCGATTGGACGGCCGGGGACCTGAACCCTGAACAGGCTGAAACGGTCAGCCTGGAAGAACCTGTACAGAATGAACTGCTGGCGGGATGGTACGTCTTCGAAGCCTCTGCGACCGAGGCCGTGATCCGCAATGTCGATGACCCGCTCAGCGCCGTTCGTGTATCGCCCGGAACGGTTCTGGGAAATCTGGGTGTCGTCTCGGAAATCCGCCTCGAAGGGGGGGGTGCAAAGGTTATCCTGTCCGGCGGTGATGTCATCCTCAGTGATCCCTCTGCCATCATCACGGCAGAGGCCCCGAAACCATCCGAACCACCACGCCGCGTCACTGTGGTCGAGATTGCCATGGCCATGGCAGAGTCTGACAAGGTTGCCATGGCAAAGGTCGGCACAGTGGCCATGGCAGCGTTCGTTACAGAGGAACCGCCTGCAACTGATCTGGCCGCCCTGGAAAAGGCAGAGCCTGACGTGCCGGTTGCAGGATTGGCCGCAGGCCCAACCGCTCAGCCATCGCAGGTGGCTTCATCCAGATCCGCCTCTGACGAACCCTTGACGCCGGGTGATGCAGGTGACGGTCTTTACGTGCAGGTTGCAACTTTCAAGTCGGCCGAAAATGCACAGATCGCCAAGAACATGCTGGAATCCGGCGGCATGACTGGCGAGCTGCGCAAGACCTTCATGAAGGGTGCGTCCTATCACCTGGTCGTGGCAGGCCCCTTCGATCCGGCAGACACAAAGGCGGCCTTGACCCGTGTGACCCGGCTTGGCTTCAGAGACGCGTTCATCATCCGATAGGCTGATCGGGCGCATGATTCATCACGCCTGCAGGCGGATACGGGAATAGACCCTTGGATACACTCGTCGAAAACAAGCTTTCTTCTGTCATATTCTCGGACATCTTCATGTCTTCGGAAGAAGCTGATCCGATTCTGGTGTTGAACCTTACCGGCGAAGGAATCCGGCCGACAAAGTCGCGCGGGCCATCGACTCTTCCGGAAATCTACGTGTCAGACGCCCGGAGGCTGTTCAGGGCAACCGAACAGAAATGGAGTGCGGAACGCTTCGCACCGGAATTCAACCTTGTCTATGACAACCTTTCCTACCGCTGTTCGCTGATTGCGGCGCCAGAGGCCGCAGTTCAGATTCCCCGGGAATCCACGCTGTCGCGAAACCGCCGGAACTGGTGCCTTCGTCGCGTTGACGCAGGGCGCATATCCTTGGACCAACTGGGCTATCCGGCCTGGGCGCGAGAGGAACTTCGCCGTATCGGTGCCTCATCCGGACTCCTTCTTGTCTCGGGATCGTTCGGGTCCGGTAAGTCCACAACATCGGCCGCCTGTTTCAAGGACTGGATTGACCTTCACGGTGGCGTTGGCGTGACTTTGGAAGATCCGCCCGAAAAGGCCTTGGAAGGCTATTATCAAAACGGCCAGATCTACCAGATCTCTGTCCGAGATGCCGCTTTCGGCGAAGCAATCAAGGCGTCGCGGCGCTGGGCCTATCGATATCTCTATCTTGGCGAGGTTCGTGACCAAAGTTCGGCAGGCGAGTTGCTTCAGATTGCGCTGGGCGGGCCCATGGTGATCACCACGATTCATGCCTCTGCTCCTGTAGAGGCCCTGATGGCGCTGTCGAAATTCGCCACGGGTGCCGGCGATCCACGGTCCGTCAATGACAGGATCGCGGCGAGCATTATCGGGGTCGTCTGGCAAAGCCTGCGCGGTGGTATTGTGGATGTTCAATACCTGTCGTTCCGCGGCCGAAATGCCGATTCCATGCGCACAAAGATCAGCGAAGGCCGTTTCAGACTGCTCAAGGAGGATCTTGCCTATCAGGCCAACCTGCGTAGCCTTGGACGCATCGAGGAAAGTTTCTGAGACCTGCTATCTTCCTTTGGCAACAGCCTCAAAGTGGAAACACGCCCAGCTTCAAAGCCTTAACAAGCACTTCCGTACGGTTGGTTGCCTTGAATATCCGGCGCAAAGAAGCAAGATGAAGCTTTACCGTAGGTTCAGAAACCAGAAGCGAATGCGCCATGGCCTTGTTTGAATAGCCCTTCGCCAGCAATCGCAGGACATCAAGCTGCCGGGCCGTCAAGGCGGCATGGCCGATCTCTTTCGGCGCGTCAACCAGATCTGAAAGGTCCGGCTCTTTTGCCGGTACACTTACGGAATAGTCATTCACGTAGCTGGCAAGGACCACCGCAGATGCAATGACGCTGAACGGGGCCGAAGCCTTCAGAAAGACAAACACATCCAGCTTCTGCGCCCAGCGGATCACATCGGTCAGATTGCCTTCGTAAATGCAGATGATCCGTGCCGGGCTTCTTGCCTTCAACTCTGCCGCGCGGGCGATGATGTCATCCCGCATGGAACTGCTGTCCAGCACCATGAGGATGCATCCGATGCGATCCGGACTTGCGACAGGTCCGGACAGGCCCAACGCAACGGCACCGGACAGAGCAGCCTGGGTCAGCAGCTGCACATAAAGCGTTTCGACAAGCGGTGTGGATGCGACAACGCCAATCGTCCCGGACGGATCATCATCTGGACGCGCGGCAAGCGTTGGTCCGGTCAGGGTCATTGCACGCCCCGGACATATCGGCACACCGGCCTGCAAGCATCGGTCCCAGGCAAACCCGGAGACATGCCTTCTGTCCGGGCAAGGACGCGGATCAGCGGTGCTGATCCCATCGTCTGAGCGAAATCACCCTTCACACCAGCAACCCTTAACACTGCACAGGCGATACATACGAAAACTGGCGGGGAACACCCCAACACACCTTGGGAAAGGTCGCATACCCCTTGAAGACAGGCTGCGCGCCAATCCACTGAACGCCTCATGGGGGCATATTCGGACAATGCCCTGCCGATGTCAACTTTAGGTTAGGGCCGTATATCATTAAGGATAGGGTGCATGCCACTTTCGGACATCATGCGAATGCCCCGCCAGGCAAGCATTCGGCATCGATCCTGCCTACGCCGTCCGGCGTTCCCTGCGCGGATGACGGCATGTCTAAATGTCACGCCTTACGGGGGTGGGCAAGAAATGCGGGTTGTTCTGCCAGACTAACCTGCTGATATCCGTGCAGAAACCGGGACAGGCAATCAATGCATCTGTCTTGCTTTTTCCAGCATCAGGCTGCGGCGGCGCTTGCGCCATGCGGCATTGTTCGCCGCAGCAGCCTCCAGCGCCGGCCCGATCCGGGCAAAATCGGTTACAGGGGCAACAAGACTCACATCGGCGATTGCCAGCCTCTCCTGGCTGAGATCGTCGGCGCGGAAGTATCTGGACAGAAGAATCACCGGCAGATTCGGCGAGCGTGTCCGAAGCCGCCGCAGAAGATCTATGACAAGCGATTCGCCTGAAAAGTCATCAAAGTTGACAAGGACCAGGCTGCATCCGCTGCGCCGGGAGGCAAGCAGACGCACCGCAGAGACCAGATCCTCAGCCTGTTCGATGAACATGTTCCCGAAGGATGCCGCCTCAGGCAGGCCCAGGCGGGACGCCGGCGTCCGGGAGATCAGACATACACGCTGCACTGGCTCTGGCCGCAGGCCAAAAGCCGCGTAGCCAAGCCCGCCATCGATGCGGTAGTCGTTCCGTGCTGCCAGTTCGTTCATGGCGATGTCCCCGACACCCGAGCTAAACAATCCACGCATGTTCGGTCACGGCCCGGACTGAAAAGCCCCCAAAGATCATAAGCGCCAAATACACCTCGCCCCAAACGTGGGACCAAGCACCACAGAACGCGTCTGTCTTCGCCCGATTGGCCTTGATCGCCCGCAACCACCTTGCGGCACCGCCCGACCAGACCTGCGCAACGCCGCACAGACATGGCAGAACCCACACAAACGACCCAAGACCGAACCACAGTAACGCGAAAGTCCCGCCCGGTCTTCAAATGGCACCCGTGCGTGACCCATGCCTTTGAACTATCCGGCGATTCCGGCTTTCCGAATACCTAGCAAAAATACTCGAAATCAACAATGGCCTATCCTTAAGGATAGGAGGGGCCTTGGTCTGTCCGCCATCAGGCACGTCATCGCACCGGACCAGGGGGATAACCCTCCTGATCCGGTGCGGGGCCCCTTTCAGAACCGCCGCGTAAAGGCGATGCCGAAGAACGGCTGAGACTCGGCACCACTGACGATCCTGTAGCCGCCATCCAGCTGCAGGCCAAAATCACGGGACCCGTCAATCGGCAAGGTAAAGGACATGCCGACATCCACCGGCTGCACATCGTTCTGAAACGCGATATCCTCGCGCGTCCGCAGAACGGCAGCACTTGCAACCCCGTTGACGGCGGCAGCACGCTGGACCGGCACGTCAACTGTCAGGGTACCTTCCGTCACGACAATAGGCAGTGACACGTTGAAGCCGATCCGCCCGCCGCTCAGCCCCGGCACGGGCTGAGAGATCGACAATCGCGCCCCGGACGAGGCCATGTTCCGCCCGCCTGCCACAAGGCCGCCCTGCGAAAAGTCCGTCTGCCCGAAAACCGCCTGCAGGTCGATATCCAGCGACCCGCCCAGCGTTGCCCCCGCCCCCAGGGTGACAAAGTTGGTCAGCGCGCGCCCATCGCGCCCGGATGCGCCCTGAAATGCCGTTCCCAGAACCTGATCCTGTTCATTCATCTGCCCGACGCCGAAAGAGGCGCGGATCAGGCCGCTGCCATGAAGCCCGACCGAAACGGCATCCCCCCTGCCCGACCCTTCGTCAGAAAAGGTCGCCGTCATCCGGGCATCCCAGCCCGATCCCAGAGAGACGCCGAACTGCCCGGTCGTGCCGCCTTCCAGCAGCGTGGAATGGTCCACAATCCCGGCCGTCGTGGCAACGGCCCTGGCATCGCCATACCAGGTCCGGAAATCATCCCGGACCACGCCAAAAGCCCGGCCACTGGCCCCGAAACCGGCCGTCCTCAGGCCGGTGGCCGCGTTCAGGGTTTCAACCATCATGCTGGCGCTTGGTCCCTGCGTGCCGGAAACCAGCAGGCTGTCCATCGCCATCGCGAAGCCACGGTTGTACCGGTCGCCCACAATCATCTCCTGCGAAGACAGGGCGGCTGTCAGCGCCCCTTCCATTGCGCCGCTGGTGACGATGGCAGACTCGGCCAGCGGCGTTGCCGGCCCGGTCACGCTGGTGCCGTCATAAACCATCAGCGTGCCCGCCGGCCTCACCGCATTGGCGATGTTGAGCAGCCCGTGGCCATAGATCTCGTCCACCCCCGGCGCGCCCAGGTCCGTGGCGGTGTCCAGCAGAAGCTTTGCAATCGTCGGCGAATCCAGTTCGGGCCACTGGCTGATCAGAAGCGCCGCCGCCCCGGTCACATGGGGCGCGGCCATCGAGGTGCCGCTCAGGGAAGTAACATTGTTGCTGCCGGATCCACCCAGCCTCGTCGCTTCGATGTTGACCCCGGGGGCAGCAAGGCAATGATCTTTGGCGATACCACAATAGGTCGTGAAGTCGGCCGGAAGGTTGGCATCGTTCACGGCAATTACGCTCAGGAAATAGCCGGTATACTCCGGCATCAGGACGGGAATTGCACCAAGAAAAGATGCATCGTCTTGCTGCTTGTTCCCTGCGGCAAAGACGGACAGCAGATTTGCAGCCTTCGCCTTTTCAAACGCCGCAAAGATTTCAGGACCGAAAAGAAATTCGAGACGAGCTTCAAGCTCCTCCCGATCAGCGAAGTCTGCAATCGAAACATCACGAACGATATTACCCCAAGTCCAACTGTGATTCATGACACGCGCACCGGCATCTGCCGCCCGACTGAGCGAATCGGCGTAGAAGTCGCTGCTTGGATCATCCAAATCGAACTCGCCCGGTATGCCGTTGAAGATCACAAGTTGTGACTCGAAGGCTACACCATGGGTGGCGACACCATCCCTGGCCGCCGCCACGATTCCGGCAACATGGGTGCCATGCCCATCGTTGTCCTGAACCGACGGATCGGGAAAATAGCTCTTGCTGTTTGCAAGATCAATCTTCCCGGCAAATTCGCTGTTGTTCAGGTCGATGCCGCCATCCAGAACAGCAACCTTCACATTCTGACCCCGCCCGCCCGCCACATACCGCGTTGATGCATTGATCTGCGCGAGGCCCGCGTTGCGCTTGTATTCCGCTGTCTCGAAATACTCCTTGGTCCCCGGATCACCCCCGCCGCCGCCACCTCCCCCGCCACCACCCCCACTGCCGCCGCCGCCCCCGCCGCCGCCACCCCCGGCCGCTGCCGCCAGGCCAAGAACACCCAAGGCAATGAACAGGCCATTGCTCTGCTGCGCCGCCTGCCCGGCGTACACAGATGCTGTTGTCGGCCTGTCCGTCGCACCGGCCGGCTGGGGCCGCGTCGTGCGCGATGCTGCTGTGCCGCCTGTCGTTTGTGGCGCTGCGGCAACGGTCGCCGCAGGCTTTGATACCTTGGGGGCCGGCCCCTTCAGCGTCAGCTTATTGAAGCGTTCCACAAGATAGGGGCGCTGCGCCTGAAGAAAGGCAAGGGAGTCGGCATAGGTCGCCGGTTCGCTGCGATACAGGCTGACAAGCTGCTCGATGACATATTCATCGCTTTGCGCGGGCGTGATGATGACCGGACCGATTTGCGTCATCTGGCCCCAGGCAGGCGGCACCGCAACGGCAGTGACCAGCATGGTCGTCACGAGCAGATTCTTCAACATCCCAACCACCACCTTCGTTTCAAACGCCGCCCGGCCCTTCGGCTGGGGGCCACCTGGCCCGGGCCAGACAGCCCGCACGGCCGACCCCGATCAGTTTGTGTAGCGCCTTCTGACGATTCGTCAAAAAACTCTGCCGCAAGGCTGCAAGTTCCATGATCACCATGTGCATCATATGCAGTTTCTGCCTGTCCCTTCACTCTGGCGTGTCTTCATGCCGATGTCCGCTGCCCCGCCGCCGGTGCAGCAGCAGACAACGCGCATCGCGGGCAGCGCAGCCCTGGCTGACCGGTGCGGTTGCCGCCAGAGGATGGGCCGTCATGCTGCCAGGATTGCCCCCCTGTCAGGACGATGATCCCGGCCGAATTCCTGCGGCCGCCTCTGCCGCGACAGTTCAGCAGGACACGGCGGTCCGGTTCGCACGAGGAAGACTTTGATGCTTCCATGCAGGGCGGTGATCTGCCCCGCACAATCGAAACCCGTCTTCAGCCGCTGCCTGATTGCGGAAGACGGGTCGCCTGCTTGCGGCCTTCCAACACCAGTTCGGGCAGGACCACCTCCCACGCGTCACGCCGCAGCAGGTGGTGATAGTCCCCGTCCCCGTCTTCGCGCCGCCAGTGCAGGATCGCCGCAACCTCGCCGCGCAGGAAGGTGGTGCCTTCGGGCGGGGCGAAGGCGCGGGACAGGCGGGCAAGGGTTTGACCTTCGGCGTTGTCGATCCGCCAGCGGTCGCCGTCGCGGGTCAGGCAAACGGCGTCGCCGGGGCGGGCGGCGGCGATGGCCTTCAACGCAGGATCACCTTCCCGCAGGCGACCGGCATAGGAAAGGTCCACCAGCTTCGGATCGGGCGGCACATAGCGCAGGCGGGCGCGCGGCAGGGCGGCGGCGTCGGGGGTGACGCGGCGGGACAGGACAGCGTCACCGGGCTGCACGAAGGCGTGCGGTCCGTCGGTCAGCACGGTCAGGGTCGACCGCGCCCGCGTCATGGCGACATAGAACAGGCGGCGCGGGGCATCGGCATCCTCGCCGCGCGACGGGCGGTCCCAGCCGCCGTTCAGGATCGCGACATGGTCGAACTCCAGCCCCTTGGCGCGGTGGGCGGTCATCAGAAGAAGGCCGCGCTGTTCGCCCCGCGCATCGCGCGCCCATTCGCCGAACCATTGCACCAGGTCGGGGACCGGGGCGGCCTTTTCCACCAACTCGCGCGCCAGGGTGCCAATGCCTTCGCCGATCAGGTCGGTCCAGCGCGACTGTGGCTGCGCGTTCAGGACATCTGTCAGTTCAGAGACAGTGAGCAACCTTGTCCGATCTACCAGGATAGTGCGGATGAATGCCTGCATCTCGCGCAGGCGCCACAGAGCCAGCGGCTTTTCATTGGCCATGTCGATGGGAATGCCCCGGGCCTCGGCGCAGGCGCGGACGGGTTCCAGCCGCCGCCAGTCGCGGGCGACGACGGCGCAGCGACGCCAGGACCAGTCGGGGTCCAGCCGGGACAGGCGCAGCAGTTCGTCCAGCGCCGCGACAGCCTGCGCGGCATCGCCACCCGCATCCAGCAGGGTGACCCGCCCTTGCGCCACCGGGTCCAGCGCCGCCCAATCGCCGCCCGGCGCAGCCCTGGCGCGGGCGCGGTTCACGGTGATGTCATGGCCCACCTTCATGCGCCCTGCGGCGGGCGCGATCACGGCATTGGCCGCCGCAATGATATGGGCGGTGGAGTGATAATTCTCGGTCAGCCAGACCGGTTTGGCGGCATAATCCGCCTCAAAGCGGCGAATGAAGCCGATGCTGGCCCCGGCGAAGGCATAGATGTTCTGGTCATCGTCGCCCCGCGCGACGGGATCTGGCCGCGCCGCCTTGCCTTCTGACGCCAGGTCAGGACAGCCCGCCGGCACAGGTGCCGACCTTTGCCAAGGGGCGTCTCTGCGGCTGCCCGGCTGTTGATGCAGCCACAGAACCCGCCCGTGAAGCACGCATCCCGTTCGTGCAAACCCGCGCGCCGCTGGTGCAGGCACCCCTTTTCCTGCACCCCGCAGCACCGATTATCCGACCACGCCGAAGCCAGCAAAGGAGGTTTCCGATGGCCATTCCCGTTCCGCCCGCCGCACCGCAGAGCGGGCCGTCCCATGCCTGATCTGCGCGACTGGCCCACCCGCACCGATGTCACCCTTGCCATGCCGAAAGGATATAACGCATGTTCCGCCTGCCCCTTCCCCTGCCCCGCCCGCGCCGGACGCTGTCTGACCCCACCGCCGCGCTTGCCGGCGCCGTTCTCGCCCTGGCCTTCGCGGCCCCGCTTGCCGCAGACACGGCAGACCTTGGCGATCCCGACCTGATCGAGCAGGTGACGCTGCGCGATGGTGCCCGGCTTCACACCCAGGTCCACCTGCCGCCGGGCGACGGGCCTTTCCCCGCAATCCTGGTGCGCACACCCTATGGGGTGCCAACCCAGATCTCCGGCCCTGTGGCGCTGGACGAGGAGGCTGAAGAAGACCCTGCGGCTCTTCTGGCCACCTGGGCACCGGTCTTTGACCGCGGCTATGCGGTGGTGTTCCAGAACACCCGCGGGCGCGGCCTGTCCGGCGGCATCGACAAGCTGTTCACCACCGAACGCGAGGATGGCGCCGACACCGCCGCCTGGCTGACCGCGCAACCGTGGAGCGATGGCACCTTCGTTCTGACCGGCGATTCCGCCGATGGCTTTGCGGGGCTGCTGACGGCCGCGTCGCGGCCCGAGGGCCTGCGCGGCGGGTTCTTCCAGGCCAGCTGCGGAAACCTTATGCGCGAAGGTGTGGTGCGCCGCACCGGCGGGCTGCAGATGGAATCGCTGGCACCCTGGATCTACGCGCAGGTCGGCGACAGCGGCCCGGAAAACCTGGAAATGCTGGCCGGTCTCGGCGTCGATCCCGAAGCGGTCGAGGAAGAGGCCGGGGCGCTGTTCGGCACGCTCATGGGCGACGATCCGGCGGCGGCGGCAGCGGCCTTTGCCGCGACACCGGCGGCCAAGATCGGCATGCTGCCCCAGCTGCAACCCGTCTGGACCGATTTCGTGACCGAGGCCGGGCAGGCCCGGCTCGCCCCCTACTTCGACACCGCCGAGGCGCTGGAGGTGCCCATCCTGCACGTCGGCCTGTGGCAGGACATTTTCCTTGACTGCACCATCGATGTCTTTGCACGGGCCGAGGCGCGGGCGGGCAACCAGCATCTTGTGGTGCTTGACGGCACGCATTACGACATCGACGATCCCGCCACCTGGCCCGACGGGTTCGGTCAGGCGCTGGGCGACTGGCTGGATGCGCTGGACGGGACGCAGCCGATGCCGCCCAAGGTGCGCTATGTTGTCGAAAACGCGGCCGCCCCAGAGGTTCTGACAGCAGCCGCCTGGCCGCCTGCAACGGTCGGGGAACGCGTGCTTTACCTGCAACCCGGCGGCGGGCTGGAGGCGGCACCGCAGGCCGGGGCGCTGGGCCGGATCGTGGCCGATCCCGCCGACCCGACGCCGACGCTGGGCGGGCGCAACCTGTTCATCGAGGCGGGTGCCGCCGATCAGGCCCCGATCCTGGGCAGGGACGACGTCCTGCTGTTCGAGGGCGCACCTCTGGCCGAGGATATGGTGATCGCGGGTCAGGTCACGCTTGATCTGGCGATCCGGGCCGAGGCGCAGGACGCCGACGTGGTGGGCAAGCTGGTTGCCATATCACCCGATGGCACGGCGCGGCTGATCGTCGAGTCGCTGCTGCGTGCCCGCTACCGCGACGGGCGCGAGGCGCCGAAGGCCGTGGTGCCCGGCGCGGAAGTGCCGCTGACGCTGGCCCTGGGCCATACCGCGCACCGACTGGCTGCGGGCGAGCGGCTGGCGGTGATCCTGCAGGGTGCGAATGCACCGCGCTGGGACAGCACCGCAGGTCTTGACAGCGACCCCGCCCTGTCGGTGCCCGGCGGCCCCGTGGCCTTCGAGGTGCTGGCCCCGGCGGCGGGCGCGGCCCTGCGCCTTTCGGTGCTGGATGCCGAAGGCCGCGGCTGACACGGACAAAGTGCCAACCGGGGCGAAGCGGGTGCGCAACTGCGCCGCCGCTTCGCCCCGGCCATTTTTTCACCTGACATTCCCTGGCACGCTTTGGCCGTCCGGCAGGTCCGCTTGCGCAAGGCAACCACCCCCGACCCTGTGCGCGGCCTTCGCGCTTTGGCCGGTTTTCTGACGCCGGATGTTCCGTCTTGGGATGTTGCCCGCACCCGGCAAGGCATCCGCCGCAAACGGCAAGCTGCGGACTCTGGTTTGAAAAGGGCAATGATCCCGGCACGGACAGGCACCAGGTTTGACCAGGACAGTTGAACTCGGGGCCGATTGACAGCACACATGGCCTGTCTGCGCTGCGCCGGACATCGCGTGTTGTCGCCGGAATCATGCACCTTGCGCTTCCCGCCAGAAGTGACCAAAACTTGGTCCGTTCACACAGGATTTGGCAAAGTTGAAGAGCAGTATGGCGACACGCCTTTATCCGGTTTTGCTCTGCGGCGGGTCCGGCACCCGTCTTTGGCCGCTCTCGCGCAAGAGCTTTCCCAAGCAGTTCGCCAAGCTTGGCGATGGCGATACCCTGTTTCAGGCCGCAGCGCATCGTCTGGTCGGGCCGGATGTGATGCCGCCCGTGGTGATCACCAGTTCAGATTTCCGCTTTATCGTGACCGAGCAACTGGCCGAGGCGGGCATCGACCCCGGTCCGATCCTGATTGAACCATCGCCACGCAACACGGCCCCGGCCATTCTGGCCGCTGTCCTGCATCTTGAGGCAACCGACCCTGAAGCTTTGCTGCTTGTCATGCCGTCTGACCAGGTTATGCCCGACAAGGCGGCGTTTGGCGCAGCCGTGCGGGCTGGCATCGCCGATGCGGTAGCGGGGCAGATCGTCACCTTCGGCATCCGCCCCAGCCGTCCGGAAACAGGTTATGGCTGGCTGGAGCTTGCCCGGCAGCCCGGATCGCATGATCCCGAAGTCATCGACCTGCGCCGCTTTGTCGAAAAGCCGCAGCGGGACGTGGCCGAAGCAATGCTGGCGGATGGCCGCTATCTTTGGAATGCGGGCATCTTCCTGATCTCGGTCGCCGCCGCGCGCACGGCGTTTCAGGCCCATGCCCCGCAGCTTCTGGACCCTGTCGGGCGGGCGGTTGCCGGGGCGAAGGCGGACCTCGGTTTTCTGCGCCTGGCGGCAGAACCCTGGGCCGGGGCGGAAGACATTTCGGTTGATTACGCGGTGATGGAGCGGGCGGCGAACCTGAAGGTGGTTCCGTTTGCCGGGGCCTGGTCGGATCTGGGCGACTGGGAATCCGTCTGGCGCGAAAACAGTCCGGATGAGAACGGCCTTGTCACGCATGGCGCGGTCACCGTGATTGACAGCCGCAACAGCCTTCTGCGGTCGGAATCCGACGGGCTGGCGCTTGTGGGGATCGGCCTTGACAACATCATCGCCGTGGCGATGGGCGATGCGGTCCTGGTCGCCGACAAATCCCGCGCGCAGGAGGTGAAACAGGCCGTGGCCCGCCTCAAGGCCAGGGGCGCGCGGCAGGCGGAAACCTTCCCGCGCGATCACCGCCCCTGGGGCTGGTTCGAGACGCTGATTCTGGCCGACCGCTTTCAGGTCAAGCGCATCGTCGTGCATCCCGGTGCGGCCCTGTCACTGCAAAGCCATGTCCACCGGTCGGAACACTGGATCGTGGTGGCGGGAACGGCGAAAGTGACGGTGAACGAGACGGTCCAGCTTTTGACGGAAAACCAATCGGTCTACATCCCGCTGGGGGCTGTGCACCGCATGGAAAACCCGGGGAAGGTTCCGATGGTTCTGATCGAGGTCCAGACTGGGGTGTATCTGGGCGAGGATGACATCATTCGCTATGATGACGTCTACGCCAGGGGACAGGGCGCGAAGGGATAGATCGTGCCACCCGCCATCTGAACCATGGCCTGAAACCCTGAAGGGGTTTCGGCATTTCTGCGGCTGGACCAGGCCGCAGACTTGGCTGACCTGGTTGCAAAGTGCCCCACAGGGTCTGATGGCGGCTTTCCGGATCAGGGTCTTTAGCTTTGCGGTTGCAAGGGCATGAACGCCACCGGTCGGGGTGAAGGCCCGATTGACCCCGATCAGGGCAAGATCGGGCGGGCAGGATCGAAGAAAGATCAGCCCACTGCCGTGGGGCGCGCCGCAGCCAGATCGCATGGCTGGAGTTGACGAAGGGCGGGGTGTTCGCCACGACGAACTGTCGGGGCCTGACCGCCGGGGCGGGTTCGCGCGCGATGCAGGTCCCGAACCTGTCGCGGGTCATCGCGCCGCCGCGCAGCCGGGGTGCGATCAGACCGTCCCGGGCGGCGGCTGCGACGAACCTCCGCCTGCGGCCGACACCCGAATGTGCCCTGCGGCCTTCCTGTGCCCGTGTCCCACGCCGATAAGGGCGGTGACCGGGCTGCGAGGTTCCACGGAATGTGGCTTGCCCGGTCCACCCCCCAATATCTGGCAGGGTCTGGAACCCATAGAACCCCGCACTTCAGACTCCTGACTCAGGGGCGATGCGACCCGCTTCAGGTCCACTCATAATTGAAGCTCACCGAGATCCGCTCTTCCCCGGACATGTTTATCGGCACCTCGTGGCGCAGCCAGCTTTCCCACATCAGCACCTCACCGACATCAGGCGTAACATAGACAAAGCTTTGCACCTGCTGCGGGGCCTTCTTCAGCCGCACCGGTGCCGCCATCATCATCGGCAGGCGCGGGTCTTCCAGTTTCAGGGCGCTGGTGCCTGCGGGCATCGCCACATAGGCGGTGCCGGAAATCACCGAATGGGGGTGAATGTGGCTGGCGTGCATGCCGCCCTGGGGCAGGATGTTGATCCAGAACGACCCGCATTTCAGCTTTCTGCCCTGCAGGTCAAACCCCAGGTCCCTGACGAAGTCCTTGACATGCCGGTCCAGCGCCTTTTCCAGCGCGGCAAAGATTGGAAAGCGCCAGGGCAGATCGTTCAGCGAGGCATAGCTGGTATAGCCCGGATAGCCGTTCTTTTCGCACCACCGCTGCCCCGCTTCGTCATCCTCGGCGATGGCAAGGCAAGACGATGCCAGTTCGTCAAAGTCGACCGGCTTCTTGGCCAGTTCGTTCAGACTGGCGCGGTACAGGCGGGTGACGAACAGCGAGACGATCTCGGCCATGGCGATCTCCGTTGAGGGAAACGGGAAAGGCCCCGCCGTTGCCGGCAGGGCCCCGTTCTGCAGGGGGGCGTCAGCCCGACGCCCTTACCAGTCTTCGCGGATCACGACGCGGGTCAGCACCGGAAGCTTCATCGCGCCAAGGCGCAACGCCTCGCGCGCGACGGATTCCGCAACACCGTCGATCTCGAACATGATCCGGCCCGGCTTGACCTTGGCCGCCCAGTAATCGATCGAACCCTTGCCTTTCCCCATCCGCACTTCGGTGGGCTTGGCCGAGACCGGGACATCCGGGAAAATCCGGATCCAGACGCGGCCCTGACGCTTCATGTGGCGGGTGATCGCGCGGCGGGCCGCCTCGATCTGGCGCGCGGTCACACGCTCGGGTTCGGTGGCTTTCAGGCCGAACGAGCCGAAGTTCAGCATGAAGCCGCCCTTCGCTTCGCCGTGGATGCGGCCTTTGAACTGCTTGCGGAACTTGGTCCGTTTGGGTTGCAGCATTGTCTTTCTCCCTTACGCGCGTTCGCGGCGCGGTTGGCGCGGAACAGCGCCTTCCTGGGCTTCTGCGTGGCGGCGGTCATGGGCCTGCGGATCATGTTCCAGGATTTCACCTTTGAAGATCCAGACCTTGACGCCAATGATCCCGTAGGGGGTCGTGGCTTCGCAGACCGCATAGTCGATGTCGGCCCGCAGCGTGTGCAGCGGCACACGGCCTTCGCGGTACCATTCGGTCCGGGCAATCTCGGCACCGCCCAGACGGCCGGCAACGTTCACACGGATGCCAAGGGCGCCCAGACGCATGGCGTTCTGCACGCCGCGCTTCATGGCACGGCGGAAGGACACCCGGCGTTCCATCTGCTGTGCAATCGACTCGGCCACCAGTTGCGCATCGACTTCCGGCTTGCGGACTTCGACGATGTTCAGGTGCAGTTCTGACTTGGTGAAGGCTGCCAGCTTCTTGCGCAGCGTTTCAATATCCGCGCCTTTCTTGCCGATGATCACGCCGGGGCGCGCGGTGTGGATCGTGACGCGGCACTTCTTGTGCGGACGCTCGATGATCACCTTGCTGATACCGGCCTGCTTGCACTCTTCATGAATGAAGGCGCGCATCTTGAGGTCTTCCAGCAGCAGGTTGCCATAATCCTTGGACTCGGCGAACCAGCGGCTGTCCCAGGTCCGGTTGACCTGAAGGCGCATGCCGATCGGATTGACCTTCTGACCCATTATGCAGACTCCCCGACTTGGCGGACCGTGATCGTCAGTTCGCTGAACGGTTTCATGATTTTGCCAAACCGGCCCCGCGCGCGCGGACGGCCACGCTTGAGGGTGATGTTCTTGCCGACATAGGCCTCGGCCACCACCAACTCGTCCACGTCAAGACCATGGTTGTTCTCGGCATTGGCGATGGCCGATTGCAGGCACTTCTTCACGTCACCCGCGATGCGCCGCTTGGAAAAGGTGAGGTCGGACAGCGCCTTTTCCACCTTCTTGCCGCGGATCATGGTGGCGACAAGGTTCAGCTTCTGCGGGCTGGTCTTCAGCATGCGCAGCTTTGCCATTGCTTCGTTTTCGGCCACGCGGCGCGGATTTTTCTCGGTTCCCATGGCTTATTTCCGTTTCGCTTTCTTGTCGGCGGCGTGACCGTAATAGGTCCGCGTCGGCGAATATTCCCCGAACTTCTGGCCGATCATCTCTTCCGAGACGTTGACGGGAATGTGCTTGTGCCCATTGTAGACCGCGAAGGTCAGACCAACGAACTGCGGCAGGATCGTGGAACGGCGCGACCAGATCTTGATCACTTCGTTCTTGCCCGATTCTCTTGCTTTTTCGGCCTTTTTCAGGACGTAAGCGTCAACGAATGGGCCTTTCCAGACTGAACGCGGCATGGATCAACGCCCCTTCTTCGCATTGCGCGAACGGACGATGTATTTGTCCGTCGTCTTGTTCTTGCGTGTCTTGTTGCCCTTGGTGCCCTTGCCCCAAGGTGTCACCGGGTGCCGGCCGCCGCTGGTGCGGCCTTCGCCGCCGCCATGGGGGTGGTCAATCGGGTTCATCGCAACGCCGCGCACGGTCGGGCGGATGCCCTTGTGGCGCATGCGGCCCGCCTTGCCGAAGTTCTGGTTCGAATTGTCGGGGTTCGACACCGCCCCGACCGTTGCCATGCATTCCTGACGCACCATGCGAAGCTCGCCCGAAGACAGGCGGATCTGCGCGTAGCCGCCGTCACGGCCGACGAACTGGGCATAGGTTCCGGCAGCGCGGGCCAATTGGCCACCCTTGCCGGGCTTCAACTCCACATTGTGAACTATGGTGCCGATGGGCATGCCCGAGAAAGGCATCGCATTGCCCGGCTTCACGTCGGTCTTCGCACCGGCGATCACAGCGTCGCCAACGCCCAGACGCTGCGGGGCCAGGATATAGGCCAGCTCGCCATCTTCATAGCGCAGAAGGGCGATGAAGGCGGTGCGGTTGGGGTCATATTCAATGCGTTCAACCTTGGCGGCCACATCGAACTTGGCGCGGCGGAAATCCACCACGCGGTAAAGACGCTTGGCGCCCCCACCCTTGTGCCACATCGTGACGCGTCCGGTATTGTTCCGTCCACCCGTTTTGGTCAAACCCTCTGTAAGGGCTTTGACCGGGCGGCCTTTCCAAAGCTCCGAACGGTCGATCAGAACCAACCCGCGTTGGCCAGGCGTCGTCGGCTTATACGACTTGAGTGCCATGCTTTCTGTCTTCCGTCAGCTTAAGGACCTGGTCCGGTCCGGTGAAGGGCTCCGCAGATCCCCGGTTTTCAAAACTGCGCGGCCCCGGTCAGACCGGGGCCGCAGAGTTGCGGTGTTCTATCAAAGGCCCGTGGTCACGTCGATGGTGTTTCCGGCCTCAAGCGTCACATAGGCTTTCTTCCTGTCAGACCGCACACCGGGGCGGCCGCGGAACTTCTTGGTCTTGCCTTTGGTGATGGTGGTGTTCACCGCCTTCACCTTGACGCCGAAAACGGCTTCGACCGCTTCCTTGATCATCGGCTTGGTCGCGTCCATCGCCACCTGAAAGACCACGGCATTCGATTCGGATGCGACCGTGGCCTTCTCGGTGATGACCGGCTTCTTGATGACGTCGTAATGTTCGGGTTTCACGGTCATTTCAGACGGGCCTCCAAAGCTTCGAGACCCGCTTTGGTGATCACCAGCTGATCACGCCTGAGGATATCGTAAACGTTAGCGCCGATGCAGGGCAGCACATCGATGGTGTCGATGTTGCGCGCCGCCTTGGCGAAGTTCTCGTTGATCTCGGCACCGTCGATGATCAGGACGCGCTTCCAGCCCAGCTCGCGCGCGGCTTTCGCCAGGTTCGCGGTCTTGGCATCGGCCATGGTGGCCGCATCCAGAATGATCAACTCGCCCGCCGCCGCCTTGGCCGACAGCGCATGCTTCAGTCCCAGCGCCCGGAACTTCTTGGGCAGGTCATGGGCGTGGCTGCGCGGCTGCGGGCCCTTGTAGACGCCGCCGTGACGGAAGATCGGGGCCTTCCGGGACCCGTGGCGTGCGCCGCCGGTACCCTTCTGCTTGTAGATCTTCTTGGTGGAATAGCTGACATCGGATTTGCCCAGCGTCGCATGGGTGCCGGCCTGGGCCTTGGCCCTTTGCCAGCGCACCACGCGATGCAGGATGTCGGCGCGCGGTTCAAGCCCGAAGATCGCCTCATCCAGATCGACAGAACCTGCCTTGCCGGCGTCCAGCCTGATGACATCAAGTTTCATGCTTCACCCCCTTCGACCGGCGCTTCGACAGCCGGAGCGGCACCAGCAGCGGCGGCGGCACGGAGTGCTGCGGGCATCGGCAGACCGGCGGGGGCCGCCTTCTTGACCGCGTCCTTGACCGTGACCCAGCCGCCCCTGGAACCGGGGACCGCACCCTTGATCATGATCAGGCCACGGTCGGCATCCGTGCGCACAACCTGCAGATTCTGGGTCGTGACGCGCACCGAACCCAGGTGGCCGGCCATTTTCTTGCCCTTGAACACCTTGCCGGGGTCCTGGCACTGGCCGGTGGACCCGTGCGAGCGGTGCGACACCGACACGCCGTGCGACGCGCGCAGACCCCCGAAGTTGTGCCGCTTCATCGCGCCGGCAAAACCCTTGCCGATCGAGGTGCCCGCAATGTCCACATACTGGCCTGCCAGATAGTGGTTTGCGGTAATCTCGGCACCCACATCAATCAGGTTGTCGGGGCTGACGCGGAATTCGGCGATCTTGCGCTTTGGCTCCACATTCGCACGGGCGAAGTGGCCGCGCATCCCGGCCGTCGTCCGCTTGGCCTTGGCCGTGCCCGCACCAAGCTGGACGGCGGTATAGCCATCGCGGTCAGCGGTGCGCTGCGCCACAACCTGAAGGTTGTCAAGCTGAAGCACGGTCACAGGAACCTGCCTGCCATCTTCCAGAAACAGCCGGGTCATGCCCAGCTTCTTTGCGATAACGCCGGAGCGCATTTCAATGCCCCTTACACTTTGATTTCGACATCCACGCCGGCCGCAAGATCGAGCTTCATCAGCGCGTCCACGGTCTGCGGGGTGGGATCGACAATGTCCAGAAGACGCTTGTGCGTCCGGATTTCCCACTGGTCGCGCGACTTCTTGTCGATATGCGGGCCACGCAGGACGGTGAACTTCTCGATCTTGTTCGGCAGCGGAATCGGGCCGCGCACCTGCGCGCCGGTCCGCTTGGCCGTGTTGACGATTTCCAGCGTACTGGCATCCAGCACACGGTAATCGAAGGCTTTGAGCCTGATACGGATGGTTTGAGACGACATTTTCTTGCCCTCGGGCTGGTGGATGGGGCGGGGGCGGTTCCCCCGCCTGTCCCGATTACTCGATGATCTTCGACACGACCCCGGCGCCGACGGTGCGGCCGCCTTCGCGGATGGCGAAGCGCAGTTTTTCTTCCATGGCGATGGGGGCGATCAGTTCGACGTTGAACTTCAGGTTGTCGCCCGGCATCACCATTTCCGTCCCCTCGGGCAGCTGCACCGTGCCGGTCACGTCGGTGGTGCGGAAGTAGAACTGCGGGCGGTAGTTGGCAAAGAACGGCGTGTGCCGGCCGCCTTCTTCCTTGGTCAGGATATAGGCTTCGGCCTCGAACTTCGTGTGCGGCTTCACGCTGCCGGGCTTGCACAGCACCTGGCCGCGTTCGATCCCCTCACGGTCCACACCGCGCAGCAGCAGGCCCACGTTATCGCCCGCCTCGCCCTGATCCAGCAGCTTGCGGAACATCTCGACGCCGGTGCAGACCGTCTTCTTGTTCGGGCGGATGCCGACAATCTCCAGCTCCTCGCCGACCTTGACGATGCCGCGTTCGATCCGGCCCGTGGCCACCGTGCCGCGGCCAGAGATCGAGAACACGTCTTCCACCGGCATCAGGAAGGGCTGGTCCACGGCGCGCGCCGGTGTCGGGATATAGTCATCCACCGCCTTGATCAGCGCCCGGATCGAGGCTTCGCCAATCTCCGGCATCGTGCCGTTCATCGCGTGCAGCGCCGACCCCTTGATGATCGGAATGTCATCGCCCGGATAGTCGTAGGACGACAGAAGCTCGCGGATTTCCATCTCGACCAGTTCGATCAGCTCTTCGTCATCCACCTGGTCGATCTTGTTGAGATACACCACCATATAGGGAATGCCCACCTGACGGCCCAGCAGGATATGCTCGCGCGTCTGCGGCATCGGGCCGTCGGCGGCGTTCACCACCAGGATCGCGCCGTCCATCTGCGCCGCACCGGTGATCATGTTCTTCACATAATCGGCATGGCCGGGGCAATCGACATGGGCATAGTGCCGCGAGGGCGATTCATATTCCACATGCGCGGTCGAAATCGTGATCCCCCGCGCCCGCTCTTCCGGGGCCCCGTCGATCTGGTCATAGGGCTTGAATTCGCCGAAATACTTCGTGATCGCGGCCGTCAGCGTGGTCTTGCCGTGGTCAACATGGCCGATCGTGCCGATGTTCACATGCGGTTTGTTCCGTTCAAACTTTGCCTTTGCCATGATGGCCTCCTCAATATCGGGTCCTGACGGTGCGCGCGGATGCACCCTGCGGCGGTAGGGCGCGTGCTTTCGCACGCACCGCCTGTCTTATGCGTACTTCTTCTGGATCTCGTCCGAGATGTTCTGCGGAACCGCGTCGTAATGGTCGAACTGCATCGTGAACACGGCACGGCCCGACGACATCGAACGCAGGTTGTTGATATAGCCAAACATGTTGGCCAGCGGCACGAAGGCGTTGATGACATTCGCGTTGCCGCGGCTGTCCTGGCCCTGCACCATGCCGCGGCGGCTGGTCAGATCGCCGATGATGGAGCCGGTGTATTCCTCGGGTGTTACGACTTCGACCTTCATGATCGGTTCCAGCAGTTTCGCCCCGGCTTTCTTCAGGCCGTCGCGCATTGCGGCACGGGCGGCGATTTCGAAGGCAAGGACCGAAGAGTCGACATCGTGGAAGGCACCGTCAATCAGCGACACCTTGAAATCGATCACGGGAAAGCCGGCCAGCGGGCCCGAATCCATGACCGACTTGATGCCCTTTTCAACACCGGGGATGTATTCCTTCGGCACCGCGCCACCGACGATCTTCGATTCGAAGGAATAGCCTTCGCCCGGTTCGGTCGGCTGGATGACCAGCTTGATGCGGGCGAACTGGCCCGTGCCGCCGGTCTGCTTCTTGTGGGTATAGTCGATTTCGGCCTCGCGGCTGATCGTCTCGCGGTAGGCCACCTGCGGCGCGCCGATGTTCGCCTCGACCTTGAACTCGCGGCGCATGCGGTCGACAAGGATGTCAAGGTGAAGTTCGCCCATGCCCTTCATGATGGTCTGGCCCGATTCGAAATCGGTCTCGACCCGGAATGACGGGTCTTCGGCGGCAAGGCGGGCCAGGGCGATGCCCATCTTTTCCTGATCGGCCTTCGACTTCGGCTCGACCGCAATCTCGATCACGGGCTGCGGGAAAGTCATGGTTTCCAGCACCACCGGCTTGGCCGGATCACACAGCGTGTCACCCGTCGTGGTTTCCTTGAGGCCGGCCAGCGCGATGATGTCGCCCGCAAAGGCTTCTTCGATTTCTTCGCGGTTGATGGCGTGCATCATCATCATGCGGCCGACACGCTCTTTGCGCTGCTTGGTTGCGTTCAGCATCTGGTCGCCCTTGCGCAGCTGGCCGGAATAGATGCGCGTGAAGGTCAGCGAGCCGACGAAGGGGTCGTTCATGATCTTGAACGCCAGGCCCGAGAAGGGCTGCGCATCATCGGCAGAGCGTTCAATGTTCCGCGTTTCGGTCTCGTCGCCCGGGGCGAAGCCCAGATAGGGCGGCACGTCAAGCGGGTTCGGCAGATAGTCGATCACAGCGTTCAGCATGGGCTGCACGCCCTTGTTCTTGAAGGCAGAGCCTGCCAGCACCGGAACGAAGGACAGCGACAGCGTGCCCTTGCGGATCAGGCCACGCAGCACGTCGACCGAAGGTTCGTTGCCGTCAAGATAGTCTTCCATCACCGCGTCGTCCTGCTCGACGGCAAGCTCCAGCATGGTGTGGCGCAGGTCCCTGGCCTGCTCCAGCAGGCTGGCGCGGATTGGCTGGCGGATCCAGGACGCACCCAGGTCCTCGCCCTGATAAACCCACTCTTCCATGGTCAGCAGATCGATGATGCCCTCAAGACGGTCTTCCGACCCGATCGGCACCTGGACCGGCATCGGCCTGGCCCCGGTACGCTCGGCGATCATCTTCACGCAGTTGAAGAAATCGGCCCCGGTCTTGTCCATCTTGTTGACGAAGACGATCCGGGGAACCTTGTAGCGGTCGGCCTGACGCCAGACGGTTTCGGTCTGCGGTTCCACCCCTGCGTTGCCGTCCAGCAGCACCACCGCACCGTCAAGCACCGCCAGCGAACGTTCCACCTCGATGGTGAAATCGACGTGGCCGGGGGTGTCGATGATGTTGAACCGGTACATATCATCTTTCGTCTGCACGCCGGAATCGACCGTGCGCTTCCAGAAGGTGGTGGTGGCGGCAGAGGTGATGGTGATCCCGCGTTCCTGCTCCTGCTCCATCCAGTCCATCGTCGCGGCACCATCGTGGACCTCGCCGATCTTGTGGGACTTGCCCGTGTAGAACAGAATCCGCTCGGTCGTCGTGGTCTTGCCCGCATCGATATGCGCAATGATCCCGAAGTTGCGGTAGCGGTTCAGGGGGTATTCGCGTGCCATAGCTACGATCCTTGATTACCTTGAGCCGAAGCTCAGGAATTCCCGTCTTGAAGTTCGAGGCGGCGCTCAATCCGGTCAACGCGCATGACCAGCGAAGCGAATTCCGATCCACGGTTCAGATCGCTTTGCACCAGCGCAGCCACATGCCCGCGAAGCACACGCAATTCACCTTCAACCCGCTCCAGACGCTCTCCCAGGCGGGCAATGTCGCCCCGTATGGCCTTGAGCAGTTCGTAGAGAAGCTCGCTTGTTACGGATTCGCCGACCATCTTTCCTTACCAGCGGTAGTGGCTGAACGCCTTGTTGGCATCGGCCATCTTGTGGGTGTCTTCGCGCTTCTTCACGGCGGTGCCACGGTTGTTCACGGCATCCGACAATTCGGCTGCAAGACGCTCTTCCATAGTGCTTTCGTTGCGCTTGCGCGCGGCAATGATCAGCCAGCGGATCGCAAGGGCTTCGCGCCGCTCCGGGCGGACCTCGACCGGGACCTGGTAGGTGGCACCGCCGACGCGGCGCGAGCGCACCTCGACAGATGGCTTCACGTTATCCAGCGCCTCGTGGAAGGCTTCGATGGGCGGGCGCTTCAGACGGGTCTGGACCCGTTCCAGCGCGGAATAGACGATGCCTTCGGCAACCGACTTCTTGCCATCGATCATCAGGTTGTTCATGAACTTGGTCAGGATGCGGTCGCCATACTTGGCATCGGGCAGGATTTCGCGCTTTTCAGCGGCGTGACGGCGGGACATTTCCTAAATCCTCACTTCGGACGCTTCGCGCCGTATTTCGAACGGCGCTGACGACGGTCTTTGACGCCCTGGGTATCAAGCACACCGCGCAGGATGTGGTAACGGACACCGGGAAGGTCCTTGATCCGGCCGCCACGGATCAGGACGACCGAGTGCTCCTGAAGGTTGTGCTTCTCGCCGGGGATGTAGCAGATCACTTCGAAGCTGTTGGTCAGACGCACCTTTGCGACTTTCCGCATGGCCGAGTTCGGCTTCTTCGGTGTCGTGGTGTAGACGCGCGTGCAGACGCCGCGCTTCTGCGGGCATCCTTCCAGGTGCTGCGACTTGGACTTTCTTACGTTCGGCTCCCGCGGCTTGCGGATGAGCTGTTGGATCGTCGGCATTCACGTACCCCGTGTTGCGCTGTCAATACTCGCACCCGGCACGGGCGCACTGCTTCTCGACGGCATCCTGCGCGAACCGCAAAACGCCAAAACCGCATGCGTCCCCTTCGCGGGGACGACGCGGTGGAATTCCAGAGGATCGGGGCCTGCGCCCGGATCATGACCACTTCTGCCTTCAGACCCTGTGCCGCAGATCACCAAACACCGGGACCGCAGCGCGAGTCCGGGCCGTATAGGGGGAGTCGCGGGGGTTGTCAACAGCCCCTGCCCCGCAGCATCAGCGCCAGGGGGTTCGCAAAATCAGCGGCTTCAGCAGCACGGCGCAAAGCAGAACAAAGATCGTGGCAAGCAGCGCGTCAGACAGGAAATGCCGCCCTGCCGCGATGCGCTGAACCGCGACGAAAAGCGGCAGCAGAAGGATGACCGCCTGCATCAGGGCCCGCATCGGCGCACTGATACGGCCACCGAAATGATCGAGCACTGCAAACAGCGCCACGGCAAGCGCCACCGCGCCGGCCACTTCGCCGGACACGAAGGAACAGTTCCTCGTGCATTGCTGGGACAGGACATGCGGCGGCGTGAAGGCCAGCGTGCCCCCGAATTCGGCCACCTGCGCCGGACGCGCCCGGCCCCAGAGCGGCTTGAGGATGCTGTCCACCAGAACACCCGGTGCAATAAGATAGAGGGCCGAGATATAAAGCCAAGGACGCCGCGAGGCGCGCAGGGCAGGCCAGGGGGCGATCAGACCGGCCAGCACGGCAAGGACCGACACCGCCAGCACCACTTCGGACAGGCGCCACACGGCCAGACGCAGCACTTTCCATCCGCCTTCCGCATAGGGGGCAAAGCCTGCCACGGGATCAAAGAACCACCCGCTGACCCACAGATCCAGACCCGGCCAAAGGCCGAAGATGCCAAAGACAAGCGCGGCCAGCGCCGCCAGCAGGCCGATCTGCCTTGAAACGTCAGGGCGCATCAAGGCACCCCGCATCCATCCGGTAGGCGGCCAGCGGCAGCCCTGCATAGGTGCCGCCCGCAAGATCGAAGGTGCCGATCATCCGGGCGGGTGTACCGTGACAGACCGGCGGTCTTTCGGTGACCAGCAGGATCGGCCCCGTCAGGTCTGCGGGCACAGGATAGGCCTGTTCATAATGGCTTGCCGGACGGCCGGCGGGGCGTGGCGCATAGACCGCGATCCCCGCCCCCTGCCCCGTATGGAACAGGTCGGCCAGAACATCGCGCCGGTCCGCAACTATGGGCAGACCGCCTTCGGCCCGCGCAAGGTCGATGATCTGGCGGCTGAGCGCGGCCTGACCCAGGTAGCGCGCCAGAATCGGTTCGTCGCGGCCCAGGGTCAGGGCGGGAAACAGCGTAAGCATCGGCGCGATGATGGCAAAGGCCGCGTTGACGGCAAGCGACAGCTTCAACAGACGCGGGCGGTCCAGCAGGACCATCACGGCAAGGATCGTTCCCGCAAAATAGGCGGACGCGGCCCAGTTGGCATAGGCCCGGTCCAGAAGCGCCTGCACGCAGACGATCAGCACCGCAGGCACGGCAAAGACCAGCAGCCGCCCCGCCCCCGCCACCCTCGGGTGCAGCGCCGCCCAGATCAGCGCCGCGAACAGCACCGGACCAAAGACGGCGAACTGGCTGAGGAAGAATTGCGCCATCCCTGCCGGGTTCAGGGGTTTTGCGTCCCGCACCCAGCGGACATTGTCCAGCGTATGCGAGGCGGTGGCCATGCCGTTGTTCAGGTTCCAAAGCAGGTTCGGCAGGATGACAAGGCCAAAGGCCCCAAGCAGGGCGACCCAGTTCAGCGCCCCAAGGCGCAGTGCGGGGATCAGCAGGGCACCAAGGGCGGCCCCAAGCAGGAAATAGACGCCCGCATATTTCGCAAGAACCGCAAGGCCGGCCATCGCCCCTGCCAGAAGGGCAAAGCGCGGGGCACGGGTTTCGACAAGCCGGGTGTGGAAATACAGCGCCGCCGCAAAGAAAGGCGCCATGATGGTATCGGTCGAGGCCAGCAGACTGCCCAGCGTTGCCATGGGCAGGGTGACATAGCACGCCGCACTCCAGATCGCCGCCCGCGCCCCGCCCAGCCGGGCCGCCGTTGCCGCCAGGATCATCGCGGCCGCGCCGTGAAACACCGCCCCCGGCGCGCGGACCCAGAAGGGCGAATCGCTGCCCGACAGGGCGGTGACCGCACCGATCACCCAGGCGATCAGCGGCGGCTTGGAATAATAGCCAAAGGCAAAACCCTGCCCCCACAGCCAGTACTGGCTTTCATCAACGAAAAGATCGGTGCGGTTGAACACCAGAAGACCCAGCCGCAGGGCGGTGACAGCGGCAACAATGGCAAAGGCCGGACCAAGCCAGCCGACCTGGTCAGGCCTGGTCATGCTGGTGACGGATCAGCCAGAGGTTGCGCGAATAGATCACCACACCCATCGTCTGGCCCAGAATGAACACGGGATCGGCGCGGTAGATGGCATAGGCCAACAGCACAAGCCCGCCCACGATGGAAAAGTACCAGAAGGCAATCGGCACGACAGACCGGCGGGCCCGTTCCGAGGCGATCCACTGGACCAGAAAACGCCCGGTGAACATCAGCTGGCCGAACAGCCCGAACAGCACCCACAACAGTTCAAACCGGCTGTCGACGTGAAACAGGCTTTGCAGTGTCTGCATCAGGGCCCCTGACCTTCGATGCGCGGCACCGCGTGCGGCATTGCCTGCTTCTTGCGCCGGATCAGCCATGCGACGCCAAGCAGATCAACGCTGCCCACCAGGGCGCGCTGAAGATTGCTGTAATTCGACCGCCCCCCCCCGCGCGACCGGTGGCTGACATCGACATGCACCACCACCCAGCCATCGCGGGCGAACAGGGCCGGCAGATAGCGGTGCATGTGATTGAAATAGGGCAGGCGCAGGAAGGCATCGCGCCGGAACGCCTTCAGACCACAGCCCGTGTCGCGGGTGCCGTCCTTCAGCAGCCAGCCGCGCAGGCCGTTCGCCGCGCGCGATGCCAGGCGCTTGGACAGGGTATCGCTGCGCGCCATCCGCTGGCCGGCCACCAGGCCGATGCCGGGATCGCCCGCCAGAAGCGGCGCAACAAGGCGCGGCAGTTCTTCGGGCGGATTCTGGCCGTCGCCGTCAAGGGTGCAGACAAGCGGGGCCGTCGCGGCCAGCACGCCGGAATGCACGGCCGCGCTTTGCCCGGCAGACCGGTCATGGCGCAGAACGCGCAGATTGGGCTGGGTGGCCATACGGGCGCGCAGGACACGGGGCATGGCATCGACAGAGCCGTCATCAACCACGATCACCTCGTAATCGCCGATCGGGCGCAGGGCGGTTTCAATGCCATCCAGCAGCAGGAGGATATTCTCATGCTCGTTGCGGGCGGGGATGACGACCGAAAGAAAGTACATGTCTGCCAGACTGCGTGCCGCCTTTTTCCGGACTGGCGCAGGTCCGGTCATCCGGAGGCGACGGGCGCCGGGGCCAGCTTTCGTTCCCGATACAGCGTGTAGATACCCGTTGCAATGACGATCCCCGCGCCGGTCAGGGTCATCGCATCCGGAAGCGCCTGAAAAACCAGCCAGCCCAGCGCGATGGCCCAGATCAGCGACGTGTAGCGGAATGGCGCAACAAAGCCGATGTCACCCACGCGCATGGCCATGACCCCGAACATGTAGCCCGCGATCAGCGCACAGGATGCCGCAGCCACGACAAGGGCTTCGGTCAGGTCCACCGGCTGCCAGCCGGTGAACAGGGTACCTAACAGACCCATCGCCATGACCCCAAGGCCGGAACACAGGGCGACAAGCACGGTCGGCACCTGACAGGACAGACGCCGCGTGGAAAGATCGCGCAGAACCACGCAGGCGACCGATCCCAGCCCGGCCACCGACCAGACATCGAAGCCCGCTGTCCCAGGGCGGATGATGATCAGCACGCCGCAAAAGCCCGCAAGAATTGCCAGCATCCGCCGCCAGCCGACATGATCGCCAAAGACCAGGGCCGCCCCCAGGGTCACGGCAAGGGGAAGCGCCTGCATGATGGCCGAAAGATTGGCCAGCGGCATGTGCATCAGTGCTGTCAGAAACAGCAGCGTGGCCCCCACCTCGGCCACTGTCCGAAGCCCGGTGATGCCTGCATCGCGCCGGGACAGCCTGTGACGCAGGCCCCCGGTGACCAGGCCAAGGCAGATCAGCAGAACCGATGTGATGGCCCCGCGCAGGGTGATCGCCTCGAACAGCGGAAGGGACCGGGTGGCGACCTTCATCCCTGCATCATTCAGCGTGAAGGCCGCCATGGCGACATTCATGTAAAGCGCACCGCGCAGATTGTCGGACAGGGGCATCATGGGATTTCCGGCTGCCGGGCCTGGCAGGCTGGCTTGGGCCAGATCAGGACGGGTCAGGGCACGGCACGTGCCCGCCCGCGCAAGCCCCTGCCCCGCCCCGGTGTCAGGGGCGGGACAGGGATGCACTCATGCGCCGCGGCCGTCGATGGTGTCGGACAGACCCATGCCTTCGGCCATGTCCGCAGGGTCTTCCGGCGGGGCGGCCAGGGCCGCCGCAATTGCCGCCTCGGACCGGCGCGCATCGATCACGGTCATGTCACGGTCGGCCGCGATCTTCTTGACGCGCGCGGTGGCACCGCCCGTCCCCGCCGGGATCAGACGGCCGACGATGACGTTCTCTTTCAGCCCGACCAGCTTGTCGCGCTTGCCCTGAACGGCGGCTTCGGTCAGCACCCGGGTCGTTTCCTGAAAGGACGCGGCCGAGATGAAGCTGCGGGTTTGCAGCGACGCCTTGGTGATGCCCAGCAGGATCGGCTCGCCCGAGGCCGGGCGCAGATTGTGGTTCAGCGCCTTTTCGTTGACCTCGTCCAGCTCTGCCTTGTCCACGTGTTCGCCCTTCAGCAGCGTGGTTTCCCCGCTGTCAAGGATTTCCCACTTCTGCAGCATCTGGCGCACGATGACCTCGATGTGCTTGTCGTTGATCTTCACGCCCTGCAGCCGGTACACGTCCTGCACTTCGTCGATCATGTAATTGGCCAGCGCCTCGACCCCCAGGATCCGCAGGATGTCATGCGGGGCCGGGTTGCCATCCATGATGTAGTCGCCCTTCTGCACGAAGTCGCCTTCCTGCACCGGGATGTGTTTGCCCTTGGGCACCATGTATTCCATCGGGGCAAGGGTATCATCGACGGGTTCGATCGTGATGCGGCGCTTGTTCTTGTAGTCCTTGCCGAAGCGCACATAGCCATCGCTTTCGGCAATGATCGCATGGTCCTTCGGACGGCGCGCCTCGAACAGTTCCGCCACGCGGGGAAGACCCCCGGTGATGTCCTTGGTCTTGGCGCCTTCGCGCGGGATCCGCGCCACAACGTCGCCGGGCCGGATGTCCTGGCCGTCTTCGACGGACAGGATCGCATCCACCGACATCGGATAGGTGATCGGGTTGCCCGCCTCGCTGCGCACGGGGTCGCCGGTTTCAGGGTTCACGATGATGACTTCCGGCTTCAGGTCGCTGCCCTTGGGCACAGAGCGCCAGTCGGACACGATCTTTTGCGTCATTCCGGTTGCATCATCGGTGTCTTCGCGCACCGAGATGCCCGAAATCAGGTCCACGAACCGCGCCACGCCGCCCTTTTCGGCGATGATCGGCAGGGTGTAGGGATCCCATTCGAACAGCTTGGCCCCGCGCTTGACCAGCTGGCCGTCCCTGACGTGAACCTTGGCCCCGTAGGTTACCTTGTGGGCGGCGCGTTCCTGCCCGTTCTCGTCGATGATGGCGATGGACATGTTGCGGCCCGTCACGATCTGCTCGCCGTTCACGTTGGCAAGCAGGGTGGCGTTGCTGAACTCGATCCGGCCTTCCTGCGATGCTTCCAGGAAGGATTGCTGCCCGCCCTGCGCGATGCCGCCGATGTGGAACGTGCGCATCGTCAGCTGCGTGCCGGGTTCGCCGATGGACTGCGCCGCGATGATCCCGACGGCTTCGCCGATGTTCACCATCGTGCCGCGCGCAAGGTCGCGGCCATAGCACATGGCGCAGACGCCCTCTTCCGCCTCGCAGGTCAGCGGGCTGCGGATGCGCGCACTGGCAACGCCGGCACCGATGATGGCGTCCGCGCGGCGTTCGTCGATGACCTCGTTGCGCCTGACGATGACCTCGTCCGTTCCCGGAACCAGGATGTCTTCCGCCGCAACCCGGCCCAGCACACGCTCGGCCAGCGACGACACCACTTCACCGTCATTCACCGCCGAGACGGCGGTAATGGCGTTTTCGGTGCCGCAGTCATTCGACCGCACAATGCAATCCTGCGCCACGTCGACAAGGCGGCGGGTCAGATAGCCCGAGTTCGCCGTCTTGAGCGCGGTATCCGCCAGGCCCTTGCGCGCGCCGTGGGTGGAGTTGAAATACTCCAGCACCGTCAGCCCTTCCTTGAAGTTCGAGATGATCGGCGTCTCGATGATCTCGCCGGACGGCTTGGCCATCAGGCCGCGCATCCCGCCAAGCTGCTTCATCTGCGCGGGCGACCCCCGCGCACCGGAGTGCGACATCATGTAGACCGAGTTCGGCTCCTTCTCGGCACCGTTGCGGTCCAGACGCACGGCGGAAATCTCGGCCATCATCTCGCCCGCGACCTTGTCGGAACACTTGGACCAGGCATCGACGACCTTGTTGTACTTCTCGCCTTGGGTGATCAGGCCGTCCATGTACTGCTGTTCGAATTCCTTCACCTGATCGCGCACGTCGTTCACGATCGTCCACTTGGTGTCAGGGATCAGCATGTCGTCCTTGCCAAAGGAAATCCCGGCCTTGAACGCCTCGCGAAAGCCCAGACCCATGATCTGGTCGCAGAAGATCACCGATTCCTTCTGGCCGCAGTAGCGGTAGACGGTGTCGATGACGTTCTGCACGTCCTTCTTGCGCAGCAGGCGGTTCACCAGATCGAACGGGGCCTTGGCGTTGACCGGCAGCAGGTTGCCCAGCCGCAGACGGCCGGGCGTGGTGTCATAGCGCTTCCACACCTCGTTGCCTTCCTCGTCGATCTGCCGGATGCGTGCCTTGATGGCGGCATGAAGGTGCACCGCGCCGGAGGCCAGCGCATGTTCAACCTCGTCCACATCGGCAAAGGCCATGTCTTCGCCCGGCATCCCCTTGCGCTGCATCGTGGTGTAGTAAAGCCCAAGCACCATGTCCTGCGACGGCACGATGATCGGCGCGCCATTGGCGGGTGACAGCACGTTGTTGGTGGACATCATCAGAACGCGCGCTTCCAACTGCGCTTCCAGCGACAGCGGCACATGCACAGCCATCTGATCACCGTCGAAGTCGGCGTTGAAGGCGGAACAGACCAGCGGGTGCAGCTGAATTGCCTTGCCTTCGATCAGCATCGGCTCAAACGCCTGGATGCCCAGACGGTGCAGCGTGGGCGCGCGGTTCAGCAGAACCGGATGCTCGCGGATGACTTCGTCAAGGATATCCCAAACCTCGGGGCGCTCCTTTTCGACCAGTTTCTTGGCCTGTTTGACAGTGCTGGACAGCCCCTTCGCCTCCAGCCGCGAATAGATGAACGGCTTGAACAGCTCCAGCGCCATCTTCTTGGGCAGCCCGCACTGGTGAAGCTTCAGCTCCGGCCCGGTCACAATGACCGACCGGCCCGAGAAATCCACCCGCTTGCCCAAAAGGTTCTGGCGGAACCGGCCCTGCTTGCCCTTGAGCATGTCCGACAGCGATTTCAGCGGGCGCTTGTTGGTGCCGGTGATCACGCGGCCGCGACGGCCGTTGTCGAACAGCGCATCGACCGCTTCCTGCAGCATCCGCTTTTCGTTGCGCACGATGATGTCGGGGGCGCGCAACTCGATCAGCCGCTTCAGGCGGTTGTTGCGGTTGATGACGCGGCGGTACAGATCGTTCAGGTCAGACGTGGCAAAGCGGCCGCCGTCCAGCGGAACCAGCGGGCGCAGTTCCGGCGGGATGACCGGAAGAACGGTCAGGATCATCCATTCCGGGCGGTTGCCGGATTCAAGGAAGGATTCGACAATCTTCAGGCGCTTGATGATCTTCTTCGGCTTCAGCTCGCCCGTTGCTTCCCTCAGGTCTTCGCGCAGCTGGTCTGCGGTCGTCTCAAGGTCGATGGCGGCCAGCATCTCGCGGATGGCCTCCGCCCCGATGTTGGCGGTGAAGGCATCTGCGCCGTACTGGTCCTGCGCGTCGAGGAATTCCTCTTCGGTCAGCAACTGGCCATAGGTCAGGTCGGTCAGGCCCGGCTCGATCACCACATAGTTTTCGAAATAAAGGATGCGTTCCAGATCGCGCAGCGTCATGTCCAGCATCAGGCCGATGCGGCTGGGCAGTGATTTCAGGAACCAGATATGGGCGACGGGGGCGGCCAGTTCGATATGCCCCATCCGTTCGCGCCGCACCTTTTGCAGGGTCACTTCAACGCCGCACTTCTCGCAGACAACGCCGCGATACTTCATGCGCTTGTATTTGCCGCAAAGGCATTCGTAATCCTTGATCGGGCCAAAGATGCGCGCGCAGAACAGCCCGTCACGTTCCGGCTTGAACGTGCGGTAGTTGATGGTCTCCGGCTTCTTGATCTCGCCATAGGACCACGACAGGATCCGCTCCGGGCTTGCCAGGCTGATCTTGATTTCGTCAAAGGTCTTCACCGGCGCAACCGGGTTGAACGGGTTGGTCGAAAGTTCCTGGTTCATTCTATTTCCCCCAAATGGGCAAGATTCCGTACATTGCGGCGTCCAGGCCTATGGCAATCAGAGCAATGCCAAAGACGACGAGTTGTATCCGATCCGGGACCCCCCATGCCGAACTCCGCCACCAATTTCCTTCCGCTTTCACCGGCCAGATACCCGCAATCAACAGGGCTGCTCCGACCGGAATGAAACCGTAGGCAACGGGCGCTGGTAAGATCATTTGCTGGCCACCTTTACCCGTCTTCATGCGAATCCGGGAGCTCCATATCAGGGCCGAATATCCGCTCCGGGCTAGCCAGGCTGATCTTGATTTCGTCAAAGGTCTTGACCGGCACAACCGGGTTGAACGGGTTGGTCGAAAGTTCCTGGTTCATGATCCAGTCCTGTCAGTTGTCGCCGCGCCGGGCGGCTTCCAGCTTGGCGACGCGCTTCGCGGGCGCGTCGGGCGATGTCATGGCCTCTTCCCCGGCCCGGGCGAGGACGCCGAGGCGGTCCACCTTGCCCATCAGCCGGTCATGGCTTGCATCCGCCTCTTCCAGACGGATCAGGATGGCATCGAGACGGTGAAGGACGAGGTCCATCTTCTGATCGATCCTGCCATCCATCGCGGCAAGTGCCTTGTGAGCTTCGTCGTCCACCCTCACTCCTCCTCCGCATCCAGGAGTTCCATGTTCAGGCCCAGGCCGCGGACCTCTTTGACGAGAACGTTGAAGGATTCCGGCACGCCGGCCTCGAAGTTGTCCTCGCCCTTGACGATGGATTCGTAGACCTTGGTGCGGCCTGCCACGTCGTCCGACTTCACCGTCAGCATTTCCTGCAGGGTGTAGGCGGCGCCATAGGCTTCCAGCGCCCAGACCTCCATCTCGCCCAGGCGCTGGCCGCCGAACTGGGCCTTGCCGCCCAGGGGTTGCTGCGTGACAAGCGAATAGGGGCCGGTCGAGCGGGCGTGCAGCTTGTCATCCACCAGGTGGTGGAGTTTCAGCATGTATTTCACGCCCACCGTGACCTTGCGCGCGAACTGTTCGCCCGAGCGTCCGTCGAAGACAACCGACTGGCCGCTTTCGTCAAAGCCCGCGCGCCGCAGCGCGTCGTTCACATCCGCCTCTTTCGCCCCGTCGAACACCGGGGTCGCAATCGGCACGCCCTTGGTTACATTGCCCGCAAGCTCCAGCACATCGTCTTCGTCCCGGTCCGCAAAGGCCGCCTCATAGGTCTCATCCCCGTAGGCCAGGCGCAGCGACTCGCGCACCGGGGTCAGGTCGCCCGACCGGCGGTACTCTTTCAAAGCCTCGTCGATCTTCAGGCCCAGACCGCGCGCGGCCCAGCCCATGTGGGTTTCCAGAATCTGACCCACGTTCATCCGGCTTGGCACGCCCAGCGGGTTCAGCACCAGGTCAACGGCAGTGCCATCGGCCAGAAAGGGCATATCCTCGATCGGAACGACCTTTGAGATGACGCCCTTGTTGCCGTGACGGCCGGCCATCTTGTCGCCCGGTTGCAGCTTGCGCTTCACCGCGACAAAGACCTTGACCATCTTCATCACACCCGGAGGCAGGTCGTCGCCGCGACGGACCTTTTCGACCTTGTCCTCAAACCGGTTGTCGAGCGCGCGTTTCTGCGACTCGTACTGGTCATGCAGGGCTTCCACGTCCTTGGCATCGGCCTCTTCGCCCAGCGCCAGCTGCCACCACTGGCCGCGCGACAGCGTGGCCAGCAGGTCATCGTCGATGGTCGATCCGGACCGGATGCCCCTGGGTCCCTTCACGGCAACCTTGCCGGTGATCAGCATCCTGAGGCGCGAATAGATGTTGCGTTCCAGAATTGCCAGTTCGTCGTCCCGGTCACGGGCCAGACGTTCGACTTCTTCGCGCTCGATCTGCAGCGCGCGCTCGTCCTTGTCCACGCCATGGCGGTTGAAGACGCGAACCTCCACGATGGTGCCGTAAGCCCCCGGCGGCAGACGCAGCGAGGTGTCGCGCACATCCGATGCCTTTTCGCCGAAGATGGCGCGCAGCAGCTTTTCTTCCGGCGTCATCGGGCTTTCGCCCTTGGGGGTGATCTTGCCCACAAGGATGTCACCCGGCTGGACTTCGGCCCCGATATAGACGATCCCGGCTTCGTCAAGGTTGCGCAGTGCTTCCTCGCCGACGTTCGGGATGTCGCGCGTGATCTCTTCCGGCCCCAGCTTGGTGTCGCGGGCGGCAACCTCATATTCCTCGATATGGATCGAGGTGAAGACGTCATCGCGCAGGATGCGTTCGGAAATCAGGATGGAATCTTCGTAGTTGTAGCCATTCCACGGCATGAAGGCGACCACGACATTCCGGCCAAGCGCCAGTTCGCCCATGTCGGTGCAGGGGCCGTCGGCCACCACCTCGCCCCGCGTCACCACATCGCCCACCTTCACCAGCGGGCGCTGGTTGATGCAGGACGACTGGTTGGACCGCTTGAACTTGCGCAGCCGGTAGATGTCGACGCCCGGTTCGCCCGGTTCCAGCATTTCCGTGGCCCGCACCACGATACGGGTCGCATCCACCTGGTCGATCACGCCCGACCGCCGCGCCATGATGGCCGCACCCGAGTCGCGTGCAACCACGGCCTCGATCCCGGTGCCCACGAAGGGCGCGTCGGACTGAAGCAGCGGCACCGCCTGACGCTGCATGTTCGACCCCATCAGGGCGCGGTTCGCATCGTCATTCTCAAGGAACGGGATCAGCGAGGCCGCAACCGACACCAGTTGCTTGGGCGACACATCGATCAGGTCAATCGCGTCGGTCGGGTTCAGCATGAATTCCCCGGCCTTCCGGCTGGAGATCAGGTCATCGGTGAAGCGCCCTTCGGCGTCCTGTGCTGCGTTGGCCTGTGCCACGGTGTGGCGCATTTCCTCGGTCGCCGACATGTAGACCACGTCATCCGTGACCTTGCCGTCAATGACCCTGCGATACGGGGTTTCGATGAAGCCGTACTTGTTCACCCTTGCATAGGTGGCAAGGCTGTTGATCAGGCCGATGTTCTGGCCTTCGGGCGTCTCGATCGGGCACATCCGGCCGTAATGGGTCGGGTGAACGTCGCGCACCTCAAACCCTGCGCGTTCCCGCGTCAGACCGCCCGGCCCAAGGGCCGACAGGCGGCGCTTGTGCGTCACTTCGGACAGCGGGTTGGTCTGGTCCATGAACTGCGACAGCTGGGAAGAGCCAAAGAATTCGCGCACCGCCGCCGCAGCCGGTTTCGCGTTGATCAGGTCCTGCGGCATGATCGTGTCGATTTCCACCGACGACATGCGTTCCTTGATCGCCCGTTCCATGCGCAGCAGGCCGACGCGGTACTGGTTTTCCATCAGCTCGCCCACCGAACGCACCCGGCGGTTGCCCAGATGGTCGATATCGTCGATCTCGCCCTTGCCGTCGCGCAACTCGGTCAGCGCCTTGATGCAGGCGATGATGTCGTCGCGGTCCAGCGTACGCTGGGTGTCGGGCTTGCCCAGATCAAGGCGCATGTTCATCTTCACGCGGCCGACGGCCGACAGATCATAACGCTCGCTGTCGAAGAACAGCGTGTCGAACAGCTGGCTGGCGGCTTCGACGGTTGGCGGCTCGCCGGGGCGCATCACGCGGTAGATGTCCATAAGCGCGGTGTCCCGGCCCATGTTCTTGTCCGCCGCCATGGTGTTGCGGATGTAGGGGCCGACATTGACGTTGTCGATGTCCAGCACCGGGATGTCGGTGATGCCCTGGTCCAGCAGCAGCTTGAGTGATCCGCCCTTCACGCCGCCGTCGCGGTCGTATTCCATCGCCAGCTCGTCACCGGCTTCGACCCAGATCTCTCCGGTTTGCTCGTTGATGATGTCTTTGGCCACATAGCGGCCAATGATCTGGTCGAAGGGGACCAGAAGCTCGGTCACCTTGCCCGACTTGATCAGTTCGTTCGCCATGCGGGGCGTCATCTTTTCGCCCGCCTTGCAGATCACCTCGCCGGTGGCGGCATCGACAATGTCATAGCCGGGGCGCGTGCCGCGCAGGCGTTCCGGGAAAAAGCGGGTGACCCAGCCCTTGTTCTTCACATGCCTGAACATCACCGTTTCGTAATAGGCATTCATGATGCCTTCCTGGTCCATGCCCAGGGCGTAAAGCAGCGTCGTCACCGGCAGCTTGCGGCGACGGTCGATGCGCGAAAAGACGATGTCCTTGGCATCAAATTCGAAATCAAGCCAGGAGCCGCGATAGGGAATGATCCGGCAGGCGAACAGCAGCTTTCCGCTTGAATGGGTCTTGCCCTTGTCATGGTCAAAGAACACGCCGGGGCTGCGGTGCATCTGGGAAACGATGACCCGCTCGGTCCCGTTCACGATGAAGGTCCCGTTCGACGTCATCAGGGGCATGTCGCCCATGTAGACGTCCTGTTCCTTGATGTCCTTGACCGACCGCGCGCCGGTATCCTCATCGGTATCGAACACGATCAGGCGCAGCGTCACCTTGAGCGGCGCGGCATAGGTCATGTCGCGGCTCTGGCATTCGTCAACGTCGTACTTCGGCTTTTCCAATTCGTATTTCACGAATTCAAGCACCGCATTCTCGTTGAAGTCCTTGATCGGGAAGACCGACTGGAACACGCCCTGAATGCCTTCGCCATCGGCGGGCTTCGGGCCATCGCCCGATTTCAGGAACAGGTCATAGGAGGACTTCTGAACCTCGATCAGGTTCGGCATCTCCAGAACTTCACGGATCTTGCCGAAGTAGCGGCGGATGCGCTTCTGGCCGACATAGGATTGCGCCATGCTCGTCGTCACCTTTCGTTTTCTTTCGCGGGCGGGCACACCGTCGGGCCACGGGCGCCTGCCGCTTGCGAAACAGGGGGGGCAGGTTCCATTCCCGCAGGCCGTCCCACCGGTCTGCTCCCGAACCTTGAACCTCGACCTGGAAGGGGCTTCACGGGGAAGCCGCTGCCAAGACGCGGTTTTGACACGAAAGGCCGGGCCCGAAGTGCTTCGGACCCAGCCGGTCTTGTTCCGTCAGGATGCCGCGCGCATCCGCCGGATCACTTCAGCTCTACCTTGGCACCAGCGTCTTCGAGCTTTTTCTTGATGGTCTCGGCGTCGCCCTTGGTGGCGGCTTCCTTCACCTTGCCACCGGCTTCGACCAGGTCCTTGGCTTCTTTCAGGCCCAGACCGGTGATCGCGCGGACTTCCTTGATCACGTTGATCTTGTTCGGGCCGGCGTCGGTCAGGACGACGTCGAACTCGGTCTTTTCCTCTTCAACCGGGGCGGCAGCCGCGGCAGGACCGGCCACCATGACGGCACCACCGGCGGCCGGCTCGATCCCGTATTTGTCCTTGAGGATCGTTTTCAGTTCCTGCGCCTGAAGAAGGGTAAGACCCACGATGTCTTCGGCGAGTTTGTTCAGATCAGCCATTTTTCGTTCCATTCCTATCAAGATGGGGTCCAGCGTCAGGGTATCTGCCCTGCGATGGCATCAGGTCTCAGGCGGCAAGCCGCTCCTCAATGGTGGAGAGGATGCCCGCGATGTTCGACGCAGGCGCACCGATCGCACCGGCGATGCTGGACGCCGGGGCACCGATGATCGACACGATCTGAGCGATCAGCTCTTCACGCGACGGCATCTGCGCCACGGCCTTCACACCGGCCGGGTCAAGGGCCGTGTTGCCCATTGCGCCGCCAAGGATCACGAACTTGTCGTTCTTCCTGGCATAGGCGTCCGTGATCTTTGCCGCAGCGACAGGATCCCCGGAAAAGGCGAACACGGTCATCCCCTTGAGAAGATCACCCATGCTTGCGCCGGGCCTTCCTTCAAGAGCGATCTTGGCGAGCTTGTTCTTGGCAACGCGTACGGACCCGCCAACGGCACGCATTTCCGCGCGCAGGTCCTGCATCTGAGAAACCGTCATGCCTTCGTAGCGGGCAACCACCACGACGCCAGAGCTTTCGAAGATCTGGCCGAGTTCCCCGACCACTTTCTCTTTCTGGGCTCTATCCACAGGTTCACTCCAAGTATGGGGGTTTCCCCCCGGCTCATGTTTGTTGCGGACAAGGCCCGCAACGTCGGGTCCGATCACAGGTCCCGAGGCCAAGATCACCCGGGGAACCCCCAGGAAATCCGTCCCGTTCACCCATCTCAGGCAGGAGATTAAGAGGATCAGCGCAACGCGATGATGCCTCGCCCACCGTCTCGGACAGAACCGGGCGTTTCCGCCCGGTATCCCCGCGCCTTGCGGCGCGGAAAATGCGTTACCCCGTTCAGGGGATGCGTGCGGTCTGGCAACCTGCCTCAGTTCCCGGTTGCCGACGCCAGATCAACAGACACGCCCGGCCCCATGGTGGACGACAGCGATACCTTGCGCAGGTAAGACCCCTTGGCACCGGTCGGCTTGGCGCGGCTGACCGCCCCGACAAAGGCGCGGATGTTTTCGGCCAGCTTTTCCTCGGCAAAGCTCAGCTTGCCGACCCCGGCATGAATCACCCCGGCCTTTTCGACCTTGAACTGCACTTCGCCGCCCTTGGCATTGCCCACGGCAGCCGCCACATCCATGGTCACCGTTCCGACCTTGGGGTTCGGCATCAGGTTGCGCGGCCCCAGGATCTTGCCCAGACGGCCGACCAGCGGCATCATGTCGGGTGTGGCGATGCAGCGGTCAAAGTCGATCCTGCCTGCCTGGATCGATTCCATCAGGTCTTCGGCACCGACGATGTCAGCCCCGGCCGCCTTTGCCTCATCCGCCTTGGCACCCCGCGCGAACACGGCCACGCGCACCGTCTTGCCGGTGCCGTTGGGCAGCGTGACCACGCCGCGCACCATCTGATCGGCGTGCTTGGGGTCCACCCCCAGGTTCATCGCGATTTCCAGCGTCTCGTCGAACTTCGCCGAGGCGGCGGTCTTGATCAGCTTCACGGCCTCTTCAACCGAAAGGTTGGTCCGGGCGTCAAGGACTTCCCGCGCGGCGCGCATCCGTTTTCCTGGCTTTGCCATGAGTTACCCCTTTACCTCGATGCCGCAGGACCGGGCCGAGCCCAGGATGATCTGCATCGCCGCCTCGACCGAATTGGCGTTCAGGTCTTTCATCTTGGCTTCGGCGATCTGGCGGATCTGCGCCACGGTCACACTGCCCGCCACATCGCGACCGGGCCGGGATGACCCCTTGGCTCGGTTGCGCTTGCCCACCGGCTTCAGCCCGGCAGCCTTCTTGAGGTAGAACGAGGCGGGCGAAGTCTTCAGCTCCAGGCTGAAGGACTTGTCCTGATAATAGGTGATGATGACCGGGGTCGGGGCTCCAGGCTCCAGATCGGCGGTCCTGGCGTTGAATTCCTTGACGAAAGCCATGATGTTCAGGCCGCGCTGGCCCAAAGCCGGGCCGACGGGCGGCGACGGGTTGGCTTGCCCCGCCTTCACTTGCAGCTTGAGCTGCCCGATGATCTTCTTGGCCATGCGGCCTCTCCTTCTTTCACCGTTGCTCTGCCGGGGGGCAGAGGCCCCGGCCTGCGCCGGGGCGGGGTTTAGTGGTACGGTCCGTCACGCCATCTGTGCAGCGCGCTCGCCTTCCACGCGATCTCTCAGGTGTTTTTCGACACCTGAGTGAATTCCAGTTCCACCGGGGTGGCGCGGCCAAAGATCGATACCGTGACCTTCAGGCGGTTATGCGGCTCGTCCACCTCTTCGACCATGCCGACAAAGCCCTCGAAGGGGCCGTCGGTGACCTGCACCTGCTCGCCGATTTCAAATCGGATCAGGTTGCGCGGCGCAACCTCGCCCTCTTCAACGCGGTTCAGGATGGCGTTGACTTCGGCGTCGCGCATCGGCATCGGCCTGCCCTGCGGGCCAAGAAAGCCGGTGACACGGTTGATCGACGAAATCAGGTGATAGCCCCGGTTCGACATTTCCATGCGCACCAGAACATAGCCCGGCATGAAACGCCGCTCGGACGTCACCTTCTTGCCGCGGCGCACTTCGATGACCTCTTCGGTCGGCACCAGAACTTCGTCGATCTCATCCCCGAGACCGGCCTCGGCAACGGCTGTCTTGATCTGCTCGGCGATCTTCTTTTCGAAATTCGACAGAACGCTCACCGAATACCACCGCTTCGCCATGCCTCAGTCACCTCTGCCACCCGGCCGTGCGTCCGGAAGTTCTTTTGTTTTCCTGCGGTTCGCCCGGACTGCCCGGAACAAAAAACAGCGCGCAACCCGAATCGATGCGCGCCGGTTTCCTTTGGATTGGCTTCACCTACAGGCGGGGGGCCGCAAGTTCAAGAAGAAACGGGCAAGCCCCTAGCCGAACATCGTCAGGATCTGGGTCAGCCCGCTGCGGATGATCAGATCGACGACAAAGAAGAAGGCCGATGTCAGCGCCGCCATGATGAAGACCATGATCGTGGTCACCACAACCTCGCGCCTGGCCGGCCACACGACCTTGCCCACCTCGGCCCGGACCTGCTGAAGGAACTGTAACGGATTTGCCCTGGTGGCCATGATCGGTCCTGTCATCACGCTGTCCGGCGTCAGATACGCGCTGTCGCGGGGGAATTCAAGCGGGCAAGGAAGGGGGCCGAACGTGTTCTGGCAGTGACTCCGGGCACTTCAGGAATGAATCAGGACCTCTTCGACGCTGACCCTTATGATGATCGGTCTTGGTTGGACACGCTGCACCGCGAATATGATCAGGTCGTTTGTCTGATGTATTCGCCTTGCTCCCTCCATTTCCGGTCCGGACATAGCCAGTCTGCCAAGGCCTTCAAACCTCGGACTCATGAAGCGTTGCTGATTGAAGTCCCTGTCCCAACTGACCAGAATCCGTTTGTCTGCAATTGCAGCCCGCGCGACAACGGGATCAGATGTATTCACCGCCATCACATCGCGTAGCCGAACAATGTCGTGGCCAAGTTCATCAAGTGCCGTGCCAACAGAATCGGGTACATTGTGGTCTGTCAGGAAGCGGAGCGTCTGCGTTTTCGCGATCAAGCGGCACTTCTTCCTTCGGTAAAGGAACGCGCCGCCTCAATATCTGCAAGCGTGAGGCCCGGATACTCGCTGAGGATCGCCTCCGGGGCATAACCTGCGTCCAGATACCTTTTCACCGCCGCGACAGGTATGCGCGTGCCTTCGAAGACAGGCTCATTTTGCAGCGTGAACTTTCCATGCACGATCCTGCCGGTTTCCAGATTGCTCCGATGGTTGAGACTGTCTATCGCCCGCCGGGTATCTTCGATCACGACCCGCAACGGAATGTCGAGAACGCGCTGGCCACCGACAACTTCGCTTCGAAGATCGGTCCGAGGATCAGTGAACACCACCCGCTTGCCCAGCACATAAAGGGTCGTTGCTGTCCACTTCTTGTCGCCGAAGGCGGCAAGCTCGCGGGACACGCTTTGCAGGTGTTGCATGGACACTTTGTGGACGTTGCGAAGTTGGCCCAATACCCTCAGGGAAACGATATCCCGGAATGAATAGACCCGGCTGTGTGGCAACCTTCGGTCTTCTTCCGCGAAACTTGGTTTCAGAAATCCAATGCGATCCCAACGACGAAGCTGACCTGTCGTCAAACCTGACAAGCGCGCGGCGTCCGCTTCGCCAAAGGCCCCGATGACATTCTGTTCGCTCACAACCGCACCCGTTTCCCGCGATGACCGATGGCAGTTCGCATCTTTTGAAATGATCGCCAACGTCATCCACGTCAAGAATTGAGATCGCGACACAGGTCAAGTCTGTACCGCAACAGCCCGCGGATCACAGCCGCCAGTAAGCCGGCCTCCACGGGGGGCAGCCGCCACCACGCACGCATCTTCCCAAGGTATGAACATACTGACTTCAGCCCCCGAGTGCAGCCGCAGCAACCGGCACGATGCATTGGCGCGATATCAGGAACTGGCAGGAGTTGGGGGACTCGAACCCACGACCCTCGGTTTTGGAGACCGATGCTCTACCAACTGAGCTAAACTCCTGCACCCGGTGCGGGGGTACGGCAGGCGGGCGGGGAAATCAAGGGGAAACGACAGGCTTGCGGGCACGGCCTGTCCGGATGGCGCAGGGGCCGCCCTGAAACGGGCGGCCCCTGCCACAGCGGCGTGCCCAACCTGCGGATCAAATCGTGTTGGCCGACATTTCCCGCGCGATGTGGTCGGCCTGCCGGATCGCCAGCGCAACGATGGTCAGGGTCGGGTTTTCGGCCGCCCCGGTGGTGAACTGCGACCCGTCCGAGATGAACAGATTGGGAATGTCATGGGTCTGGCCCCACTTGTTCACCACACCATCCCGCGGGTTTTCCGACATCCGGTTGGTCCCGAGGTTGTGTGTCGAGGGATAGGGCGGCGTCGGGAAGGTTCGCGTCGCCCCGACGGCATTATAGATCGCCATGCCCTGCTTATAGGCGTGGTTGCGCATCGCGATATCGTTGGGGTGATCCGAAAAGTTCACATTCGGTGCCGGCAGGCCGAACTGATCCTTAACCTCGCTGTTCAGCGTGACGCGGTTCGTTTCCTGCGGCATATCCTCGCCGACAATCCACATGCCCGCCATGTTCTCATAGCTGTCCAGCGCCGTGGTGAACTCCCGTCCCCAGCCGCCGGGATCAAGGAACGCCGCCATGAACGGCAGGCCAAGGCTGAGCGTCTCAAGCTCGTAACCGCCGACAAAACCGCGCGCCGGGTCGTTGCGGGACTCGTCCTGGATGATGCCGGCCATGGTCGTGCCGCGCCACATCCGCACCGGCTTGTCGAACACGGCATAGACCGACCCCGTCACGTGGCGCATGTAATTGCGCCCGACCTGTCCGGACGAATTGGCAAGGCCATCGGGGAACATCGCCGAGGCAGAGTTCAGAAGCAGGCGGGGCGATTCGATGGTGTTGCCGGCAACGCAGACGATCCTTGCCGCCTGGCGCTGTTCCTTGCCCTCGGCATCGAAGTAGACAACGCCGGTTACCTTGCCGCTGCCGTCATGTTCGATCCGGGCGGCATGGCAGCGTTCGCGCACCTCGAGGTTGCCCGTGGCCTCGCCCGCCGGAATCTCGGTGTAGGCGGCGGACCACTTCGCGCCCCACTTGCAGCCCTGAAAGCAGAACCCGGTCTGCTGGCAGGCCATCCGGTTGTCGAACTCCAGAGAGTTGATGGCCATGCGCCCGGTATGCACCTCTTTGTAGCCAAGCGCGAATGCCCCCTTTTCAAGGACCTTGTAGTTGTTGTTGCCGGGCAGGCCCGGACGGTCACCGGTGCGGGTCACGCCCAGTTTGGTTTCCGCCCTGTCATACCATGGGGCCATTTCGGCCCCGTCGATGGGCCAGTCCAGCAGGCTGGCACCGTCAACGCGCCCATAGGTTGTCAGCGCCTTCCATTCATGGTCCTGAAAGCGCAGCGATGCCCCGGCCCAATGCGTGGTCGTGCCACCCACCGCCTTGACGATCCAGGCGGGAAGGCCCGAAAAATCCTTCGCCACCCGCCAGTCGCCGCTGGTCGTGCGCGGATCAAGCCAGGCCAGCTGGCCAAAGCTTTCCCATTCGTCGTTCACATAGTCTTCGGGCAGGTAACGCCCGCCCGCCTCCAGTGCCACAACCTTGACACCCTTCTGGGCCAGTTCATTGGCCAGCACGCCGCCGCCCGCACCCGTGCCGATGATGACAACAACGCTGCTGTCGGTCTGATCGAATTTCGCAACCATGGTCCGGTCCTTCCCTTACAGCCAGTTGATGTCGTCGAAGCCGCGCTCGATGTAGCCGCCCTGGCTGAAGCTTTCGCCTTCATAGCCGAACAGCGGCCATACGGCCTTCTGGTTGTACAGGCCCGTCACAAGACCGCCCCGGATCTGCTGGAAGAAGGCGCTGTCTTCCATGCCGCGCAACAGATCGACCCGGTCACGTTCCCAGCCGGTGCCAAGGTAGCTGGAAAACCGCTTGCCCTGCGCGGCGGCGTCCAGCGCGGCAATGCCTGCCTCTATTCCGGGGGCCGCTTCGGGCGTGTCATACCCCTTGACCGCGACCACGTAGAATTCGGTCGGCACATGGTCGTGCGGATAGATATCGCGCGCCATCTGCACCAGGGTCGCCATCGTTTCCGGCTTCAGCGCCGTCGTCTCCAGCGCCCAGGCGGCATCGTTTCCGGCGATGAAACCCGGGCCGACGACAAGTGCGGCCCCTGCCGCGACAGAGCGCGCCAGCAGTTGTCGGCGGGTCAGCCCGCTTCGTGATTTTTGCAGTGTCATTTCGCTTCCTCCCTTGATGGTCTTGCCCGGCCTGGCCCGGGCCGGCGTCACAGGTACCTTCCCCCGCGTTCCAGCACTTCGATCTGGTAGCCGTCGGGATCGGCGATGAAGAAGAACCGCGCGATCACCGGTCCCGCCGGTGCGAAATCGACGATCTTTCGCGGCGAAAGCCCGGCTTCGGTCAGCCGGGCATGTTCGGCGGCGACATCGGCAACCGACACCGCAAGGTGCCCATAGCCGTCGCCCAGGTCATAGGGCTGGGTCCGGCCCTTGTTGACCGTCAGCTCCAGTTCGAAGGTCGATTCAGGATTGCTGAGGTAGACCAGCGTGAAGCTGTCAAAATCCAGCCGCCCGGCCACTGTCAGGCCAAAGGCCTGCCGGTAGAAAGCGACCGATCGCGCTTCATCCTGAACGCGAATCATCGCGTGTATTGCCTTGGCCATTCAAGCCCCCCCCCAGAAATCGGACGATTTTGGTAAGGTTAGTGAACCAGTTCAGGCCGGTGGTAGTAGCAGATTACTACAGACGCATTTTCCCGCTTATTCCGCCGCGATCCGCGCAGGCGCGTGACCCACCAGGTCCATCTCCCCCAGGCGAAGCGTGCAGGCACACCGCAGCAGTGAAGAAAAGTTCAACACTTCCCCGTGCAGCTGCAGAACCTCCGAGTGCAGCTTTGACAGGAAAGCGGGGGTAGAGATCCCCTCTTCCTCGGCGATCTGATCCAGAATGCCCCAGAAGGCGCGCTCAAGGCGAATACTGGTGGATTGACCGTTCAGCCGCAGACGGCGGGTAACGTTTTCGTATCTTCTTGGGCATTGCCCAGCAAAAATCCGGCACATGTCGTCCTCCCGCCTCCAGACTGCGCGATTCGGGCGAATCGTCAAGACGCCACGCGATCACAACCCGAAAGCCTGACCGCTTTGCCGCCGCCGCACCGTGCCGCGCGGGATACCTTGCCTGCCGGAACAGGAAAAGGGCGCGCCGGTTGCCCGGCGCGCCCCTGATCCAGCCCGCCCGGGACCGATTACTCGATGATCTTCGACACGACCCCGGCGCCGACGGTGCGGCCGCCTTCGCGGATGGCGAAGCGCAGTTTTTCTTCCATGGCGATGGGGGCGATCAGTTCGACGTTGAACTTCAGGTTGTCGCCCGGCATCACCATTTCCGTCCCCTCGGGCAGCTGCACCGTGCCGGTCACGTCGGTGGTGCGGAAGTAGAACTGCGGGCGGTAGTTGGCAAAGAACGGCGTGTGCCGGCCGCCTTCTTCCTTGGTCAGGATATAGGCTTCGGCCTCGAACTTCGTGTGCGGCTTCACGCTGCCGGGCTTGCACAGCACCTGGCCGCGTTCGATCCCCTCACGGTCCACACCGCGCAGCAGCAGGCCCACGTTATCGCCCGCCTCGCCCTGATCCAGCAGCTTGCGGAACATCTCGACGCCGGTGCAGACCGTCTTCTTGTTCGGGCGGATGCCGACAATCTCCAGCTCCTCGCCGACCTTGACGATGCCGCGTTCGATCCGGCCCGTGGCCACCGTGCCGCGGCCAGAGATCGAGAACACGTCTTCCACCGGCATCAGGAAGGGCTGGTCCACGGCGCGCGCCGGTGTCGGGATATAGTCATCCACCGCCTTGATCAGCGCCCGGATCGAGGCTTCGCCAATCTCCGGCATCGTGCCGTTCATCGCGTGCAGCGCCGACCCCTTGATGATCGGAATGTCATCGCCCGGATAGTCGTAGGACGACAGAAGCTCGCGGATTTCCATCTCGACCAGTTCGATCAGCTCTTCGTCATCCACCTGGTCGATCTTGTTGAGATACACCACCATATAGGGAATGCCCACCTGACGGCCCAGCAGGATATGCTCGCGCGTCTGCGGCATCGGGCCGTCGGCGGCGTTCACCACCAGGATCGCGCCGTCCATCTGCGCCGCACCGGTGATCATGTTCTTCACATAATCGGCATGGCCGGGGCAATCGACATGGGCATAGTGCCGCGAGGGCGATTCATATTCCACATGCGCGGTCGAAATCGTGATCCCCCGCGCCCGCTCTTCCGGGGCCCCGTCGATCTGGTCATAGGGCTTGAATTCGCCGAAATACTTCGTGATCGCGGCCGTCAGCGTGGTCTTGCCGTGGTCAACATGGCCGATCGTGCCAATGTTCACATGCGGTTTGTTCCGTTCAAACTTTGCCTTTGCCATGATGGCCTCCTCAATATCGGGTCCTGACGGTGCGCGCGGATGCACCCTGCGGAGCAGCGCCGCACTTATCGATTGGAATCGGGGAAATCAAGCTCTTGCGCGCGGGTCACTCATTTGTCCGGCCAAGTCCGGGCGGGCGCGGCAGGGGGCGCAATACCAGACCTGCGGGTTCCACTGCCGCCAGCGGCGCGGAGGAGATTGCCTCAGGTGCCGCCCCTGCCGGTGCGCCCGACACCACACGCGGCTGCGGGGGCGGTGTGGACAGATCGGGGGCGTCGCCGGGAATGGCCCCGGCCGGGTCGAACCATTGCGGATTTTCCAGGAACCAGCCTTCCAGCGCCTTGGCGACATTGTAGGACAGGGCTTCGATCTGCTGGGTCTTGGTGCTGGTCAGACCGGTGCCGATCACGCTTTCGCCTGACAGGCTTTCAAAGATGGTGAACTGGCGGGCTTCGGGGTTCAGCCGCTGCTGATTGGCATCGTCCCAGATGTTGGCGCTGACCACGACGACCGACTTCGGCGCGGCCACCACGGGGATGCCCGGCGGGGCCAGCGCATAGCCGTCGATGTTGATGCCGATGTTGTAAAACCTGTCGCCGTCATACCGGGCCGGACCGAACCGGTTCGCGATCGCCTTCGTCAGGCCGGTCTCCCATTCTTCCGCCGTCGCCTCGCGCGAGATCGGGACTTTCTGCATGGTGTCGGTCACGACAATGTTCAGGCCCAGACGGAAGGGACCCAGATCGACAGGCGGTTCATCCAGATCCTGCGCCCCACAACCCGCCGCCAGGATCACGGCACAAACGGTGCCGGCCAGCCTCAAGACACGCGCAAAGCTCATTCATGCGACCCTTCAGAAACCATATGCCGAAATACCGTGCCGGACAGACCGGCGCAACGCCCGTGCTTGCACTGCGGCAAGTGCCCCGGCACCCCTCTGCCTTGGGATGGTCAAGGCGCATGTCTGCCGCAGCACCGGTGACAGGTGCGGCGGCGTGCCACCGCCCCAAGGGGAAAACAGCCTGACGCAGGGCCTTTCCCGGACCATCGGCAAAAGTGGCGGATCGCGTCGCAATCGCAAAGGGCGCAGGCGGCCTGTTGCAGGCCGCGCGCCGGGGTGGCCGACCCCCCCGGGGATACAGGGTTTGGCGGTCTGCTGCCCCGGTCGCCGCGCTACCTCGGGGAACAGAACACGCCTCCCCCCCGCAGCGGAATGCAGCCTGGCCCGCCCAAGGGCATCACCCTTGCCATCACACCCGGTCCAGCCCGACAAAACCGCTGCGGCGCGGTACCTGCGCGCCATAGCCTCGGCCCTGCGAAGGGCACGGGCCCCATCGTGAACGCCCTTCACGCCCGGCCCGCCGTGCCGCGCTGCGCGGTCCTGACCCGTCAGGTGAACCGGTTGTCGCGCGGAAAACCGTGGGGCGGGGCCTTGCCCATGCCCGCACGCCGCGCGACCCATTCGGAAATGCCGGTTTCGCGCCGGGTCTGGCCATTGGGCATCGACCAGCACAGACCCTCGGCCAGACGGAAGGTGGTGATGTCCGACAGGCCGCCATCCAGTTCCAGGACCCCCTGCTTGCCGCGCAGCGACAGGTATTTCTGCAGCCGCACGCCTTTCCCGCGGGCCATTTCCGGCAGTTCCGTCACGGGGAACACCAGCAGCTTGCGGTTTTTCGACACGACGGCAACATGATCGCCCTGAACCCGGCGGCAGGCCACCAGGCGGGCCTCGTCCGACAGGTTCATCACCGCCCTGCCGGCCCGCGTCTGTGCCATCACCTCTTCCGAGGGCACGATGAAACCATCCCCGGCGCTGGAGGCCAGAAGCAGCTTTTCGCCCGCACGCCAGACCGTCAGGTCCACGATCTCGGCCTCGGTCGGAAGATCGACCATCAGGCGCAACGGCTCTCCCAAGCCGCGGCCGCCGGGAAGGTTTGCCCCCAGAAGGGTGTAGAAGCGCCCGTTCGATCCGACGAGCAGGATCTTGTCGGTGGTTTCGGCATGAAACAGAAAGCGGCCCCCGTCGCCGTCCTTGAACTTGACCTCCGACTCCAGCGGGACATGCCCCTTCATCGACCGGATCCAGCCCATCTTTGAACAGATGACGGTGATCGGCTCTCGTTCGATCATCGCCTCGATCGGCACGTCTTCCACGTCGCCCGCCTCGGCAAACCGGGTGCGGCGCGCGCCAGCAGGTGTGGATTTGCCGAACTGCGCCTGCACGGTGCCAAGCTCTTGCCCGATCCGCTGCCATTGCAGGCGGTCAGAGCCAAGCAGATCATCCAGCCCGGCCCGTTCCTTGAGCAGGGCGTCATATTCCCGGCGCAGTTCGATCTCTTCCAGCTTGCGCAAGGACCGCAGGCGCATGTTCAGAATGGCTTCGGCCTGCGCCCCGGTCAGTTCGCCTTCGGCGTCTTCGCCGCGCGCCGGGGGCGGCACATAGTCTTTCTCGGACAAGGCGCGCGGATGCGCCACGCCCCAGCTTTCGGCAATCAGCGCGCGTTTGGGATCGGCATCATAGCGGATGATGTCGATCACCCGGTCCAGGTTCAGAAAGGCAATGATGAAGCCTTCCAGAATCTCCAGCCGTGCATCGATCTTTTCCAGCCGGTGCCGGCTGCGCCGCCGCAACACGTCGCGGCGGTGATCCAGAAAGGCGCGCAGCACCTCTTTCAGCGAACAGACGCGCGGCACGCGCCCGTCGATCAGCACGTTCATGTTCAGCGAAAAGCGGATCTCAAGATCGGAATTGCGAAACAGCATGCCCATCAGCATGTCGGGGTCCACGGTGCGGGCGCGCGGTTCCAGCACGATGCGCAGGTCTTCCGCCGATTCGTCGCGCACATCGGCCAGCGCCATCACCTTTCTGGTCTGGATCAGTTCGGCCAGCCGTTCGATCAGCTTCGATTTCTGCACCTGATAGGGAATCTCGGTGACCACGATCTGCCAGGTGCCCCGGCCCAGATCCTCGGTGGCCCATTTCGCGCGCAGCCGGAAGGCGCCGCGCCCGCTGCGATAGGCGTCAAGGATCGCGCCGCGCGGTTCCACAATGGTCCCGCCGGTGGGGAAATCGGGGCCGGGCACCAGCGCGACGATGGCCTCGTCGGTGCAGTCAGGCTCGCGCAGCATCAACTGGCAGGCATCGATCAGCTCGTGCAGGTTATGGGGCGGAATATTGGTGGCCATGCCCACGGCGATGCCGGACGATCCATTCGCCAGCAGGTTGGGAAAGGCGGCGGGCATGACGACAGGCTCTTGCAGGGTGCCGTCGTAGTTCGGGCGGAAATCCACCGCGTTTTCGTCCAGCCCTTCCATCAGCAGTTCTGACAGCGGGGTCAGGCGCGCCTCGGTGTAGCGGCTGGCGGCGGGATTGTCGCCGTCGATATTGCCGAAGTTCCCCTGCCCGTCGACCAGGGGGTAGCGCAGGTTGAAATCCTGGGCGAGACGCGCCATCGCGTCATAGATCGCCATGTCGCCATGCGGGTGATAATTGCCCATCACATCGCCGGAAATCTTGGCGGATTTGCGAAAGCCCCCCGTGGGTGACAGGCGCAGCTCGCGCATCGCGAACAGGATGCGGCGATGGACCGGCTTCAGCCCGTCGCGCGCGTCAGGCAGGGCGCGGTGCATGATGGTGGACAGCGCATAGGTCAGATAGCGCTCGCCGATCGCGCGGCGCAGCGTTTCAGAAACCAGCACAGGCTCGATCCCGGGATCATCAGACGGTTCGGACATGGCGGCGGTGTAGCGCCCCGCGCGGGCACGGTCCAGACGCAACCGCAGCAGGCGGATTGCCGATTTTGCGGGGCACGCCGGATGCGCCGTGATAAGCTTTCTCCCTGTTGCGGAATCGGACCGATGTTCAAGTTGATCTTCCTGTTGTGCCTTATGATCGTGGCAACGCTTCTGACGCTGGGCGGGCGCAGGGATGCGCCCCTTCGCGACGGTCTTGCGGGCAAGTATACCCCGCTTCACTACAAAGACCCCGGTCCGGCCCCGCCGCAGCCAGCCCCTCTGGCAGCAGCCGGGCAAGGCCCCCGGCCTTTGTCGCCGGGTATTGATCCGGCCCCGGCGCGCGCCGTGCCGCAGGCACGCCCCCAGCCCGAGCCTGCGGCCGGCCCTGCGGTTTCTGCCGCTTTCGCAACCGCCGGTTCCGTGCCCGAAGATGCGCAGACGGTGCCGGGCCTGACACTTGCCCTGCCCCCGGCACAGACGGCAGACGGGGGCGATCCGGCCAGTCAGCCCCCTCAGCCGGCAGCGGCCGCAGCCGATGCCGCCCCGCAGCTGCAATATGTGCTGGCCGATACGGTGAATGTCCGGGCGGGGCCGTCGGCCAGCACCGACTCTCTGACCAGGCTTGATCGCGGTGAGGCGGTGCAGGTGCTGCCATCCGACACGCCGGGCTGGTCAAGGGTCCGCCTTCAGGGCGACGGGCAGGAGGGGTATGTCGCAAGCCGCTTTCTGGGCGATCTGCCACGGGACGGGATTTTCACCCCCGTGAACTGAAAGCCGTTTGCCAGCCCCGCCCCCGCCCCCTAAGAGCGGGGCAGGGGCACTTGGGGGCAGGCATGACGGCGAAATCAATTCTGATCACCGGCTGTTCGTCCGGAATCGGTCTGGACGCGGCGCGCGGGTTGACGGCGCGGGGATGGCGCGTCTTTGCAACATGCCGTCAGCTGGCGGATTGCGACCGCCTGCAGGCCGAAGGGCTGGAAAGCTTCGCGCTTGATTACGCCGACCCGGCCAGCATCACGCTGGCGGTTCAGACGGCCCTGCAGCGCACGGGCGGCACCCTGGATGCCGTCTTCAACAACGGGGCCTTTGCCTGCCCGGGTGCCGTCGAAGACCTTCCGACCGAAGCCCTGCGGGCGATCTTCGAGGTCAACCTCTTTGGCTGTCACGAGCTGACACGGCAGATCATTCCGGTCATGCGCGCCCAGCCGGATGGCGGCAGGATCATCAATTGCTCTTCTGTTCTGGGTCTTGTGGGCGCGCCCTGGCGCGGTGCCTATGTGGCGACGAAATTCGCGCTGGAAGGGCTGACAGATGTGCTGCGGGTCGAGATGCGCGGCACCGGCGTGCGGCTGATCCTGATCGAACCGGGGCCGATCACCTCGCGCATCCGCCAGAATGCCATTCCGCATTTCGAACGCTGGATCAACTGGCAGGCCTCGCCCCGCGCGGCGCAGTACCGCAGAACGCTGGTGCGCCGCCTGTACGAAGACCGCGGCCCGGACCGGTTTGAACTGCCCGCCTCTGCGGTCACGCAAAAGCTGATCCGCGCCCTGGAAGACCGGCGTCCTGCCGCGCGGTATTTTGTGACCACACCCACCTACCTGATGAACATCGCGCGGCGCATCCTGCCCACGGCGGCGCTGGACTGGATTCTGGCGCGCGGCTGAGGCGCGATTCCCCTTCGCCTTTCGGACAGCCCCCGCTACATGATCCGCACAGGGAACAGGACAAAGATCATGCTGGACGACCCTCTCTTCATTGTTGCCGCCGTTGCCGTGCTTGGCGTTCTGGTCATCCTGATGATCGGGATCGGCGGTTTTGCCCGTGGCGGCGATTTCAACCGCAAGCACGCCAACCGGATCATGCGCTACCGCATTTACGCGCAGGCCGCTGCGATTGCGCTGATCCTGCTGTATGTGGCCCTGCGCAGATACATGGGTCAGTAAGGCCGGGGGGAAAAATGGTTGTCCTGTCAAAGATTTACACCAAGACCGGCGATGCCGGGGAAACCGCGCTTGGCAACGGGGCGCGGGTGGCAAAACATTCGATCCGGGTGAACGCCTATGGCACGGTCGATGAAACCAATGCCACCGTCGGCATGGCCCGGCAGCATTCGACCGGCGAAACCGATGCGGCACTGGCGCGGATCCAGAACGACCTGTTCGATCTGGGGGCCGACCTTTGCCGCCCCGACATGGAGCGCGACCATGAGGCGGGCTATGTCCCGCTGCGCATCCTCGACCGCCAGGTGCTGCGTCTGGAAACCGAGATCGACGCGATGAACGCCCGGTTGCAGCCGCTGCGCAGCTTCATTCTGCCGGGCGGTTCGGCCCTGGCTGCGCATCTGCACCTGTGCCGCACCGTCAGCCGCCGCGCCGAACGCCTGACGGTGGAACTTGCCACCATGGAAGCAATCAACGCCGAGGCGGTGAAATACCTGAACCGCCTGTCCGACTGGTTCTTCGTGGCGGGCCGGATCGCCAATGACGATGGCAAGGCCGACGTGCTGTGGGTGCCCGGCCTGACCCGCGACGTATAGACGCGACGTCCGGGCGTCGTTCTGCGTCGATTTTGGCCTGTTTTCGCCGGGGCGAAGCGGCTAACAACAGGACCAGGGGCTTGGGCACCCCCAGGGGTGCATGATACGGGAGTGTTCCGCCGATGAAGGTCTTGGTGCCGGTCAAACGGGTGATCGACTACAACGTGAAGGTCCGCGTCAAGGCGGACGGGTCCGGGGTTGATCTGGCCAATGTAAAAATGTCGATGAACCCCTTTGACGAGATTGCCGTCGAAGAGGCGATCCGCCTGAAGGAAAAGGGGCTGGCTGACGAGGTGATCGTCGTTTCCATCGGCGTCCGGCAATGCCAGGAAACGCTGCGCACCGCGCTGGCGATGGGGGCCGACCGCGCCATTCTGATCGAAGCCACCGCAGACGTGCAGCAGGATATCGAACCGCTGGCCGTGGCCGGGCTGCTGGTCGGCGTGGTGCGGGAAGAGGCCCCCGGCCTGGTGATCTGCGGCAAGCAGGCCATCGACAATGACATGAACGCCACGGGCCAGATGCTGTCGGCCCTGCTGGGCTGGAGCCAGGCGACATTCGCCAGCGAACTGGCGGTCGAAGGCGACCATGCCGTGGTGACGCGCGAAGTGGACGGCGGTCTGCAAACGATCCGGGTGAAGATGCCGACCATCGTCACCGTCGACCTGCGCCTGAACGAGCCGCGCTATGCCAGCCTGCCCAACATCATGAAGGCCAAGAAGAAGCCGCTGGAGGAAAAGACGCCCGCCGATTACGGCGTGGATGTGACCCCGCGCCTGACCGTTCTGAAGACGGTGGAACCGCAGGGCCGCAAGGCCGGCGTCAAGGTGGCGAACGTGGCCGAACTGATTGCGAAACTCAAGGACGAAGCGGGGGTGATCTGATGGCCGTTCTTCTGATTGCCGAAGTGACCGGCGGCGCGCTGGGCGCAGACAGCACCGCCAAGGCGCTGACAGCGGCAAAGCCGCTGGGCGAGGTGCATCTGCTGGTCGCCGGTGACGGCGTGGCGGCGGCCGCCGCGCAGGCCGCGCAGTTTGCCGGTCTGTCCAGGGTGCTGACGGCGGATGATGCCGCCTATGGGCGCGGGCTGGCCGAACCTCTGGCGGACCTGATCAAGGGCCTGTCGGGCGGCTACAGCCATATCCTGGCACCGGCCACAACGGCGGCCAAGAACGTGATGCCGCGCGTTGCCGCAATGCTGGATGTGATGGTGATTTCCGATGTGACGGCGGTGATCGACGCCGATACCTTTGAACGCCCGATCTATGCGGGCAATGCGATCCAGACGGTAAGATCATCGGACGCAAAGAAGGTTGCCACCATCCGCACCGCCGGGTTCGAGGCCGCCGCCAAGGGCGGTGCCGCCCCCGTCGAAGCCGTGGCTGCCGCCGGAAACGCCGGCCTGTCGGCCTGGGTGGAAGACAGGGTCGCCACCAGTGACCGCCCGGAACTGACCTCGGCCGGGATCGTGGTATCGGGCGGGCGCGGCGTGGGATCCGAAGACAACTTCGCGCTGATCGAAAAGCTGGCCGACAAGCTGAATGCCGCGGTGGGTGCAAGCCGTGCAGCCGTGGACAGCGGCTATGCCCCGAATGACTGGCAGGTGGGGCAGACCGGCAAGGTCGTGGCCCCGGAGCTCTATATCGCCGTCGGCATTTCCGGCGCGATCCAGCATCTGGCGGGCATGAAGGACAGCAAGGTGATCGTCGCGATCAACAAGGACGAAGAGGCCCCGATCTTCCAGGTGGCCGACTATGGTCTGGTGGGCGATCTGTTCACCCTGGTGCCGGAGATGATCGAAAAGCTGTGACCCGGCCGGAACGGGAACGGCAGGGCAACGGGCAGCGATCATCGGTGCCCGCCTTTCCCCTGTCCCGGCCCGAATGAACCCGGTGGACGTGCTGCCGGCTGTCGCCGCAGTCAGGCTTCTGCCCGGCCCCACGGACTGCCCGAAGGCAGAAGGGCGGGGCCGCACCGGACGCCAGGGAAAGCGCGCAGCCCGTGCCGGTGATTGGTGCCTGGTCTGGCGCGGCCATCGCGAGGGTCGCCGGATGCATCCTTTGGACCAAGGCAAAAGGTCGATCCCCTGATCGACTGCGTCCATTCAGCCCGTCCTGACTGCGCCTGGTTTCCGGAACTGCTTCTGCGGGCCCTGGGCGCGGACCGTTGCCGCCAGACACCGGCCAGTGCCAAGCCCCGGCAGGGAAGGTGCGGATGGGGCGGGGCCGCAGGATGTCCGGGCGGCGGGGGGCATGACGCGGTCTGACCGGACCGGCCCCGCCGCGCAGACCTGCCGGGGCGGCGCGCCGCATGTGCAGAGGGCGCTGTCATGCAGGCGCGACACCGGTTCACAAAAGGCAAGGGTCACTGCGCCGGTTCAAGATGGGCCCCAAGGTGGGTCATCAGCGGGGTGAAGACCGGAAAGCTGGTATTGATCGGGGATGCATCATCGACGGAAACCGGCTGTTTCGATGCCATGCCCAGGATCAGGAAGCTCATCGCGATGCGGTGGTCAAGATGGGTCGTGGCGGTGGCCCCGCCAGGCACGCCGCCCGGACCCATGCCATGGACGATCAGCGTATCCTCGTCTTCCTCCACGCGCACGCCGCAGGCTTCCAGCCCGCGCGCCATGGCATCAATCCGGTCGGATTCCTTGACCCGCAGTTCCCTGACGCCCCGCATCACGGTCGTCCCTTCGGCAAAGGCGGCAACGACCGACAGGATGGGATATTCGTCGATCATCGACGGCGCGCGTTCGGGCGGCACCTCGATGCCCCGCAGCGGGCCGAAGCGCACCCGCAGGTCGGCCACCGGTTCGCCGCCCTCTTCGCGCGGGTTTTCGAACATGATGTCCGCGCCCATATCCACCAGCGTCAGGTACAGGCCGTTGCGCGTCAGGTTCTGGCTGACACCGGGCACGAAAATGTCGGACCCTGCGACCACCAGCGCGGCACAGACCGGAAAAGCGGCCGAAGACGGATCGCGCGGCACCGCGACCGTCTGCGGGCGCAGCTCTGGCTGTCCGGTCAGGGTGATGACATTGCCTTGGGGGGTCTTTTCCACATGCACGCGCGCGCCAAAGCCCGCAAGCATGCGTTCGGAATGGTCGCGCGTCGCCTCGCGTTCGATCACCACGGTTTCACCCGGTGCATTCAACCCCGCCAGCAGCACGGCAGATTTCACCTGGGCCGACGCCACAGGCGTGGCATAGCGCACCGGCACCGGCGACGCGGCCCCCACCACCGTCATCGGCAGCCGCCCGCCGCTGCGGCCATAGGCGCGCGCCCCGAACAGCGACAGCGGATCGGTCACACGGCCCATCGGGCGCTTGCGCAACGAAGCATCGCCTGTAAAGGTCGCGGTAATGGCCGTGGTGGCCATGCAGCCCATGATCAGCCGCACGCCGGTGCCGGAATTGCCGCAGTCGATCACGTCCGCCGGTTCGCCAAATCCGCCCACCCCCACGCCATGCACGCTCCACGCGCCTGCGCCGTGGCGCGTCACTTCGGCCCCGAAGGCGCGCATCGCCCTGGCCGTATCCAGCACGTCCTGGCCTTCCAGCAGGCCAGTGATCCGGGTTTCACCCAAGGCCATCGCGCCAAAGATCAGCGCGCGGTGGCTGATCGACTTGTCGCCCGGCACTTCGGCGCGGCCCGTCAGCGGGCCGGACTTGCGGGCGGTCATCGGTTGGGCGGTGCCGTGGCCTGACATATGCGGTGTCCTTTTCTGGTCGGGGCCTGATAGCGCAGGCGGCCGTCCGGGTCCACGGGGCGGACAAACACCGGCGCAGGCTTTTGGCAGATTTCCTTGCTGAAATCAGCCGAAAGCATATGTCAGCCGCGCAGGAAGGTCAGGTAATGCGGCGCGCGGCCTTCGCGCATGGCCTTGAGCTCGTAACGGGTGGACTGCCAGTCGTCCCAGGGTACGGGGCCGTCCCGGACAAGGCGGAACCCGGCCCCGGGCACTTCGGCCCGGGCCTGGCGGATGTAATCGGGAATGTCGCTGGCGATGCGGAACTCGGCCCCCGGCCGCAGCGCGCGGGCCAGCGGCACCAGATGATCGCGGGTGACAAAGCGGCGGCGGTGGTGGCGGCGCTTGGGCCAGGGATCGGGGTAGTTAAGAAAGGCTTTCGCGACCGAACCTTCCGGCAGCACATCGAACAGGTCGCGCACATCGCCGGGATGAATGGCAAGGTTGGCCACAGCGGCGCTGCGGATGCGGCCCAGCAGCATCGCCACACCGTTGATGAAGGGTTCGCAGCCGATCAGGCCGATCCCGGGATAGGTCGCGGCCATATGCACCATGTGTTCGCCGCCGCCAAAGCCGATTTCCAGCCAGACCGGCCGGTCGTCGCCGAAGACCCGCGCCAGGTCCAGCGGGATGCGGTCCGGGTTTTCTGCGGTCAGGATACCCCGGGGCCGCAGCGTGCCAAGGTCTTCCGCCAGATAGTTCTTCTGGCTGGGACGCAGGGTCTTGCCAAAGCGGCGACCGTAGAAATTGCGCCATTCCGGCCGGGGGAGGGTTGGGTCCGTCATGCTGTGCCCTGCCTGGGATCGCGGCGGAGTATCGGGGGCGGCGCACAGCGTCAAGCGGCAGGGCGGGGGGCTGTCTGCCCCCCGCACCCCCCGAGGATATTTCTGAACAGAAAATGGAACAGGCGTGCCTGTTTGCGTCACACTGCGCGCTTCAACGCCCCGGTCAGATCGGTCTTTTCCCAGCTGAAGCCGCCGTCGGCCTCGGGCGGGCGCCCGAAATGGCCATAGGCCGCCGTACGGGCATAGATCGGGCGGTTCAGGCCCAGATGCGTGCGGATGCCGCGCGGGGTCAGGTCCATCACCTCGGCCACGGCCCGCTCGATCTGATCGTCGGGCACCAGGCCCGTGCCGTGGGTATCGACATAGATCGACAGCGGTCTGGCCACGCCGATGGCATAGCTCACCTGCAGGGTGCAGCGCCGCGCCAGGCCTGCGGCAACAACGTTTTTCGCCAGATAGCGGGCGGCATAGGCGGCCGAACGGTCGACCTTGGTCGGGTCCTTGCCGGAAAACGCCCCGCCGCCATGCGGGGCGGCACCGCCATAGGTATCGACAATGATCTTGCGCCCCGTCAGGCCCGCGTCCCCGTCCGGTCCGCCGATCACGAAGGTTCCCGTCGGGTTGACCCACCATTCGGTCTTTGCGGTGATCCACGCCGAAGGCAGAACCTCGCGGATATAGGGTTCCACGATGGCACGGATGTCGGCGCTGGTCTGGCTTTCATGGGCGTGCTGGGTCGACAGGACGATCGATGTCACCTCAACCGGAGTGCCGCCTTCGTACCGCAGCGAGACCTGGGATTTGGCATCCGGGCGCAGGGTGGGTTCCTGACCGGATTTGCGCACCTCGGCCAGGCGGCGCAGGATGGCATGGGCATATTGGATGGGTGCCGGCATCAGCTCGGGCGTCTCCACGCAGGCATAGCCGAACATGATGCCTTGATCCCCGGCCCCGTCCCGGTCAACGCCCTGCGCGATATGGGCCGATTGGGGGTGCAGCAGGTTCTGCACCTTCAGGGTGTTCCAATGGAACATCTCCTGTTCATACCCGATGTCGCGCACGCAGCCGCGCACGATGTCTTCGACGCGGGAAAGATGTTCGGCCCGTTTCGCCTTGTCGCTCAGCCCCACTTCGCCACCCACGACCACGCAGTTGGTGGTGGCAAAGGTTTCGCAGGCAACGCGCGCAGTCGGCTCTTCGGCAAGAAAGGCGTCAAGGACGGCATCCGAGATGCGGTCACAGACCTTGTCCGGATGGCCCTCCGAGACGGACTCGGAGGTGAAGGTGTAGTTCAGACGTGACATGGGGAACGCTCCGTTGAAAATCCCCGTCACGCCAGGAAGCCGTTGTGACGGTTCGATGCTGCGGGGGTAACGGCCCCCGACCGGCAGGTCAAGCCCGCTTGCGCCCTTTCCGGAACGCCAGGGTTGCGGCAAAGGCAGCCAGAAGCGCCAGGACCGGCCCGTCACCCCAGCGCGCATAGGGTGTTGCCGCAAGCGCAGGGGGAAGGGCCCTGTCAAGAAAGGCGGCTTCGCCCAGCGGGATCGCGGCAAGAACCCGCCCTTTGGCATCGATCACCGCCGAGACGCCGGTGTTGGCCACCCGCACCAGGGGCAGCCCCTGTTCAATGGCGCGCAGCCGCGCCTGGGCAAGGTGCTGGAACGGGCCGGTCAGGGTGCCGAACCAGGCGTCATTGGTGATCTGCAGGATCCAGTCCGCCCGGCCGGGGGCACCCCGCACATCCTGCGGGAAGATCGCCTCGTAGCAGATCAGCGGCAGGACCCGGCCGATCCGGGGGCCAAGGTCCAGGATCGCCGGTCCCGGACCGGCGGCATAGCCATTGCCCTGCCGGGCCGCGAAGGCAGAGATGCCAAACAGGGCATAGGCCGTATCGCCGAAGGGGATGTATTCGCCGAACGGCACCAGATGATGCTTGTCATAGCGCGCGGCAACCTGAGCATCGGGTCCGATCACGATCAGGCTGTTGAAGTACCGCGTGCCGTCCGTGCTTTGGATTCCGGTCACGACCGGCACGCCCTGTGCCGCTGCCGCGATCATCGGGGCCAGTTCGGGCGCATAGTCCAGCATGTAGGGTACGGCGGTCTCCGGCCAGATCACCAGATCAGGGCGCGGTGCCGCCGCCGTGAATTCCAGCAGCCGGTCGAAAAAGGCGCGGGCACGGACGGGGTCCCATTTCGCGCCCTGTTCGGCATTGGGCTGGACAAGGCGCAGCATCAGCGGCCGGGCAGGCCGATCAGGCTGGGCCAGCCGCCACGAACCGCCGCCCGCCGATGCGGCGATCAGCACGGCTGCAACGGCAAGGCCCCGGCGGCCAAAGGCAACCGGCAGGGCGGCGGCCCCCGTGGCCACAAGGGTCAGCGCCAGCACCCCCCCAAGGCTGGCAAGCTGCGCCATCGGAGTGCCGATGAAAATATGCCCGATCGTCGCCCAGGGAAAACCGGTCAGGACATGGCCGCGCGCGAATTCTGCCAGCGTCAGGGTCAGGGCCAGGGCCAGGGGACGCCGCCAGCCCGTCACCCGCCAGGACAGGGCGGCAGCACCGGCCCAGAACAGCGCAAGGCCAAAGGACATGAACAGCACGGCGAAGGGTGCCATCCAGGCATGGGTTTGGGCATCAATCAGAAAGGGCTGGACCAGCCAGCTGAGCGCCAGCATGAAATGACCGGCCCCCGCGAACAGACCCAGCCACGCCGCAGCCGCGGCCCCGCGCGCGCGCGCCAGCAGCGCGGTCAGCGCCGCCAGTCCGGCCAGTGCCAGCCACCAGAACCCCAGCGGGACCTGCCCCGATGCGACCACGGCACCAAGGCCAAAGGCAAGCCCCGCCTCGGCCCCGCCGGGCCAGCCCAAGCGCATGGTCAGTCCTTTGCAGGCGGCAGAAGGGCGGCGGGGGCGGCCTGCGCCCCCGGCAGACGCAGGCGCAGCCGCTTGATGCGGCGCGGATCGGCGTCGATCACTTCAAAGGCCACGCCGCTTTCATGCGGCACGATTTCGCCCCGGGCAGGCACGCGACCCGTGCGCAGAAAGACCAGCCCGCCCAGGGTGTCGATCTCTTCATCATCCTCGTCGGTGCGCAGGCGCAGACCGATGGCGGCCTCGATCTCTTCCAGGGGCGCGCGGGCATGGGCAAGATAGACGCCGGGCTTCTCCATGATCCACAGGGCTGCGTCGGCCTCGTCATGTTCATCCTCGATCTCGCCGATGACCGTTTCGATCAGGTCCTCGATGGTGACCAGACCGTCCACGCCCCCGTATTCGTCGATCACCAGGGCCATATGCACCCTATCCTTCTGCATTTTCTGAAGCAGAACCCCAACCGGCATTGACGGCGGGGCAAAAAGGACGGGCCGCAGCATCTTGCGCAGGTTAAAGCGGCCATTGCCCTGGCCAAAACCGAATTGCAGCGCAAGGTCCTTCAGCAGAACCAGACCCAGCGGCTTGTCCAGGGTTTCCTCATAGACCGGCAGGCGCGAAAACCCGTGTTTGCGGAAGACCGCGACAAGCTCTTCCCTGCCGATATCCACGGGGACAGCGGTGATTTCGACCTTAGGGATTGCGACATCATCCACACGCAGGTGCCGCAGGTTGCCGATGCCGGGCACGCCGGGCACCGCTGGCGCTGCCGGCGCTGCATCGGCCTGCTTGGGGTCCTGCGCAGGTTCGGAAGAACTGAGGGCGTTGATGATGCGGCTGAGAAATCCGCGCTGTCCATTCCCGGTCGGGTCGTCCTCGGTGCCAGGCGCGGCATCTGACCCGTCGTTGCTGCTGCCCATGTGTCCTTTCCTGAATCAACCCGCCCGCAGCACTGCCGGACGTTGAGCGGTTCAATATGGGTTAGTCACCCCGAGTTTTGCAAGCACCCTGATTTCGGTGTCTTCCATCAGGGCCGCATCGGCATCGTCGGCATGGTCATAGCCCAGAAGATGCAGAACGGCATGAACAATCAGATGGGTGACGTGATCGTCCATGGATTTGCCTTGCTCTGCCGCTTCGCGGGCGCAGCTGTCATAGGAAATGGCGATGTCGCCCAGTTCCCTGGCATGATCGGCCTGGCCCCGGGGAAGCTTCGGCATGCCCCCCGGGGCATCCGCCGCCCGGTCTTCGGATGGCCAGGACAGCACATTGGTGGCAACAGGCTTGCCACGGAATCCGGCGTTCAGCGTGGCAATGCGGGCATCATCGCAGCCCATCACCACAATTTCGAACCGGGCAGGATCAAGGCAAAGCGCCGCCAGGGTGGCCCTGGCAGCAGAGTCGGCCAGCGGCGGAAGGCTGCCCTCCCACCGCAGGTCTTCCATGACTGTATCAACCAGCGGCTCCATCGTCGCGCTCATACGCTTCGATGATGCGCGCGACAAGCGGGTGGCGCACAACATCTCTGGCGGTGAAATAGTTGAAGCTGACGCCCTTGACCCCCTTGATCAGCCGTTCCGCATCGGCAAGGCCGCTGGCCGTGCCGCGCGGCAGGTCGATCTGGGTGCGGTCGCCCGTGATCACCATGCGGCTGCCTTCGCCCAGGCGGGTCAGGAACATCTTCATCTGCATGGTCGTGGCATTCTGCGCCTCGTCCAGCACGACAAAGGCATTCGACAGGGTGCGCCCGCGCATGAAGGCCAGCGGCGCAATCTCGATCCGCTTTTCCTCCATCAGCTTTTGCACCTGCTTTTGCGGCAGGAAATCATTCAGCGCGTCATACAGCGGCTGCATATAGGGATCGACCTTGTCCTTCATGTCGCCCGGCAGAAACCCCAGCCGCTCACCCGCCTCGACCGCAGGGCGTGACAGAATGATCTTGTCGACATGGCCGCCGATCAGCATGGTGACACCCACGGCGACCGCAAGATAGGTCTTGCCGGTGCCGGCGGGGCCGATGCCGAAGGCCAGTTCGTGGTCAAACAGGTTTGCCACATAGGCCTTTTGCGCCTCGGTCCGGGGTTGCACCGACTTGCGGCGCGTGCGCAGCTCATACTTTGCTCCGCTGAACATCTCGATCTGTTCATCGTCGCGCGGAACGTCGCGCATCGGCCGGCCCATGCGCAGCGCGCCGTCAATGTCGCCCGCCACCACGCCCTTGCCTGTTTCCAGCCTGGCGTAAAGCGACCGCAGCACGGCTGCCGCCTGATCCCGCGCGCCCTTGTCCCCGATCACCGCCAGCCTGTTGCCCCGCCGCAGGATATGCACACCGGTCTGGTGTTCGATCTGGGCCAGGTTGCGGTCAAATTCGCCGCAGAGGTCGATCAGAAGACGATTGTCAGGAAATTCCAGAAGCGTTTCGACAACGTCTTCCGAACGGGACGGGGGTTTCAGCGCGCTGATGCCCAAGGGCGGCTCCTTCTGTTGGCCTGGAACGGGGCTGGGGGGATTTGGCGAAGCTGTGGTGCCTTCTGCAGATGCGGTTACAAGGGAAAGTGTGCGGCGGGTTTGACGTGATGGCAAGAAGAATGGCGTGGCCAGGCCGAATATCGGGTGTGACTGCACGAAAAACCATCACGCCGCGACGCGGTTCCTGCCGGGCATGACGATTGCGCGACAGCACGGAAACGGCTGTGTGACGGTTCTGCGCCGGGGCGCGTCATCAGACCGGCAGGCGCAGGCCCGCCAGCGAGTTCGCCGCGCTGTCCACGATCCGCACGCGGATCAGTTCGCCTGGCGTGCCGGCGGGGTCGGTGACATGGACCGCATGCAGATGGTCGGACTTGCCCACCATCTGGCCGGGCATCCTTCCTGCCTTTTCGTAAAGGACCCCCACCTCGCGGCCGACCATGGCCTGCTGCGCCGCACGCTGCCGGTCGGTGATCAGCGCCTGCAGCACCTGCAGGCGGGCGTCGGCGGTGGCGGCATCCACCCCCGGTCTCTCGGCGGCGGGGGTGCCCGGACGGGGCGAATACCTGAAGCTGAAGGCGGCACCAAAACCGACATCCCGGATCAGCGCCAGAGTGGCCTCGAAATCGGCATCGGTCTCGCCGGGGAAGCCAACGATGAAATCGGATGACAGCAGGATGTCGGGGCGCGCCGCCCGGATCCGCCCGACCAGCCGCAGATAGTGATCAACGCTGTGCCTGCGGTTCATCGCCTTCAGGATGCGGTCAGACCCCGACTGCACCGGCAGATGCAGAAAGGGCATCAGCTTGGCCTCGTCCCCATGGGCCGCGATCAGGTCGTCTTCCATGTCATTGGGGTGCGAGGTGGTGTAGCGGATGCGCTCCAGCCCGTCGATCCGCGCCAGATCGCGGACAAGGCGCGCCAGGCCCCGCCCTTCGGCGCGATAGGCGTTGACGTTCTGGCCCAGCAGCGTGATTTCGCGCACGCCGCGCGCCACCAGATCGCGCGCCTCGGCCAGCACACGGTCGGGCGCGCGGCTTACCTCGGCCCCGCGGGTATAGGGAACCACGCAGAAGGCGCAGAATTTGTCACAGCCTTCCTGCACGGTCAGAAAGGCGGTCGGCCCGCGCAGCATCCGGCGGTCCGGCAGGTGGTCGAACTTGTCTTCGGCGGGAAACTCGGTGTCGATGGCGCGCGCGCCCTGCCCCACGGCCCGCAGCATGGCGGGCAGGCGATGGTAACTTTGCGGTCCCACCACCAGATCGACGACCGGGGCACGCCGCAATATCTCTTCGCCCTCGGCCTGGGCGACGCAGCCTGCCACGGCGATCTTCATGCCGGGTTTCGCCTGTTTCAGCGGCTTCAGGCGGCCAAGGTCGGAATAGACCTTTTCAGCGGCCTTTTCGCGGATGTGGCAGGTGTTCAGCAGGACCATGTCGGCATCTTCGGCCCGGTCGGTCGGCACATAACCTTCTGTGCCCAGTGTTTCCGCCATACGCTCGGAGTCGTAGACGTTCATCTGGCAGCCATAGGTCTTGATGAAAAGCTTCTTCGCCGTTGTCATGCGTGCCGTCCTGTGGTCAGGCCCGTTGTCTACACGATGGCAGCGGGCCTTCGCAACGCCGGGATGGGCGGTGCGGCGCGTGACGGCGGGGCCAATCGGAACGCCCGGCGCGGGAAAGGTCAGAGCGATGCCTGATCCGCAATGGTCCGTTCGCACATGTCCGGGGGGATGAAGAACGATCACACACTCTTCGGAACGGGGTTTGCGCAAAGAACGCCCGGCCCGCAGCCGGACATGGGGGGCCGACAGCCCCCGGCATTTCACCGGCAGGAAGGCTGCGGCGTTGTCAGACCCGGCGCAGGCGGATCACAACATCCACCCGGCTGATTTCCGTCCCCCCGGGGGCGGCGGGAAGACCCATGATCTTCAGGTCTTCGGCCGGCGCATCGGTCAATTCGCCCCGGTCTTCCCAGTAGAAATGCGGGTGATCATCCATGCGGGTGTCGAAATAGCTGCGGTGGCCGTCCACGGTCACCTCCTGCATCAGACCCGCTTCGCAAAAGGCGCGCAGCGTGTTGTAGACGGTGGCAAGGCTGACCCTTTCACCTGCACCGACACTGGCCGCATAAAGGCTTTCGGCGGTCACATGCCGGTTCTCGCCATCCCCGACCAGAAGCCCGGCAAGCGCCACACGCTGGCGCGTGGGGCGCAGCCCGCCCCGTGCCAGCCAAGCCGCGCTTCGATCCGCATCCATTGCCGTCATTTTCCTGCCGATCTCGTCCGTCCACCCGACATATAGGGCGCGCGGGGGGGCATTTTCAAATGAAAATCCGCAGCAACTGCCGCTTGGTGGAACCGGCCTGCCGGCGCAGGGCGTCCGCCGCCCTTGCCACTGCTTCCCTGCCGATGCTAGAGGGTTTGCAATATGGCGAAACACCGCGTGACCGGCAATGTTGGCGGACCTGGGGGGACTAAGGCGGATGGCGGGATTTCCGACAAGCTTCGGCAAGGAAGACCTTCTGAAATGCGCAAGGGGTGAGCTGTTCGGCCCCGGCAATGCCCAGCTTCCCCTGCCGCCGATGCTGATGATGGACCGCATCACCGACATTTCGGGCGATGGCGGCGCGCATGGCAAGGGCCATGTCGTTGCCGAATTCGACATCACGCCCGACCTGTGGTTCTTTGCCTGCCATTTTCCCGGCAACCCGATCATGCCCGGCTGCCTCGGCCTTGACGGGCTGTGGCAACTCACCGGGTTCAACCTGGGCTGGCGCGGCTGGCAGGGGCAAGGATTTGCCCTGGGTGTCGGTGAAGTCCAACTCAAGGGCATGGTGCGGCCGGACCGCACGATGATCCGCTATTTCGTCGATTTCACCCGCGTCATCGACCGGCGCCTCAAGATGGGCGTGGCCGACGGCAGGGTGGAAGCGGACGGTGAGGTGATCTATCTGGTGAAGGATATGAAGGTCGGGCTTGCGGCTGCCGCCGTCTGAAGTCCGAAGTCGGGAGAATACGCCATGCGCCGCGTCGTCATCACCGGAATCGGGATCATCTCAACCATCGGAAACTCGCCTGCCGAGGTTGAGGCAAGCCTGCGGGCGGGCAAGTCGGGCATCGTCTACGCCGGGGATTATGCCGAGCATGGCTTTCGCTGCCGTGTGAAGGGCCAGCCGAACCTCGTGCTGGAAGACGTGATCGACAAGCGCGACCTGCGCTTCATGGGGGACGGCGCGGCCTATAACTTTGTCGCCCTGCGCGATGCCATCGCCGATGCGGGGCTGGAGGCGGCAGAGGTATCACACGAACGGACCGGGCTTGTCATGGGGTCCGGCGGGCCGTCGACCAAGTCGTTCTACCGCGCACATGCGATCGTGAACGAAACCGGCAGCCCCAGGCGGATCGGCCCCTTTGGCGTGACCAAAGGAATGTCATCCACCAACTCGGCCTGCCTTGCCACACCGTTCAGGATCAAGGGCGTAAATTACTCCATCACCTCGGCCTGTTCGACATCGGCCCATTGCATCGGCCACGGGGCGGAACTGATACAGATGGGCAAGCAGGACATTGTCTTTGCCGGCGGGGGCGAGGAACTGGATTGGACGCTGTCCTGCCTGTTCGACGCCATGGGCGCGATGAGCAGCAAGTACAATGACACGCCGGAAACCGCGAGCCGGCCCTATGACGCCACGCGCGACGGTTTTGTCATTGCCGGGGGTGGCGGCGTGGTGGTGCTGGAGGAGCTGGGCCATGCTTTGGCGCGTGGCGCAAAGATTTATGGCGAAGTGACAGGGTATGGGGCCACATCAGACGGCTATGACATGGTGGCCCCCAGCGGCGAAGGGGGCGAAAGGTCGATGCGGCTGGCGCTGTCCACACTGCCGCAGGGGCGCAGCATCGATTATATCAACAGCCACGGCACATCGACCCCCGCCGGCGACGTGACCGAGATCGAGGCGATCCGGCGGGTGTTCGGGCGGGGCGCGATGCCGCCCATCGCCTCGACCAAATCGCTGACCGGCCATTCGCTGGGCGCGACGGGTGTGCATGAGGCGATCTATTCGCTGATCATGATGAACAAGGGCTTCATCGCCGCTTCGGCCAATGTCACCACGCTGGACCCCGCGCTTGACCCCGGTGAGATTGTGACAGTGCTGCGCGACGGGGTGGACATCGACTCGGTCCTGTCCAACAGTTTCGGGTTCGGCGGCACCAATGCGACGCTGGTGATGAGCAAATATCTGGCCTAGGCGCCGGACAAGGGAGGGGGGCCATGGCCGATCTGCTGAAGGGCAAGCGCGGGCTTGTCATGGGCGTCGCGAACGACCGTTCCATCGCCTGGGGCATCGCCAGGGCGATGGCACAGGAAGGCGGCGAACTGGCCTTTTCCTATCAGGGCGAGGCCTTTGGCAAACGCGTGGAACCCCTGGCGGCATCGGTCGGATCGGACTTTCTGGTGGATGTCGATGTGATGAACGACGCCTCGCTGGAGGCCTGTTTTGCCGCCCTGCGCGACCGCTGGGGCACGATCGATTTCCTGGTCCACGCCATCGCCTTTTCCGACAAGGCCGAGCTGACGGGGCGGTTCATCAACACCTCGAAAGAGAACTTCAGGAATTCACTGTGCATTTCCTGCTACAGCTTCATCGACGTCTCGCGCCGCGCATCCGAGTTGATGCCCGATGGCGGTACCCTGCTGACGCTGACCTTCCAGGGGTCGAACCGCGTCACCCCGAATTACAATGTGATGGGCGTGGCCAAGGCGGCGCTGGAATCGGCCGTGCGCTATCTGGCCAATGACCTTGGCCCGCAGAAGATCCGGGTGAACGCCATTTCGCCCGGCCCGATGAAGACGCTGGCCGGGGCCGCCATCGGCGGGGCACGCGCCACCTTCCGCCAGACCGAGGCGAACGCCCCCCTGCGGTCCAACGCCACGCTGGAGGCGGTGGGCGGCACGGCGGTTTACCTGGCCTCCGATTGGGGGGCCTGCACCACGGGCGAGATCCTGCGCGTGGACGGCGGCTATCACGTGCTGGGGATGCCCCAGGCAGAGAACCTCTGACGCTGCCCCCGGGACCGTTGCGCGCGAAAGACCGGGCAGCGGCAGGCCCCGCAGGGCGCACGCACCGTAACGCGCGCAGCAGGCACCGGCGCGGGAAGCGATGATCTGCCCGACTGGCGGGTTCCGGACCCTGGCCTGTCGCGGTCAGGCTGCCCTGCACCGGCCTGGTCTTTGCCCGCCTTCTTGCCGGTGGCAGCGGCGGCCTGCGGGAACGGTCAAGGCACCGGTCAGGGCACACGGGCGATTCGCGGGCCTTGCGGCACAGGCGGCCCGCAGACAGACCCAAGGGCCAGGTCCGGTCCCGGCACCAAGCGGAAACACACCCTCGCCACCCCCGGCGGCACATCCCGCACCCCGGTCCGGACCACCCCCCTGCCACCGCTGCGGGCAGCCGGGGTCAGCCGCGCGCAACGGGGGTCATGATGCCCAGCGCTGCCCCTGCCGGATCGGTGATGATGGCGATGCGGCCGGTATCGGGAACCTCGAACACATCCTTCATCACCCTGCCGCCCGCGGCACGCGTGGCCGCAACGGCCGCGTCCACATCATCAACGGCGATATAGGTGAACCAGTGCGGGGGCAGGTTTTCCGCCCCCGGCATCTTGCCCATGTCCATGATGCCCGCAATCGGCACGCCGTTGCGGCTGGCGATGTGATAGGTGTCTTCGCCCATCGGAACAGCGGAAAAACTCCACCCCGCCAATGCTTCATAGAAGCTGCGCGCAGCCGCAACATCGCGGGTCATCAGTTCCGACCACCAGATCATCCCATGCGTGCTGTCCATCGTCCGCCTCCCTGTTGAAATGGTCAGCCCGGCATAGCACGATTTGACACAAGGCAAAAGGACGCGACAGCGCGCGATGGCCCGCAAAACCGGGTGGCAGACTTCGTTGCGCTTCATGCCTGAAACGCGGTGATTCTTTTCGCAGCCTTTGTCCGTGCCGCGCAGTTCCGCACCGGATGTGTTGGAGCGGGCGGCGGGAATCGAACCCGCGTCTCTAGCTTGGAAGGCTAGGGTCTTACCATTACACAACGCCCGCTGTGCCGAAAGGGTAGGTATGCCACCGCCCCCGGCCCGTCAAGACGGTGTCGATGCGGTCAGGCCCGCCGGCCGGCGGCGCAAAGGTGCAGGGCGCGCCGACCCCCGCCTGCGACAGGCGATAACCCCCCCGGTGCCCGCCATCACGGTCATGTCCGGCCACAGCGCGGTCCGGAGTTTGCGGATGATCCCGGTATCGTCCGGCACGGGGTGCCTTCCTTGGATGAACCAAGGGGGAACGTGCGGGGCGGGATGGGGTTGCGAAGCAGGGCTTCGGTTGGCGTGCCCCTTACGCAGTGTTCGCCGCAACACTGTGTTTCCTGACGGATTTGACGCGCGTCAAGTCGGGGAACTGCCCCAACGCCCGCGCCTGCCTGCCCCCGGCAGGCGCGTTGCCGCGCCCGCCCAGGCAGGCGCGGCCGGATTTACAAACGTCAGGACGGTGGCAGGCCCCTTGCCGACGGGCTTGCGCCCTCCGGCAACGGCCCGGCGGGGCTTCCACCGGAAGCCCCGCTGATCGGGCCGGGCGCTTTGTCCTGAGCATGGCACCGGACAAGTGCGCTTGAGTTCGCACACTACGGGCTTGCAGCACATCCGAAGACACCGGTGATGCCACAATTTTCACTCATCGTCGGATAGATCGACAACGTCGTGAACTTCAAAAATCTTGAATACCATCGGCCTCGCGTTTCGAGTTACAACCAAAACGTCGACCACAAAACCCTTTTTGAAGATATTGTCATCAGCCTCGCGTATTTCGTGCTTCACACGTTGCTCTGCCAATGCGGAAGCATAAATGATAGGAAGATCTCGATCAAGAATTTCGGGAATAAGAGCGCGCTCGCCACTACGCTTTCCTTCGGGTGCATCCTTAATATCAGAACGCGTAAACGTCATAAATACCCTTTCGTATCTAGCGTCCTTTTCTGAATCTAAGCGTATGAACTCAGCATCAATTGTCTTCTCGACTGCTCTAGCATCACGCGTACTGAACTTAAACGCAGCCCTAACATTTCGTTTGCCATCTTCAAATGTGGCAGCTTCAAGCACTGCGGAAGCATTAGGATCGCGAGCAATGGCTTCTACGGCTGATGCGAATGTCTTCAAATCTGATCTTCCAAACGAACTTGGCACCTTTCCAGAAGCTAGGCTTTCAATACGGTCAGCCCATTTCTTTACAAATTCAACCGATTGCCATACTTGCTCCGCGTGGGCGGCGATAAGCGGAAGCGTTGTCGCGATTACAGGAACTAAATCTGCTACAATTGATCCCGAACGAACTTCTTTGACATATATTGTGGCTTCGCTTTCAAAATCTGGGTTCTTGCTGATTTGATTTTGGTATTCCTTTGCCAGTGAAAGGAAGGCATTGACAAACGCCCCTAACTCTATCGGCTGCGAGTTATTGAGGGTGAGCGTAAGAATTACTGGCGTTGCACTATGATCGTCACTCTTTAAGTTATCCAACCCTTTACTCCTTTACCCCTCACCCATCCATCTTCAACGCATTGATGAACGCCTGCTGCGGAATCTCCACCTTCCCGCATTGGCGCATGTTCCTGCCCACCGCCTGCCAACCCACGCAACACACCCTGCGGTAGAATCCGCCGCACGTCATACCATGTCGCCTCCCGCGCTCCGGTCCTCCCGCGCGTGAAACACCCGGGCGACGAGCACCATATGATCCCTCACCTCATAAAGGCAGACATAGCCGCCTTTGCCGAAGCGCACAATCAGGGCGCGCAGGGCGGAGTCGGGGAGGGGGCGGCCGGAGAGGGGGTGGGAGGTGAGGCGGGTGAGGGCATTGGTAATCGCCGTCAGCATGCGGTCGGCGGCGGCGGGGTTCTTGTGGCGCAGGAATCTCAAGTTCATCAACAAGACCGATAAGTGTCTGATTTCATTCAGGCGGAATGGCCAGAAATGTTACAACAAGAGTGCTGTCAGGCTGGCTTTGGCAGGTTGAGTGTTTCGAAGAGTTCCAGTTGCT